>Ga0335071_10001167_pt1 | contig 28318 bp, 23 predicted proteins | sample Lox_Sample_15_FD_206724 | JGI IMG/M metagenome (GOLD analysis project Ga0335071, IMG submission 206724) | Soil microbial communities from Loxahatchee National Wildlife Refuge, Florida, United States - Lox_Sample_1.5 | ecosystem: Environmental > Terrestrial > Soil > Wetlands | place: USA...
GGGACTAGAAAAGAATTCGTGTTTTCGTGTTGAAAAACCGGACAAATCAGCGAACCACACAAACAAAGGATAAACGATAACACAACAAACACGAAACCACAGGTTTTTGTATTGTGAAACCGGAGGGCTGGACGCCGAATCGTAAATATAAAAAGGTATAAAAATCATGCAGGCCTTCGTATATAACCGGGCAGTTCCCACTTATCATGCCTCAGGACTAATCCCAGCACCAGTAAGCTGACCAGTAGAGACGAGGCCAGCCAGGCATATCCGATACCAATGATGCCGAACTGTGGCAGAAGGACGTATCCCAGGACGATTACCATCGCAGATATCGCGAAGATGACGAAGTTCTGCGTAACAACATCCTTATGTACTTTTTTGATCGCCACGTAGATCGCGGGCACGATCGTGAACACGCTCGCGATGGCCATCAGCTTTAAGAAATCCAGCGAATGGCTAACGTACGCGCTTCCGAACAGTGACAGGATGAGGTTCCCGAAAACGATCAGCACCAGGACCATCGGCACCAGTATCAACAGGGAAAACTTGAGCGCCTTAATGGTATTCGCCCGCATGGGGAAATCGTTCGATCCCTCGACGAATAAGGATGCGGCGATCGAGGACGGCACGGTAAACAGTATGGACGTGATATTGACGGCGATAAAGTAATAGGCGTTCTGCTCAGCGCCGAGGGAATTGATGATGAAGATCGGCATCAACGTCAGGGGCAGGGCTGCCATGTTATCGGCAACATAGTTGCCGAAAGAGAATTTAACCGTCCCCTTGATCGCCGACAGGCGTACGTCCGGCGCGGGCCGGATACCATTCTTGAACAGGATGACGCTCCCGACGACGAGCGACAGTATATAGGCGATATTAAACGACAGGAGCACACCGATAAAACCTAAGGCCGCGATAAAGTAGAGCAGCACGATGCGCATCCCCAGGATGCTATTCTGGATCACCATCAGGTCGACACGCCTCATGGCGGTAATTGCCGAATTCTGGGAAATGTTAATGGAGGCGATGGCGATATACCCCAGGAAGATCAGCATTAGCCAGCCCCCCCGTAAAAAGCTCTGGGCCGGCGAGAAAATGTCCAGCCCGGCAAGGTAGGCGACGGCGATCAGCAGGGACAGGGCCAGCGTGATGATCGTGATTGTATTGAAAAGGACATTCTTATCCTTTGCCGAGGGAAGGAATCGCATCAGCCCGGCGTCCAGGCCAAGCCTGGACAGGCTTATGATCATCGATGCCACGGATATGACGAGCGTCGCGATGCCGATATCGCTGGCCGGCAAAAGCCTCGCCGCCAGTATCCAGAAGATCAGCCCGTAGAAGGACGAAATGGCGGCATTGAGGATGAACGCGAGCGAGTTGCGGTATAAGCGGTCGGTGTAGTACTTCTTGAGCTGCTGGAACATGATAACATAATTTATATTATTTTGCTTAATATATAATGCTTATTAATTATCCTGCAGGCGATCGAAGTACGACAGTAAGGAATGCAGGCTAAAAACAACAAATGTATTGATAAAAAAGAAAGAGTCCCGGCATTTACGCCGGGATATACTGGAAGCTGCTGAGGACTACTTCCGCCTCGTAGTAGCTCGCGTTGTTGGGCGGAGCCTGGCCCTGTTCCCAGTGCCATTCACCGATGTAGAAGAGCCACTGCATATTGCCGGAGACCGGCGGGATCATCGAGGAATTCGTGTACGAAAAGCTCATGTCCGGCTGCGAGGGCCCCTGGACGTCGAACTTGATCAGGTTCGGGTTCCAGGTGAGCGTATAGGTATTGTTCGCGCCGGTTATGTGCTTATACTCGACGTGATCGTCGGCCGAGTGGATCGTCCAGTCGGTATTCGACGGCAGGTCGGGGTTACCCCACTTGCAGTGCTCGATATCGATCTCTCCGTAAGCGTAGTTGGAGAGCGTGTTATCGTACGTGAACGGGGCGAACACGAAGTACGGGTTACCGCCATTCTGGCTGTCCTGGATATTCTGGATATCCGTGTCCACGGTCCACTTGAGCGTACCGTAGCCGATGTTCCCGGGCATGACCAGGTTGGGGCATTCCCACTTGCCGTTCTCGTAGATCGTCTTCATGTGGAGCTTACCCTGGGAGTCGACCCAGACGTTGTTAGTGGTGAACTTCGTGCCGTGGTAGTCGGTGACTTCCCAGTTATAGCCGGCCCAGTTAATGGATGTTACCTGAGAGCCGGGCGTCGGCGTAGGAGTCGGAGTCGGAGTCGCAGTGGGCCTGGGCGTCGGCGTAGGAGTCGGAGTCGGAGTCGCAGTGGGCCTGGGCGTCGGCGTAGGAGTCGCCGTCGGCCTGGGCGTTGCCGTTACCGTCGGCCTGGGCGTTGCCGTTACCGTCGGCCTGGGCGTTGCCGTTACCGTAGGCTTCGGGGTCACAGTCAAAGTAGGCTTAGGCGTTGCCGTTACCGTAGGCTTAGGCGTTGCCGTTGGCGTCTTTGAGTATGGCGTATACGTGAAGCCGCTGAGGACGACTTCCTGCGAGTACGTGCTCGCGCCGTTCGGCGGGGCCGCGTTATTCAGCTCGTCGATGTACAGCAGGAGCTGCATATTGCCCGTGGCGTTCGGTATCTGCGCCGCGTTGGTAAAGTTCATCTCCTTATACGGCTGCGAGGGGCCCTGGGCCGTGAATTTCAGGTAAGTGGGCATCCACTGGAGCGTGTGGGTCACGCCCGCGCCCGTGATACCTTCATAGTCCGTCAGGCCCGCGCTGCGGATGGTCCAGTTCATGTTCGTCCGGTCATCCGTCGCTCCGAACTTGCTCATGTGGATATCGATCTCTCCGTAGTTCTGGCTGCTGAGCGTACTATCGAAGAGGAAGGGGCTGAATAACAGGCTGGGGTTCGCCTTCTCGAGGGCGCCCACGTCCGTATCGATGTTCCACTTGTACGTACCGTAACCGACGGTATTGTTGAGGATGAGGTTGTATCCTTCCCACTTTCCATTCTCGTAGATGAGCTTCATGTGGAGCTTGCCGGCGGTATCGACCCAGACGTTATCCGAGGTGAAAGACCCACCCTTATAGTCGGTGATCTGCCATGTATATCCGGCCCAATTGATGGACGTCACGGGGGTGGCCGATGCCTGGGCATTATTTGCCATACTGGTAGCCGTGGATAAGGCGGCAGTCATTGGCACTGCGTTCGCCAACACCAGGACTATCATGCATACTAGAGATGCTGAAATAGTTTTTATCTTAATAACCACACCACCTTTTTCCCTATCCTCAAATGCCATGTCACTGGATGACGGGGCAATTTATGTAGATATGGAATCTTTTATAAGGTATTTCTGGACTTTTTGTTAATAAGCAATCGTATATATACTTTTTACTATCTAATAAAAATATTTGGTAAAAATACGTAATAAAATAGCTACTTTTATACATATTATCTATAATTTTTCCAAAATTTACACTTACATGTTGAGCGGACTATAATGAGGTTTATTTAAAATGAATTTAGGCAGTATATGGAACTATTTTGAAGTTTCTGATCACGACTTCGGCCTCGTAGTATCCTATATTGTTCGGGGGCGGATGGCTCTTGACTTCCCCGACGTAGAAGAGCCACTGCATGTAGCCGGAAGCGGGAGGTATTTGCGAATGATCGTTAAAAACATATTCCATATATGGCTGCGAGGGCCCCTGGACGCTGAACTTGATGTGGTCGGGCATCCACTCGATCGTATCCGTATTATTCGCGCCCGTGATATGCTTATACTGGACGAGGTGGTTGGCCGGGTGGATGGTCCAGTCAGTATTCGAATCAAGGTCTGGGTTACCCCACTTGCAATGTTCGATATCGATCTCCCCGTAGTTGTAGTCGGGCAGCGAGTCGTCGTACGAGAACCCGGAGAAGATGAAATTGGGATTCCCTCCATCCTGGACGTCCTGGATATCCTCCAGGTCCGTGTCCACCGTCCAGGAGTAAGTTCCGTAGCCGATGGGGTCCTTGAGGATGACGTTGAACTCGTTCCATTTACCGTCCTTATAGATGAGCTTCATGTGGAGCCTGCCCTCGGAGTCCACCCAGACGTTATTCGTCGTGAAGACACCCCCCCGATAGTCGTCGACGATCCAGGAATATCCGGACCATTCGAGCGTCTTTACGACGGGAATAGGCGTCGGCGTCGGGGACGAGACAGGGGTAGGATAGATCGTCGGTATTGATGTGTCGATTGGGGTGGCCGTGACATTGGACGAATGGTGCCCATAAAAGCCCGGGAAAGCTAAGGCGAGGATCACGCCGATCAAGAGAACAAAGGCCAGAATGGGTTGTTTATCCATGTCGATCTCCATTTATCATAAGGATGGTAACTCTGTATATGTTATTATTTTAATATTATATTAAAGTTCTCCAATCGTATTCAATTTAAAGCCCTGTCCTCCGGACGCTTATGAAAGATCTTACCCGAACGCCTTGCATATCGATGATGTAGCCTGGCTAGTATTCTCGTATGGCTAGAAAAGAATAGCGATTGGCCGGCAGAAGCCCGGTGGTTAAATATTTATTCATTGTAAGCTATAACAATAAACGTATAATATATAAAATTATAATAATATGGCATAGACCGAGGCAATATGAAGATCTGTCTTACCAGCTCCCATGGCGGACACCTGACCGAGATCCTGCGGCTCATGGACGCTTTCCAGGGCCACGAAGTCTTCTTTCTGACTTATAAAGGCTTCCGCACCAGGGAGCTTGTCAACGCATATACGATCGATAACCTGGGTAAAAGCCCCCTAAAATATATAATTAATACGCCCGGCATCTTAAGGATCCTCCTCAAGGAGAGGCCCGACCTGATCGTCTCCACGGGATCGGAGATCGCCATACCGGTCTTTTATATCGCCCGGCTCCTGGGCATCCGCACGATGTTCATCGAGAGCCTGTGCCGGGTAAAAGAGCCTTCGGGCAGTGGTAAGATCGTCTACCCGGTGTGCGATCTTTTCCTGGTACAATGGAAGCCTTTACTTGAAAAATATGGCAAGAAGGCAAAATACTGGGGGAATGTGCTCTGATATTCGTTACTGTCGGTAATCATGACCAGGGCTTTGACCGGCTCGTAAAGGCAATGGACGACATCGCCCACACAATAAACGAAGAAGTCGTCATCCAAAAAGGGTCGACGAAATATGTCCCAAAAAACGCAAAATACTTTGATTTTGCCAGCATGCCCGACATGAAAAAGCTGAATGGGGAAGCAAGGATTGTCGTGAGCCACGCCGGTGTAGGCGCCATACTGACGGCGCTCGAGGAGGGCGTGCCAATAGTAATTTTTCCACGTCTAAAAAAATATAACGAAGTGATCGACGACCACCAGCTCGAGATCGCGGAGGCCATGGAGAACGACGCGAACGTGAAAGTCGCCCGCGAGGTCAGCGACCTGGAAAGATACCTGGGACAGGGCCTGAAGGCAACGGGCAGGCTGAGCCGGCAGAATGAGCTATCGGCCAATATCAGGCATTACCTCGAAGGCCATGCCACAATCTAACCACGGGAGGGACCATGAGAACTGGCATAATCACGGATGCATTTGCCGATTCAATCGGCATACAGAAGTATACGGACGAGCTGACCCGTGGGCTCGTATCTGACGACCGGATTGAAAGCTTATGCGTAGTGCATTCCCGGCCCAATGGCGTGGCAGGCGAAGGGAAGGTCAAGGACGTTCAGATCAGAATGCCGGATATCCCGTTCCAGATCGAGCTCCGCCAGCTGCTCGTATTACCGAGAGTGCTCGCGCGACTGGATCTCGAACTGCTACACGATACGTACCATTTCGGCCCTTATGCCTTCGGGAATAGCGGATACAAAAAAGTCCTCACGGTCCACGACATTAACCCGTTCGTGCTGGCAAAGCAGGAGCCGGAATACCGGAAGCACCTCTATTCATACTATATTACCTGGCTGAAGTACCGGCAGATCTTTAGCCGGATCATACGGAATGCGGACGGCATTATAGCGGTATCGGAGTATACGAAGCAGGACCTGATAAAATATTTCGGCATCGACCCGGATAAAGTCTCCGTGGTCCACCAGGGCGTGGATAATTCCCGGTTCAGGCTCGTCGACCGGGAGGTGGTCGCCAGGGAAAAACAAAAATTTTTTAAGGACGACCCCCTCCTGATCGTCGGCTTCGACTCGCCGAGGGCCATCGATAACGTCGAGTCCCTGATACACGCTTTCCGGCACCTGCGGCCGCGGTCCAGGAACGTAAAGCTGCTCCTGATCGGTAAGCCCAATGCCAGCCACGTGGAGCTGGTGAGAAGCATGGGACTGGAGAACGATGTGGTCTTTACCGGGTATGTCCCCGATGAAGAGCTGCCGGTGCTCCTGAACACGGCCGACGTGTTCGCCCACCTGTCCCTCTACGAAGGATTCGGCCTTCCGCCCCTGGAGGCGATGGCCTGCGGAGCGCCCGTCGCTGTATCGAACGCGACCTCGCTGCCGGAAGTCGTCGGGGACGCCGGCATTGTCATCGATAAGAACGAGCCCGGGCACATCGCGGGCGTGCTGGGGGACCTGCTCTCAGATGAAAGACACCGGGACGATCTAAGGACCTGCGGCCTGCGCCGGTCGAAAGAGTTCTCCTGGGACAACACCGTGCGATCAACGATAAAAGTCTACGAGAGCCTGATATGACAGGCTCACACGAGCTTTTTTATTAGCGTAAAATAGAGCCGGTAGAAATTGTTCAACGTCAGATCGGCAAAGCGGCATAAGGGCCGGCTATCGATGAGCTGCTCGAACGGTATTCTCCATTCGAGGAGGCCGATGAACTCGCGGTCCGATATTTTTCGACCCTGCTGGACGCGGCGCCTTTTTTCCATGACATCGCCCAGGTGTGTCAGCATCCACCAGTAGGCCCGCAACTTTTCCCGGACATAGGGCAGGCCGTGGAGCACGGCATATCCCCACGTGACGGCCTCCGTCATAAGCAGCGCGGGGAACATGAGCAGCAGAGTCCTTGCGCCGTAATTCTTCAGGAGCAGCATATGCCGGTTGCGCTCCAGGTAGAACTCCTTCGCGGGCGTCAGGGACATCCTGTACTTGTGGTAAACGATCGAGGTCGGGACGTATTGGATCCTGTAGCCCCGGAGCCGGGCACGCAGGGAGAGGTCTGTATCTTCCAGGTACAGGAAAAAGTCCGGGTCGAAGCCGGCCAGATCCTCGAAGGCTTCCCTTCGTATGGCGAAGGAGCAGCCCGACATGGCCCCGACCACCTCCGGCGTATCGTACGAGGACGCTTCGCTCTTAAGGCCCCGGCAGAAGCCCAGGCCGCTGAAGTGTATGTGGTTGGCGCATGTGTTGATCTTATCGGCGCCGTACATCAGGATCTTGGAGGTCGTGATGGCTATACGCGGGTCTTTTTCCAGGGGTTTGACGAGCTCGTCGAGCCAGGCGTCGTCCACGACGACGTCCGGGTTGACGATCACGATGTACTTGCCCCTGGCATACTGGAAGCCCCGGTTGTTGCCGGCCGGGTAGCCGAGGTTCGCCCCGTTATCGATGAGCCTGACGTCCTTGTAATTATTCTTTATGAGCTCGCAGGTATCGTTCGAGGAACTGTTGTCCGGAACGATCACCTCGTAGCCCCGGCGGGTCTGGCGCATGATGGTCGGCAGGCACTCGCAGAGGTCCCGGAAGCTGTTGTAGGCGAGAATGATGACCGAAGCGAGCTTAAGGCCCGGGATGTCGGCCTCGGGCGTATATAAAAAGTTCAGGTCCTGGCGCTTTTCGCCGATTAGCGTTTCGGTCATTGGAGCACCGCTTAATATAATTTTGTTAACATCTATTTTTTTATATATTTTATTTACTATTTAACAATTAAAACGCATTCGCTTATACTTTATGCGCTGTAAAAGCGGATCGCGAGCCAACTTAAAAATATCAGAAACCGACGTATGCAGCAAATTTTTAACTAATTATAGCATTCCCTTAGCGATTAAGCGTTAAAGCCGTGATAAATTTCAATTTATAATATTATTTCAATTCTTTTTATCATACTATTATATCGCTGTAGATAGAGATATAATCGATTACTGATATAATATTTAGCATATTATAATAATAAGGCTGGATGTGTCAAAAGTGCAACTAGCGGGACCTCTACTTGTCGTGTCTGCTCATCCGGATGATATGGAACTGATGGCGGGAGGGCTTGTCGCGCGCGCGATCTCCCAGGGTTTGGACGCCTATTCGCTGGTCATCAGCGACGGCTGCGAGAACGGCACCGCCGTCATCCGGAAGAATGAGCTGATGCAGGCGGCGAAGGTGCTGGGGCTCAAGGGAGTCCGGCTCTGCGGCATGAAAGATGGCCGAATACCCCATAATATAGATATGGTCAGGATGGTCGAGGACTACATCGACGAAGTGAGCCCCGCAATGGTCATTACCCACACGGACCACGACACGCACCAGGACCATAAGAACGTCTGCAACATCACGCTGTCCGCCGCCCGGGTCAAGTCATCCATCGTGCTGCTGGGCGAAACTCCCTCGTCGTACATGAGCGAGAACCTGGTATACTGCGATATATCAGACACGCTGGACATCAAATGTAAGGCTCTGGCAAAGTATAAGTCCCAGATCAAGGACGGGCCCATCAACATCAAAGAGGTTAAAACGCTCGCCGCATACCGGGGCAGCCGGGTCCGGATCAAGTACGCCGAGGCGTTCGTGAACTGGCGGATGCTTTTATAAAAAGTGACTCTAAAAGTTAATAAGAGTACTCTAATGCTGCCTGAAATGGCTCAAACATATTTTTAAACATTATTGCTGTGTTGAATTACTCTCGTATTTTAAGCTTTTTAAGAGCACGGAGGGCACTATTTTTCACCACAAAGGCACGAAGAGCACGGAGGCCCACAAAGTTTTCTTTTTAGATTAAGTTACAAAGTACACAAAGCCGGTTCATTGACATCAGGGCACGAAGGATACAAGGGCACAGTGGAATGAACGAGAGTACTTTTTGCCCCTATGCCTTCATATCCTGTATCTTAAAAGTTCAAAAAGCGGCTCTGTGCCCTTTGTCTCTTAATTATAAAAAAGACTTTGTGAGCCTCCGTGCCATCGTGCCTTTGTGGTGAAAAATAGTGCCTTCGTATACTCTGAGACTTAAAAAGGCATATTCAACACAGCAAATATTGCGGTTTAAAAAGTTTATCGGCTCTTTGAGGAGCTTGACGAGCTAACATCGACGTTCATGATATAATCCAGTGCCGACAGGTTCGGCACAAAGGGCGAGAAGCATTGCCGGTAGACCGGATGCTCGAAAGACTGGTATTCCAGCTTTATGCCTTCCCGGCCGAAGAGGCCCGTGACCAGGTAGTCCCGGCCACTGACGCCCGAAATGAACGTATCGGCATCGACTTCATGGCACATGTCGATGATCTTTAGAGTTGCGATGTAGTTCTTCACGTAATGCGGGTCCGCATTTTCAAGTTCGCCGACTGATACTTCGGAATAGTCCTTATATTTGAAGCAGTCCATTTCCGAGCTCAGAAGGACCCGCGTCCGAATGTCGAAGACATCCCGAAGATAGTCGATGATCGCCAGGTTCATGTCTATGAGCCAATCCCACCGCTTACCATAGAGCTTATCTAAAAAATCGATGTGATCGTCGTAGTATTTTGCGGTCTTATAATTTTCCATGAAGAGACACTTGTGGACATCATACCAGGTACGCTCGTATTGAATGTGGTCATTATTGATGACGATATCCCTGATGGGAGCGACCTTCTTTTCCACCGGGACGGTGAACCACCGGAAGCCGTCCGGGTTATCGACCCGGATACGGTTGCGCTGGTGGAAATCCTTGCGGACGAACTGGGCCGTATCATAGATGATGAAGACATCGGACATCCGCATCTTATCGATAAAGCCGAGATATGGCCAGTGGTTGGGCTGATGTGCGCCTAATTTCAAACTCATCCCTCCGTGCGCCTATCGAGACGATCGGCCGGTCAGCCAGTATGGGCTAAATAGCCGAGTGATTATTAATATATTTATATTAAAGTATTTAAAAATTATTGCTGTGTTGCATATGCCTTTTTAAGTCTCAGTGTGTGTACGGAGGCAGTATTTTTCACCACAAAGGCCAGCAGTTCCATGCTTATAGTAGAGGCGCCTGCTTGCTCGCCTAAAATTTCATTCTGGCTTTAAGCTTTTTAAGAGCACTGAGGACACTATTTTTAACCACAAAGGCACGATGGCACGGAGGCTCACAAAGTTTTCATTTTAAATTAAGTTACAAAGAACACAAAGCCGGTTCATCGGCGATCAGGGCACGAAGGATACAAAGACACAATGGAATGAACGAGAATATTTTTTACCATCGTGCCTTCATATCCTGTATCTTATAAGTTCAAAAAGCGGCTCATCTTTGTAACTTAATTATAAAAAAGTCTTTGTGAGCCTCCGTGCCATCGTGCCTTTGTGGTGAAAAATAGTGTCCTCAGTGCTCTTAAAAAGCTTAAAATACAGGAGCAATTCAACACAGCAAAAATTATTGCAAGAGAAGAAAAATATGGCGGCTATCCACCCGTCACATTGACCCAGAGATAGCATTCACGATAGGGAGACGTCGTGTTCCCATCCTTATACAGGAGGAAATCGACCTTCATGTTCGTGCCGTTATGGCCGGGCCTCAGGCCGACGGGCTGCTCCCAGGTCTGGTTATCGGCCAGGAAGATCCGGTCCGCCAGGAGCGTCGTGCTGTTAGCGCTATCGATGACCGTGACCACGAGATCATAGGCCTGGCCGTGGTTCTCGTGGTTAACAACGCCCACGGTCACGTTCTTTTGCTCGCCTGGCCTGAAGGACACGGGATAATTATCCGCCGTGCCATTCTGCCCCAGGATAAAGAATTCGGTAAAAGGCTCTCCAGGCTTTGGCACGACCAGCACATAGGCGATGACGCCGAGCATGATCACCAGGGAGACAACGATGATGATGGTAAAGGCTCGGCCACCGCCCGACAGGTCATTAAAGAGGCCGGCTTTCGCCTCCACACAGGCTTCCGTGAACGGGACCGAGAAGCGCTCTTCCTTCGGAAGGCCGTGCCGCCTCATGTTGGCGACCAGCGTGCACCATGTGGTGAGAGCCATCAGACAAACCACAAGGGGGTCCAGGTGTATGCCCCAGGGCGTGTAGTTCAGCCCTAGCATGATGAGCGGAACCAGAATGATATTCAGCCCGAAGGAGAGCGCGAACCGCTCCATATGGCCGATGACTGCCTTTCCAGGATATAGCAGGGCCGTGACCGAATAGCCCGGGATGAAGAGCAGCATGGCCAGGCCCAGCACCGTCCTGATCACCGTTTCGTTCAACAGTGGCGTGTAGATGAACGCGGCCGTGGCCAGCGTCAGGAACAGGATAAGTTTCAGGTCGGTGCCCATGTCCAGGAGCAGATAGCTCATTTGTAAATTCGCCTTTGAAGTGTCGTATTCTACAGCCATAAAACCTCCATGTCAATGCTGGATCTTTCCGTTCAGGCCCCATCTTTTGCGGCAATTAAAATCGCTTTTTGAGGTCATAATAAATATAATATTTTAGTTATTGTATCATATTATATTTATAAATTGTGCATTAACCGGTTGCCCGCCAGATCATTATAAACCGGAAAACTATGATGTCACTTACGCCAGGATTCCAATGACGTATCCTGGTTATTTCAATTCTAAAAAAAGGAATAAATTAAGTTCCATGCGAATGTTTTTTTAGCGATAATATTATATATTATACATAATATAGTTATAGAGCAGGAGTTATGGAGGCAAGCGATTAGGGCAAGGCATGCCCCATGACTCGAGACTTATCCGATGGTCCGGATCGAGATACGCTGGAACCTCTTTGAGAAGATCTGCGAGACCTGTTAAGACGATAGAGGGATTGAACTGAGCTACATCCTGATAACTCCAATGGTAAATGAGGCCCGGCATCTGGGCCGCTTGAAAGAGATCGTTTTAAGCCAGACCGCGAGGCCCCGGATATGGGTCATCGGCGACGGCGGCAGCACGGATAAAAGCTACAGTATCGCAAAGGAGCTATTCCGGGGCCACGACTGGATCTACGTCATCCGGCAGAAAAATTACTCGGGCGAAGGCTACAGCCACGAGAATTTTTCCAATAACGTGAACGATTGCCTCCGATATGCGCGGGCCCTGTGCGCGAATAATAACATCCTGTATGATTTCGTCGGAAAAACCGACGCGACCCCGGCCCTGGACCCGGATTACTTCGAGGTATTACAGCGGGAGATGGAAAATAACCCAAAGCTTGCGTTCACCTGCGGGGCCCAGTATATCCTTCAGCCGGATGGCCGCTCTTACGAGCACATAAAAGGGTTTAACGATATCCGGCTGTACCGGCGGGAGTTCCTGGAGGAGATGGGCGGGTATCCCGTCGCGTTCTCCCCCGATACGATATTGATGATCAAAGCGCTCAACCGGCATTGGGAGGTAAAAAAAGTGCCCGCGACATCCTTTAAAAAATCACGGATCCGGGGCTCCAAGATCGGATTCTGGGGCGGCTATCGGCTCATCGGGAAAGGGATGTACCGCATCGGGTATAACCCGATACTGCTTTTGATGAACGCGATATTTTACACGAGGACGCCGCCCCATTATCTCGGGCTGGCGGTGGTCTCCGGATATATGGCGGACCTCATCCGGCGTGAGGAGAAAATAAAGGACCCGGAAGTCCTGAAATATTTCTGGCACGACCGGCTCGTCCAGATCACAAAAGGCATGATAACGGAGGGGAACGTATGATCAACATTAAGTTGAGTAATGAAAAAATATACCCGATACTCCTGGTGGTCTATGCCCTCGCGGGCACGGCAGCTTTTATCCTGTCGCTGGTAAAAGGCCTGAACAGGGAGCACATCGGGCTTGCCCTGCTGATCGGCTCTATCCTTTCCATGGCGATCATCCTCGTGCCCAAGAAGGCGACGCGGGCCGCGGCGGAGGCCATTAGCGACATTAACTTCAAGTTCACGGTCATCATCTGGCTGGTCGTTTTCATGTTTTCGGTGCTGCTGCTGCTGGATTCACTGAAAACCTACACGCTTTCGCTGCCCTACTATTTATCGATCTGCCTGATGGTCCTCGCCATATCCTACCAGATACTGTCGTCGAACAAGTTCAGCAATGCGCGATTAGCCATCATACTGGGCGAAATACTGATCCTCGCGTTCTACCTGAGCGCCTCGACCCTCTTCCTCTTCCAGGTCCCGATCGGCGCCGACGCGTACTTCCACACGCAGTATATCTCGCAGATCCTGAACTCCGGGAGCCTGTATATCAGCGAGAGCAACTACGAGAATTATCCGGTCTACCAGCTGACGTTCGTCGGCACCATGCTCCTGTCGAGCATCGGCGACGTCAAGATCGCCCAGCTTGTCCTGGCCTTTATCCAGGTGCTGGCGCTGGTATTCGTTTTTATCCTGTGCAATAAGATCTTTGAGCCGAAGATCGCCCTGCTGTCGACGCTGCTGATCTCGCTCTCGGCCCAGGTCATACTGCCCCGGTACTCGTTCTACCCGAGCAATTATGCCGTCATCTACTACATGCTGCTTCTCTTCGCCCTCTTCTGCCTGAAAAAGGAAGCGTATAAGGGAACGGTCACGCTGGTCCTGCTGCTGGCCATCAACTTCATGCACCCGGTCGTGGGTTTCGTCTCCTCCTTCACGATCATATTCATCTACGTCGCGAGTAAGCTATTAAAGATCAGGGACATCGTGGACCTGCGCTACGTCGCCATCAGCATCGTGCTCCTGATATTGCAATATTTCCGCCCCACGGAGACAGGAGCGAGGCTCTCGTCGCAGCTGGACCTGGCCCTGATGCAGCTTATGACGGGCGTGGCGGTGGTCACGAAGGCGACGTCGTCGCCGTACTATAGCTACGTGGATATCCTGCTCTACGAGCTGGGCTTCGCCCTGCTCATCGCTTTCGGCGTATGCGGCGCCCTGGTAGTCCTCAAGCTGAGCGAGAATAACATCGGGCAGATCGGGAAGGCAGTCAACGACAGGCGGACCCTGTTATCGCTGATCACCCTGTTCATAATCCCGATACCGTACCTTGAGGCGTTTATTGCACCCGATATGCTGCCGGACCGGTGGTTCGTCTTCATCACGGTGTTCCTGGGCATATTTGCCGCGATCGCCCTTTGCATGTTCGCCGAAGTCTTTAAGAAATTCACGATCGTCGTACTCCTCATCATACAGCTGATCGTGTTCTTTTCCATCACCACGCCCATCAGCAGTCCCAACGCCAGCATCTATTCCCAGGACCTGTCCATGAGGCCGGCGATCCAGTCGGAGGTCATCGCGGCCAACTTCTTTAAGGATTACGTGAACCCGGCGAAGATCGCGGTCAGCGCCATGTACCTGGCGCCCATCAATAGCACGCTTGACATACAGGACCACTTCCTCGACCCCGGGGACACATCGTATAAGGATAAGGTGCTCATCGTTCGGAACTTCGAGATGGAAAAAGGGTTCATCATGCCGCTGTTCGGCAATAACGGGCAGCTGCTGGAGAACATCAAGGCCAACGATACGTTCATGAACTATACCGGCAGCATCGACAAATTCTACGAGAACGGGGACGTGAGAGCATATCGGGTCTAAAAGCCGTCATGCTGGGGAAATATCCCGTGGAACGGGTATCGGGCGGTGTCGCGGTGCACACCATAAACCTGATCCACTCTCTGGGAAAGATCGACACGGCGGACCTGGATTTCTCCATCGTGTCCTACGGTAGGGATACGCGGGTATTCAAAGATGGAAATGCCACGATACGAATGATGAAGATCCATATGATCTATTATCTATTTCCCCCGCTGTCCATCCTGAGGATCGCTCACGAGGTCCGAAAAGTCAAGCCTTCCGTCATTCACGTCCAGGGATCGAACCTGACGCCGTATCTGGTCTACGCCCTCTTCTTTTCCCCGGGAGTAAAGAAGATAATAACCTTCCACGGCGACGAGCTCAAGGAAAAAATAACCGTCGGGCAGGTGCGCGATAACTCTGTCAGGTTCCACGCCTACAAATGGCTGGAAAAAACCGTTTTAACTAATTTCGACATGGTGGTCTGCGTGAGCGCCTATCTGAAAAGAAGCATCATTTCAGAGTATGGAGAAGACCTGGCGAAAAAGATCATCGTAATACCTAACGGCGCGGACCTGGTCAACTTCATTCCCCGGCCGAAGAGCGAGGAGCGCCGGAAATTGCGGATCCCCGGGGACGACTACGTCATATTCCACGCGAAGTCGATGGACGTCAACCATGGCCAGATGCAGCTAATCCGCGCGGTCTCGATCGTTAAGGAAAAGATCCCGGGCATCAGGCTTATATTAGCCGGTGACGGCCCCAACAGGCAGAACATTATAAATCTCATCGAGGAGCTGGGCCTGGCGAATAACGTGGTCCTGCTCGGCGACATCCAGAACCGGCAGATCCCGCAGTACATCGCGTCGAGCGACATCATCTGCATCCCGACGCTGTCCATGTATGGCATAGAGGAGCCGTCCTGTATATTCCTGCTGGAGGGAATGGCCATGGAAAAGCCCTGCATTGTCCCCGAGAGTGGAGGCTTTCCGGAGTCCGTCACCGATTACGTGAACGGCTTACTCATCCCGAGGGTCGAGCCGGATATCATCGCGGCCCGGGTCCTGGAGCTGCATGATAATCCTGCGCTGGCAAATGAGCTGGGCAAAAACGCCAGGTCATACGTTAAAAAAGAGAGGACGTGGGACGAGGTGGCGAAAAAGCTGGCAGAATATTATCATGGGCTCGCCCCGGCCAGGGTCCTTGCGCCGGCGAAGGTGATCGAATGAAGATACTTAGCGTAACGACGTCCATACCTGGCGACGACGCGGCCTGGTGGCGCATGTTCAATATCGCCAACATCCTCCGGGACAATGGCCACGAGGTCCATTTTATACACTACTGCAGTAAACCGAACTACGACCGGATCATCGACAAGGGCCAGTATCCCTATAACACCTTCATCCTCGCGAATGAGTGGAACGTTTTCCGGTATCACGTCCGGGTGCTCTCGCAGGAAAAATACGACCTGGTCTATGGCAATACCCATACGGGAACTTTCTGCTCGCTGCCGGGCAAGCTGAAGAACATACCGCTGATCTTCGATATGCACGGGGGGCTCGTGGAAGAGTTCCAGCTCAATAACTCCGACGTCCGGGGCTTCTATTATATTTTCCAGTATATCGAGGATGTCGTCATCGACTATCTGGATAAGAAATGCTCCGACCGGATCCTCTGCGTTTCCCGGAAAATGCTCCAGTACCTGAACGAGAAGGGCATACCGGCATCCAGGCTGGCCTACGTGACCAATGGCGTGGACCTGGAATATTTTAATGCGAAGGACGAAGGCGATAATCATGCTTTCCGAAGCAGGCTGGGCCTGGACGATAAGTTCATCATCGGCTACGTCGGGGGATTTCAAAAATGGCAGGGCGTCGAGAACTTCATCCTGGCGGCGAAAAGTATCCGGGACGAGCGCGCCGCTTTCCTGGTCGTGGGCGGAGACCGCGAATACCGGGACGGCAATATCGTCTTCATGCCCAGCACGTCCCGGGAGCAGGTCAAGGCATATTATTCGGCCTGCGACGTGCTGACGCTGCCGAGGCCCGACCACCCATCGACCGAGATCGCCGCGCCCACGAAGTTCGCTGAATATACGGCCATGGGCAAGCCCATCCTTACCACGAACGTCGGGGATGCCGCGGAGCTCGTAAAAAAATACGGGTGCGGCATGGTCGTTAACGATAACAGCCCGGAGCAGCTGGCCCGCGGGTTCGAGGCGTATCACGGCTTTTCTGCGGATAAGATGCTGGAAATGGGCCGAAAGTCGAGGGCCCTGGCCGAGAACGAGTTCAGCTGGAACGACGTCTACAGGAATCTCCTGAAGGTTATCGAGTCAATTGGATAATAAAAAGAGCGGGACAGTCATGCCGTGTCGTCGACCCGGACTTCAGTTTTGCTCTTTTCCATGATCCGCCCGTCGTCGGAGATCTCCAGGCGGAGGGAGTTGAGCTTTTCAATGAGCGATTCGATGGCGGGCAATATCTTCTCCTTCTCGACCCGGTCATCCTTGATCTTGACGGCGAGCAGGTCGAGGTCCTTATTGACCTTCTTTACGAATACCTCAACGCCGCTGCCATTGGGGCCTCTGTCCAGGGCGCCGTTCCGTGCGGAACGGATGAGATCCAGAGCTTCGGCCTTGTCCATCCGGCCGGCCTTAACCTTCCGGTAGACATCCATCTGGACTCTTTCCGGGAGCCGGGAGATGGCCTCGAGAATATTCACGTTCATGGAATATGGCTCGGCCGCGGCCGCCTTGTCGCCGGCGGCAAGTTCCTGGACCCCGGGGGCCAGCCGGGTGGCCAGGCCGACCTTTGCGGTGACGTAGTGGCGGTCCTTTCCGATGACATCGGCGATCTCGTTATACTGGTATCCGTACTTTTCCTTCAGCGTGACAAATGCGTGACCCAGCTCGATATCGCTGATATCCTCGCGCTGGATGTTGGCGATGATCTGCCGGAAACGGTTATCCGCCTCGTTCTCATCGACGTTGACGATTACTTCCCTTCCGACGATCAGCTCAGCCACTTCAAGCTCTTTAAGCGCCCTGAGCCGGCGGTGCCCATCTATGACGGTATATATTTCACCGGACTTCCGGACGATTATCGGCTGCAGTAGCCCCACATCGGATATGGTATACTTCAGGCCGCCGATGTCAGTGCTGGATTTTCGGACACCGTCACTGTCGGGCTCGATCCGGTTAATGGGAATTGTCTGAAAAGGGATATCCTGGTTGTTCATGAACTGCACACCTCCTTAGAATTGGCGCACTGCCACTTATTATGTAAAGGCTTGTATGATTAGCGTCATATTTATAAGTTATTATAATTTTATGCGCTATTTTCCTGCCCGGGAATTATATAATAATGTCAAAAAAGATCAAGCGGGCTGCGTCACGTTGACCCAGAGGTGGCATTCCCGGTAGGGAGCGCTCATGTTGCCATCCGCGTAGAGCAGGAACTGCATCTCCATATTGTTGCCGGCCCGGTCCGGCGTCAGGTTGACCGTCTTTTCCCAGGTCTGATTATCCGCGAGCGTCAGCTTTTCCGAATAGAGGCTCGTCACCGCCAGGCTGTTGTTCAATGTAACCACCATGTCATAGGTGACGTTCCGGTACTCGTGGTTCGCGATGCCCACGATGACGGGCTTCTGGTCGCCCAGTACATATCTCGTCGGATAGTTATCGGCTTTGCCGTCGGGCCCGAGGATGTAGAACTCGGTAAACTTTTCGCCCTGCTTGGGGACGGCGACGACGTACGCCAGCGTGGCGATGGACAGGAGAATTGACAGGATGAGCACGACGGTCAGCGCCCTATCCAGCCGCGTCTTATCCTGAGAAAAGACCTCGCCCTTCAATTCTCTGTACGTTCCCCTGAAGTCGATATCGAAACGCTCTTCCGGCCTGAGCTCGTGGCGGCGCTTATTGGCCGCGAGTACGCAGACAAGCGTGAAAATCGTGAGACAGACTACGATCGGATCCAGCCGGATGCCCCAGGGCGTATAGTTCAGGCCCAGGCCGATGAGGGGCGAGACGGCGATGCTCAGCCCGAAGGACAGGGCGGCCCTCTCGATGCCGTCGATGTCCTTTTTACCCGGGAACAGGGCGGCGATGAGCGTATAGCCGGGCACAAAGAGCACCATGACCAGGCCCAGCGCCGAGCGAATGACCGTCTCGTTGAGCACGGGCACGTAGATGAAGGCGAGCGTGACCAGGGTAAAGGCGACGATAAGCTTCAGGTCCGCGGCCATGCCGAAGAAAAAATCGCCGATGTGCAGGTTGACCGTGTTCGAGTCGTCATTTTTCACAGCCATGATACCTCATAGTAATCGCAAAGTGATATTTAAAGCTTTGTCGCTCCCCTCGACTTTCTCGATGCGGACCTTGCGGCCGGTTCCCGAGGCAGCCATGCAAGCCAGGAAGCTACAAACGGGGCAGCCTGTGCGTGTGCATACATCCGGGTCGCTCGCACGGATGGAGCGGCACATGCCCTCATTTACCATGCCGGCCATAGTGATCGCCATAAAGTCCCCATCCCGCCGGACACTGACGGAAGAGACCATCTCCATGCCGTTCTCCACCACGTCCTTTATCTCGCTTTCCAGGCCTTCCTGCGTGAAAACGGCCCCCATACTGGAGGCAAGCTGGTAAAGCCCGTAACCCAGGGGCACGAGGGAAATGCCCTTGACCGGCCCCTTAACGTCGAACACTTCGACGCCAGGGCTAAGGCCGCTTATATTCTTTTCCTCGACGCGGGATATGGGAATGAAGACGCGGAAGAGCCCGCCATTAGCCGAGGTAATTCCTCCGGTGCCCACGAGCATCGACGACAGGACCCTATTCAGGGACAGGACACTTGAGATAGCGGCCGCGTCGCTGACTTCGTCCCGGAGGTAGCGCGAGGGCGTAAAGAAATAGAGCATAATAGCAAGGGATATTATGCCGATGCCGGCGAGCAATAAAAACATCGACATCGACGAGCCGTCGTTCGTGGCCCACCACAGTGCCATGAGTAAAAGCCCGAAAACGGCGAAGGCGATGGCAACGGCCTTAACCTGGTCTTTGAGTATCGCCCGCCAACTTTTGCCGTCGTCGCTCATATTTTCATCCCCGGATATGGCTCCTGCCCCGGCCGATCCTTCCTTCGGGCATCTCCCGCCCACGGGCGGAGACCACTTTAATAGAGGAAGCCATAAGCTTCTTCCTGGCATATTCCAGCTCCATGGCACGCTCGCCATCCTCATTACCGCTCAGGATGACCAGCGCCGAATGCCCGTAGTAGCGCGCCAGCCGCAGGCCGTTCATCAGGCTCGGCAGGCCCATGGAAAGGCCGGTGATGACCCGTATTTCGCATGGGGATTTCGAGTCCCCGGCGGCGGCGAGTATCGCCTTAATGAAGCCGTCCTCCCTGACATTCGCCAGATATCCCTTAAAGGTTTCCTCGATGACGGGGCTCAGGACGTCGCTGCCTGCCTCCTTCCCGATCACCTGCCCTGCTCCATAGATCTCGCTGACGGAAACGAAGGGCCCGGCGCTCATGCTATCGTCCACGGCATGCAGCTTCGACAGCACTTCGGAAAGCCGCCGCATATGTTGCCTTCCCATGCCGGGGCGGACGTGCTGCACTATCTCCGACCGTGAAAAACAGATGAGCCCGATCTTTTCGCCTTCGAGCAGCTCGCGGTCGATGAGGCCGGAGGCGACTGCCACGGATTCCTCGAACGCCCGTGCGCTCACGTCGACGAGAAAATATGCGGGAAGCGCCCTGTCGGCCTCGAACTCCCGGACCACCAGGTGGCCGGCCCGGGACGTAAGCGCCCAGTCAATGTTCCTGACACTGTCTCCGGGCGTATACAGGCGGACGCCGAAAAAATCGCTGCCACGGCGCCTGTCAACCATGCTGACCGGCGCATCGGTTTTTCGATAGCCCGGGAGGGCCGCGTTCGGCCGGAGCAGATGTTCGCCGAGGGATAGGCGCACGCGGATGCTTTTAGCCTCGCCGCGAACGCGAGTCGCGGCGAACAATAGAGATGAGACGCTTAATTTTACCATACCAACGCGGTAGTCGCCAGGTTTCCGGGGAATGAGGCTCATGCTAAGCGTGCTCTCCTCGCCCTTCCGCAGCCTGACCTCCCGGACTGGAGGCCTGGCATCGAGCGCATCGTCGAGCAGCGGCTCCAGGGAAAGCACGATGCCGGACCTTCGCCCATGATATGCGGCATGTAGCGTAAAAGATGTCGATGCTCCGGGCGGTAGTTCGGCGCGCGAAAGGCTGGAGGAAAGGGAGAGCTCTCTATCCAGCGACCGTGTCGCCAGAAGCAGATTAGTGAAGTCCCATATAATGAAGATGAAGAGTGCCGCGAACGCCGCATAAAAGGGCAGGCCCCCGGTGAAGAGCGCGAGTAATAATAATACCAGCGCTGATGCCAGCATCGGGAGGGCGCTATCTTTTAGTTCCATAGAGATCAGGAGGGTACTTTAACCGTTGCCAGCAGCTCCTCGACGATACTGTCCACCGCCATTCCCTCCTGCTCGTATTCGGGCTTTATGATGAGCCGGTGATCCAGTACCCTCGGCGCGAGGTATTTCACGTCGTCGGGAATGACGTAGCTGCGGCCGTTCAGCGCCGCGACAGCCTTGGACGCCTTCAGGAAGGAGATCGAGGCCCTGGGGCTGGCGCCCAGCAGGAGCTTTTCGTGCTGCCTCGACGCGATGACGATATCACGGATGTATTCAAGGACCTTATCGTCGATGTAGACCCGCTTTACGATGTCGATCATATACAGTATCTTTTCCCGGCCCAAGGCCTCCTCAATGACGACGCCGGAATCGACATTCTTAGACTTTAGTAGCGTTAATTCCTCGTCGTCGCTGGGATAGCGGATATCCAGCTTGAACATGAAACGGTCGATCTGGGCTTCTGGCAGCGGGAAGGTGCCGACGACGTCGATGGGGTTCTCCGTCGCGATGACCATGAACGGCTGGGGCAGCGGGTAGGTGATGCCGTCGATGGAGACCTGCTTTTCCTCCATCGCCTCCAGCAGGGACGACTGGACCTTGGGCGACGCCCGGTTTATCTCGTCGACGAGGAGGAGATTCGTGAATATCGGGCCCTTATGCACGTCGAACTCCATGGTCCTCTGGTTAAAGATCGAGCCGCCCGTAATGTCTGACGGCATTATGTCCGGCACGAACTGGATGCGCTTGAAATCGAGGCCCGTCGCCGCGGCGAAGATCTTGGCGATGGTCGTCTTGGCCACGCCCGGGACGCCCTCGAGCATGATGTTGCCCCCGGCCAGGAGGGCCGTGGATATGTCGAATACCAGGGATTCCTTCCCGACGATGGCCCGCTTCGTCTGGGCCTTTACGCTGTCGACCATCGTGCAAAATTCCTTTACGTCCCCCTCGGCTTCCTTATTGACCTCGACTGCCATGCTGATCCCTAAAGCTTCTTATCCGATTCTTTAATATCTTTCCCTTTAACAGTAAATTTCATCAATATAAGGTTTTTTATGGACCGCCCCAGCCTGGCCATCAGAGGCACAAGCATGTCCCTGCCCATATATGCTATGCAGGCCGCCATGATGAGCAGAATGACGGCGAGCTGGGCGACGATGTCGTATTTGAGCGAGTAGAAGACGACGCCCATCGGCGAAACCGGACTGCCGTGGGAGACGTCGACGAGCACAGTGCCCCGGGACAGGCCTTTGAGGAAGACGCCGTTGTCGCCCTTATCGAGCATGCCGTTAATGAAGAGGTCCGCATCGCTGACGACGATCAGCTCTCCCTTGCCCATCGTATATCGGGCGACCACAGGGTATGTGCCGGTCCTCTCGTCCGCGTCCAGCCGGGCATTATCGTTATGGTCCAGCCATGCGTCGCTCGACGTCGAAGCTATGATGTCGGCGTTCCCCTGGACTTTGAGAACGGCCGGGTGATTGAGCACGAGCCTGCTGACGTTCATCGTAAAGGGAGATGAAGCTATATCTGTGATCGCCGGGAAGGACTGGTTGATATAATAGTTTTCGTACTGGCACATAGGGACGGGGTCGATTGTGATGGGCGAGCCGATGCCCGTTAGCAGGCTGTCGGCTTTCCCGAAGTCGTCCATGACCACGACCCTGCCGCCACCGTAGAGGAATCGGGCTACCCGGGAAGATTCATCCGGCGTGTAGTTGGTCGCCGGGCCGATGATCATCAGCGTGTCGCCATTGCCCGCGTCCGCCAGGCTCGATATATCATAAAGAGGCTGCACATCCCGGCCCATACTCGAGAGCCCGTTCCACGACGGGTTCGTCAGGCGGAAATCGGCGTCCGTGACGTAGAACCTTGCCGCGATGAGCGCGACCACGACCAGGGCCGCGACGACGAGAAGGAGCGTGGTTTTTTTCACCGTGCCGCCTCCCGGATACAGTTGTCCAGGTCCTTTATGCCGCCGACTGCCCGCTCCAGCTCGGCGGACGTGACAGGCATGTTCGCGAATATGGCCTTTTCATAGAGGCCGACGATGTCTTTTAATGGATGGGATACGGATGGGACGGCGGCAACTGCCGCATCATAGAACTCATGGTGCGTTAACGATTCGTCGAGCCTGACCCGGGCGGATAAGACTTTCCTCGAGAGGATGTACACCTGGGCCATCGCTTCCCGGGAGTCTTTTGTGCCAAGTGAGCGTATACGGTCGGACTCGGCAGCGACATCCAATGGAGGCTCGACCGGCGTAATGATGGGCGTCGCGGGAGCTTCGGGTATCATAACGGCTTTTTCAGGCGCAGGGACATGATACCGGCGCCAGATAAATACGGCCACTATTGCCGCTATCAGCAGGATCGCGGCGCCAGTGAAAAGCATGGCCATCCGGTCTTCCGGAGGCCCTGCCGCCTGGAAAACGACCGCAAGCGGCGCGCTCGATGAAGCGGCCAGCGCCTTGCCCGGGCCCGGATCATATGAGGCAAATATCGTATGATTGCCGGCCGTTGAATTATTCGATAAAACGATAACGACATCGTAGGCCCCGTCATCGCCCGTAATTCCGCTGCCGGCGGCCGAGCCGTCGATGAGGATGGAGACGTTCGCGCCATCCACGGGCACGCCGTTATCGGCTGTAAATGAGCCGTATATGCCGTAAGGGCTGCCTATGACGGCTGCGCCTGACGTATTGATAGTCAGGTTCGTCTGCCGGGCCGGTATGTTCAGCGACCGGCTCTGCGAGGACCCGTTCAGGAGGATATCGTTTACGCCACGAAGATATACAGCGTTAACGAGCGAGTTCCCGGCGGGCATCGAAGGGCCGATGTGGAACGTATATGCATAAGAGCCATTCCTGTCCGTCGATACGTTCGCCAGTAAAGCGCCGTTAAGGAATATCCCGACCGGCCTATCCCGCATTACCATGCCGTCGCTCGTAAGCTCGCCGGTCACATTCACCGTGTCCCCGAACGATGCCGTGTCCCGGTCCATAAGGAGGGATAGCGTGGAGGGCATGTCCTGGAGGGTTAGCTCAATATAGTTGCTGAGAACAAGGGGGCCGGGAGAAGACGACGGCACGTACTCGGCGTGGGCGAGAATATGGTCTCCGGACACGCCTACGGGAACATCGTAGCTAAGAAAGCCCTCGCCGTTGATGTCGGTGACGAAAGTGCCCGCAGGCTTGCCGTCGACGTAGACGCCCACGCCGGCGTTGCTGACGGGATCGCCGTTCGAGTCCCGGAGATACCCGAAGAAGTTGACCCGGCCGCCCACGGACGTCTGGCCCCGGTCCGCATTAAGCTGTATCCTGTAGCCATTATCGGAAATGGTCAAATTACTGTAAGACTGGTTGAGCCGGTATACGTACTGGTCCAGGCTGCCCAGAGAGCTGTCCAGGCTCCCGACGTCCACGTTCCGGTCCGAGAGGATGCTTTCCAGGACCGTGACGTTGCGCCTCAGGCTGCCGTAGGACGAGGAAACGTTGCGATAGCTGTCCCGGACCTGCGCGGCCGCGATGCTGGCGTTGGCCTGGTCGCCGCCGGATAAGGAAGCGTTGTATAAGATCATGCCCCGGCCATAGGCGTCCGAGCCGTCGATGATGGCCCGGATATCGGCGTTCGTGAGGTTCATCTGGCCCGAAATATTCTGGTAATCCGACTCCGAAAGGTTGAGCTGCCAGAGCAGTTCGCCGAAATTATCGAGCGACGAGGAGAAGCGCGCGTAGGCATTCCGGGCGGATGTAATATTATTGTTATTGAGCGCGGAAGAGACGTCGCCCAGGCTGCCCAGCATTTTTACCAGGAGCGCGTTCATCTGAGCGTCGAAGCCCTGGCCGTGGCTCGGCGTCAGAGTGTTCGGGTTTTCATGGACGGTCTGGGCGGCGGCGGGAAGACATGATATTAATAGTATGGCGATAACGAGGGCTGCCGGCTTTATAGGAAATATTATTGAATAATATGTTTTTTTTCCTGCCATTGTACTCCCAGCTCAGACCCCGAGGATGGCCAGCACCTTTTCAATGACGATGAGGGAAAAGACGAGCACGCCGAGGATTATTACGATGTTCACGCGCGAGCGCCAAGCGGGCCGGACCGTAAAAGGGCCGCTGAGCTCAACAATGACCAGGAAGCCGATGAGGCAGAGGACGAAGAAGTATTCGTAGCTGATGCTACCGAAGAGCGCCAGCAGCGCCAGTACGGCGAACATCCAGCCCCCGAAAATATATACGAGTCTCTGGCTCCTGGTCAACATCTTTACACACACTAGTGCGATAGTATAATAATTTTTTTATCCCGAGCGATAATGTTTATATCCTTGCACGAATATTAACTATGGGTCGAGAGCTTGAGGCATAATAACAAATATTTGGATGTCTTAATTGTTATCACAATTATTTTGGCCATAATTTTTGGAGCCAACGGTTTAGCGGTGTCCCAATCCGTCATTGTACAGGACTCGCCGGGCGTCAGTGTTACGCGTATCGTGAACGGGTCCAGCACCGGTACGGCGCAATATTTACCGGATGAAAACTTTACCGTGGAACTCGACTATTCGGTGACCGGTACTCAATACGCTGTATCCATCAGGGAATATTTACCGGAGTACTGGGAGGTCGTCGACAGCAATGTACCGTTTACTAACGATCCATCGGACCCGCGGAACTACACATGGAATATTTCCAGCCCCTTGACCGGCGTGAGCAATGGTAAAATATTCTATCTTGTCCATATACCGTCAGGCACACCGGCCCCGGACGACTATGGTATTGCAGGCGGAGTTGCCTGGTTTAGCAGCTATTCGGACGTCAAGGATGGTAATCCGACAGGTTCTGCCCAGACAGACACGACCCATATTATCATCGATAATTCGACCGAAGGAAACGGCCCATGTATTTGGATATCGAACATTACCGAGTTGAGTGGCGACCCGAGTGTTAATGGCAACGGACACCTGGAGGCTGGCGAAACCGCCCAATTCCAATATAATATCTGGGATCCGTCGGGCATAGATAATAATTATCAGATCCTGGTTAATGATATCGTGGTGAAGCCGGATAGCGAGACTTGGGACCCTACTTATAAATACGTATATGGCACAGCCCATGCACCGGTGATCGCGAATACGACTGATCCTAATAATGTGACGAATACATTCGAAATCAAAGCCCAAGGTTCTACGGATCCATTTACCCCGACGGATTTCACATTACCGGTTTATGTTCCTAATTATAATTATACCGTATGGATGAGCAGCGAATGGAACGGCTTCACGACTCATTCGGCGGCCTTCGAGCCCACGAGCTCGGCAACTGAAGGCGGATGGCTCACCCTTAAGGGCGATAATCAGATCCAGGTGCCAACATTTACTGTTAACTATAATGGGCCGGCCACTATTCATAAAGAAGTATCGGGCATGATCTCGAAAATTCCATTCTATAGTATGTTCAGCTTCCTCGGTATCTCGGGCGATGCATCGGCATCCGTGGACATGACGCCTCACGGCGTTATAGTGCCGTATAGTACTTATCCGGTTTACCGTGAGGGTGACGATGTCTCGGCGACCTTTAACGGTTCCTCGGAAATGTCCCATAAAACGTTCCACGTCATGCTGTTGGACCTGAGCCGCATGAATCTGGACCTTACGGACATGAGTTCCTTCATCGACAGCATGAAAAGCCTGACCATGGAAAATATAAAGAACAGCGAGATCGGCAGCGCGGACATTGCAGCGGACCCGGGCTCGAGCGACTTTAATGTGGGCGACAGCAATATTCCAGCTCTGGAGGATATGAGCCAGGGCAATTACGTATTATTAGTTATGGACTATAGCATGCCGAATACGCCGTGCCTGGTAAGCGCTGCGCCCTTCGTTGTCACGAAGAACGGCCTGGAGACGACACAGGTAGGCCCGGATGCAATGCCCGGCGAACCGGTCACGCTCAGTGAAACGCTTACGGGCACAGTACCTGACTCGGAATATGTTTATATTGCGGCCATGGTCCCGGAGGATAATTACTCGGCAATACTGGACGTGACGGTGCCCGATGGCGGCTCGGTGAGCGGGACATCTCTCGATTTCCATGGGCTGTCCATGAAGGAGCACGGTACGATCACGACTGACGGCACGGATGCGGGCACGTACTTGATGGTTAATGGCATGGCCGGCGATTATAAGCTCTACTCGGACGACCTGAAGGATACGGCTAAGATGAGGGGTATCCTGACGTCTGAGTTAAATGAGTCTAACGTCTCGGTAACGGTAAGCGACAGGACGACGGATAAGAGCCGGGATATCACGCTGTTGACGAATGACACGATGCCGACGGGCAAATACATCGTGACATCGGTCGTCGTTGACAGGAATACCGGTAAGATCGCGGGCATAAACCAGACGAATATAACGCTTGGAGGGTCATTAGACATTCCATTGTATACGGGATGGAATTTAATCTCACTCCCATTAAAGCCTTTAGACGATAACCTAACTGCAGTATTCACGCCCGATGTGTTAAAACATGTTTTCGTTATCTGGGGATATAATAGCTCGAATGCATCTTCACCATGGGACTATTATGTGACAGCCGGATACCCGTACATTCAAGGCAATTTAACTAAATTCAATGAAAGCTATGGGTATTGGGTGCTATGTTATAATGATACGACATTACATGTAACGGGAACGACAGCGGATCCTAATACAATTACAAAGAATTATGGATGGAATTTAGTCGGTAATCCGGTGACATCTAATAGGGATGTCCGTAGTGTCTATCCCGAAAGTTTCGTCGTATGGGAGTTCGATGGCTTAACACAACAATATAATTACTGGTGCTCAGCAGCGGATACCTCGGGATCGATTTATATTCAAGGTTCATTAAATACACTTAAACCTGGATATGGGTATTGGGTGTTAGAATTGGGAGGTTAATTGCGATGGAAAAATACAAAATAATTCCTATAATTACCGTTAGCATCGTGTTGTTAATGGTAATGAGTTTACCCTGTATAGCGGTTATGCAAGTTATACCCACGCCTCCGGGACCTCCTGCAGTAAAAACTGTAACGCCCGTTCCGCATAACGGCGGCGGTGGCGGTGGTGGCGGCGGCTCGTATACTCCGCCGGCAGTGGTCTATCCGAAGTACGCCGACGTGAAAAACAGTAACGGCCAGATCATCGGCAACATAACCCAGACCT
>Ga0335071_10001168_pt1 | contig 28308 bp, 28 predicted proteins | sample Lox_Sample_15_FD_206724 | JGI IMG/M metagenome (GOLD analysis project Ga0335071, IMG submission 206724) | Soil microbial communities from Loxahatchee National Wildlife Refuge, Florida, United States - Lox_Sample_1.5 | ecosystem: Environmental > Terrestrial > Soil > Wetlands | place: USA...
CGGAGCCCCTCGTGCTCGAGGTGTTCCCGGGTGGGGACGGCGCCGGCGACCTCGTCGAGGACGACGGCGCCACGACCGCGTACCGCAACGGCGCGGAGCTGCGAACGCCGTATCGGCTTCGCGGCCGCGCAGGCGGGCGGCTGCGCCTCGAGCTCGGCGCGCGCGAGGGACCGCTCTCGATGGCTCCGCGCCCGCTCCGCGTCGCGCTCAACGGCTGCCCGCCCCCGACAGCGGTCTGGCTCGACGCGCTGCGGCTCGCCCCGGCCGCACCGTCCGAGGCCGACGCACCGGGCGCCTGGTCCTGGCGCGCCGGCGTGCTGTCGGTGCGCTGGATCGACGACGGCACCGCGCACACGCTCGAGGTCGAGCCCGCGCCTTGAGCGAGCGGCCCGAAGGCGCGGATCCTCGCGTCGGGCTCTGCTCGCTCTGCGCCCTCGCGCGCGTGCAGCGGAGCGCGCGGGGCTCCGCCTTCTGGCGCTGTCTGCGCGCGCAGACCGACCCGTCCTTCCCGAGCTATCCCCCGCTCCCGGTCGAGCGCTGCCGGGGCTTCGCGCCGAGGCCTCGGGAGGAGCGCTGAGCGTCCTTCGCCACCTGTGCGAGCAGGCGCCCACTTGGTAGGAGGCGCCCCTCGATGGCCGAGGGCCGGGGGCGCCGATCCATGTGGAGGTGCCGGATGCGAGGAGCGCACGGGGAACGGATCGGCTGGGCCGCCGCGGGGCTCGCCCTGTGCTCGGCGATCGCCGCCGCGAGCCCGGCTGCGGCGCTCTCGGTCTTCACGCTGCCGCTGGTCGCGCCGAGCGCGATCACGCCGATGGGAGGCTCCGCTGAGCCGCTCTCCGGCTCGCTGGTCGTCGCGATCGGCACGCTCCCGGCCGTCGCCAACACGACCCTCCAGCTCACCGACGTCTCGGTGGTCGCGAGCGACGGTACGACCTTCGCGCTCGATCCCTCGGTTCCATCGGCGGGACTCGGCGTGCTGCATCCCGACGGCAGCTTCCTCTTCCCCACCCTCTTCCTCCAGGTCGATGACGGCTCCGGTCCCCAGGACCTCGCGATTCCGAACGTCACGGGCCTGGCCAGCTTCTCCGGCGGTGGCACCGCGCTGGTCGGCCTCGACGCGTCGTTCGACGTCGACTCGCCGTCCGGGACGCTCGCGGTGCGCGTGGTCGCCGCCCCCGAGCCGGCGACGCTCTTCCTCGTCGCGGCCGGGCTCGCCGCCCTTCGCGGTGGACGCCGGGAGCGCGGTCGATGACGCCGAACCGCCTGGCCCTCGCCGCACTTCCCGTCTGCCTGGCCGCCGCCATGGGCGTCGCGAGCTGCCCGTCGGGCGGCCCCGGCGGCTCGCTCGTCGCACAGCAGGTCGTGACCGCACCCGGCTACGTCGAGCCGCACACGCCGGGCTCGGGTGTCGCCGGCGTCGAGATGGCGGCAAGCCCAGCCGTGCAGGCGATCCTCGGGCGAGCCCCGAACCTGAACCGCGTGACCTATCTGCGCACCTATCTGACCGGCGCGACGCCGCGCGCCATCCTGATCCTGGTGCCGGGCTTCCTCGGCGGCGGCGAGACCTTCTCGCCGCTCGCCAGGCAGCTCGTCGCGAAGTTCAACGGCAGCCTCGAGGTGTGGGCGATCGATCGCCGCCCCAACCAGCTCGAGGATCGGCGCGGATCGGTCTACGCGCAGCAGCTCCTCCAGAGCGCGACGACGCCGGAGCAGGTGGCCGACGCGCTCTATCAGGGCGTCTTCTTCTACCTGCCCGAGTCGGACGGGGTCGATACCAATCAGAACGGGGTGGTCGATCCGCCGACGCTGCTTCCCGACGCACTGGGAAGCACGAGCTCGTACGTCCAGCTCGCGCAGGACGACATGCGCTTCGCGGCCTACTGGGGGCTCGATACCTACCTCCGCGACTGGCGCACGCTGGTCGACGCGGCCCGGGCGGTGGTCGGTTCCCAGGGTCTCGTCCTGTTCGGCGGACACTCGATGGGCACCTACTACGCAAGCGTGTACGCGGCCTACGACTTCGACCCGGACCCGAACGTCGTCGACGCGGGCTATCGCAGCATCGACGGCATCGTGCTCCTCGAGGGAGGCGGAGGAGGCGCGCCGAGCGCGAGCGCGCCGGACCTGCCGACCTACCAGAGCACGGTCGCGAGCCTCGCGACGCCGGGCGGTCCCCAGGTCTACCTCGAGTCCTTCCAGGGCATCGAGCCGGCCGTCCTCGGGCCGGGTGCCGAGATGGCGGGCCTCGCGGGCGTCCACCTGCCGCTCGAGTCCTCGATCCTCCAGCGCACGTCGCTCTTCCTGAATCCGCCGTTCTCGCTGCTCTTCCAGTCACCGACCACGAATCGCGCGGCGGTCGGCTTCTTCATCGACGACGACTTCCAGCCCGTGACGGCGTTCCGCGCCTCGGTCGGCTTCAGCGACGACGGACCGAACCTCTACGTGAAGGCATCGCCCACCTTCCCGGCCCCGTTCTACGTCGCGAGCCCGAACAGCGACCTCCGACAGTGGAAGGACTTCGACGACCCCACGCTCCCGACCTGTCCGCCCAACACGTTCAACGTGAGCCCGGGATGCGCGATCCGCGACGACGGCCCGCGCCCGCCGCCGAGCGCGACCCCCCAGAACTGGGGCGTCCAGCGCGAGGTCACGAGCCTCGACGACGTCCTCGCGATCCAGTTCCAGCAGATGAACTTCATCGAGTGGTACTACCTGTCCGGCCGCACCAGCCTCGACGGCAGCTACGGAGTGGACTCGAGCGCGCTGGTGGCGCAGTCGGTGGCCGCCACCGGCAGCGAGGGGCCGCTGGTGCTGACGCAGAACGCGCACGTCGACGTGCCGGTGCTCTGCATCGGGGGCTCGAACGGGCTGGCGCCGCTCGAGAGCAGCTTCGCGCCCTATCTCGCGTCGATCGCCACGCCTCCGGCGGACGAGGAGGTCCACATCATCGAGGGCTACGCGCACCTCGACATGATCGCCGCCAAGAAGAACGACGCGGTTCCGCTGATCACCGACTGGGTGACCCGCCTGATGGTGCGCAAGCTGATCGGGCCGTAGCGCGCCGGGGCCCTCGCTAGAGCGACCGGCGCCATCGGTCGGGCAGCGGGCGCCCGAGCAGGGCGAGGAAGGTCTCGAGGAAGCGATAGGTCAGGCCCCACACGACGTGCGGCTCCGGCTCGCCGACCCGGATCCCGGGAAAGCCGCCGCTCGCGACGGGGTACTCGACCTGGTGTCGAGGATCGACGAGATCCGCCAACGGCACCCAGAGCGCCTCCTCGACCTCGTGGTTCGTCGCCAGCGGACCCGCGTCGGGGAGGTGATACACGTAGGCGGAGATCACGAGGGGCAGGCGCCGGCCCGCGTGGCGTCCCTCGAGATCGTCGAGCTGGCCGAGCGCCTCGGCGCCCGCCAGCGAGAGCCCGACCTCCTCCAGCGTCTCGCGCTCGGCGGCCGCGCGCGGGTCGCGATCGCCGGGATCGACGCGCCCGCCCGGGAACGCCATGTGACCCGACCAGGGATCCTCCGGATGGCGCGCGCGCTCGATGAAGAGGAGCTCGGGCCGCGGCGGCGCGCCGCGCAGCACGAGCGACACGGCCGCGCGCGGGCGCGCGGGATCGAGGAGCTGCTCGGGCTCGTGCGCGGCGAGCGCGCGGCGAATGTCGTCGAGCGAGATCACGCGAGGAAGATAGCGGCACCGCTGGCGCGACCCGCCGCCGCGTGGCGGTCAGTCCGCCGCCGCACCGCCGTCCGCGATCCACACGCGCCGGCGCGGATAGTCGATGCGGATCACGAAGCGCTTCAGGAAGTCGACGCCGAGCAGGGCCTCGCCGCGCGCACCCTGCTCGGCGAGCCCGTTGGGCGCCACCAGGAGCGGCACGTCGTCGTCCTCGAAGGGACCGATGCGCACGCGCGCGGCGGTGGCGGCCGTGAGCTGCGGGCTGCCCGGCGGCAGCGCGAGCCGCGCGGTCGCCTCGGCGTCGTCCCGGAGCCCCGCCTCGGCCGCCCAGCCGCCCGGCACGATGAGCGTTCCCTGCGCGCCGGTCGCGATCACGGCCGGCACGCGCGCGCCCCCGATCTCGATGTCGATGAGCGGCCGGCTCGCGACGAGGCGCACAGGGAGCGTCGCCGCGCCCGGCTCCCGCTCGGGCACGCGATAGCGATCCGGGTCGAGGAAGCGCAGGCGCGCGCGGGGGAAGTCGAGCTCGAGGACGTAGTTCGAGAGGAAGGGGCCGCCGACGAATCCGTGCTCGCCCTCCACGCCCGCGCCGGTGTCGCTCCGGCGCGTGTCGACCATCAGCTCGAGGTCGCGTCCGAGGCGGGTGGCGCGCCGATACGGCGTCTCCTTGCTGCGATTCACCACGATGCCGAGCGCGCGCGCCTCGGCGGCCGTGGCGACGCTCTGTGCGGCGCCCGTGTCGACGAGCAGCGCGAGCGGGCGCGCGGCGCCCGGCGGGGCGAGGTCGACGAGCACCTGATTCGGCTGCGAGTCGAGGAAGGGCAGCGCGGCGAGGACGGCGGCGGCGGGCGGCTCGTCGGCGGCGACGGCGAAGGGGAGCACGAGCGCAGCGAGCGCGAGCGCGGTGCGCACCTAGCGGGCCGAGGCGGCCGCCGCGCTCGAGGCGGCCGCCGTCTGCGCGCACTCGAGCGACACCGATACGAGTCGCTCCTCGTCGGCGCCGCGGCGCTGCCCGATCACGATGCCGCTCCCGTCGCGCTCGAGCGCGATGCCGGTCGGCTCGCCCCACGCGGCGACGTCCTCGGGGAGGCGCAGCATCTTCGCAGACGGCGCCGCACCCGCGAGCCAGTCCGCGCCTGCCGGGCCGCTGCGCAGCCCGGTCGTCGTGCGCAGCGCCTGGCTGCGCGCCAGCGCCTGGGCCCAGGGCGCGAGCGCGAAGCCGAGGCCGGCCGGGAGCGCGCCCGCCCAGTGGCCGCCGCGCGCCGTCGCGAGCGCGAGCCAGCCTCCGTCCGCGTCGAGGCTCGCGGCCGGCGCCGCGTCGTCGCCGAGCGCGAGCGCAGCGCCGGTCGCCGGGTCGAGGGCGACCGCCGCGAGCGGTGCGAAGGGGTTGCCGCGCGCCACCACGAGCGTCCTGCCGTCGGTCGACCACGCGAGCGGCGCGACCCACTGCGCGCCGCCCTCGAAGAGCGGGCTCGGCTGGCCGAGCAGCACGCCCCCGTGCCCGCTCCGGATCGCGGCGCCGACGACCTGGTAGCGACCTCCGCTGCGCCGGGACCACGCCACGACCTGGGACCCCGGTCCGAGCACGGGGTGGCCGTCGGGACCCGGCGAGAACGTGAGCTGATGCGACGGAGGACGCGGCGCGACGGTGCCGGTCGTCGCGAGCTGCACGTTGGTGTCGTCGGGGTGCCACCAGCTCGCGTCGCGATCGCTCTCGAAGACGAGCGAGACGCCCGAGTCGCCCGCAGAGGGGCGCGTGTTGTTGCCGGGCTCGCCACAGCTCCAGCACACGACCTGCCCGGTCGAGCGCTCGAGCCGGTGGATCTGCCGGCGGCCCTGCTCGGCCTCGACGGGGGCATCGAACCAGAGCGTGGAGCCGTCGGGCGAGAGGGAGGGATGCGCGCCGCGGTCGAGGATCACCCGGGTGTGCACCGGCGCGTCGCTGCAGATCGGCAGCGGGCGCGTCGGCACCGCGGCGTCGACGTCGAAGATGAAGCTGCGAAGGGTGCCCGGGAGCGGAGGCACCCCGGAGCCGCGCGCCGCCGCGGCCGCAGCGCCGAGGAGCGGGGCCGCGATCGCTCCGAGCACGGCCGCGACCAGCGCACGCACGAGCCAGCGCAGCGGGCCGCCGGCGCCGCCGATCGAGCGCGCGCCCGCCAGCAGCGCGACGCAGAGCGCCGCCAGCACCGCCGCCAGATAGAGCCAGGCTCCCGGACCGAAGCCGGCCACCACGGCGCCCGCCGCAGGGAGCGCCGTCCACCCTGCGCTCGAGGCCGCGGCCAGGTGGCGCGGGCGCTCGGTCTCGTCGTCGCGCCAGCGCGCCAGCAGGGAGACGGCGACGACGAGCGCGACGCCTCCGGCCGCCGCGCACCAGGCGAGCGCGAGCGGGCTCGGCGCGCGGAGCAGGACGAGGCCAGCGAGGGCGCCCATCGGCAGACCCGAAACGAAACTCCACGTCCGCCACAGCAAGGCGCCGTCCTCCCCGAGCCAGCGACGAAGCGCGGGATGGTACCATCGGCCGGTGTCCGCCGAGGACTCGCGCGAGGCGCTGGGACGAGCGGTGCGCGCCCGGGTGGGCGACCCGCGGATCTGCGACGCGCTCCTCGACGTGCCGCGCGAGCTCTACGTCGCCGAGAGCTGCCGGGCCTCGGCGTGGGACGATCGCGCGCTCCCGCTGGCCGAGGGCGCGACGATCTCGCAGCCGACGCTGGTCGCCCTGATGACCGCGGCGCTCGAGCCGCAGCCCGGCGACACCGTGCTCGACGTCGGCACCGGGAGCGGATACCAGGCCGCGGTGCTCGGGCGTCTGGTGCGGCGCGTCTTCGGGATCGAGCTCCGGGCCGCGCTCGCGCATCGCGCGCGCGCGAGCCTGCGCGCCGACCGCGGGATCACCGCCTCGGTCGAGCTGGTGATCGGCGACGCCTGGCGCGGATTCCCCGGTCGCCTCCGCTTCGACGGAATCGTGGTCGCAGCCGCGGTGCCGCGCATCCCCCCGGCGCTCGCCGAGCAGCTCGCTCCGGGTGGCCGGCTGCTGGCACCCGTCGGCCCGCCCGGGCTGCAGGAGCTGGTGCGACTGCGCCGCCGCGCCGACGGGTCGCTCGGTCGGGAGGCGCTCGGCGGCTGCGCCTTCGTGCCCCTCGTGGAGGGCGCGCGGCGCTAAGCTCCGCGCGCATGCCCGAGCCGCCCGACCTCCCCGTCGACGCGCGCCGCGTGCTCGCGCTGGCGCGCAAGGACCGCCCGGCCGCCCGCCGCGCCCTCGACGAGCTGCCGCTCGACTCGCAGGTCGCGTTGGTCTGCGAGGCGCCGGTGGCGCGGCGCGCGGAGCTGCTCGAGCTGGCGCAGGCGCCGGAGCGCCTGATCCCCGCGCTGCCCGAGGCCGAGCTGGTCTTCACGGTCAAGGCGCTCGGGCTCGCCGACGCCGGCTGGATCCTCGCCCACGCGACCGACGAGCAGGTGCAGACATGTGTCGACCTCGACGCGTGGAGCGGCGAGCTGCCGGATCGGGGGAAGCTCGGCGAGTGGCTGGCCGCACTGGCGGAGGGCGGGGACGAGACGCTGCTGCGCGCCGCCCACGCGGTCGACCCCGAGCTCCTGATGCTCTGGCTCGCCGACATCGCCGAGGTGCATCTGAAGCAGGGCGACGACCAGAACTGGCAGTCGCCGGCCGGTGGCCAGACCATCGACGGCGTCTTCTTCCTCGTGGCCCGACAATCGGACGACGACCTGCAGCTCGCGCTGCGGCTGCTCGCGCTGCTGTTCGAGGAGGACTACTGGTTCTACTTCCGCCTGCTGCAATCGGTGCCGTGGGAGTCCTCCCCGGAGAACGAGGAGTTCGCCCAGCGCTGGCGCACGGGGCGGCTTCAGGACCTGGGCTTCCCGCCGCGCGAAGAGGCGCTCGCGATCTACGCGCCACCGCGGCGCGAGGAGCTCGAGCTGCTGGCGGATGCGCCGCCGCCGATCGGCGAGTGGCACCTCCCGGTGTGGCTGCCGGATCTGCCGGGCAGGGCCGGATCCCCCCATCTCCTCTTCCGCGCCGCCGCCGAGCTCGACGAGAACGCGCGCCGCCCGCTGTTCTTCGCGTTCGTGTCGCTCGCGAACCAGGTGGCGGTCGCCGACAAACTGGCGCTCGGCGACGCGGAGTCCCTGCCGAAGGCGATCGAGAAGGCGGCGCAGATCGCGAGCCGCGGACTGGCGTGGCTCGCGGAGCGGCACGAGCTCGCGCCCGCGGAGGTGCTTCGTCGTGCTCCGCTGCTGCAGCTCTTCCGCGTCGGCTTCCGGCTTGACCGCACGGAGAGCGCTGCGTAGTCTCGCCCGAGCCGGACGCGCCCGGGGGGAGGAGACGGATGGCGAGGCTTCGGATCGCGATCGCAGGCGTCGGAAACTGCGCGAGCGCGCTGCTGCAGGGCATCGATCACTACCGGCGTGTGCCCCCGGAGCAGCACGAGGCGTGGGGCCTGATGCACCTCGAGATGGGTGGGCTCCGCCCCGGCGACGTGGAGGTGGTCGCGGCCTTCGACGTCGATGCCCGCAAGGTCGGCCGCCCGCTGCACGAGGCCGCCTTCGCGCTGCCCAACTGCACGCGCGCGATCCGCGACCACGTCGCTCCGTCGCGCGTGGTCGTCGCGATGGGCCCGCCCCACGACGGCATCGCCCCGCACATGGCGGACTGGCCGGCCGAGCGCTCGTTCCGCATCGCCGACGAGACGCCCGTCGACGTGGAGCGCGCGCTGCGCGAGAGCGGCGCCGAGATCCTCGTCTCGTACCTGCCCGTCGGCTCGCAGAAGGCTACCCAGGCATACGCGGAAGCGTGTCTGGCGACCGGCGTCTCGCTGGTGAACTGCGTCCCGGTCTTCATCGCCTCCGATCCGCAGTGGGGCGAGCGCTTCCGCCAGGCCGGGATCCCGTGCGCCGGCGACGACATCAAGTCGCAGCTCGGCGCGACCATCCTGCACCGCCAGCTCGTGCGGCTGTTCGCCGACCGCGGGGTGCAGATCCGTCGCACCTACCAGCTCAACACCGGAGGCAACACCGACTTCCTCAACATGCTGGCCCGCGAGCGCCTGGTGTCCAAGAAGGTCTCCAAGACCGAGGCGGTCACCTCGCAGATCCCGTACGAGATCGACGCCGACGACGTGCACATCGGCCCGAGCGACTACGTTCCGTGGCAGGGGGACAACAAGGTCTGCTTCCTGCGCGTCGAGGGGAGCGGCTTCGGCGGCGCCCCGATCGAGCTCGAGGCGCGGCTCTCGGTGCAGGACTCCCCCAACTCCGCCGGCATCGTGATCGACGTGATCCGCTACGTGGCGATCGCGCGACGGCGCGGGATCGCGGGCCCGCTGCTGCCGATCTCGGCCTACACGATGAAGCACCCGCCGGTACAGATGCGCGACGTCGACGCGGCGCGCCAGATCGAGTCCTTCCTGGAGAGGGCGACCGGGGATGGAGCCGGGTAGCCCGACGCCGCGCCTGTGCGTCCTCTTCGCGCCGCGGGCGCCCGGCGCCGAGGCCACGCCGCTGTTCGGGCTGACACCGATCGAGCGCACCGCGCTCGCCTTCGCACGCAGCGGGGTGGGCCGCTTCCTGCTGGCGGGCGATCCCGCGGCCGTCGCGCACTTCGAGCCGCTGCTGCGCCAGGGCCCCTGCAGGCGCCTCTCGCTGCGCAGCGTCGACTCGCTGGCGGTGGCCGTCGGCGACGGCCCGTTCCTCCTCGCCCGCGCGGACTGCCACTACGACCGCCAGCTCGTGGCGCGCTTCGTCGAGGAGACGCGCGACGCGGCCGACTCCGTGGTGGCGGTGGACTTCCGCGGCGAGGCGCGAGTGCGCGGCCCCGATCTGCCGCAGGCGAGCGTCTGGAGCCGCGAGCCGCGCGCGCGTCTGCAGCGGGTCGGGCGGGGGCTGGTCGGGGCCGACGGCACGCTGATCGGCCTCGCGGTGGCCACGCCCGCGCTGGCGCGAGGGATCGACGCGTGCGCGGATCCCGACCGCGCCTACCTCGAGGCCGTGTCGAACCTGCTGGCGCGCGAGCCGGTCGAGAGCTTCTCGGTCGCCGAGCGGTGGCAGTGCGTGCGCCGCGACGCCGACGTCCCCCGCGCGCGCCGCGAGGTGCTGGCTGGAGCGGTGCGCGTCGGCGACGGCGTGATCGCGCGGCATCTCAACCGGCCGATCTCGCTCCGCATCACCGAGCGCCTGGTGTCGCAGCCGGTGAAGCCGTGGCAGGTCAGCCTCGGCTCGTTCGCGCTGACGCTCGGCGCAGGCCTCGCCTTCGCCATCGGGCACGCCACCACCGGCGGCCTGCTGGCGCAGATGGCGTCGGTGCTCGACGGGGTGGACGGCGAGCTGGCGCGCGTCCGCTACCAGGACTCGGCCTTCGGGGGGCTCTACGACGCGCTGCTCGACCGCATCGGCGAGGCCGTCGTGATCGGCGGCATGACGCTGTACGCGTGGCTGGCCGGTGCCGGCGCCGTGGCGGTGGCGCTCGGCTTCGCGGCGCTCGCGGGCAACAGTCTCTCGATGCTGGTCAAGGAGAAGTACGGAACGCAGTTCCGGCGGCCCTTCGCCGCCGAGCGCGAGGGCCGGCTGCGCTGGCTCCTGCTCGGCCGCGACGGCCGTCTCTTCCTGACGTTGGTGGCGGGCGTCACCGGGCAGGTGGAGCTGGTGCTCGCGTATCTCGCGGTGGGAACGCACGTGCAGGCGGGGGCGCGCATCGTGCGCATCCGCGCCGAGGCGGCGCGCGCCTGAGCGTCGGGGAGGAAGAGCAGTGGGAATGTTCGGCGAATTCCGGGATTTCATCCAGCGCGGCAACGTGATCGACATGGCGGTCGGCGTGATCATGGGCGCGGCGTTCGGGAGGATCGTCTCGTCGCTCGTCGACGGCCTCTTGATGCCGCCGATCGGTCTCGTCACCGGCGGGGTCAACTTCTCGAGCCTGAAGGCGGTGATCGGTGGCACCGAGAAGACGCCCGTCACGCTCAATTACGGTGTCTTCATCCAGAACGTGATCGACTTCCTGATCGTCGCCTTCTGCGTGTTCCTGCTGGTGAAGGCCGTCAATCAGCTGAAGAAGCCGGCCCCGCCGCCGCCGGCGCCCGCCGAGCCCGCCGACATCAAGCTGCTCACCGAGATCCGGGACCTCCTCCGGCGCGGCTGAGCGGCGGGCGGGGCGTACGTCGGCAGCCTGCTAGAGTGGAGCCGTGGTGTCGGATCCCGTCGGGGCCCGACACCACGGAGGCTCGACCCCGACTCGACACCAAGGAGGGACGCAATGAGGAGGATCGCGATCGCATTGGGCCTGTCGCTCGCGGTGCTGGCGTGCGGCGGCGACGAGAAGACCTCCGCCCAGAAGGCGATGGATCAGACCAAGGCGGCCGCGGAGGAGGCGAGCCGGGCGGCGAAGGATGCCGCCGATCGGGCCGCCGCGGCGACCAAGGCGGCGGCGGACAAGGCCGCGGCCGACGCGCAGGCGGCCGCGCAGGCGACCAAGGACGCCGCCTCGAACGCGGCCACCGCCACGCAGAACGCCGCCGGCCAGGCGGTCGACGCGACCAAGCAGGCCGCGTCGAACGCGGCGGACGCGACCGCGAATGCCGCCAACAAGGCCGTGGACGCCACCAAGGAGGCAGCCGGCAAGGCGGCGGACATGGCCAAGGATGCGGCGGGCGGTGCCAAGGACGACGCGAGCGACGCCGCCAAGAAGACGCCCTAGCGCTCCGCGACGGGAAACAGAGGGCCCGCGGACGACGCCCGCGGGCCCCTTCCATCTGCCGCCGAGCCGGCCGATGGCGTCTCGACTAGAGGTCGACCGGCTTCAGCGTCTTGCGCTTGTTGCCCGCCGCGCGCTCTTCCGCCGACGCGATCAGCTTGCGGACGTGCGCGTCGAGCGCGCCGTAGAAGTCGCCGCCGACGTTGCACTTCCGGGCAGCGGCCTTCACGCGCGACTTGGAGATGATCAGCTCACCTCCCTTGCCACCCTTCTTCGCCGCCGCCTTCTTCCTCGCTGCCATCGTTCCCCCCGCTTGCGTGGCATGCGACCCGCGGCTCGCGGGGCAGTTGCCACGCTTTGTGAGTTGCTTTGTGTGTTGGTCCTCCGCACGCCATGGCCGCACGGTTTCGCGGCGCATCATACGGCTTCCGCCGATGGAGTCAAACCCGAAGCGCGCGAATTCGGGCCTCCAGAGGCCGAAAGACGGCGTTTCTCGAACTCAGACGACGGCGACCCGGAAGCCCGCGCGCGGGAAGTGGACGACCACCTCGCCGACCTCGGGGGCCTCGCGGCGCAGCGCCACCTCGTGGACGTCGGAGGCGACCAGGCGGATCTTCTCGGAGAAGGGGGAATCGTCGTAGTGGTGGAAGATCAGCTCGCTCATGGGAGCGATGGTACACTCGCCCGCGCCGAGGGAGGAACGCCGATGACCGAGCTGCTCCGCCGACCGCTCACCGAGATCGCCGCACGGCTCGCCCGCCGCGAGCTCTCACCCGTCGAGCTGATGGAGGCCACGCTCGCGCGGATCGAAGCGCTGAACCCGAAGCTCAACGCCTTCGTCGCGATGCGCTCGCGCGAGGCGCTGCTCGCCGACGCGCGCGCGGCCGAGGACCGCATCGCGCGCCGCGAGGGCCGACCGCTCGAAGGCGTGCCGCTCGGCGTGAAGGATCTCGAGGACGCCGAGGGCCTCGCCACCACGCACGGCTCGCTGCCCTTCCGCGACCACATGCCGCAGCGCGACTCGGTGCAGGTCGAGCGACTGCGCGCGGCCGGCGCGATCGTCGTCGGCAAGACCAACGCGCCCGAGTTCGGCTACACCGCGATCACCAAGAACCTGCTGTTCGGGCCGACGCGCAATCCGTGGAACCTCGAGCACACGCCGGGCGGCTCGAGCGGCGGCTCGTCCGCCGCGATCGCCGGCTCGATGATTTCGCTCGTGACCGCCAGCGACGGCGGCGGCTCGATCCGCATCCCGGCGACCTTCACCGGGTGCTTCGGCCTGAAGCCGAGCTACGGGCGCATCCCGCACGGACCCGAGGCCCTCTGGCCGATGGACGACACCGCGGTCGTCGGGCCGCTCACGCGCACGGTCGAGGACGCCGCCCTGCACCTCGACGTCGTGGTGGGCGCGCATCCGCTCGATCCCAACTCGCTGCCGCATCCCGGCCACTCGTACCGCGAGGTGCTCGCGCGTCTGCCGGCCAACCTGCGCGTCGGTTTCTCTCCCGACCTCGGCTACGCCGTCGTGCAGTCGGACGTCGCGGACGTCGTGGGAGAGGCGGTGCACGTCTTCGAGCAGCTCGGCCACGGCGTCGAGTTCGTGAAGGGCGGGCCGCCCGAGCCGGGCCGCGACTGGGGTCTGATGGGCGCCTTCCAGCTCCTCGGGCGCCTCGACGCGTTCCTGCCGCACCGCGAGGCGGAGTTCGGTCGCGGCTTCATCACCGGCGTCAAGCTCGGCGCACAGATGACACCGGCCCGGTTCGCCGCGTTCCGGCAGCGGCGCGAGGAGCTGAACCGCTGGTGCGCGGAGATCTTCGAGCGCTACGACCTGCTGGTGACGCCGACCGTCCCCTACGACCCGCCGGGCGCCAAGGGCCCCCTGCGCGCCGAGGTCGAGGGACGGAAGCAGCCCGATGCGAACGTGGGAAGCTTCACCATGCCCTTCAACCTGTCGTGGCACCCCGCGGCGACCGTGCGCGCCGGCTTCTCGAACGCGCGCCTTCCGGTCGGCCTGCAGATCGTCGGGCCGCGCCACCGCGACGACCTGGTGCTGCAGGCGGCCTACGCGTTCGAGCAGGTGCGGCCCTGGGCCGGCGACTGGCCGGTGCTCTAGCCGTCCGCCTCGACGCATCGGCGCCGGCTCGCGGGGGAGGCGCCGCGCCTGTACGGCCCCGCGGATCGGTGGCATGATCGCGCCGGCGCGGCTCGAAGTGCGACCGCACGGTTCGGCGCGCCGGGAGGATCGCGATGGCCGCCTTCATGCGTCCCTACAGCACCCACACCTACGCGCTCTTGCGCATCATCACCGGCCTGCTCTTCATGAGCCACGGGCTCCAGAAGGTCCTCGGGATGTTCGGCGGTGCACCCGCTGCTGCGCCGCCCTTCGTGGTCTACGGCGCCGGAGGCATCGAGCTGGTGGCGGGCGCGCTGATCGCGATCGGGCTCTTCACTCGCTGGGCTGCCTTCATCGCGAGCGGCGAGATGGCCGTGGCGTACTGGATGGCGCACGGCACCAACGCCTTCCACCCGATCGTCAACAAGGGCGAGCTCGCGGTGGTCTACTGCTTCGTCTTCCTGTTCATCGCGGCGCACGGATCCGGGATCTGGAGCGTGGACGCCGGCCGCGGAGAGGTGTAGCTCCGGCGCGAGCGGCACTCGCGCGGGAGCGCCCCGAGATCTCCCATGCTGACGGTCATCGGCGCCGGCTCGGTGGGCCTCACGGTCGCCGCGCGGCTGGCGCGATCCGGAAGGCCGGTGCGCGTGGTGACGCGCAGCGAGGACGCGGCGCGCGCGATCCGCGACCGCGGCATCGAGCTCGAGGATCCCGCGAGCGGCGCCGTCTGGCGCGCCGCCGTCGAGGCGCAGGCGGAGCTCCCCACCGGCGAGATGGGCTTCGCGCTGCTGTGCGTCCGGGCGCCCGACACCGAGCCCGCGTCAGCCGCGCTGGCGCGCCGGTCGCCGGCCGCCACGCTCGTCAACGTCCAGAACGGCGTCGGCGGCGACGCGCTCGCCGGCCGCCACCTCGGCCGCGTGCTCGGTGCCGTCTACCGGCAGCCCTGCATGCGTGTCGACGCCAATCGGGTGCGGGCGCTCGGCAGCGGGCGCATCGCCGTCGGCGCCCATCCCGAGGGCGCCGGTGCCGACGTCGAAGAGATCGCCGCGGCGCTGCGGGCGGCGGGCTACGACGTCGGCGTCTCGCGGCGCATCGCCGAGGACCGCTGGCTCAAGCTCTGCGTCAACCTGATGTCGGCTCCCAACGCGCTGGTGCGCCGGGCCGAGCACGCGACGACGGCGTTCACGGAAGGCAAGGCGCGGCTCCTGGAGGAGGCGCGCTCCGCGCTCGCGGCCGCGGGCATCGCGGCGCGCTCGTGTGACGGACGCGACCGCTCGCTCGAGGCGGAGATCGCGTTCCAGCGCGGAGCCCTGGCGCGGGGCGACGCCGCGCGCTCGCTGCCGGTCTTCAACAGCGTCTGGTCGGGCCTCACGCGCGGCGCGCCGCTCGAGGCGGACTCCCACCACCGCGCCATCATCGAGCTCGGCGCGAGACACCGGATCGAGACGCCGACGAACGAGCGCGTCCTGGCGGCAGTCGAGCGCGCCGCCCGCGACCGCCTCGGACCGGAGTGCTACGGCGTGGAGATCCTCGCGCCGTAGCGACCCGCCCTGCTGCCTCCGTGGCCACCCGCCTACTGCATCCGTGGCCACCCGCCTACTGCATCCGTGGCTACCCGCCTACTGCATCGGATGGGCGCCCGCTCCCTGCCCGCCGCCGCCGTGCATCCCGTGGTGCGCCGGGACACAGGCGAGCGCCCCGTTGTGGTCGGTGCAGGTGCCGGTCAGCTCGCGCCCCCGGCGTCCCTGGAACTTGCACTGGTCCCCGGCCTTCGAGCTCTTGCATGCGTCGGTGGCAGCCGCCGGGGGCGTCTTGCCCGCGGCGGGCGTGGTGCCGCCCGAGCCCGTGTCTGCTGCCCACGCCGAGGCCCCGATCACGCTGGCGCCCGCCAGGAACGCGCCGAAAGCGAAGCCTGCGATCCGCATCCCCATCCCACGGTCCTCCTCGAGAGCGAGCGGTACGCCGCCCGCTCCGCCCTTCGACCCTTGCGCGGGCGCCTCGGTTCAAGTTGCCGGCTCGCGGCATGACGCTGCCTTCATGGCGCGCACCGCCGATGGTCCCGCCCCCCGCCCGGTAACCCGGGGCGTTCGGGGCCGGGTCGTTCATCGCGGAACCAAAATCCCAGGAGGATGCGCGTATGCAGAGCCGTTGGAAGTCTTCGATCGCGATCGGTGCCGTGGCGCTCGGGCTCGCCGCGACCGGCGCCCTGCACGCGTCGGCCTTCGGGCCGGGCGGCGGCTGCCGGGGCGGCCACGGTCTCTGGGGGCTGGAACACCGTCTCGGCCAGATCGGGCTGCCGTCCGACACGCTCCAGTCGGTGACCCAGACGATCGAGCAGGCCAAGACCCAGGAGAAGGCGACCCACGAGCAGATCCGCGCTGCCCAGGAGCAGATGCACACGCTGCTCCAGCAGAGCCCTCCCAATCTCGACCAGGTGCTCGCGCAGGCCGACTCGATCGGCTCGCTCGAGACCCAGGCGCACAAGATCGAGCTCCAGGCGATGGTGACGGTTCGCGGAATGCTCTCGGCCCAGCAGTGGCAGGCGCTGCAGCAGCAGCGCTGGCATCACGGGCAGGCAGACCCGCAGAGCACGCCGCAGGACGGGACGTCGGCGGCGCCGTCCACGCTGTAGCTCCGGGTCGCGTCGCTCGCAGGGGTCACCCTGAAGCTCCCGAACGAGTGGCCGTCTGAATGCCTCGGGATGGCCCCTGCGAACGACGGCATCGGGTTCCGAGCCGACCGGATCGACGGCGGGGCCGGACGGACCGGCGCAGCCACCCCGCTCCTGTTCGACGCCTTCGTCGCCGAGCACCGCGATCGGGCGGTGGCCCTGGCCTGGCGCTTGGTTGGCGGCGATGGCGCGGCCGCCGAGGACATCGCCCAGGAGGCCTTCTTGCGGGCCTACCGGAGCCTCCACCGCTTTCGAGGAGAAGCCAAGCTGTCCACGTGGTTCTATCGCATCCTCGTGAACGAGGTGAAGCGATATCAGCGCTGGCGCTGGGTCCGGCAGCGCAGGGCCGGCGAGGTGGAGGAGGAGCCGCCCGACCCGAGACCCGTGGGTGGGGATCCCGCCCTGCGCGACCGGGTCGCGCGCGCGATGGCGCTCCTCTCCAACGGCCAGCGCGAGGCGTTCGTGCTGGTGCATCTGGAGGGATTCACGGTGCAAGAGGTCGCCGCCCTGACGGGACGCGCCGACGGCACGATCAAGTCGCATCTCCACCGCGCGCTCCGCCGGCTCCGCGAGCTGCTGGCGGACCTCGAGCCCGGCCGGGAGCCCACACCGTGACGCACGACCGACGCGACCCGATGAAGCTCGCCCCGGACGAGCAGGCGCTCGTGCGGCGCATCGGCGATCTCTATGCAGCGCCGCCGCTCTCGGGCCCGCACCGCGCCCGCTTCGACGCACGCCTCGCCGAGCGCGTGGGCGCGCGCGCGCCGCGCACGCGGGCGCTCGTCGGCATCTCGTTCGCCGCCGTGGCGGCCGCCTCCTTCGGACTCTGGATGGTGGTGCCGCGCGGCGGCACACCGGGCGTCGACACGCCGTCGGCGCTCCCGGCACCGCTCGCGATGGCCGCGCAGGACGACGACGCGATCCTCGCGATGATGGAGCCGATCGCCAGCGCCGACGAAGCCCTGCCCGAGGACTATCGTGCGATCGCCGACCTGGTGATCGACGAATGAGGAGACGAGTGGGCATGCGACGCCGACCCGGGATCCTCGCCGCGGGGCTCCTCGCGCTCTCGCTCGCGGGTCTCTCCGCGGGCGCGGGAGCGCAGGCGCCCGGAGCGTCGGACGCGCCGCCGCCGCCGCCCGGTCGATGGCGGCCGGGGCCGCCCGGCGGCCCCCCCGGCCCGCCGTTCAGCGACGTGCTGGAGCGCCACGCCGACGAGCTCGGGCTCGACGCCGACACGCTCGCGCGCATCCACGCCATCGCCGAGAAGGCGCGCGTGGCCGAGCAGCCTCTCGCGGAGCAGCTCCGCTCGCTCCACGATGCGATGCGCACGATGCTGCAGGCCGACTCGCCCAAGGTCGACGACGTGATGCAGCAGGCCGACCGGATCGGCGCGCTCGAGACCGAGCTCCGCAAGGCGCGTCTCAGCACGATGCTCGAGATCCGCTCGCTCCTCACCGCCGATCAGCGGCAGAAGCTGGTGCAGCTCTTCGAGGCGAAGAAGCAGCGCTGGCGGGAGCGGCGGGGAGACGCGACGGGCGAGCCCGGTGGCCCCGTCCCGCCGCCCTCACCGCCGCCCCAGTGATCCCGGCGCGGACGCGCCGCGACTAGGGCTCCCGGCCCTCCACCTTCCCCGGGTCGTGCCAGATCTCGGTGTCGGGGTGGAAGGCCTTCCAGGCGAACCAGTAGGCCTCGGTGACATCGACGTCGGCCGGCGCGGTCCAGCGGAAGGACATCGTGTCGGGGACGTACGCGACCTCGATCTTGCGGCCCTGGAGCTCGTCCTCGAGCTTGCCGCCCGCGCGGGTGACGAGGGACGCGAGGTAGGCGCGCGGCTTCCCGTTCACCACGACGCCCAGCACCAGCTCCTTGGCGTGGAAGCGCCGGTCGCGTGCCTCGACCGGGAAGACGGAGCCGTCCTTCTCGGAGTACCCCTCGTAGGGGGAGGTGTTGTAGTCGAGCTTGTCGGGGTCGGGCGGGATCAGGATCCCGGTCTTCGGCTCGCGCTGGATCCAGCTCGAGAACTGCTCCTGCCGCACCGGAAGGCGCTCGAGCGTCTTGCCGGCCAGCTCGCCGGCGATCGCGCGCCCCTGGAACTGCGACCACAGGCTCTCGGTCTCGCGATCGTACATCAGGAAGCCCGAGTTGTAGAGCAGGCCCGACACGCCGAAGTGAAGCTCGCGTCCGCTCACGGTGCGCTTGAACACGCGCGAAGCCCCCGTCAGCGGGTCGTAGGTGACGGCGATCGGGACGCCACCGAGCGTGTCGTTCACCACCTGGTGGTACTCCAGGATCGGGATCAGGTAGGCGCGCGCACTACCCCCGAGCGACACGCCGAGCACGGGCGTCTCGGGCGCCACGGCGTCGCCAGCGTCCGCGCTCGCGAAGGCCGGCGCGTCGATGCTGTGGATGCCGTCGCGCGGCGGGCCGCCCGGGATGATCTTCTCGCGGTCGACGAGCTGGCGCGTAATCGAGAAGCCATTCATGGCGTCGGGCTTGGCCGCGGCGCCCTCGGGTCCCGACCTCACCGGCTCGTCCGCAGCGACCAGGGCGAGCGAGGCGATGGCGAGCGCGAGGAGGCGGCGCACCGTCAACCGCTCCCGATCGCGGCGCCGACGCTCTCGCCGACCACGCCGAGGAGCAGGTCGAGGTCCCCGTCCGGGATGTTGAGCGGCGGCGTCACGTAGACGACGTTCCCGAGCGGGCGCAGATAGACGCCGCGGCGGCGCGCCTCCTCGTAGACGCGCCAGCCGGCGCGCGCGAGGTAGCCCTCTCCTCCCGCCAGCTCGAGCGCACCGATCATGCCGAGCGCGCGGCTCCGCACCACCCCCGCGCACTCGCCGAGGGCAGCGAAGGCGGCCGCCACGCGCGCGGCCTTGGGCTTCGCCCGCTCGAGGATGCGCTCGTCCTCGAACACGCGCAGCACCTCGAGCGCGACGGCGGCGCCGAGCGGATTGCCGCAGAACGAGTGGCCGTAGTAGAAGGCGCGCTCGGGCGCGCCGAGGAAGCCGTCGTAGAGCCTGCGCGTCGCCAGCGTCGCGGCCATCGGCAGCATGCCGCCCGAGAACCCCTTGGCGGTGCAGAGCAGGTCGGGCGACACTCCGGCGTGCTGGCACGCCCACATCGGCCCGCTGCGGCCGTAGCCACTGAACACCTCGTCGGCCACCAGCAGCACGTCGTGGCGGTCGCAGAGCGCCCGCGCCGCGCGCAGGTACTCCGGATCGTAGATTCGCATCCCGGCGGCGCCCTGCACCACCGGCTCCACCACCAGGCACGCGATGCGGTCGGCCTCGCGCGCAAAGAGGTCGGCGAGCGCCGCGACGGCGGCGTCGAGCGAGATCGCAGGATCGCCCGGCGACGGCAGGTGAAAGCAGGGCGCCAGCACCCCCGCGAAGGGGCTGCGGAAGAGCTCCACGCCGCCGAGCGCCGTCGCGCCGAGCGTCTCGCCGTGGAAGCCGCCCTCCAGCGCCGCGAAGGCGCGGCGCTCGGGTCGGCCGTTCTGCGCCCAGTACTGGACCGCCAGCTTGAGGGCGACCTCGACCGCCGTCGAGCCGTCGTCGCTGAAGAAGACGTGCTCGAGCGCGCGGCGACCCGGCGCGCCGGCGCTGGGAGCGGCGGCGCACAGCGCCTCCGCCAGCTCGGCCGCGGGCGCGTGCGTCATGCCGGCGAGCGCGCTGTGGCAGTTGACGCGCGCCTGGCGCTCGAGCGCCGCCACGAGGCGCGGGTGGTTGTGGCCGAGCGTCGCGACCCACCACGAGGAGTTCGCGTCGACGAGGCGACGCCCATCGGCGTCGTGGAGCCACGCGCCCTCCGCGCGCACGACGACGATCGGGTCGACGTGCTTCGCGTAGTCGTCCATCGCCGTGTACGGATGCCACACGCGTCGCTTGTCGAGCGCGACGATCTGATCGCGATCCGGCTTCATGATCTCGCCGCTCGCCTTCGGCTCGCTACGCGGGAACGGGACACGGAGAACATTGATCTCGCCGCTCGCCTTCGGCTCGCTACGCGGGAACCGTGCGTTGCGCTTCGGCCGACCTCAGAGTGCGAGCTCGGCGAGCACCCTGAGCGCCTCGGGCTGTGCCGCGCCGACGAGCAGCGTCCGCACCGGGGACGCCTTCCACGCCTCCAGGCGATCGCGGATGCGCTCGCGCGGCCCGAGCAGCGCGATCGCGTCGACCAGCTCGTTCGGCACGAGCGCCATCGCCTCCGCCTTCTTGCCGGCCAGGTACAGGTCCTGGATCTTCACGGCCGCCTCCTCGTAGCCGAGGCGCATGGCGTAGTCGTTGTAGAAGTTCTTGCCGCGCGCCCCCATCCCGCCGATGTAGAGCGCGAGCATCCCGCGCACCGGCATCCGACACCGTTCGATGTCGTCTCCCAGCACGCAGGTGACGAAGGGCGCCACGTCGAAGCGGTCGAGGCCCTTGCCGCCGCCTGCCTTCTTGAAGCCCGCCTCGAGGTGCGGCGCCAGCAGGTCGAAGCGCTCGGGGTTCATCCACACCGGGATCAGCCCGTCCGCCACCTCGGCGCTGCACGCGATCCCGGCCGGCCCGATCGACGCGGTGTAGATCTCGAGATCCCGGCGGCCGTGCAGGATGCTCTTCAGCGGCTTGCCGAGGCCGCTGGCGCCCGGGCCGCGGTAGGGGATCTCGTACACCTCGCCCTTGAACTCGACCGGCGCCTCGCGCGCCAGGATCTTGCGGATGATCTGGATGTACTCGCGCGTGCGCGTGAGAGGCTTGCCGTACGCCACGCCGTGCCATCCCTCGACCACCTGCGGGCCCGACGGCCCGAGCCCCAGGATGAAGCGCCCGCCCGAGAGGGCGTCGAGGGTCATCGCGGTCATCGCCGTCATCGCGGGCGTGCGGCCCGGCATCTGCATGATCGCCGTGCCGAGCCTGATCCGGCTGGTGAACGCCGCGATGTACGCGAGCGGCGACACTGCGTCGGAGCCGTACGCCTCGGCGCTCCACACCGAGTGGAAGCCGAGGCGCTCGGCCTCGAGGATCAGCTCGCGGTTGATCTGCATGTTGGCGCCGGAGTAGCCGGCGGTGAGTCCGAGGCGGAGTTTCGGCATCGAGGGGCTCCTTGGCTCGCGGCGCGGCGATTGTAGCCGCTCCGCTTGCGCGCGGCGCACATCGAGGGCACCCTCGCCGGCGTCGGCCGACGGCCGGCCGGCGCGAGGCATCGGGCCCGCGCCGAAGCTCCGCGGGGCGCTCGCGAGCCCCCGCGCGAGGAGACACGCGATGCATTCGCGTTTCCATCGTCATTGGCTGCGATTCCACGGCGTCGATCCCCATGCCTACGCGGGCTGCGGGCACGGCCGGCGGCGCGAGGAGTGGGCGGACGAGGCGCTGCGCCGGGCGCAGCGCTTCGCGCACCGCCGCTTCGCGGAGGAGGACGGGCTCGGCGGCACGGGGCTCGGCATGCGCCGCCCGCTGCGCTTCCTCTCGTGGAAGCTCGACCTCTCGCCCGAGCAGACCTCGTCGCTCGCGCGCATCCTGGAGCGGCTCAAGCTCGAGCGCGCGCAGGCAGCCCTCGATGCGCGGCGCGCGGCGGCGGACCTCGCCGACGCGCTCGAGTCGGGCGACTTCGCGCGCGCCAAGGTGGAGTCGGCGGGCGCGCTGCGCGCCGAGGCCTCGCGGCGCGTGGAGGCCGCCGTGGCGAAGGCGATCGAGGAGCTGCACGCGCTGCTCGACGCCGAGCAGCGCACCCAGCTCGCCGAGATGGTGCGAACCGGAGCGATCCGGATCTAGGGGCTGGCGGTCCGCGCCTCGGCACGGACCGCCCGCTCAGCTCGCCGCCTGCGGTGCGACCGGGAGCTCGATCACGAACCGGGTGCCGGCGCCGGGCTCGGACTCGCACCAGATACGCCCACCGTGGCGCTCGACGATGCCGTGCGAGAGCGAGAGGCCGAGCCCCGTCCCCTGCCCCACCGGCTTGGTGGTGAAGAAGGGCTCGAAGACGCGATCGCGCAGCGCGTCGGGGATGCCCGGTCCGTCGTCCTGGAACTCGAGCCGCACGCGCCCGTCCGCGGTGCGGGTGCGCACCCAGATGTGCCCCTTGTCCCCGATGGCGTCGCACGCGTTCATCAGCAGGTTCATGAAGACCTGATTGAGCTGGCCCGCGTGACAGCGGACGCGGGGAAGCTCGCCGAAGTCGCGCTCGACCTGGATGCAGTTCTTGCAGCGAGGCTCCATCAGCGTGAGCGTGCGGTCGATCTCGGCGTTGAGGTCGGCCTCCTGGAGCTCCGCTTGGTCCATGCGCGAGAAGGTGCGCAGGTCGGCGACGATCTTCTTGACCCGATCGGTGCCCTCGCGGCTGCGCGAGAGCAGCTTGGCGATCGCCTCGCGCGCGCGCCCGGTGTCCTCTCCGGATCGCTGCGCCGCGGCGAGCTTGTCGACGTACTCCTCGAGCAGCTTCAGGTTCGCGTGCACGAATCCGATCGGGTTGTTGAGCTCGTGCGCGACGCCGGCCACGAGCTGGCCGAGCGTCCGCATCTTCTCGCTCTGCAGCAGCAGGTTCTGCGTCTCGCGCAGCTCGCGCGTGCGCTCCTCGACCCGGGCCTCGAGCGTCTCGTTCAGCTTGGCGATCTCGTCGAAGGCCTTGGCGTTCTCGATGGCGATCGAGCTCTGGTTGGCGAGCGTGAGCAGGAGCTGGCGGTCGTCGGGCGAGAAGCGGTCCCCCGACGCCTTGCGCCCCACCGCGATCACGCCGAGCAGGTCGACCCCGAAGAGCACCGGCACCAGCAGCGCCACGTCGAGCCGCTCGAACACCTCGAGGCAGACGGCCCGCAGCTCGGTGTCGGGCTCCTCGTCGACGTCCTTGCGCGACACCTCCTGGCGGCGCATCCACAGGTACTTGCAGAGCGGGTGGTCCATCGGCAGCGCGAAGGCGCCGACGTCGATGTGCCAGTCGCCCCCGAACGCCTCCGGGCGCAGCGTGCGCTCGTCCTCGGCCAGCAGCAGCACCATCGACCGCTCGACGCCCATCGCCTCGGTCAGCGCCCGCACGATGCGCTCCACGATCTCCTTGATCGAGAGCATCGACACCATCGCCTCCGAGATCTCGCGCACCGTCTGCCGGTAGCGACCCTGCTCGCGGTCGAACAGCCGGTCGACGAGGGCCTGCACCCGGCTGCGGATCGGGTTGAAGGCGAGCACCGCGAAGAACAGGAAGACCATCGAGAAGCGCGGCGAGAGCGCGTTCACGTCGAAGTGCTTCACCAGCGCATCGGCCGAGGCGACCAGCAGGGCGTAGAGGCCGGTGATCGCCAGCGTGGCGGCGCCGTAGGCCGCCGACGAGCGCGCCAGGTGGCGGATGTCGAAGAGCTGCTTGCGCACGATCCCGTACGCCACACAGACCGGGAAGACGACGAACCAGAGCAGCGCGAGGTACACGGGGAGGCCCGTCTGCAGGAAGATCTCGGTGAGCAGCAGGAGCAGCACGGGCACGAACGAGACGAAGGTGCCGAACAGCATCACGTCGGCGCGGTCGGCGTCCTCGTCGGCGCGCCGGCGGCGGCGCTCGACCGCGAGCGCGCCGATCGAGATCAGCGCCACGCCGATCGCGAAGAAGAAGGCGGCCGTCTGGATCTGCAGCGGCGGAATCCAGCCGGTCGGCTCGAGCAGCACCAGCGGCACGCTCACGGCCGCGATCCCCCACACCAGCGGCCGCAGCCAGCCGCGCCGCTCCACCCACGCCGGCGCGAAGGGATAGGTCGTGAAGAGCTGGAAGGTGGCCGCGCCGACGAAGGCGAGGCTCAGCAGCGCGCGCTCGTAGCCGAGCGGCTGGCGGTACGTCTCGAAGGAGGTGAAGAGCTGGCCGGCCATCGCCGAGCAGAAGAGCGAGAAGGCCCAGGACTCCTCGCGCCCGCGGCGCAGCATCCACACCAGCAGCCCGAGGGCCAGGTAGGTGCTCGCGACCAGCAGGGTGGCGGCGTTCACCGGGACGCCGAGCGCGGGCCCGGCCGCCGCGGGCACGGGCAGGAGGTCGAGCTCTAGGCGGCGGCCGCTCCTGTCTTCCATCGCGTATCGGTTGGGATGGTCGGGCTGCATCTGGCGCCAGCGGGCCTCGCGGAACCAGCGCAGCGCCGGCACGCCGTCGATCTCGAGCACGCGGTCGCCCTGCTGGACCCCGGCCTCCTTGGCCTGGCGCGTCACCCACGACACGGCCATGTGTCCTGCCGCGTTGGCGGTGTCGAAGGGCGGGACGTATCCGGCCGACAGCACGACCGCATCGAGGAAGGCGAACAGGCCGGCGAACCCCCAGAGCGCGGCGAGCATCACGGTGATGCGGCGGAAGCGCATGCGCGCGGCGGGGTTCATCCGACGCTCCCCTCGAGATCGCCGCCCGGCGGCCGGGCCACCAGCGGCAGCTCGATCACGAAGCTGGTGCCCTCGCCGGGCGCCGAGCCGACCAGCATGCGTCCGCCGTGTCGCTCGACGATGCCATACGAGATCGAGAGCCCGAGCCCCGTGCCCCGCCCCACAGGCTTGGTGGTGTAGAAGGGCTCGAAGATGCGCGCCTGCACCTCGGGCGGGATCCCGGGCCCGTCGTCGTGGAACTGCAGGCGCACGCCGGTCGGGCGACCCGACGCGTCGAGCCGCGCGCGCGTCCGGATGCGGATCCTGCCCTTGCCGTCGAGCGCGTCGCAGGCGTTGGCCAGCAGGTTCAAGAAGACCTGGTTGAGCTGGCCGGCGTAGCAACGCACCCGCGGCAGCTCGCCGTAGTCGCGCTCGAGCTCGATCCCGTCGCGCAGGCGCGGCTCCATCAGCGCAATGGTGCGCTCGATCTCCTCGTTCAGGTCGACGTCGGCCAGCTCGGCCGAGTCCATGCGCGAGAAGGTGCGCAGGTCGGCGACGATCTGCTTGACCCGCTCGGTGCCCTCGCGGCTGCGCGAGAGCAGCTTCTCGATCGCGGCCTCGATGCGCGCCGTGTCCTCGCCAGCGCGCTGCGCCGCGACCAGCTTGCGCGCGTACTCCTGGAGCAGCTGGAGGTTGGCGTGCACGAAGCCGATCGGGTTGTTGAGCTCGTGGGCGACGCCCGCCACGAGCTGGCCGAGCGAGCGCATCTTCTCGCTCTGCATGAGCTGCGCCTGCGCCTCGTGCAGCTCGCGGGTGCGCTCGTCGACGCGCGCCTCGAGGGTCGCGTTCAGGTCGGCGATCTCGTCGAAGGATCGCGCGTTCTGGATCGCGATCGAGCTCTGGTTGGCGAGCGTCAGCAGGAGCTGCCGGTCCTCGGTGCCGATGCGCTCGCCCGAGAGCTTGCGGCCGACGCCGATCACGCCGATCAGGTCGGTGCCGAACACGATCGGCACCAGGAGCTCCACCTCGAGCTGGTCGAAGACGTCGCGGCACGCCTCGCGCACCTCGAGGTCGGGCTCGTCGTCGAAGTCGCTGCGCGCGAGCACGTCGCGCCGGCGCAGCAGGCGCCGGCACAGCGGGTGCTCGATCGGGAGATCGAAGGCGAGCGCGTCGGTCTCCCACTCGCCCCGCGAGGCGGCCGGGGCGAGGCGGCGCCCGCCCTCCTCGCGCAGCAGCACCACGGCGCGCTGCACACCCATGGTCTCGGTGAGCGCCACCAGGATCCGGTCGACCACCTCCTTGGTCGACAGCATCGAGACCATCGCCTCGGAGATCTCCCGCACCGCGCGCCGGTACAGCGCGTGGTCCCGGTCGAAGATCCGGTCGACCATCACCTGCATCCGCGAGCGCAGCGGATTGAAGGCGAGGATCGCACCGAACAGGAACAGCACCGAGAAGAGCGGCGAGCGCGCGTTCAGGTTGAAGCGCGTCACCACCGCGTCGGCGAAGGTGATCAAGAACGCGTAGACGCCAGTGATCGCGAGCGTGACGGCGCCGTAGGCAGCCGACGACTTCGCCACCACCCGGATCTCGAAGAGCTGCTTGCGCACGATCCCGTACGCGACCGCGAGCGGGAAGACGAAGAACGAGAGGAAGCACAGGTACCACGGGAACTGCGGACCGAGCAGGTCCTGCGCCAGGAGCGCGATCACCGACGGCAGGAAGCTCACGATCGCACCGACCAGCATCACGTCGGCGCGATCCGCCGCCTTGGACTCGCGCAGCCGCCGCTCGTTCATCGCGACCGCGAGCGAGGAGACCGCCATCGCCACGGTGAACCAGACGGCGGTCGTCTTGGCCATGACACCGGAGGAGCCGATCAGACCCTCGCTGGCCGCCGCCAGCCCGAGCGGCAGCGCAACCAGGTAGGGCAGCGGGCGCAGGAGCGGCCGGCGCACCACCCAGGCTGGCTCGACGGGGTACGTCGTGAAGAGATGGAACGTGGTGGCTCCGACCAACGGGAGGTTGACCCAGAGCGCGAACCAGGTGAGGCCGCTCGGGCAGGCCGGCAGGAACAGCGCAGTCGCCATCGCGCAGCAGAAGAGGAACAGCGCCCAGGTCTCGGCGCGACCCGGCCTCATCCGCCAGACCGCGATTCCGATCCCGAGGTACACGAGCCCGATCGCCGTCATCGCGACCAGCGTCGAGACGCGCAGCGGCGAGAACACCTCGCGCTGGTCGACGGCGCGGAGCGCGAGCTCGACCTCGCGCCCGTCCGGCTTGCGCACTCGATAGAGGTTGGGCTCGCCGCGCTGGAAGTAGTGGGCGCCGCGCAGCATGACGCGCTCGGCGGGCTCGCCGTCGATGGTGAGCACCCGGTCGCCCGGCGCGAGGCCGGCGCGCGCCGCGTCGCGCGCCACGACCTCGATGCGGAACGGATCGCTGGCGAAGCCCTGGAGCAGGAAGGGCGGCGCCACGACCTCCCGCAGGCCGATGCGCTCCACCGCCGCGAAGCCGAGAGCGAGCAGCGCCCAACACAAGGCCACGAACGCCGTGGCCCGGCGAAAGCGCAGGGTCGCGGTGGGGTTCATCTCGCTCCCGGCGGCACCCGGGCGGTAGGGTACGGAGCCGGGCGCGGAGCCGCAAAGCGCGGCCCCTCGGGGCCTCTCCACTCACCGCGGCGGCTCCTGGAGCCCAGGAGCCAGTCGTCAGGCCTCGGGAGACGTCAGTTCTGGGGCGGAGCGCCGGCTTCGAACTGGAGCATCTTCGGGTCGGTCACGGTCTGGTTGTCGTAGTTGTAGCCGCGGTTGTTGAGCACCACGAAGTCCGGGTCCTTGGCGGCCGCCTGGGCATCCGCCGCGAGGCGGGCGTTCGCGTCGGCGAGCGCCGCGTCGCGCGCCGTGTCCGGCGTCGCGTCGACCCGGCAGCTCGGCCCGTCCGCCGGGGGCAGCGCCGGCGTGGCAGTGGCCCCGGCCGGCGACTGCAACGCGCTGGTCTCGGCGTCGTCCGCCTCGACCGCCGGGACGCCCGACGAGAGCAGGAGCAGGGCGACGGCCGCGCAGAGCATCCCTCCGACGGCCGCGAAATCGATGCGACGGGTCATGGAGCCTCCGTAAGCCTCCCCCACCGTCTGGCTGCATCGGCCGGTGGACGGTCGGACTTGACCGCTCGGCGAGCGGCAAGAGGATCGTGCATCCCGGCGTCCGCGCGAGAGCTGCCGGCGGGCTGCCGGCGCGGCTCGCACCGGCTGCCGAGGCGCACCTCTCGACGCTCGGCGCGCCCGGTCTGCGCCGCCGCGATCGGCCGGCGCCCGATCGCCAAGGCGTCGACACAAATTTGTGATGAACCGCGAGCTCGCTCACCGGGGCGGGCCGCCTGTGGGCCCAGGAACCGTCCGGACCCCGCGGCGCGCATGCCGCCCTGGGAAAATCGCCCCATCTGCCGGCTCCCACCGTCGAACGAGAGAACCGCGTTTGACAGGCGTCTGTGCTCGTATAGTCTCGACGACGAGAGCAAGAAGCGGCTTTCCCCCTACCCCAATCGACCGTGCCGCTTCCCTCTCCCCAGCCCTCTGTCGGGGGGCTCTCGGGCCCCCCGGCAGACCTGATCTCCAGCAGTCGACGACCCGCGGAGACCGGATGCTCGCGCTGCTTCTCGCGTTGGCCGTCGTGTCCGGAGCCGATCCGAGCACACCTGCCGCTCCGACGCTGTACGGCTTCACGCTGAAGCGCCTCGACGGACCCGAGCAGAGCCTCGTGGAGTATCGCGGCGACGTGCTCCTGCTGGTCAACACTGCGGGCAGATGCGGCTTCACGCCACAGTACGACGCGCTCGAGAAGCTCT
>Ga0335071_10001171_pt1 | contig 28300 bp, 27 predicted proteins | sample Lox_Sample_15_FD_206724 | JGI IMG/M metagenome (GOLD analysis project Ga0335071, IMG submission 206724) | Soil microbial communities from Loxahatchee National Wildlife Refuge, Florida, United States - Lox_Sample_1.5 | ecosystem: Environmental > Terrestrial > Soil > Wetlands | place: USA...
TCGCTTAGATAGGAAGGGCTCGCGCAAACGACGATGCGGATCGAGCCGATCCGGGTCGCGATCATGCTGCTGTCCGGCAGCGATCCCACGCGGATCGCGATATCGATTTCTTCCTCTGTCATGTTGACCACCCGATCGGTCAACATGAGCCGCAAGGAGATATCCGGGTAGGCTTCGAGAAACTCGACGGACAAGGGCAGCAGGTGCGTGTGTCCGAGGCCCCAGGGCGCGGTCACCGCCATCTCGCCCCTTGGAAGCCGATACTCTCCGGATACTTCGCGCTCGGCATCGTCCACCTGCTCGATGATACGCCTGCACGCATCGATGTAGGCTCGACCGGCGTCGGTCAGCGTCATGCGCCGCGACGTACGCTGAAACAGTTGTGCCTTGAGGCGAGCTTCGAGCTCGGCGACCTTCCGGCTGACGGTGGCCACCGGCGATTTCAGGCGGCGCGAGGCCGCCGATATGCTGCCTGTCTCGGTCACGGCGATGATAACCGACATAGCCTCCAGGCGGTCCATGGCTGTCCGTCTTTCCGAACCTTGAGAAGTTCCTTCCCGATCTTATGGGCTGCCCCGCCCCACCGCAACGCGATAAGCCTCGCGGACCAGGCGAACGCGTGCAGGCCGGAAAGCGTACCCAAGGAGGTCCAAGATGAGCACCGTCACGACCGGAGATGGCATCGAGATCTTCTACAAGGACTGGGGCAGCGGACAGCCGATCGTGTTCAGCCACGGATGGCCGCTGTCGGCGGACGATTGGGACGCGCAGCTGCTGTTCTTCCTGGACAAAGGCTATCGTGTGATCGCCCATGACCGGCGGGGTCACGGCCGCTCCTCGCAGACAGGGGACGGCCACGACATGGACCACTATGCCGATGACCTCGCGGCACTGACGTCGCATCTCGATCTTCAGAACGCAATTCACATCGGCCATTCGACCGGCGGCGGCGAAGTGGTGCGTTACCTCGCCCGGCACGGCGAGAGCCGCGTGTCAAAGGCCGCCATCATCAGCGCGGTCCCTCCGCTGATGGTGAGGACCGCGGCCAATCCGGGCGGCCTGCCCAAGGAGACGTTTGACGATTTTCAAGCGCAGCTCGCCGCCAACCGCTCGGAATTCTATCGCGCCGTGGCCGCGGGCCCCTTCTACAACTACAACAGGCCCGGCGCGAGGCCGTCCGAAGCTATCATCCAGAACTGGTGGCGACAGGGGATGATGGGCGGCGCCAAGGCGCATTACGACGGCATCGTCGCCTTCTCGCAAAGCGACTTCACCGCCGACCTGCGGAAGATCGGCGTTCCCGTATTGGTGATGCACAGCGAGGACGACCAGATCGTGCCCTATGCCGACGCCGGACCGCTGTCGGCCAAGCTGCTCAGGCACGGCAAGCTCAAGACGTACAAGGGCTTCCCTCACGGCATGCCTACCACCGAGGCAGACACCATCAATGCCGACCTCCTGGCCTTCATCGAGAACTGATGACCGACCGGCCCGAAGGGAGTCCGATCATGCGGACGTTCAGCAATCCACTTCTTTCCCGGCGAGGCTTCTGCCTTTGCTGCGGCGGCGCGGCAGCCGCAGCGGCTGCGGGAGGATCGCTCACCCCTCGCCAGGCATTCGCGGAGGCTCGCGGAATCGTCAGCCTGATCAAGGATAGCGCGGCGACATCGCCCATCATCACGCACAAGCTGCGCGGCAACATCAGCGTGCTGGAAGGCTCAGGAGGCACCATCGCGGTGCTGACGGGACCGGACGGAAAGGTGCTGATCGATGCCGGCATCGGCGTGTCGCAGACGCAGCTCGGCAGGGCTCTCACAGAGCTCGGCGCGGAGCCGATCACGCACCTGGTCAACACCCACTGGCACTTCGATCACACCGACGGAAACGCCTGGCTCAACGCGGCGGGGGCCAAGATCATTGCGCATGAAAATACGCTCAAATATCTTTCCCAGGTCCAGCGGGTGGAGGATTGGGACTACAATTTCCTCGCCCTGCCGCCGGGCGGCGTCCCCAGCGAAGTATTCGCCGGCCAGCACAGCCTCAAACTCAATGGAGCGACGATTGCGCTCAGGCATTACGGCCCGGCGCATACCGACAGCGATATCTCGGTGACTTTCACAGAGGCCAACGTCGTCCACGTGGCCGACACGTTTTGGAACGGCATCTATCCGTTCATCGACTACTCGACCGGCGGCAGCGTCGACGGGATGATCGCGGCATCCGAAGCCAACCTCGCGGCGACCACCGACGACACCATCATCATCGCCGGCCACGGCAAGGCCATAGGCACCAGAGCCGAGCTCCGTGACTTCCGCGACATGCTGATTACCATTCGCGACAACGTCTCCGCGCTGAAGAAGGAGGGCCGCTCGCGCGAAGAGACGGTCGCGGCGAGGCCTACGAGCGCCTTCGACGCCAAATTCGGCAACTTCGTCATCGACCCCGGCTTCTTCTCGAGGCTCGTCTACCGAGGCGTCTGAGCAGCCAGCTCCAACCGGCCTCTCAGGTCGGCAGCTATCGCTTGAAACAATGCTCGCGATGCCATCTTAGAAAGTGCGGATGCGGGCGGTCCGACGCGCGCCTCGGCGGCGAGGCGCGACCCGATCTGTTGATGATCGATCGAATCGCTTCTGGGTCGTTCGTCTGCCGAGAGATCAATATGTCCAAATCGTCCGCCAGGCTGATAAGTCCGCGGTCGAACATCCAATGCGCTGTGCCCGAAAGAGCGAGTCCATTGCTGACGATATCCGGTCCGCTCGCCTCCACCGGCCGGATATGTGCCGCCGCGACTTCCGCTCGTCCGCTTCCATTGATGAGTTTTAGTCCTGTGATGGCACAACGCTCATCATAAGCGCGCAGGACAACGCGACGGAATACCCGATCGCGTACGATCCTTGAAACGGTGACGCTCACGCGCTCGCGTTCCTGGTCAAAATTGAAGGGCGTTCGCTCCTCATCAAAGCCCGCTGGTTGCAGATCATCGTCGCGCCTCGGTAGAAGGGGCGTTTCCTCTGCGAGTCCGAGTTCGACGATCCTGTGAAAATCCCTCGGAGAAATCGTGCGAACCGCCGATTGCGCGCGTCCAGAAATCCGTCCTTGGTCATTCAGCACGCCTTGCTCGACCGGCCCAGTCGGTCCGCTGAAAGGGACTGGATTGGCAAAATCGAGATAGCTCCCCGCCTCAATCAGCGCGAGATACATCCCGGAAATGTTCGGATCGGGGATAACTTGAGCGACCTTTGCGATCGCAAAGTAACCCCGCGTTTCAGCAACCTTGCGCGGCTCGTAATAGATTATCCAGTCGCCGACACAAGCCTCGACGCGACCGAGATACTGGCTTGGAAACTGATATTGCTCGGCTGGACTGTCGTCGTAGATTGAGTCCGACCGATGAATGAACACTCCAAATGCCATGGATTTTCAGGTCCACTCTTTTCAGGGACGTCAAGTCCTTTCTTTTAAGCAAGAATCGAACGGATGATCTGCCGTTTGTTCTCGGACAAGCCGGCAAGGCGACTTTCATCCAAGTACCCCTCGCGCACCAGACGAGCAAAGACCAGAGGGAGCTGGGAGTAGCGATAATCGAACATCTCATCGATCTTCCGCCGTTGCTCGCGCAAATAGTCTTCGATGGACCACATGTCGGAAGGCTTGGTTGCGGCGCTGGCCCTCGCCTTGAATTCGGTCAAGATCTTCGCGAGCGCAACATCACGCGCCTGCTCATACGCAGCGCGCGCGAGCTTCTTTTCGGAGGGAGACCATTCGAGATCAAACATACCGATTTCCTCAAGAGATTACGCCCCCTACTCCCACTCAATTATAAATTGAACACATAAGATATTGATTCTAAGCGCTTCTCTCTCATGCGTTTATTGCGCGTACCGTCATAACTACCGTCAAAAAGTCGCGCTCTTGAAATCGCTGAACTAATTCGTGCCTGTGTCGGAATCGACATTTCGATGTCTAACAGTGACAGATGATTGTGTAGTTGCCAGCAAGATCTCTGTTTCATCATCGTCATTCTCGGGCTTTGTCTCTAATACCGACGCTTATTGCGGATGGCGGCACGCTGTATCGCGTCTTACGCACCGCTTACTTCAGCGCCTGCGCGATGTGCGCAGTGATGCCGAGAACACCTATTCGCCGGCAGCCTCATTGACCCTGCTTCTCACGGTTGGCATAGCGGTGAAGTTTCACTGACGCGATCACGCCTGACGGCTCTGGATCGACCTTCGCGATGCCAGCGGCAGCCTGTGCCGCCAGTTCGGCGGGGGTGACTTCGCCCCTTCTGACACGCGCGGCCAGCGGGGTCCTGTCGTGCCGCGCCCATTCGTCCCAGCTCATCGGCAATGTCATGCAATTCATCCCTCTGGCGTGGCTTCGGACTGTAATTTGCCGAGGTGCAAGGTCAACACGACGTTGCGGCTCTCCTGACATCGTGTCAAACATTGCCGAAACCGAAAACTCGGGAGGATAGCGTGGCTCTCAACAGACGTTCCCGCGTGATCACCGAAGGTGATGCGCGCACAGCAAATCGTTCCATGTTGTATCCCGTCGGCTTTAAGGCTGGCGATTTCGGCAAGCCGATTGTCGGCGTACCACATGGTTATTCGACGATGTTGCCGTGCAATGCCGGCATTCTATCGCTGGTCGATCGAGCCGTCGAAGCGCTGAGAGCTGCGGGAGCGATGCCGCAAATCTGGGGCTTTCCGACCGCCAGCGACGGCATCAGCATGGGGACCGTGGGCATGAGATACTCACTGCCTTCCCGTGAGGAAATCGCCAGATGTATCCAGATCGGTTGGGGCAGCCATCAAATGGATGGCTTATTGTGCATCGCAGGATGCGACAAGAACAAGCCGGGTTGCGTCATGGGACTCGCTGCGTGCAACGTGCCGGCTATCTATGTTGATGCCGGAACGATCAAGCCAGGCAAGTGGAAAGGCCAGGATCTCACGATCGTCTCTGCCTTCGAAGCCGTCGGCGCATTCAGTGCTGGCAAGATGACGCGGGAGGATTTCGAGGGAATCGAGCAACATGCGTGCCCGGGCTTCGGCGTCTGCGGAGCGCAATACACCGCGAACACGATGGCGACAGCGGTCGCGGCACTCGGCTTGAGCCTTCTCGACTCGCCGCTGATGGCGGCGGAAGATAATGAGAAACTGGATTCAACTGCCAAAGCGGCCCAAGTGCTGGTTCAGGCCATCGAGAAAGATCTGAAGCCCCGCGACATAATCACCCGGAAGTCGCTTTCAAATGCGGTCGCTGTGGTCATGGCGACTGGCGGATCGACGAATGCGGTGCTTCACTTTCTCGCAATAGCAAAAGCGGCAGGCGTGAGATGGGACATCGACGATTTCGAGCGCATAGCGCGCAGGACTCCGGTGCTATGCGACTTGAAGCCGTCCGGCCACTTCGTCGCGGTTGATTTCCATCGCGCCGGAGGCGTTCCGCAGGTGTTGAAAATTCTGCTTGAGCACGATCGTATCGACTGCGATTGCATGACGATCACTGGCCGCACACTGGCTGAGGAGCTAGCGGAGGTGCCCTCGGAGCCACGCAGCGATCAGGAGGTGATCCGACCATGGTCAAATCCGCTGTACGATCGCGGGCACTTGTCGATTTTGAAGGGCAATCTTTCACCTGAGGGGTGTGTTGCAAAGACGTCCGGCATCAAGGAGCCGAAGTTCACAGGTCCTGCGCGGGTGTTCGATTCTGAGGATGCCTGCCTGAAAGCGATCCTCGCGAGGAAGATCAAACCTGGGGACGTCGTCGTTATCCGCTACGAAGGTCCAAAGGGTGGTCCAGCCATGCCGGAGATGCTTTCGCCCACCGCCGCGCTCGTTGGACAAGGTTTAATCGACTCCGTCGCGCTTATTACCGATGGCCGCTTCTCGGGCGGGTCCTGGGGCTGGATCGTCGGCCATGTTGCGCCCGAAGCCTTTATTGGCGGGACCATCGCTTTGGTGAGAAACGGTGATTTGATCACTCTTGACCGGGACAAACGCCTCATTGAACTCCAGCTTTCGGTAAAGGAGCTTGCAGCGCGGAGGAAAAAGTGGAAAGCACCAAGGCCCCGCTATAAGGACGGCCTCCTTGCGGAATACGCGCGCCACGTGTCATCGGCGAGCATCGGTGCTGTGGTCGACTGAGGCCCTCACGCCTACCCATACGGGGCGCGGCGGCTATGGACGAATGCGTTCTTGTTCTGCTGCGCGGCGGTCTTGGCAAAAGCAGATATCTCGTCGATCGACTGTTGCCTCTTTCTCGTGAGCGCTGTCCATTGGCGAATGATCTTCCGGCGGGCTTCGCGTTCTCTTTTGATGACGTCCGGCATACACAGGACTCCTTGAGATCTGCGGCTTCGGTCTAGGTATCGGGCAGCTTTTCCTTCCCCGCGCCCCGAAGGTTTCCAAAATAACACCGACTTAGGCAGGAAGGTTCCGCTGGGGCCGTTGACGCTAATAGGTTGAGTTGGATCACCAGCCGAGCCGACCCATTGCGCTGCTACATGAATCGATACGCGAAATCACGTATTGAACTGATCGGATATCTTCGTAAGCATCACTACAGACTCGCCTAGCGTCGTTCCGCTAAACCCATTGCGGCCCCTTCCACAATGTCAACTGAGCAACTACCTTCAGTGCGTCAGCCACCGTTTGGAAGGAGGCTCGCGTTCGGCGCAGCATTCTTCTCTGCTGCGTTGGCCCTAGCCGTCAGCCTCGGTGATTCAATCGGCACCTACACTGCGGTTGCGATCGGCAGCGCTCTTGGGGGCATGGGACGCTATTGGTGCTCGGGGATCGTGGCTCGCGCGATCGGCGAGACTTTTCCCTGGAGCACGCTGATCATCAACATCATCGGATCTTTCGTGATCGGGTTCTTCGGTACGCTCACGGGTCCGGATGGACGCATGTTCGTTGGAACGACGGTTCGCCAATTCGTGATGGTCGGAATCTGCGGCGGATACACCACGTTCTCTTCATTCAGCCTGCAAACGCTGAATCTGATGAACGATGGCGAATGGCTTCAGGCGGGACCCAATATTGGACTCTCGGTTATCCTCTGCCTGATTGCGGTGTGGGCTGGGCATAGCATCGCCCTGTCCTTGACCGATCTAAGAACCGGCTAGCTTTCTCGCCATCCCAAGACTGATGCTGGTTAAAACCGCGGAGCCATGCGCTGCCAGAAAGACGTCGAACAGCTCAAGCCCTAACGGTGGATGAAATCATTTTCGAGCCATATTGCAGAACCTGTACCTTCTCGATGGTCACCAGGCCGCTGGTCATCATCTGGTCGAGAACGGGCAGGAATCCATCGATCTTTTCCTGGCTGTCGACGATCTCCACGATCACTGGAAGATCCTCCGAAAGGCGCAAGATCTTGGTGGTATGCAACCGTGTCGAATGACCAAATCCGACATGGCCGCGCAGGACGGTCGCGCCGGCCAAATGCATCTCTCGTGCTCTAAGCACGATGGCTTCGTGGAGCGGCAGGTGATTGGCCTTGTCTTCCTCACCAAAGAAGATTCTCAGCAGGATTGCGTCCCGAGGAAGCTGCATTGTCGAACTCCGATTTTTCTAGTGCCAAATAATGACTCAATCCAGCTTTCTGTGCGACGGCCCCTGCCTCACTTCACAACCAGCACCGGGCAAGGGGCGAGTTGCACGATACGATCGGCACGGCTGCCAATTAGTCGCTCGTACAGAGCCGAGTGGCCGGTAGCCCCGATGACCAGAAGCTTAGCCTGAATCTTTCCCGCAAAGTCCACGATGTCGCGGACGGGATGACCCGCAACCACATGGGTGTGGAGTACGAGGCCGTTCTGGTCGGCTAGGGCCCGTGCTCGCTGAATGGCAGGATGATATCGGCGCGCCGCAGTCCCGGTCTCCTCGCGAACCTCCTCAATGAATTCGGGCATATAGTCGATTTCTTCGACCGATATCATATGAAGCTCGGAACTGTTCTGTTTGGCGATCGCAATCGCCATCAACAGCGCATGATAGGCATGCTCGGATCCGTCATTGGCGTGAAGAATCTTGCTGAACATTCGGCCCTCCCGCATCTATTCCGCTTGCCCGGCCATGCTTTGCAATGAGCCAACTCGACCAGTCTCAGGCAGAGTTTCTTTCTCCTCGTCTGACTTTGGTAACAGGTGCCGCGGCAGGAAGAATGCGTTCGCGATCAAGGTTGGGATGACCGCGCTCCCGATCACGCCGGCCACAAGGATCGAATATTGCGATTGATCGATGATCCCGTGCGAAAGGCCATACAGGGACGAGATCGTCCCGAACGTCAGCCCCGTCGACATCAGAAGCGTGGTGTACATCGCCTCAGGGTTCTGCGACTTGTACAATCGCGTTACCGGATAGACTCCGACGAACTTGGCGACCATCTTGGCCAGCAGCATGAAGAAGAAGGCAAATGGCGCTGCCATAAGCGCGGGGATGGAGACGAATGAGCCTGCTCGAATGAAGTAGAACGGTGTCAACAGGCCAAAGGTGAGCGTGCGGAGCCGACGGATGAGAACATGATCCTTGCCAACAGTGCCTGCGAGCACCATGCCGATCACGTAGGCAGGCAGAACTGCTTCGCTGTCAGCCCAGCCGGCGAGAGCGCCCATCCCCAATAAGCAGAGCAGCAGGAACTTGGTCTCCAGCTCCGAAGGACGGTTTCCGTAGAGGCGGAAAAACCGCGGCGTGACCCATGGCAAAATCGCAAACACGACGATCGATATCGCGGCAAAGATCAGCGTCTTCATCGTGAACGGCGCAAAAATGAAACCAAGCGCAAGCACCGTTCCAAGATCGTTCACAAAGCAGGCGGCGAGCACTGTCTTGCCGTACTCCGTCTTGTTCAGACCGAACTCGAGCATCACGGCGTAGACGACGGCTACCGATGTCGTGGACAAGGCGACGCCGCCGAGCCAGCTTTGCATGACGCCCCAGCCAAGAACGTAGTAGGCGCCTGCGGCGCAGACGAAGAACGGGGCGAAGAAGCCCACCAAGCCCACGGCGGTTGCTTCCTTCCATTTCTTTTTGAATACATCCGGATCGAGCTCGGCGCCGGCCAGAAATGTCAGCACGATCGCGCCGATGCCGGATAAGAACTTGACCCACGACTCGTCGGTCCCAAGCACTGCTGATCCTATGACAGCGCCAATGATCAGTTGCGCGATGGTGCCGACCACGATCTCGGAAAGCGCCGTCGAGACACGAAGCCAGATCGATAAGAGACTCGCGATCAACGCAAGACCCAACCACAGTGCGGCAAGAGCCCATACCCCGGTCATTTTGCGATGTCCTTTCGAAATCTCACTCTTGTCTCAGCCCTTGAGGTCTGTGCCTACGGCGGTTGTTGTCGGGATCGCATTCTGTATTCCGCGATCGCGGTGAACAGGCCCATCACCAGCATGCTGATGACAAGCTGCAACGGTACGTCGAAAACGAAGGCAAAGGCAGCCGTGATCGCCACCGCCAGAAAAACGGAAACTGTAAAACCAAAATCTGCAAACAGAGCTCGCACTAGCACCTCCAAAGACACTCACAGGTAGCAACGTGGGCCCGCACCGTTCGGGTGCTGGTCATCAGTGACTGGATGCTCGGAAGCGAGAGAAGCAATAGCGCTCCCACCGACGCCAAGCGCCCGGCAGGAGTCATCAGCCTTGTCGGCGATTACGGGGGGACCCCATCCCAAAAATGTTCGTCAATTCTAGCCCGGAATCGACTCTTAGCAAGCTCAGAATATCGTGGCGCCGACGACAAGGACAACCAAGGTCGCCACCAGAACGTAGGCTGCATAGGCGTTGACGTTTCCGACGTGCATTTTGCGAGCCAAGTATGCCAGCCGCTGTACGGATCCCACCAGGGGCTCTAGCGCCAGCCGGTCGACGATATGCGAGTCGGCGTGGTTGCGCTTGATTGCAGTGCGGAAATGCTGCGCAACCGCCTCGACGCTGTCGTCACCGGCCCTGGGCTGGAGGATTGCCTCAAAGATGACGCGGACTGGATTGGAAAAGCCAGTGGCGGTGTATGTGGTCTGAGGTCGGAGATGTCGAAGGCCGCCGTCCCATGCCGCCCCCCGCTTCAGCCCGCGACGGCGGCACAGGAGTTGAAACACGACGTATATGACCGCGAGAATCAGGGTCAGAGCAAACAGCATGTAGAAGGTGGACATGGCGAATACCACCGGATTCGCCTCTCCTCCGCGATGGAGCACCACAAGTCCGCGCCCGGGCAAAACGCTACCGCCAACCTGAGCGCCCAGATCATGAAATTCCGCGACGAACTTGGCAGGGATATTCTCCTGCTGTTGCAACGCGGTGTTGAAAAATGGCGGGACTAAAGCCACGGACGCGTCCGTGTGCACCAGCGGCGAAACGGCCCGTCCGAGGGTCGGAATGACATAGGTCGGAAGGATCCCGAGCAGGACGCAGCAGAGGGCAAGCAGAGCGAGCGGCGCCCTTGCGCCAAGATGGGCCTCCTTGGCGCGCGTCGCGCCCTCCGATCGCGGCATACCAAGGAATCCCATGGCAAACACCTTGGCAAAGCAGGTGACAGCAAGGCCCGCCGTCAGTGCAAGAAGAGCTCCGCAGACCGCGAACGTTATTTTCACAACGGTTGAAGATAGCACCGCCGACCGCAGGACCGTCTGCAACGTGAGCCACTCGCTGACAAACCCGTTCAGCGGGGGCAGCGCCGAAATCGCAAGCACGCCGACCAGAAACAACGCGCTGGTCCAGGGCATCAGGCGCGCAAGACCTCCGAGCCGGTCGAGATCGCGCGTGCCGGTTGCGGCTTCGACCGATCCGGCGCCGACGAACAGCAGCGCCTTGTAAACCGAGTGGTTGATGAGGTGATAAAGCGCGGCGATCAGGGCGATGCCCGCGATCAGGTCGTGGCCGCTGGTTCGGAAGGTCATTGCAGCGCCGATGCCAGTCGCAACGATTCCCATGTTTTCGATCGTGCTGTGCGCAAGCAGACGCTTCATCTCGGCCTGCACGGTGGCATAGAGTATCCCGATCAGGGCGGAGATGCTGCCAACGACGAGGACGATGAGCCCCGGCCCGATTCCAGCCACCGGTCGCAAGTCGAGATTGAACCTCACGATGCCATAGATACCGAGATTGACGATCACGGCCGACAGCAAGGCCGACACATTGGTAGGCGCAACCGGATGGGCGAGTGGAAGCCAGCTGTTGACCGGCACCAGGCCCGCCTTCACAGCAAACCCGAAGAACGACAACAAGAAAACGGCCCAGCCGATGCCTTCGCTTAGTTGGCCGGCGAACCGAATTTGGTCGAAATCCAAGCCGCCTGCGCTCCCTGCCGCAAGGATGAAGGCGACGACGATCGCGATCGTGCCCGCTTCGCTCATCGCGAGCATCACGAACCCGGCATGTGAGCTATCTTCCCGTTGGTATTCGTAATTCACGAGCAAATAGCTCGCGATCGACATGAATTCCCAGGAGATGAGAAACGAGATCGCATCGCCCGCGATCAAGATCAGGACAATTGACGCCAGCAGCAGATGATACAGCACACCGAAATAGCGCAGATCGTAGTGCTTCCGGTACTTCAGCAGATAGACTCCCGAAAAAATTGACACCGGCAGGAATACGAGCCCCGCGGTCAACAAGAACAATGCCGAGAGTTGGTCCGCCGACAATACAAGTCGTCCCAATCCAAGCACGGACCACAACTCGCATCGAATAGGACTATTTCCCACGAGTAGCAGCGAACTCGCGGCGAGAATGAGCACAGCGGACACAGAGCCGATCGCTGCAAGCACAAACGAATTCCGCCGCAACGGAGCTGCTACCGCGCACACGGCTCCGAAGGTGCAGGATACAAAGAACAAGCCAAGGAGTTGTGGAGCGACACTCATGACTGCCCCATCACTTTGTCGGACGGCAGCGACACCAGTTTTGCCGGTGGCTTGCGCCCCACCAGAACCAGGAGACCATGCAGGATGGCTAACGGCGGTGGTGGGCAGCCGGGCACCATCACGTCGACCGGCAGCGCGTCCGAAACTCCTCCGGCCGCCGCAAAGCTTGGTCCGAACACGCCCCCGGAAATCGCGCAGGCGCCAATGGCCAGGACGCGCTTTGGTTCGGGCATGGCATCGTAAGTCTTCCGCAGTGGAAGCTTCATCGCGTCCGACACTGGGCCAGAGACCAGCAAGACATCGGCATTCCGCGGCGTCGGCGTCATGAAGAAGCCGAGGCGGTGCATGTTGTAATAGGGGTTGTTGAGCTGGCGGGCTTCGCTGATACAGGCACTACAGGCTCCGGCATCGACGAAACGAATGTGTAGCGAGCGGCCGAATGTTCTATTCAGCCGGCCGACCGCGGCCGGGATTTCTGGAGCATCGGCTGCCCATTCGTAGTTCTGATCCCAGGGCGCAGCGGTGCCTCCGTTCTCTTGAGAGCAACGCATGCAATGGACGCAGCGGCCGTGTTCAACGGCAATGCCGCCATTCTGCGCCAGAATGGCGCCAGTCGGACATCGCTGAACCAAGTCTTCCACGTCAGTGGACGAGCCAAGCTCAGCTCCGCGAGGCCGACCCGGCGAGATACCTGGAGAGGAGTCGGGCCGTTTTGGATAACTGCCCGTTTTGATGCCGGTCCTCAGACCCTGCAGAACCCAGTTTGCCATGCTGTGCCCCTATCGATCGCACTCTGCATTCGACAGGCCGAAGCTTGCGAGAATGATCGGGAAGTCCTGGAAGGCGAAATTCTCCGCAGCCAGATGAAACCCGTGCCAGTTGGTGAAAGCGGGCGAAGCAATTCGGTAACGCGCGACCATGCCGTCGTCGCCAATCCGGAGCCAATGGAACGCTGCGCCTTGGGGAGCTTCGACCGCGCCGAGCGCCGCTCCAGGTCTTACCGTAAAGCCTGCCGTGGATATAGCTCCCGGCGGCAGCGCAGACAGGATCTCTCGAATGGTGGAGATCGACTGCTGCGCCTCGAAGAAGAAAACACGAAGGCGGGCATAGCCATCGCCCTCCTCTGCAGTCGGCACTTCGAAGTCGACCGACCCGTACCCGGCATATGGGAATACTTTGCGAAGGTCCGAAGGCACTCCCGAGGCGCGAGCGATCGGTCCAACAAGACCATAGGACCGGGCGCGTTCGATACTGATGATCCCGACTTCCTCCAGCCGATCCAGAAAGCTGCTCGAATAGCGCAACGAGGCGTGTAGCTGATCCAGCCTCGCCGCAACGCCATCGAGCGCTTTCTCGAGCGTTTCCCGCATTTGCTCAGACAACTCACGATAAAGGCCCCCGGGCCTAACCAATCCAAACAAATAGCGGTGGCCCGCCACCTCACAGGTCAGGCGCAGAAGCTCTTCTTCGATCAATGCTGACTGACTGGTCGCGATCGCCAGCGCAGTCGAATTGCAGATGCCCGTGATGACGGCTGCGTGATGGCGCAGACGCTCGAGTTCAGCGAAGAGGCACCGCAACGCCTTTGCGCGCGGCGGGACCTCCACGCCGGAAATGGTTTCAGCGGCTTGGCAAAACGCCAGGCCGTGCGCGAATGCCGACGTTCCGGAGAACCTTTCCGCCAGCAGTAAAGCTCGATCGACAGCCTGCCGCTCGGCAATTTTCTCGACACCGCGATATTTGTAGAAGAGCCGAGGGATCGTGCGGATGACGTCCTCTCCGACGGTCTCCAGAAGAAAATGCGCTGATTCGGCAAAGTCGGAGAACACCGGACCGATCGGCATCGCGAAAGCTCCGACAGCTTCCACCACCGTCGGCGGCTGCCAGGACGCATCGGGGTCGCGATGAACAGGTGGATGCCGGACATCGAAGCTCCGGCGCATCGGGTTTACGCCTTCGGGCCAATCTTCGTGGAGAATGAACTCGCCGAGGCGCGGATGTCCCTCGAAAGCTATCCCAAACAAATCCTCGAATTCACGCTCGTGCCAGTCTGCCGCAGGTCCCTTGTGCAGCCCGACCACGGACGGCACAACAGCGTGCGGCGCCTCCAGCGGGAATTCGAGGTAAACCCACGGCGAGGACTCCCGATAAAAAAGGTAGCTGAACCACCACCGGCCGTCCGCGATCTCGTCCACCACCAGCGTGGCAAAGGAAAAATCGAGATCCCGAGTCAGCCATTGCCAGACTACCGGTAGCTCGCGCGGACTGCACAAAAGCCGACAGGTCCGCGCGTCCGCGGCTTCACTCACCAAGACGCGCCGATCCCAGGTGCGCCGACAAAGGTCGAAAAAGCCCTCGCCTCCCGAGTTATGCTCGACCACCTGCTCAAGCACCACCATCGTCCCCTCCTAGCCGCCCATGGCAGCGGCCGCTGCGCGAAGCAACTCTTGCAGAGGCTGCGGGATGTACAGCCCAACAGCCAGCAACGGCAGCGCGGCCAGCACGAGCGTGGCTTTACAAGCGGCGGGAATCACGGCCGTGGTGACCTTTGGTCCGGTCTTATCGGTCACAGGCGTGCCAAACACCATGCTGTTGACGTGATACATCACGGCACAGAACGCCACGACGACGAAGAGGGTCAGGAGCCCGATGACGGCGAACTGACTGCTCGTGAGCCCCGCCTTCACGATGACCAGTTCGCTTACGAAGATCGCGAACGGCGGTGCGCCGGCAATCGCAAATCCTCCCACCACCAGTGCCAGTGCTGCTATCGGAGACGATCGGATAAGCCCGCGGACGTTCCCTATTTCCTGGGTGCCAAGCGCCGTCGCCATGAGTCCTGCCGCGAAGAAGCAGAAGGACTTCGCAAGCGCGTGTCCGGTCATCTGGTAGGCCGCACCGAGATGCGCTTCCGCTCCTCCCAATCCAGCGGCAACGAGGATGATGCCCATGTGCTCGACGGTCGAGAATGCGAACATCCGCTTGAAGTCGCGGACGTAGATCAGGAGCAACGTAGCGACGCCAACCGATAGAAGTCCAAAGCCGATGAACCACGGCCGTGCGTCGAGACCCGGGGCTCCACTGACGACAGGAAATAGCCGCAGGACCACATAGAGCACTGTCGTGGTCTCTACGCCGGAGAGCAATGCGCAAATCGATGCTGGCGCCTGGCTGTGCGCGTCCGGCAACCAGGTGTGCATGGGCACCAGTCCGACCTTGGTGCCAAAACCCACCAGAATGAGAAGAAACGCGGGCCACAGCAGCGCCGGCGGCATGTGCGGAGCCGCGTCAACCAGCCCGACCCAGGTGAACGGCGCAAGTCCGGCCGTGCGAGATCCCCAGTAGAGAATCAAAAATCCCAGCAGAGCCAGAACGGCGCCCAGTGTTGTCAACACCACATATTTCCACGCCGCCTCGAGCGCCTCGGGCGTATCCTCATAGCCGACCAGAAATGCGGAGAGCAGTGTCGTCAATTCGACCGCTATCCACATCAACGCGACGTTCGCCAACAGTGGAACGGCGAGCATCGAGAGCAAAAATAGATTATAAAGGCTGTAGTAGCGCTGCACATCCTGCGACGAATGCCGGCCGCCTGTTGCAATGTAGCCCCAAGAATACAAGGCGGCCGTAAAGCCGACCAGAGCGACGAGAACAAGTACAAGGGCTCCGAGCGCATCACAGGTGAGCAAGTCGGCCGCGGCGCTGAAGGGGCCGCGCATAACATTCGCAGCTGCGGAGATAGCCAACACCAGCACGATGGCACTCGTGATGACCGTGATCGGCGCCGCGAAGCGCCGTCCGAGCGGCAGCAGGGAGAAACAGCTTGCAATCGCGGGGATGATCAAAATGGCCGCAAGCTGCATGACGCTCTCCTCAATGCTCCCGCAAAGCCGATAGATGCCCGACCGAGGTCGTCCCCAGGCGCCGGTGAATTTGGCGGGTTAACAAGCCAGCCACTAAGGCGACAACGGGCACGTCGACAGCGGCAGCAAGCTCGGCGATGACAGGAAGATTCGGCACGATCGCCACACCTGCAAAGAACACGCCGTTTTCCACGGCAAGCAACCCCAGCAGTTGCGGCACGGCTTCGCGCCTGACGGCAACCGTGAAGGCGCCAAGGAATATCGCGGCCAAGCCTAGCGGGAGATTGATGCGTGCAAATGGCACTTCAACCGCGTTCAGGATCGGGTTGGTGACCGCGTATGCAACGACCACAAGGACCGCAGAAAGAAGCAGCGAAATCGGAATGTTCAGGACGCGTCCGACCTCGCGCGTCCGGTACACCTCGTCGCTGACCGTATAACGCAATAGCCACGGGATCAGCAGCGTCTTGGTTGCGATCGTAATGCCCGCGACCGCAAAGAGGTGGATCGATCTCGTTGCGATACCGAGGAGAAACGCAGACGTCGACAACAGCAGCGACTGCAGGATGAAGAGTTGCAGTGATGCCAGCACTTGACGGGTCGCCACGACGCCAAGTGCAGTCAAGAGGAAAAGCGCTCCCGTCAGGGCGTCAAGTGCTGCGATGACTGGAAATTCCGGGCTGCCCATGGATTCCCTCTAGATTTCTGAAAGCCGGGTAATCATCGCGACAACTGACGTCACGAACGCGGCCCCGAGAAATTCGGTAATGCGAAAGAGGCGCAGCTTGGCAAGCGAAGATTCGATGAACACCAGGACAAGAATGAACGCGAAGACCTTGAGGAGGACGAGCGGTATCGCGATGGCGACGCCAAGAGGACCGCTGCCCTCGGAAGCGAGGCCCCACGGGGTGACAAGTACGTTGAGAAAGATCGTGATCAGCACGAAGAACTTCATCGCGCCCGCCCATTTCATCAGCGCGGCGCCACGGCCGGAATATTCGAGAGATTTCGAGCGATCGATCATGGCGAGCTCGAATTGGCCGGACGGGCTGTCGACGGGTATGCGTCCATCTTCAGCCAGAATGAGCATCAAGAACGCGATCATCAGCAAGACGTGCGAGGGTTCGAAAAAGTTCGAGATTGGTGCAACCCATTTCGTTTGCACGATGTAGGGGATTGTCGATCCCGCCACGAACGAAACGGTAAGAAAGACGATGATGAAAACCGGCTCCGCCAAGAACCCGACCATACGGGTTCGGCTCGCCCCCATCGGCCCATAAGGGTTGGCAGTGTCCACAGCGGCCAACGTGGCAAAAAAGCCGCCGAGCGCGAGGACGAAGCCGCCCCCGAGCATGTCCCCCATGAACGCGAAAAAGAGCGGATAGCGGGTCAGAACCGGAATCAGCAGCGCGACAAACACCGGCGCGGCGAAGGCAACATAAGGCGCGGCGCGAAAGACCCAGGAGCTCTGGTCTGAGACGATCTCGTCCTTGTGCAACAGCTTCCAGATGTCGCGATACGGTTGGAAGATATTAGGCCCAGCCTTGGATTGCAGGTTTTCCTTTAGTCGATTGACGACACCCTCGATCAGCGGCGCAAAGCCGACCACGACCAGGACCTGAATCAGGTTGTAGACGATCCGCTCCAGCATCGGCGCCTCACCGTGTTGCAACCAACACGGTCGCTCACGTGGCCTCGGCCACGAGGCGGCGCGGAATGATCGGGGGTGGATAGCGGGCTAACACGCCAGCCAGTCACCTGCTCTTCATGTCCTACGTCGCACACGCAGCCCTCGCCGCATGCAGCAACCGTAGGAGTCATCAGCCGGTGAAGGCGGTTTGGGCGGACTCCATCGCCCCGCTACAATAGTCTATCACGTTTGAGTTCGAACCACCAACGCCATCATTGAGCACTGGTTCCGGAGGGCATTGATCGGTTATGATCACAAAGGTCGCCTCTGATCCGATCGCCGCCTGGTGTTAGAACCCGACGCGATCTGGCCCCTGGATGTTGCCTAAGGCCGCCGCGGCTTGGGCTTTAAGTAGGAGGAAACCATGGGCGCCGTGGTAAATGACCCAGGCTCGAGCGCCACGACCCGGCGCCTGCCGAAGGAGCTAACGCGTATCAGGCTTCATCACGGCGAAGCCGTGTGGGTGATGTCGCGTCTCGGCTTCCAAGGCACGGCCAGCCACAACACATTCTATGAATACGTCAAGTCGTTGCGGAAATTCGGCATTCCCTTCGGAAGGATCGGTCTTGGACGCCGAGGTCTCGCCAACTATTCCTATTGCCACTTGATGGAGCTTGCGCTGGTCCTAACCGCCCGCGTCTATTATTTCGTTCCTGACGCGGTGCTCGCTGAAATTATCAGGCACAGACGGCTGCTCTACAGGTACTATCGCCGCGCCTATCTGGACCGTCGGTCCGGCATAGGTACCCCAGTCAGATTCTCCGCACCGCACCATGCGCCCATTGTCGCAAGGGGCGCTTTCCTTGATCTGCAGATCGACTTTTCCGGCGGCGTCCTGACGCGGTTCGGTCCGCCGGCGCTGCTATCGCCCGACCAGGCTCTCGCATCGTTTATCGAGCACGACATTCCTTCCAGGTCGCTCTTGCCAATCAATCTGTCCTTGCTGGCGGAGCGGCTGGTTGCGACTGTCTCGCAAGCGCCTATTGTCCGAACGGGACCGAGACCGGCGAATAGGGAGCATAACGCGCCATCACGTTCCCGGCTGGAAACTGTTTCCTGATAGTTGGCTGTGACACTGCACGCCGGCTTTTTCCTTTCAGATGGGAGACTTGAGCGTGACCAAGATTTTGCTGGTTCGCCATGGCCATGTTGAAGGTATTCGCCCTGCGCGTTTTCGGGGCCGGGAGGATCTGCCGCTGACCAAGCGCGGAAGCGCTGAGGCTCTCGCGGTTGCGCAGCGCATTGCTTCAAAATGGCGCCCGGTGCGGATCTACACGAGCCCGCTCTCGCGATGTGTCGCCACAGGGGCCACCATCGCCAAGGCATGCGGCGTCGAGGCGCAGGGCATCGAAGAGCTCAACGACATCGATTACGGCACGTGGCGGATGAAGAGCCATGAAGAAATGGCCGTGGCTGAACCGAGACTGTCGATGACCTGGTTCAACGCCCCACATTTGATGCGCTTCCCCGGAGGCGACTCATTGCAAGATCTGGTCGCACGATCGGCCGACGCTGTGCGTCTCGTGCTTAACGCGCATCCAGATCGAACCGTCGTGCTGGTTTCACACGACAGCGTGAACCGCGCGCTTCTCCTGCAGCTCGCTGACCTTCCTCTCTCCTCCTACTGGAGATTGGCGCAGACGCCCTGCTGCATCAACGAGATTGAGATAGCGGACAATCAGGTCAGAATACTTGGCATCAATGAAACCAGGCATCTCGACGGACTCGGTTCCGCGTAGCTTAATGGAAGCCGGCGACCAAATCAGGACCATCCAAGGCTTGTCCGTTACCGCACAAGGGCGACCTTCTGGCTCTCAGACTTCTCCACTTCTTCCTGGCCAAAGACTTCGCGATAGAGGTCTTCTCCGTAGCTCGTCTGTAGCGGACCTGCTTCTATGAGCTTGAATGTGCGACTACCGTCCGGACGACGCTCCGCACGGAGGAAGGCAACATTCGGCAGGCTTTTCCGATGGAGACGATGCGCAAAGTGATAGAGATGGGTGACATAGCAAATCTTGATACCCTTCTCCATCAAGGCTGATGTGATCTGCGTTGCGATCTCGGATCCTTCCCGCTCGTTGGTGGCCGCAAATGATTCATTCATGAGCAGCATTGAACCTGGTTGCAGGCGCTCGACGATTTCGTTCATCCTGGAGAGCTCCTCGTCGAGCTTGCCGCTCTCCATTGTGGCATCCTCCTCCCGCCGATAGTGGGTCACCAGTGCGCTGCGCACCTCGGCCGAGAAGTCATTGGCCGGCACGAACATCCCGGCCTGCATCATGAGCTGGGCCTGGCCCAGGCTGCGCATGAACGTCGACTTCCCGCCAGTATTTGCGCCGGTCACGACAATGAAGTTCTTGCCATCACCATTTAGGTCATTGCCAACGACCGTGGCATTCTTACTGATTGCAAGTGCGACATCGTACAGACCTGTAAACGACAGAACCTGTTGCCCCAGGTCTGTCGATTTCGGAAAGCAGATGGGAGCGCCGAGCGGCTGCAGGTGCTCGTACAGGTTCAGGCAGGCGATATAGAACGCCAGCTCCGTTCGCAGCATCTGGAAAAAGCTGGAAATGTGCTCCATTGACTGCGCCATCGCGTTCGCGACCAGGTTGACGCCGCGATCCCTTAGGGTGCCCAAGGCTTGCGCGCCGGCTTCGTCGCGGGGGTGCAGGTGGAACGTGTACCCTTCGCTCTGCGGCAGCAGCCGTGCGAGCCAGCCCCGTTGATGGCGAGGTCGGCGCAAGACGTAGTTCGTGCCCTTATTGCCGTTCCCGAGCTGCGCGCTCACCAGGATGCCGCTGTTGAACTTCAATCTCTTGAGGTGCTGGTCGATAAGGGCGAAATAGTCATCGCTAAGCTCGGCTTGCAGCATCGCAAACAGCCTGGAGAATCCCTGCGATTTGAAGCTGTCGATGTTCTGGTCGGCGACCGCCCGCAGTCTCTTCAAGCTCGCGACGAATACCCCAAGTACATCCACCGCCTGATGAAGCGTACCCTCCGGATAGCGCGACATGATCGACCAGTGCCGCTCCCTCTGACCCTTGAGAGCTTGAATGGCAATTTCGTAAATCTGCCTCACCACAGCGGCGAATTTCAGGCAGTCGCGCATGACCTCCTGACGATAGGCGATGACGCCGGGATCAGTTACTCCCTTCAATAGCCCGACCATGGCTGCCTCTAGAAGGAAGCCGTTGTCCCTGGCCATCGTGTTCAACAGAACTTTCAGCTCCAGGTCTTGGCAAAGTGCGACGTAATTCCAGGGTAGCAACTGCTCCAGCTCGCGCGCGAGCTCCTTCTCTTGATTACGCAGCCCTCGCTCGCGACGCGACAGAATGAGCGTTGGATCAAAGTCCCGATCGGGATAGAGGAGGAACGCCTTCATGCGGAGACGCGCTCCTTGATGCGCTCGTAAGTCAGCCCGTATTTCTGGGCAATGGCCATGGCGTAGGCGAGGCCATCCGCCCGGCGCCGCTCGATCCTGAAGGTACGAAGCGCGGGCTGATCAGGAACGACGGTGCTCACCATCGAAACTGTTTGCGGCCCGAACGTGGAGAGCTCATCGACGAACGTCACCCAAATCCCCAGAACGTCGAGATCGAGGATTTTTCCCATCACCTTTTGGCTGAGGAAGGTTTCGTCCTGGATGGTGGTCGAGGTGACGATCTCGTTCAGGACGATGATGGAACGGGATGTCGCCCGCTTCAGGATCGACCTGATCCTCACCAGATCGTCCTCGAGCTTGCCTCTCAGGTTCTCCACCTTCTCCTCGCGCTCGAAATGGGCGAAGAGCTGGTCAAACAGGAAAAGGCGCGCCTCTCGGCCCGGTACCGGACACCCTAAGCTTGCGAGGTAATGCAATTGCCCAAACATGCGGGCGAACGTCGTTTTGCCTCCCTGATTAGGTCCGGAAACAACGATGATCCGCTCTTTCCCGCCCAAGTCAAAGCTATTGCAAACGACTGGCTTACCTTCGCCCGACAGCTTCAGCGCAAGTGCGACATCGAAGCCGTCGCGGCAGTGGATGTTCTTCGCGTCGGCGGATACCTCGGGAAGGCAGAATCGCAATCCTGCACGCTCGAGCTTGGCCACAAGATCGAGATAAGAAACATAAAACTGAATCTCTCGGTCGAATCGCGCAATCGTCTTGTCGAGGAAGTCGGCATGGCCAGCGCAATAGCTCAACAGGCGTGAGAACGGTTCAGGGTTCAACCGCGCAACGAACTCAAGGATCTTGGCCTCGATGTGGTTCATATCCTCCGGCGCGTTGCTGAACGTGGCGAGATACTCACCTACCGCGCCCTGCTTGAATTTCTCGAACGTTGCCTCCACTTCCGCACTGTAATCGGCTTCCTCATGGAAGTTCTGTACGGTGAAAGAGCCCTGCCGTATTAGGATGCTGTATTTTATTTGCGACAGCGCCACCGCGATGGCCTTCGCTTCATCGCGCAAATCCACGAAATCAGTACTCTCGACGTACCTTGCCAGATATTCACGAAACGCGACGAGGCCACGCGATTTGAGGCAGGCGCCGGTCAGATCACCGGCAAATTTCTGCACCGCCTCGCCGTAAATTTCCACAGCGTGAACGAACCACCGCGCCTTGTGAAATCTGTCGTACAGTTTGGAGGAAAGCTTGGATTGCGCGCGAACACCTTTCATCCGCTTTGCGAACTCTCTTATGCCGTCGAGGAGCTTTGGATCGTCCAGGTCCAGAAAGACTTCGTGACGATATCGAATGGCCTCGACGCGTCGCAAAGGCGAGTGGAGGAACGGCTTGAGATCGTATTCTTCCCATTGCGCGGTGATTGAAGCGACGATTTGATCGAGGTTGAGATCGGCGAAAAAATCAGGCGCCGGGATGTCCCCCGTAACGTCAGGGGCCCGCGGCCGTTCGAAAAGAACGCTTGGATGGCCGCCAGTTGGGCGGGACTTTCGATGGGCCGCCGGCGGTGGTTTGGGACTCTTGGGCATAAAAAAACTCCACCAAAGCAAGGCCTCGGTAGGAGTCATCAGCCCCCGAATGGGGCAGTTCGGGCGAACTCCATCGCCAATTAGGCTAACGATTATAGGTCTGATCTTGTTCCAGTCAACGATCCGCCAATTGCGGTCGGGTTCACTTGCCCAAATTCGCCGGCGCAGCTAGATTAACGTCGTTCCGGGGATGGAGTGCCCCCGCATAACCGCCGCTAGGCTGATGACTCCTACCGCATAGTCTGCGCGGTAGGAGGATGAAAAATGGCCTGCGAACTCGTGCCTTCTGGGCGTTGCACTCCCTGCTTTCGGTTCACGACGCTAACCCACGCTTGCAGTGCACCTACTGCCAGTCCCGGGAGTATCGTCCCGTGAAAAGCCTGGCCAGACCATCATTCTTCCGGATGTTCGACCTGCTGGTGAGCACCAGCAATCCTGGCATGAAACGTACGCGCTGGACCCATGATGGTGTCGAATTCGAGCGCGAACGCCACAGCTTCACAAGCTCCCGGCACGGGATCGTCATCGAGATATTCACGCTCACGCGCGGCGGCCGACACGGGTGGTCGCTCATGGCCACCAAGGAATACTGGTGGGCTGGGCCCGACGCCACGCCCTTCAAGAACTTGCGCTGGGCGCGCCCCTTGAGTGGTGAGCGCAGCGACCTCTTTACTTGGCTGCGTGCGCAGGAGGCGGCTCTCGATCGCGCGCTGTCACTTGAGATGGATCAGCTCCGTACCAAGCCGAGCTCGCAACCAATTCACGCTGATGACCAGGCGTCGTCGGTATCGGCATGGCAGTTCGATGATGAGAGTGAGGACCATGAATAAACCGACTCTTGCACCACCTTTGCATGAAGGGAGCGAGCTTGGTCGGGCTTTGATGGCTTTAGGCAAGGCGGTTGCAGACAACGCTTTGCTTCACGAGCGCGCAGAGTCCTTACGGTACCGCCTCGAGCATCAGCGATTTCAATTGGCCGTGCTCGGCCAATTCAAGCGCGGGAAGAGCACCTTCATCAACGCCCTCCTCGGCGCACCACTGCTGCCGATCGCTGTCATTCCGCTTACCGCTGTGCCGGTGTTCATTTCGTGGCGATCACACGCGCTGGTTCGAGTGCGGTTTGCGGATCGCCGGCCGGATGAGGAGATTTCGACCGACGACCCCGACGCCATCCGACAATTTCTCTTCCGCTTTGTATCAGAAGAAGCGAATCCGAAAAACGAGCTCGGGGTCAATCGGGTCGATTTGCTCTATCCATCTCCGCTTCTCGCAGCAGGCCTTATCCTGATCGATACGCCAGGCGTTGGCTCAACCTTTCGACACAACACTGAGGCGGCTCTCCGCGTTCTCCCGGAAAGCGATGCCGCAATCTTCGTCGTTTCGGTCGATCCTCCGATCACCGAAGTCGAGATCGCCTATCTTGAGCAGATCAAATCCAAGGCGGCCAAGCTTTTCTTCGTCCTCAACAAGATCGATTATCTGGGTCCAGAGGAGCGGGATCACGTAAGGGAATTCGTAAAGCGCACGCTAAAACAACACCGCTTGTGGGCACTCGATAGAGTGCTTTTCGCTGTGTCGGCCGCAGACGGACTGGACGCGAAACAACGGGGTGACCAGACAAAACTGAGATTGAGCGGAGTTGCGGACGTCGAGCGATATATCTCGGGCGACCTCGCCGCTCAAAAAGGTGCGCTTCTCGAAAAGGCTGTACGCTCCAAAGCGGCCGACATCATTTCCGAAGCCATTTCCGCGCTTCGCTTGCAAATCCGCGCCCTGGAGATGCCACTCCAGGAGCTGGCGGAAAAATGTCAGGCGTTCCAACGCACGCTGGTCGCGATTGAAGGACAGCGGCGCATCATCCGCGACCTCCTGGACGGCGAGCGGCGGCGGCTCCGCGAACAGCTCGAGCAACAGATCGATTTGCTGCGCAAGAGCGCAATGTCGAAATTGGTCGAGATCGTGGACCAGCGGCTTCGGGAGAATGAGGACCCCGGCGAATTGAGCCAGGCAATTGGCGAGACCTTCGATACCGCACGTCAGAAACTCACCGCTTCCTTTGTGGCCATTTTCGACTGCGCGTTGGAGAATCATCAAAAGCGCATCGGTTCGCTGGTTGGCGAGGTGAGGAGAAACGCTGGCGCGCTCTTCAACACCTCGTTTGAGCTCGGATTCGAGCCCGATTCCTTTTCCCTTGGCGAAGATCCCTATTGGGTCACCGAGAGAGTCCAGACGGCCCTTCTTCCCGACACGAGCGGCCTCGTCGATCTCATCGTGCCGCATCCGGTCCGCCGGCGCCGGCGCCGTGAGCGCATGTTGCATCAGCTTGATGAAATAATCCTTCGTAATGCAGAGAACCTTCGCTGGGCAATCCTCCGCGGCATTGACGAAACCTTCCGGAAAGCTGGCCTTAAATTCGAAGCGCATCTCGACAACGCGATCGCAACGACGAACGGAGTTGTTCGGCAGGCGCTTGAGCGCCGACAGACGAATAATTTGGCAGCTTGTGGCGAGTTAAGTCGGCTTCAGATGAAGAGCAGCGTCCTCTCTGAGTTTCAGAAACAGTTTCGGTCGGAGCAGCCAGATCAGGCGCGTCAATCGGAGAGTGCCAAATGATCGATCAGGAAATTCGGCAAGCTGTTACAAGCGATCAGTACCGGATTGGCGTAGGGATCGTGTTGCTCAATACGCGAGGCGAAGTGTTCGTCGGTCGAAGGGCCGACCTCAAGGAAGACGCCTGGCAAATGCCACAGGGCGGCGTCGATCAAGGGGAAACGCCTCAGCAGGCGGCATTCCGAGAACTCAGGGAAGAGATCGGCACGGACAACGCTGACATTATCGCGGAAAGCAGAGGCTGGTTTCAATACGACGTTCCGTCGGAGCTTGCACCAAGGAGGTGGGCGGGACGCTGGAAAGGACAGCGGCAGAAATGGCTCGTGATGCTCTTTCGTGGTGCTGACGCCGATATCAAGCTCCCCAACAACTACCCCGAGTTCAATGCGTGGCGATGGGTTCCGGTCAAGGACCTTCCCGAGCTCGCCGTGTCCTTCAAGCGACAGCTTTATCTCGATGTCATCGGGGAATTCTCAACAGTCTTCCGGGACTAGCGCAATGACCTCTGCCATTCAGACACTCTCCGCCTACGAAATACTGGATTCGCGTGGTTATCCCACGCTTCGTGTCGCCGCGACATTGGAGGACGGGCATATTGGAATAGCGTCTGTTCCATCAGGAGCTTCGACCGGACGTCACGAGGCGCTCGAGCTTCGCGACGGCGATGTCGCTCGATATGGCGGCAAGGGTGTGCTCCGGGCGGTCTCGAACGTCAACGAGGTCATTCGCGGCCGTCTCGCCGGCATGGCCGCCGCCCCGCAGGAGCCCATCGATGCAGCTCTGATCGCGCTAGATGGCACCGAAAACAAGACCAAGTTGGGCGCGAACGCAATATTGGGCGTGTCGATGGCTGTCGCACGCGCCGCCGCTGCCTCCTCGGGGTTCCCGCTCTATCGCTATCTTGGCGGTAGCTCGGCGGTGCGACTGCCGGCGCCCATGATGAACGTCATTAACGGCGGCCAGCACGCACAAAATTCGCTCGACTTCCAGGAATTCATGATCGTGCCGCATGGCGCACCGAGTTTCGCGGAGGCGCTTCGCTATGGCGCGGAAACCTTCCATGCGCTGCATGACCTCCTGCACAAGGTCGGTTATTCCACTGCGGTGGGCGACGAGGGCGGCTTTGCACCTAACCTGAAGACGATTGAGGAAGCCTGTGAATTGATCGTCGCCGCGATCCGGAAGGTGGGCCTGCGCGCCGGCGACGATGTTGCTATCGCCCTCGATCCTGCAGCGAGTTCATTTGCGGAAGATGGTCAGTACGTCTTTGCCAAATCAGGCAACAAGATCTTCTCGCGCGACGAGTTGCTCGCTCTCTATAACCGACTCATTGATACCTATCCGATCGTTTCGATCGAGGATGGCTTTGCTGAGGACGATTGGGAAGGCTTTCGCCTGCAAACTGCTGCCTGCGGTGATCGGATACAGATTGTCGGCGACGATCTCTACGTGACCAATCCTCGCTTTATTCAAAGGGGCATCGAGAGCGGTGCGACCAATGCGGTCCTCATCAAGCTGAACCAGATCGGCACTGTGACCGAAACAATCAAGGCTGTTCAGGTGTGTCGGGACGCAGGCTGGGCTTACGTAATCTCTCATCGGTCTGGCGAAACCGAGGACACCTTTATTGCCGATTTCGCGGTCGCAATGGGCGGCGGACAGATCAAGACCGGATCATTGTCTCGAAGCGAGCGGCTCGCGAAATACAATCGCTTGCTCGAAATCGAGCGCGAGCTGGGATCCGCGGCAATATATGAGAGCCCTTTTCTGAAACATGGAGTCGGACGTCATGGCCATCCCACAAAATGAGCCTCGCACATCTCAATTGCAGGCCGGCGGAGCGACCGCCTCCGCGAAGCCTCAAGGGAGAACGGCGACACAAGATGCCGTGCGAGACCGCTCGATAACCGTTACGGCCGACCTCCTCATTGAGCGCATTCTGAGCCTCGAGATAGCCCGTGTGACAGAGAGCGCCGCCGTGTCGGCTGCGCTCCTCCGCGGGCTTGGCAGCGAGGTCGACGCCGATCGGGCTGCCGTGGACGCCATGCGGTATGAGTTGGCAAAACTGCCTATCAAAGGCACGGTCGTCATCGGCGAAGGCGAGCGGGATGAAGCGCCGATGCTCTTCATCGGGGAAGAGGTCGGCACCGGCACTGGCCCGCATTTCGACGTCGCGGTCGATCCGCTCGAGGGGACCACGTTGTGCGCCAAGAATTTACCGGGCGCTATTACGGTCATCGCAATCGCTGAGCGAGGAACGCTATTGCATGCGCCCGATGTCTACATGGAAAAGATCGCAGTCGGCCCCGGCTATCCCGAAGGAGTCGTGGACCTCGATGCACCGGTCGAAGAAAACATCGCCAGGGTAGCCCGTGCGAAAGGCGTGGATCCCTCTGCAATTACTGTCCTTGTCCTCGACCGGCCTCGCCACGCCGAGCTCATCGCGGCTGCTCGCAAGGGCGGCGCCGCTGTCAGCCTCATCACAGACGGTGACATCGCCGGCGTCATCCATACCGCCGACCCCGACAATACGGGCATCGACATCTATATGGGGATCGGCGGGGCGCCAGAGGGCGTACTCGCCGCGGCCGCACTGCGCTGCATCGGCGGACAGATGCAAGCTCGCCTTGTTCTCGACAAGGCGGGTGCCCGGGCACGCGCGGCCGATATGGGTGTCGTGGATCCTCGCAAGAAGTACCAGATCGAAGACATGGTCAGCGGCGACTGCCTATTTGCGGCATCCGGGGTGACCGATGGGTCGATGCTGAAGGGCGTCCGGTTCCGCAAGGGAATCATCGAAACCGAGACACTGGTGATGCGGTCGGCGACCGGCACTCTGCGCCGGGTCAAGGCCGAGCACCATCAACGCGACAAGTTCAGATTGGCTTGGAAGCACTGATCTTAAGGCAACAAACGTCGCCTCGCCGAACGCGTCTCCTAGCTTAGCTAGTCAGGTGCTGGCCAAAGCGAGGTATTGGTCTATCTGGAGCTGCTCGAGCCATGGCACGCGCTGACGCAGGTCGCGAAGCCGAGCTCTGGCTTCCAACCGCGCACGCTTTGATCTGCTTCGCAAGGCAATACGACAAGCGAGCAGCGAGATCTGCAGGTCCGCATGTGTCATGAGCGGTCGGAGGCGGTTGATATCCTCTGCAGTAAGGCGAGCTTCTCCGAGCACCGAGAGGATGCTGCGGTATTTCCGGAGTCGCGTTTCCGAAAGGTCATTCTCAAGCTCGATGTGATCTGCGGCATCCAGAAGAAACGATCGTGCATCAAATCC
>Ga0335071_10001172_pt1 | contig 28276 bp, 33 predicted proteins | sample Lox_Sample_15_FD_206724 | JGI IMG/M metagenome (GOLD analysis project Ga0335071, IMG submission 206724) | Soil microbial communities from Loxahatchee National Wildlife Refuge, Florida, United States - Lox_Sample_1.5 | ecosystem: Environmental > Terrestrial > Soil > Wetlands | place: USA...
CGGTCACGAACGCCCGGGTCTACGCGTGGCTCGTCGCGCACGGCGCCGTGCGGCTCGGTGGCTAGCGTAGGCTGTTGCCTACACGGTCAACACTGGCTGATCGCGTGGCCAGTCTACAATTCAAAGTTGGGTTCGCGTAGACAGTACGGCGAAGGAGTAGTCCCAACATGAATATCAATCGCAAGATCGCCGACGCACCGATCCCCTACGCCGTCACGGACCTGCCCATCCCGTACCTCGTCAATGACGTGCCGGTCCCGTATAGGGTCCGCATCGGGACACCGAGTCCCGAGTTGCGCGACTTCATGGTCCCCATCCTAGGGATCAAGGGATCAGTTATCCCACCCGAGGCCCAATCCGAAACGCGACTCAGGATCGTCGCCTAGCAGGAACATCCTTGAATAAAGGCCGGTGCGCGGGAGTCTGTATTATCGAACTTCACGCGCCCGGCGCGCGGGGGTGGAAGGAAGTAAAAACATGATCGGGAATCGCGCGGTGGCCCTGGGTTTTGTAATCGCGTGCTCGGCGCTAGCAGGGTGCATCGGCGCGCCGTTCGATGCGGACGTCATCAACGGGTCGATCTCGCAAGGAGATGGCGGATCCCTTGATCCCTTGGGCGAGGACGCTGGTGGTCCGTCGACGGACGCTGGCTCGCGCATCGACTCCGGGTCGGTCGCTGAGAAGGTCGACGCGGGCGCGGATGCGGAGCCACACCTCACCGACGGTGGATCGGACGCGGGCTCGCGACCCGATGCGTCGTCAGTCGCGGACGGGGGCTCGTCCTGCGACGGTGGCTCGATCTACTTGCACCATGCGGGCCTCGACGGCGTCACCTGGCAGGACTGCGTGCCGACGGGGACCTACGACGCAGCGCAGGCGCTCGCGGCGTGCGAGGCGTACGCGAACGTCGCTAAGGCCGACGCCGGCGCGTCGTACGCGGACGTCACGGGGGAGTCGCTCTGCGACCAGCGCGGGAGCGCCGCAGCCTCGTGCCCGAACGTGGTCCAGTACGGGCTGACCCCCATCTTCTGGACGTACACAGCGGGGACGGAGGGGCACGTCGTGGTGTCCGGTTCGTACACCCAGTGCTCGACGTCGGTGACTGACCCCACGTGGGACTGAAGAGGGAGACGGGATCGTCATGGGCAGCCGACCCCCAGCGCGAGGTTGATTACCCAGCGAGCTGGCGTGTTAGCCTGAGCTCAGATGCTCAAGCACCACTACCACCGCATCCACCCCCGCCTCCGCGGTGCCCGCCTCGTCAGCCCGCGCGGTTTCCCAGCCGGCTCGCTCTCCCCGGCGGAGGTGCTGACCGCGTACGGCTTCCGGCAGCACCAGTACGCCGGTGCGCTCCCGGTCAAGCTCGGCATCGGCTCGCTCGGTGGCGGCGTCGTGCAGGCGGACCTCAACAACGCCGTGTCCGAGTGGGGGATGGCGCACCCGACGCTGTCCATCATCACGGCGGGTGGCGCTGAGAACGACCCGACGGACCAGGACAGCAACGTCGAGAACATGCTCGACCTCGAGCTCGTGTCCTTCACCTGGTGGTGGCTCACCGGCACGCCGGCCGACGTCACGATCGCGTTCGGCCCCAACACTGGCGGCGGCATGAAGGCAGCCACGGCCGCACTCGCGGCCGCGGGCGTCGAGGTCGCGAGTTGGTCGTGGGGGGCGGCCGCGAGCGACTGGGGAGTCGGTGAGCGGCACGCGCTCGCGCAAGCGTTCGCCCACGCCGTCGCCAACGGCGTCACGTTCTTCGCCGCCAGCGGCGACAACTCCATCGACGACGGGCTGACGGCGCCAAGCGCGGACTACCCGTGCTCGGACCCGAACGTGTGGGCCGTCGGCGGGACGCGGCTCCTCGTATCGACGGACGGTTCTCGCGCGGGGGAGATCGCGTGGGGCGACGGGCGACCGGGCGACGAGGGGGGTGGCGGCGGGTACGACCCTACCGTGCGGGCGCCTGCATGGCAGACCAGCGTGCTGCCGAGCGGGGAGCGCGGTCGAGGGGTCCCTGACACCGCCGCCAACGCGGACCCGAACTCGGGCTGGCAGATCAGCGCGAACGGCGCGTGGACCGTCGTCGGCGGCACGAGCGCCGCTTCCCCCTTCACGGCCGCCCTCGTCGCGGTCGCCAAGGGCGTCGCGAAGGCGGTCGGTGAGGGGCTCACGACGCCCGCGGTCTACGCGACCCCCAGCGCCTGCCACGACATCACCACCGGCAGCAATGGGGACCCGGCTACGCCCGGTTGGGACCCCGCGACAGGCCTCGGGTCACCGCGCGGTGATGCCTTCGTGGAGGCGGTCATCGCGTACGTACGGCGCGACTCCGCCGCGCTCAGCGCGCATGTCGAATCGCAGACGGCCCCCGACTCCATGCCGACGGCGAAGGTCGGTTTCGACGACGTCGTGAACATCCTGCGCCGCTTTTGGCCGCGCTGAGCGCCACCCCGCCAGAGGCGGTCACGCTCGAACTTTGCTCGCCGCGCAGTTAGACTCCGGTCACCATGGCCAACCCCGCCACGCACCTCTCGAACGCTCTCCGCCGGAAACTCCAGCGCGCGAAGGCGCCGCGCCGCCCGGTCGCCAAGGCCCCGGACGCGGTCTCGCCGCCGCCGAAACCCAACAAGAAAAAGAAGAAGAAGTAAAGGGTCGTCCGTCAGTTCGGGTACCAGAGGATCGGCGGCCGGCCGCGCGCGTCGGTGCCGATCATGCTGACGTCGACCCTGGTGACCGTGCCCGCGAGGACCTGGTCGAGCGGTGGGATCTGCCAGATCGCGAACCCGCAGTCCGGCTCCGCGATGCCGACCGACCCGCCGCGCCAGTAGAGGTGCGCGTTCGGGAGCTCGTAGAGTTGGTGGCCGGTGAGCAGCTGCCCCGCCCCCACGTACGCGAGGGGGGTGAAGCCGCCGGCAGCGACGTCACCGGTGACGGCGGCGTCGTACCCCTCGGCGTCGCCCTCCTGTGCTTCGAAGTCGACCATCAGGTGCAACTTCTTCGGCGCGCCGAGCGTGCCCGCGAGAGCGAGCAGGCTCGCCGCCTTCGAGTGGCCGACCGTGGCCGAGAGCAACCCGGCCGGGGCATCGCTCAAGAGCAGGATGGGCAGGTCGGCAGCCCAGATCCCGTCGCGGGTCTTCGCCGTCAGGTTCTCCAGGTACTGACCGACTGCTCCCACGCCGCACTTGCTCTTGAGCGTGAGCGCGTCGCCGCTCGAGAGCGGCTCCCAACAGTCCACCATCTTCGTGAACAGCGGGCAGGCGCGCGCGATCCCGGCGGTCGTCGTCATGGAATGCGATCTTACAGTATGCCGGGCGGGGCGTGCACGCGGAGCCAGTCGCGGACCGCACGGAGCTCCGCCCCAGTCTCGTCGGCCTGCGCCGCGTGCTCGACAGCCTCGTGGGCGTAGTCGACGGCGTCGGAGAAGAGGCGCCGCTCGCTGGCTGCCACGGCTAACGTTGCCCATCTCCAGGCAGATTCGCGGTTGATCTCGGATCGGGCTCGGCTCGCGACGTCGCCGCGCGCCTCGATCAGCAGGACTTCTATGCGCTTCACCGCACCCTTGTGTTACCATGCGAGACGAGCCATGGGAACCAGCGAGCTCTTCACGGGCCCCGGCACGAGCGTGCGGATGAAGAAGATCGCCGAGTCGATGCCGCCGTACGACCTGCTCAAGGCGTACCGCGAGGCTCGGGCGACCTTCGGGACGAGCGACATCGTGCTCGTCGTCGTTCCTGACGAGTTCGATGGCTTCGTCGCGCAACCGCGTGGCGTCTACGTCGAGCAGGCGTTCAAGCGCTGGAGCCCTCAACAGCGCGCGATCCACCCGCTGGCGCGCGAGTCGGCGCACGCGCACCTCAAGTTGCCCGTCGACCAGGCCGCCTTCTGGCTCGTCGTCGAGTCGCCGCAGGACGATGCGGTCGGTCACGTCGCCATCGGCTCCCTCTTCCGCCCATCCCTCGAAGCCTCGCCGAGCTGACCTAGGAGGAAGCCTCATGCAGTGGCCGACGCAGCTATCGACCCCCGCGTACGCCGACCTGGTGGTGCAGACGGTCGCTGACGGAAAGTTCGAGCACGCGTTCGTCCCGCTGACGGTCTCCGCCAACGGCCACCAGGCGACCTTCCAGGTCAGCCAGGACGCCCTGAAGATCGACGGGGTCCGCGTCAACGCGTCCGCGTTCCTGCAGCAGCGAGTCGCGGACTTGCTCGGGGCCCACTTGGTCACCCCCAAGTTGCTCGACCAGATGTGGATAAACCGCGCGGTGACGATCCTGCCGTGCACGCAGCCCATCGCTTCGTCCGCGGCGGCGATGGCCCGCCACTCTGCGTGCGTCGACCGCGCGCTCGCGGCGGCCGGTGGGGTACCCGCGAACGGCATCGTCCAGACCGTCGGTAAGACGTGGGTGCTCAGCAACCAGCTGTCACCCACCGTCGCGGTGAACATGGGTTGGTACCTCGCGCAACCGTTGCCGGGCTTGCCGTTCGACCCCGCTCCCTCGGAGCCGAGCGAGCACATGGTCCAGTCTCCGGGGACTCACCACGACCCCAACTGGATCGACTACTCGCAGGTCTGCCTCTTCGTGGACGCCGAGTGCGTCGTCGACGGTGCGTACTCGACGTTCGCGGAGGTCGCGCAGTCGCCGGACCTCTCGCCGCTCGTCAGCCACGAGGGTCCCCTGCGCTTTCTCCGGCAGCCTGGACTGCCCGGCATGGGGATGCCCATCGCGACCGCGGAGACGGTGGTCCCGCCGAGCCCTTCTGCGTCGCTGCAGGGCGCTGGGACGGTGGGGGCGGTGGCGCTCGGTGCCGGGGTCGGAGGCTTCTTGGCGGGGCCGCCCGGCGCGCTCGCAGGGGCCGGGATCGGGTGGGCGGCGGACGCGGTTGGCCGACGGTTCGTCCAGCGCAGGCGAGGGCGGGTGTGGACTTGAATCTCCGGCGCGGCGGTCACCCGGTCGTCGTCGGGTTCGGGGACGCGAACCCGGTGGACCTGGCGAGTGTGTATGGACCGGCCACCGTCGCCATCACGGCGCTCCGGGCGGACCCGAACTATTGCCGAACGGTCACGCAGTCGGGGACCCCGACGAGCCAAGCGGTGCAGGCCTTCAAGGTCGCGTGGAACGCACTGCCCGGCGCGAGCCCGCTCCCCGTCGGGCCGTCCTACGAGCCGGCGACCGCGGACGCGATCCATCAGGTGCTGGGAGGCGTCGCCTCCGTGCCTGGGTGCCACGCTCCCTCGAGCGCACCGAGCCCGGCACGGTGGCTCTTCGGTCTGGGGTTCGCGGCGACGCTCGGGGTCGCAGTCTACGTGGGATACAGGGCGGCCAGCAGTGCTGGACCGTACGCCTACCCAGCCATGGGGGAGCGATGAGCAACGCAGCGACAGGAGTGTGGAGTGCGTTCGGTGCGATCCTGGGCGGCGTCGCCGGTGCGGCCGCCGCCAAGTACGCCGTCGAGGCGCGTCCGAGGGGGCGAGGATCGCGTGACCGAGCGTCGGAGGTCGAGGACGCGATGGTCGTGGGCGGCGCCGCGGGCGCCGTGCTCGGGTCCTTCGTCGCGGGCGCGACGATGGGGGAGGCGGCGCCGCTGCCCCGGCTCACAGGCGGCGGGTGACGACCTACTCTGAGGACGCGCCGATCGACATCGGTCACGGCGTCGCGATCCAGGCTCGCCGTATCAACGGCCGAATCGGTGGTTTTGCGTGGTGGCACCCGTGCGAGACGGGGCGCAGAGAGGACTACGTGAACACGGAGCCGGTGGGCCCGAACCCCGGTTGGGTGCTCGTCTCGGATTCGCCCGTGACGCTCACGCCCTCGATGCGGTGCCTTGCGTGCGGCTTCCACGGCCACGTCGTCGACGGTCGGTGGGTGCCGGTCTAGGCGGTCGCTCGGCCGGTAGGCGATCGGTGTGGCGCGGCTCGGACGCGGGGAAGTAGTGGACGATCAGCGCGCCGCCGACGACGGCGACGACGGCCGTGATCCCGATCCACGTCCACGGGTTCCCGATGACGCTCGGGAGCGCCTTCGCGGTGTCGCGGAGCCCCTTCGCGACGGCGCTCGCGGTGTCCGCCGCGCCCACGAGCACTTGCCCGGTCCCGTACCCGATGATCTGGAGCACTCCCTGCGCGGCGAGGCCTGCCCCTTCGAGGTGCGCGATGAGCGACTCTTGCGCGCTGAACTCCGGCACGGGCGGCAGCTCGATGCCGGAGATGTTCCAGAGCTTGGCGATCTTGACGAGGTCGTCCTTGTACTCGCCGCCCACCTCCAGCACGACGTCCTGGTACCACTTGAGGATGGACGGGGCCCCCGCCAGGATCTCCGCGCTCGACTTGCCGGCCCACGCGTTCCACTGCGGGAGGATGCCGCCCGGGTCCGTAGCGCTCGTGCGGATGCGCGTGAGGGCGAGCGAGGCGCAGAACTGCTGCGTCGCCGCGTCGAGCGTGCTGATGGCGGCCGCGGTAAAGATCCCGGCCGGGCACTGCTTTGCGGCGGCGGTCGCCTCGAAGATGGAGTTCAAGTAGCGCCACAGGTCCAGGTGCGCCGCGATGAACGGCTCCCACTGCTGCCGGTACGCGAGCAGGTCGCTCGGCCACACGGCGGCGTCGCCGACGCCGAGCGACTTGATGTCGCCGACGACGCGGAAGACGATGGGGAAGCCGTTCGAGCGGTCACCGACCCACCGCCTGGCCAACTCGACGTGCTCGGGGCGCTGCACGCTCACGACGATCGCCTCGCGCCCATGGTGGAGTGCCGTACTGAGCCCCCTCCCCCACGCGCGGTACGACGGGTGCGACTGCAGGAACTTACGCACCGCGAGCAATGCGTAGGTGCTCGGCGGCACGCAGCGGCCGCACTCGCTGAGCGCCATCATGGCTCCAGCACGCGTCGGATCGCGCTCCGGATCGCGTGCTCCATCACGAGGCCCGTCGCTGCGCTCGCCGCGTGGCCCGCGAGCGCGAGCGCGATCGACGGGATCCCGACCCCCACGACCGGGACCCCGATGGCGCCCACGCCGAAACCGGGGACCGGGCGACCCCCGCGGGAGACCGACTCTTGGAGGATGCCCACGCGGTCAGCTTAGCAACAAGTCCGATGCTGAGCGTGACGGCTGTCAAGAGGGCGGCACTCTTCGTCCAGACGCTCTCGCGGGTCAGCGGCTGGACGAGGGTCCTCGTCTCGACCGGCAGGTACACGCCTGCGACGCGGTAGCAACCCGCGACCAGTTTCCCTGCTCCATCAGTCCCCCAAACGTGCGTCTCGACGCGGATGAGGGCGACGACGCCGGGGAGCGGAAAGCTTGCGATCGTTCCCATCGGGACGGACGCGTCCAGCGCCATCGCTTGGGCACGCTGCGCCAGTGCGTCGGGCACGGGCCCATCCCAGTCGGGCGCCCAGAGCCGGTAACCGTCCGGCGCGTCGGGGCGCGGACACTGTGCGGCAAGCTGGGGGCCCGTCCCGAACTGCACCATCCGGGGACGGGAGTCTACGCGCGACTGCTTGACACGTCGAGGTCGCCTAGAACAGGATGCCCCACGGGCTGCCGACCGGCTTCCCATCCACCCACCATGGCGCAAACCGTCCAAGCGAAGAAGAAGCGCATCAGCGCGAAGACTCGGCGAGCGACCATCAAGTTCACGCCGGAGCAGCACCAAACCATCCACGAGCGCGCGCGCTCGCGCGGCGTGAAGCCGACCGTCTGGATGCGGGCCATCCTCCTGCAGGCCGCGACGAGTCAGTCAGCCGCCGAGGGCGGGCGCGGGTACATCCGGATCAAGGAACCGACGGGAGAGACGATCTGATGGACGCGCACCAGCGACGACTACTCGGCCTCGAGACGGATGCCGACAAGAGGGTCACGATCCCGATCCGCCACTGGGAAGCGATGCGGCTCGCCCTCTGGCGCAGCAGGGTCGCGTGGGAGGCGGTGCTCCCGCAGGCGCGATTGATCCTCGACCAGTGCGGGCACGCAGAGGGGTGCCCGGGCATCACCTCGGAGTCCGAGCCCTGCGGCCCCGACTGCCCCGATCGCGAGCGCCGCCTCTCTGTGCTCGTGATCATGGCCGCTGCCAAACAGTTCGCACCGCTCGACGCGCGCAGGCCAGCGGACGGTGTCCGCTACATCGCGCCGAGCCGCGAGCGGTTCAGCGAAGTCCTGGCGGAATTGATGGCGGCCCAACTGGAGCTCGACGTGCTCCACGCGCAAGGGCATACCGTAACCCCGCCGCCCCAGGGCGACGCCACACCCCAGCTCAGCGAGGGATCGCAACCGTGAAGCTCATTCCCAGAAGCAGTCAAGTCATCGGGCGGGTCGTCATCAAGCGCAGGCTCTCGTCGATCGTGCGGCCCGACGAGACGAGGGAGACGACGAAGTTCGTCTTGATCGACGCGGTCGGACCGGCTGCAGCCGCGCTCGGGTTCAAGGTCGGCGACGTAATCCTGCCGACCGCGATGGCCAACATCAAGTTCGACGGCGGAGCCTCTTTCCGGCCGATCGTCCACGTCGACAACATCGCAGCGACCCTCACCGACGTGGGGTTCGAGGAGCTCGCGGTGCAGACGGAGAGCGGCAGCGAGTACGTACCCTTCGACTCGCCCAAGGCCGCTGGGTCGATCGCCGAGAGCTCGGAGGCGGCGCTCGCTGCGGGGGCGCTCTACGGGGAGAGCGCGAAGTCGGGGTCCGTCAGGACCGTGGACGGCAGCCAGGGGGTCTCTTCGTGATCTACGAGCGGCGCGCGCGAGTGGGGAAGCGGCAAGCTTGTAGCTGCCACAGCCTGCACGCTGCGACCTCGATCGCGCGTGACGTCGCGGAGAGGGTCCGGCCGAGAGAGCGGGTCCACCGACCGTCGGAGGTCGACCCGATCCTCGTGGCAGCGAGCTCCGGCTCGCGGTGCCGTCCCTTCCTGCGTATCGAGAAAGACCCGCGACTCTTTGCGGCGTGCAACGAGCTCGCCGACGAGATCGGCCCCCTCGACGACCCCGAGAAGGCCTACCGACTGATCGAGGAGGTCGTCGGCGACGAGGTCAACGAGGTCTTCGGGATCGTGACGCTCGACCTGCACCGGCGGATGAAGTCCATCGCGGAGACCGGTCGCGGGGAGCCGTCGAGCGTCATGGCGCCGATCGTCCCCACCCTGCAGGCGGCGCTCATCGACGGGGCGGACAGCGTCATCATCTTCCACGTGCACCCGAGTGGCGTGGAGGCCCAGCCGAGCAAGGCGGACAAGGACACGACCAAGGCGTTCGCGAAAGCGTTCGAAGCCTGCGGCGTGTACTTCCTCGACCACGTCATCGTGGGCGGGGACACCCAGCGACGCAGTTACTACTCATTCGCAGAGGCCGGAACGTTATGACGCAGTCGTCGCAGCAATATCAGACTTTCCAGCTCCCGCTCCCCAACCCGAACGCCCCGATGGTCACGCGCGTGATCACGAGCGGGCTCTTCCCGGAGCCGATCCCCAAGGGTTCGCGCGGGGAGCCGTTGATCCCGCCCGGGTTCCCGCGCGCGGAGGAGCCCTTGACGTGGGTCGTCGGCCAGAAGCACCCGCTCGACGAGAACATCCAGATCGTGCGGATGTTCCGTGCCGAGGAGGGGGTCGAGGTCTACTGCGTGGGCTACGACAACGGTATCCGCTGTTTCCTCCCCCTGCACCAGGTGCGGTTCGTCGAAGAGGGGATGCCGATCGACCTCTTCATTGATGAATTGGCGCTCGCAGAGAGTGACGAAGAGGATCCGGAGCCGGGCGAACCGATGAACCCTGACACCAACGGCGGCGTCGACCCCGGTGACCCCGGTGACCAGGGTGCACCGTTCGACGACGGCCACCAGAGCAACCCCGCACTCGCGTGAAAGTAGGAGAACTAAAGGAACTCCGAAGGCAAGCCATGGCGCGTCGCCGTATCGTACAACCGAAGTCACCGGACGCAGCGGGTCAGCCCGAGGCGTCGCTCCAAGACGAGGCCGACATCAGCCGCGAGATGGGGGCCGAAGAGGGCCCCGAGGGCGAGCTCGTGGCCGACGAGAACGCGGTCCGCAAGGCCGGCGCGGTCGACACCGACAGCGTGCGTGAGAACCGGCGTATGACCCGCGCAGTCCATAACAAGCGGACCGGTAAGAACGTCCAGCTCAACGTCGACGACGTCTTGGTCAAGTACGACCAGATGCTGCGGCTCTACGCCGCCGACACGATCTACATCAGCGTCAAGCGGGTGAGCGGCGGCTCGCCTGTCCAGCAGACGATCACGAGCGCACCGCGCAACGGCGCTGAACTCTACAACGCGCTCCGCGCGGTGCACGGCCGCCACGAAGAGGCTTCCTACGCGATCTACTTCTTCGACCCGACCAACAAGGCGTGGCGCGGCAAGGGGCAGATCACGATGCCCGACACTCGGGACACCTCGCCGCAAGGACAACCCCCCATGGGCTACCCCCCGTACGGTCAGCCGGCCGCCGGCTATCCGCCGCAGCCGTTTCCGCCCCAACCCCAGGTGCCCGCGACGCCGCAAGCGCAGGCGCCGGACATCGGCTCGGTGCTGAACGGTTTCCGGCAGCTGATGGAGATGGTGCAGTCGTACCAGTCGGGCACCGTGCAGTCCCCGCCGTCCACGCCGGGCGACCCGGTGTCCACGCAGATCGACCAACTCCGCCAGATGCTGGACATGGTGCAGCACGGCAGGACCCCCGCTCGAGGCCAAGCCGCCGCCGCGGTGAACCCGCAGATGGCCGCCGCCATGATGGGGATGGGCATGCCGCCGGTACAGCCCCCGCAGGGGACGATCTGGGTCCCCGGCTTCGGGTTCGTCGCGCTCGAACGCTTGATGCAAGCGCTGAACGGGGGGCCCGCCGGCGGCGGTGGGTTCGGGTCACGCCCTTACCGCGGCCCGTTCGCGGCCGCAGCGGGCAACGGGGGTGGAGGCGGTGGGGATGATCCCCCCCCGCCCCCGTACCGCGGGTCCGCCTACGCTTCGGCGCAAACGTCCCAGGCGCCCCAGGAGCGGACGGCCGCCCAGGCGTTCCGTGACAGCGTCTCGCTGATCCGCACGGCCTCCGACGCCGCGCGGGAGCTCCAGTCCCTGTTCCCGGGGCAGGAGGCGCACGAGCCGGTCGCCAGCGTCAGCATCGAGGACGAGGACAGTCCCATGCGCGTCATCGACGCGGGCGGCGCGAAGCTCGTGGTCAACAAGAAGGACGGCTCGCTGCGGACCTGGGAGACCGGCTTCGCGAATATGGACAAGATCTTCAAGTGGGCCGGCGAGCAGATCGAGCTCGTTCGCTCGCGCGAGGCTCAGCGCCCCAAGCAGCAGCTCCCGCCCGGCGTCGTCGAGGTGCACCCCGGTTACCAGCCCCCTCCAGGCTACGCAGCCGTCCCCTTGCACCCCGGCACTGGGGAGCCGCAGTTCGAGCAAGCGTTGCCGCCGCCGCCCTCGAACATCCCCCCGCCGCTCGGCGGGTCTGCGCAGCCGCGTATCCCGGTCACTAGACCGGCGCCTGCCGCGCGACCCGCCGCCGCAACCGCTGCCCCGCAACCCGCTCCGAAGCGGGCGTGGGGACCGCCACCCATGCCCCGCTGAGGAGACGCCCTACGATGAAAGCGACCATCAACCTCGAGTTCACGGACCAAGAGCTGACCGGCTTCGTCGAGCGCTGGGCGAACAAGGTGCTCGCGGGCGCGCTCAGCGACTTGGCCGGCCAAGTCGGTCCCCTGGTGCCGGCGATCCGGGACGTCGTCATGCGGGCGGTCGCTGGGCAGGTCGACGGTTTCCGTGCTCAAGCCTCAGCCGAGGCGAGTCCCGAGCGCCCGAACGATGCGCTCGCCATCTACGACAGCATCCTCAGTGCGTACCCCGCCGAGAGGGTGACGATCGTCGTGGTCGATGGTTCGACGAAGGGAAGATGCGTCATCCGCAGCAAGCCGCGCAACGCGGTGGAGCTCCTCGCCGCCATCAAGGCCGTCCACGACGACGAAGTGCGACCGCAAGGGGCGACGTACGCGGTCTGGTTCTTCGATGAGAACGATAGGCCGCTGGGCACTGGGTGGGTCACGATCGCTCCTGACCCACCTCCCTCGAGCGCTGGAGGCTGACCGTGGCCCACCGCATCATGCTGCACGTCGACGTCGCGGCGCGCGACGACCGGCAGGCTACCGAGTGGGCCAAGAAGCTCGACGAGCTCCTGAAGAATCCCATGGTCCGGATGACGCTTGAATCGAACGGGATCGTCGTCCAGGGACAGGAGGTCTACCAGCCGCAGCGGCTGCCGCCGGCCAGACCACCGGTCAGGCGCTGATCCGGGCCTGAAAGTGAGCCTCCTGGACGGGCGCTACCGTTCCAGCGTAGGCTCTTGACACCACCGTGCGTGTCTACGAGGTCCGCCCAGGCGACAGCCCCGCAAAGATCGCGATCGAGCACGCGGGCTGCCCGAAGTGCGCGCGCGACCTCGTCCTCGCGAACCCGCACAAGGAGAGCGTCCGCCATCCGAACGGCTTCCTCTCCTTCCGCGACCTGCGCGCGGGCGAGCGCCTCTGGCTGCCCGACAAGTGGTTCTCCGCTGAGTTCGACCGGCTCCCGCCCGCGTACTTCAAGGCGCTCCCATCCGCCGACGGCGTCACCCCGAGCACGCTCGGCGACGCTGCGGCCGGCGTGCTCGGGGACTTCGCTGCGCTCGACGCTGCCGGCGCGAAGCTGGCAGCCCTTGCCAGCATGACGGACGCCCAGTTCAACGCGGCCGTCGGCGACGTAGGCACCGCGATCGACGCGGCGAACCAGGAAGCCTACGGCAGCGCGAACGCGACGGCGGCCGCGCACTCGAAGGACGCGCACGACGGCACGCAGTGGGCGTGGCAGCGCAACGGTCAGCTCGCGACGGCGCTCGCGAGCGGCGACGCAAACGGCGCGAAGGCCGCGCGGCTCGACATCCAGAACGCGCTCACCACCGCGCTCGGCAACGCGCGCCTCGCGCTCGAGGCCTACTACGCGCCGGGGAGCGCGCAGGCTCCGGCCTCTGCCGACGCGGGCAGCGTGACGGCGTCAGCGCGACTCACGAGCGCCGCCCAGGCGGTCGTCGCTGCTATCGCGGCGGACGCCAGCTACTGCTCCTCCGTCGCGCGGGCTGGTAGCGCGGTCAACGGCGCCGTGCACGCGTTCAAGCTCGCGTGGAACGCCGAGCAGGCGCCGTCGGTCCCCGTCGGGACCGGTAACTACGAGCAAGCGACGGCCGACGCAGTCGCGCGCGTGCTCGGCAGCGCACCGAGCGCGTGCGGCGCGGGCGGGCACGTCCCGCGCTCGGTGGCGATGATGCCGGCGAGCGGTTACTCCGCGGCTTCCATACAAGGACTCAGTCCAATGACGATCCTGGGGATCGGTGCGCTCGCCGCAGGCGCGCTCGCCGGCGTCGTCTACTTGGCGCAGTCGCACCATCCGACACCCTCCACGCGCTCTTACTCGAGGCATAGACGATGATCGACAAGCCGGTGCCGGGTGTAGTGACGGACGCTCGACCGCACCCCGCCGGAGCGCGAGGAGCGAAGCTCTCGCTCAAGGAGGTCGCCGAGCGCGCGTGGAAAGCACGCATGTCGCCGCGCCTGCGCGCGTGGGTCACCCAGCAGCTTGCGAAGTGCGGCGTGTCGACCGGCGGTCGCCGCGAGAAAGCAGCGTGCATCCTCGACGCGTTCCGCGCGAAGGTGCCTTACGTGCACGACCCGGTGATGGGCGAGTTCATGGCGACGCCCGACCAGCTGCTGTGCCTCGACGAGGGCGGCTTGTGCATCATCGGCGGGGACTGTGACGAAGCCAGCATCACCCTCGCCGCCGCGTGCATGTGCGTCGGGATCCCCGCCATGATCATCGGCTCGAGTCACCGAGAACCGTTCGACACGCCTACCCACGTCTTCATGGCGTTCAAGGACGACATGGGGGATTGGGTCAAGATGGACGGCACGACGAAACTGCCGGTCGGCCGGATCACGCCGCACATGCGCGAGTGGTGGTACGACCCCAGCGAAGACGCGAAGGAGCTCGGTTCGGGCGACTTCGTGGGGATGAGCGGTGCGGTGGGGCTCAGCGGTCCTGGCGTGCGAGAGGGTCTCGTCGACTCCATCGCCCTCAAGTACCCCGGTCTCTTCGGTCGCTGAGTCACACTGTGCCCGCGCTAAGCGCGGCAGTGTGAATGCATCCGATTCGGTCTGCGTGCGGACGCGCCTTGATGCATCAGGAGCATCAGAGCGATCGATGCAGCGTGTGCACGGACTCGCGATGCACGGATGCATCGTGCGTAATGCATGGCGTGCACGGCGTGCACGGATGCACGGATGCATCGCGCTCGATGCATGGCGTGCACAACTGCGCGCATGCACGCGACCGCTAACTTTGGGCACCCGTCAGGCCGCCAACGGGGCGTCCAACTCAGCGCAATCGCGCCACACCCTGTGACGTTTTTGAAGACCCCATCGAGGCGTCGCTAACCACCGCGGTGTGAACTCGCAAGGTACCGGAATCCGTCGCGGTTTCCCCTGCGTGACCGGGCAATGGTGGAAGAGCCGTGCGTGAGTGGTCCTCGGGTGAACTTCGAGAGTTCGTTTGACGCGCTCAGTGTGCATTGAAAGCCTCTTGATGGCGCGTACTTGGGTCCATGGGCATCTATGAGAAACGACTCGCTGAACTCCGTGCGTCGCAGTCGGGTTACCCCGCGACTGCCTCACGGACAGCGACCGAGCGCAAGCGCTCCTCGATGGCTGTCCAGTCGCTCCTCTTTCGGCGCGATGAAGGGTGGACGGCTCGCAACGCGAAGCGATGGGCCCAATCGCACGGGTACCGGAGCGGGGACGTGGACGTCACCGACCAGTACATCCACCTCCGGCAGTTCGATCCAGGTAGCAGCACGGTCAAACGGACCATCACACTCGGCCGCGGCATCCGCGCCGTAGTCGCAAGGGAAGAGAGCATGGCCACCACCAAGAAAGCCTCCAAACGTCGCAGTCGCCGAAGCGGGTCCGCCAAGCGGACCGTCGCTACCCCGTCCAAGCGCAGCAGAGCCGCCAAGAAGGGTTGGGCGCACCGACGCGCGAAGGCCGCCGCCCGCAGCACCGCTTCGAAGCGCGGTCGCCGCGCCACAACGCGGGAGGCGAGCCGTCGTCGCCGCTCGCCGAAGCGCTCGGGTTACATGATGGAGGCATCGCGCCGTCGTCGCCGCGCTCGCTCGGGTGAGGCTTGGCGTGGTGACCCGGTGGGGCACCGCAAGGCCGCGAAGAAGGGTTGGCGCCGTCGCAAGGCACGCAAGTACGGTACGCGCGAGCCCGCGGCGACGAAGACCGCGAGCGAGAGCGTCCGCCGCCGTCGTCGCCGTGGTGGGCACCGCGGGCACCGGCTCTTCGACCTGCCCGCCGGCGGCAGCAGCAGCGGCCGCGGGATGTACGGCGCGGAGTTCGCCGCCACCATCCTCTTCGGCGGCCTCGGCTTCGCGCTCGCGGACGGCCTCGACCGCTTGCTCGCGACCTATAACCCCTCGGGCGCCGCTCCCACGGACAAGCAGAAGTTCACGTCCGACGGCGCGGGCACCCTCGCGAACACGCTGAACGTCGCCGCGAGCCCGAATCTCGCCCGCATCGCAGCGGGCATCGTCGCGACCGCGGTCCCTGGGGTCGGCAGTTTCTACGTGAAGCACCCGTTCCTCCGTCACTCGCTCGAGGGCGCATCGGTCGGTGCAGGCATCAGCCTCTTCAAGACGTTCTGGAATAACGTCGTGATGGGCTCCTGGCTCGGCCCGAAGGACACGACCACGGCGTCGCTCCAACACTCCACCGTCGCGCGCCTGTACCCCGCAGAAGTCGTCGCTGCGGCGAACCTCCGCGCGGGCCAGGATCACGCTACCGGAGTTACGTTCGGAGCGCTCTCGGGCAGTGACCAAGCTCCTACGGGCGTCGGCGGGCCCGGCGACGTCGGCCCTTTCGCCCTGGCTGGTAGCTCGCCGTATATGGACGTCGCGCAAGCGCTGCGCTGCCAAGCCGGCCTCTGCGACGAGCCAGTGCACGGTGGTCCCGGCGGCCCCCCTCCGGGAGCCCCTCCCGGCCCCCCTCCGCCCGACGCTCCGCCGCCCGAGGCGCATGACGCGGGTGGGCCGTCCCACGAGACTCACAACGGTGGACTCCCCTCCATGCAGGGGTACTACGCTGGGCTCTGGCCGGGTCAGCCCCGCTTCGCGACCGTCTCGGAGGTCTGGGCTGCCGCTAGCCACCGCGGCGGTGGACACCTGCACGGGACCAATTCGCCGGCCGCTCCGGGCTGGGCGGGACTCGGTGACTGGCGCACGCAGGATTGGCACCGCAACGAGTGGAACCGTCGACGCCAGTGGGAGCTCCAACAGAACAGTCTCCCCTACTGGGGCAACACGAACTGGCACCGGCTCGAGAACGAGCGTCGACGCCAGTGGGAGCGACAGTACGGCGCGGTGCTCGGGATCGGTGACGCCCCCGTTGCAGACGCCTTGACCACCGCCGCGAACGCCATCGCCACCGCGGCGCAGGTCCCCCCGCCCGCCGCGACGGTCGCCGTACTCCACACGGCGCGGCACCCGCACGACGTGGTCGGCGCGCTCCAGCGGGCGCTCCCCAACGTTCCGCTGGAGGTCCTGCAGCAAGTCGCGGCCACCGTCGGTGACCGACTCCACATCCTGCACGGCCTCTACCTGCCGATCCACCGCCACCACGGCGCTCCGCTTGCGGGCGCGCCGGCTCCGGACGCCTCGGCGGCCCCGGCCCCGGGTGGCGCTCCGCCATCGGGCCCTGGGATGGATCCCTCGACGGCTCCCCCGCCGCCGCCGGACGCTTCGGCCCTCCCGCCGCCCGTGCCTGCTCCGACGGGCGTCTCGGGTCACCATAACCGGATGCCTGGCCCGCCTCAGGGTCGGCCGCCGGGACCCCCTGCACGCCCGCAAGTCGGACCCTCGAGTGAGGCCGACTGCGGCTGCGTCGGCAACGACAACCCCTTCCTCGGCTTCATCGGTGACGCCCAGGAAGAGACCCTCTTCAGCATTCGGTGACGCGAGTTCACCGGAGCTGACCCACACCCAAGAGTCGCAACGAGTCTGAGAGAACACGCAACGCCCCGCGGCGGACCAGAGAAACGGCGGGGTAACAGGAGATGAAGACCATGGCTTCGAGCAAGAGCATCCTCGGTAGGCAGATCAAACAGTTCGAGCGCGACAAGGTGCGCCGGATCCAGTTCGGACTCGGTGAGGAGCCGACGGGTACGGGAGCCCTCGCGGCCGCGGAGAAGTGCCTCCGCTGCTCGTTCGGTAACGTGCCCGTGGTCGAGGAGGTCGTGTGGACCATCCCGCTCCCGCTGACGAGTGACGAGGCGGCGTCGACCTTCGGCGACACCGTGAACCTGCTCTCCGGCTCGTCGGCCGTCCCGGGCGTCGCGTCGATCGACTCGACGTTCCTCATCAACGGCATCCTGCAGACGGACATCCTCGCGCAGGGCGTGGGCGTCCACGTCTTCTGCGAGCCGATGAGCTTCTCGACGATCGGCAACGCGTGGACGGCCCCGAGCAGCGTGGTCGCGCCCCCGCCCTCGCCGGACGTGTTCACGAACAACGACCTCAACGCGAGCGCGCTGAGCGACTCGGTGGAGACGGACGGCAGCAACTTCTCGGCCGCGGTCTTCGAGTTCGGCGCCGACGTCTGGCGCGCGGGCTGGAACTTCATCAACGCCTACCAGTTCCAGTGGCGGACGTCGCAGCGCGAACTCGTCCTGAACGAGCTCGCGGCGGACGTCAGCTACTTCGGTTCGTTCGCCGACGCGCAGGCGTCGGGCACGAGCGAGGTCCCGGTCATCGAGTTCGTGGCGGCGACGAACGCCCTCTACCGCTCGAAGGGGAGCGGGTCGATCTTCCTGCCCGTCAACTTCCGGCGCGTGGGTAGCGTCAACGGCGGCGCCGACGTCAACGTCGGCGTGTTCCACCCGACGCGCGACTTCGACCTCGCGCCGGTCACCTGGGGCGGTCTCCGCTGGCAGGGGTACGGCTGCAAGGGCCAGATGTACCGACCGATCGAGAGCCCGTGCTTCCTCGAGCGCGGCATCCCCATCGGCATGCAGTTCGTCGTGCAGGACTCGGTGCACCAGGCACTGATGCTCCAGGCGGTCACGATCACGAACGACCCGCTCGGTACGAACGTCGAGCCGGACGAGAACCTGTCCGACTTTACGAACATCGATCCGGCGCCCGCGACGCCTGGCATCCCGACGGCCACCCCGATCACGACGGGTGGTATCAACACGATGCTGGAGCAGACGCTCGACACGGCCCCCGTGCTCGTCCCGCAGAGCGTCAACACGAGCCGCGAGATCTTCAAGGGCGGCATCCTGAAGATCGGCATCAAGATCAAGGGGTGGGAGATGCCCGGCGGTTGGAAGGCGTACTGCCAGTCCAACATGCCGAAGATCATGTCGCCGTCGATGCACACCTGAGAGAGGCCTCGGGGGCCCTAGGGATTGATCTCCCCCGGGCCCCCGACTCTCTTTTCGTTCTCTGAACGCGGTGCGCGTCTGCCGAGCAGGCTCCTCTCCTGACTCAGGTCCGGCCGGCAGACGCGATCGCACTCACTCTCTGCTCTCGCGAGGAGACCGCTAGCGCGCCATGCAGCCCAAGGACACCAACATCAAGAACCTGGCGCTCTACGCTCCCCGCGTGGCGTTGGCTTACGTCCTGGGCGTGCCGCGGGTACCGTTCCTCGACGACCTCAACATCGTCTTCTCGGCGAGCACCGTCAACGCTCCGCCCGTCATCGCTTCGTTCCAGAACAACCTTTCGCAAGACACGATCATCGAGCGGGTCACCTACGGACTGTTCCAGCAGAACAGCTTCCCGGGCTCGCCGTTCCAGAGCCTCTACTTCAATCAGTTGAAGCAGTCGGGGCTCGTCGGAGTGGGCCTGAACATGGCCGTCTTCGGGGGTCCGAAGTACCTCGTCAACAACTCCGACTCGTTCACGGACATCGGCAACTTCTTCGACGTCTTCGCTGTGACGTGGCCCGAGGGTTGGCCGCTCTACAAGCAGTCCAACGTCAAGGTCTCGGCCGTACTCACGCAGACGCCGGTGAGCGTCCCCTTCACCGTGAACATCACGTTCACGGGGTTCCAGTTCCTCGACAAGGTCATGGACGACATGAGCGACGAGGAGGCCCGCCACAAGCTGCGCAAGCTCGGGTTCGAGTGCCCGGACTTGGGCAAGATGCTCGGGCCCGATTGCTGAGAGCACGATGAATGGAGAGCGCACAGCCCGAGTGATCCAACTGCAGCGTTACCCCGGTGGGGTCGCGCAAGGGATCCGCACGGCGCTCTTCGACGGTCGGCACGAGATCGTGGCCGCGGGCCCGAACGCGGAGTTCGGGTTCATCGGCAGTGACCCGTACCAGACGAACGCGTACACGGGGCTCGTCGTACCGGCCACGCCGAGCGCAGCGATCGGTGGCGCGCGCTACCTCTTCATGCTCGCCCGGGCGAGCTTCAACGCGGGCGAGCAGAGCTCGGACAACCGCGGCATCCGGCTCGTCGGGATGCGGCAGTACGCGGAGCTCGTCGCGCGGATCCCTGCCGGGACCGGCCCGCTCGGCAGCACCCCGGCCTCGGGCACGGTCACGTTCCGCCAAGAGATCCGCCAGCCGCTGTGGCACCCGCTCGACGGCGCCATCTCGTGGCACGTGATGGTGGTCGGTCGGAGCAGCCAGCGCGACCAGCGGAACCCATCGAACGCGGACGGGCTCTGCTACATGGACAGCGCGAGCCCGGCGCTCCTTTACCAGTCGCTCGCGCCGTACGCACCGCCGAACGGCGGTCGACCGTGGGGCACGCCGATGACGTCGAGCCTCGGCAACATCCACGAGCTCCGCTACCACTGGCGCGATCGCTACACGCAGCGGGCGATCGACATCCCGATCAACCCCCCGTGCGACGTCGCGCTCTACGCGGTCGTCCGGCAGAACGACCCGGCCACGAACCCATCGTTCGGGGAGGGCGCGACCGCGAACCAGTTCTCGGCGCTGAGTCCCGAGGACCAGTTCATCGTCGCGTACAGCGCCTACGCGCAGTACGGCACCATCGCAGGATCGCTCGTCTTCGACCAGAACATCGGGGAGGGCGTGCCGTGACCAACGGGCAGATGATCTCGATCGCGCTCAGCTCGACGATCGGAGGGACGATCGGTTCCCATCTCGGGAGCACGGAGCAGACGAGGGTGAACCGCGCCATCGCCATCAGTGCGCTCGGTGCGCTCATCGGCGCGTGGATCGCGTCCCCCAGTCGCGCACCAAAGCCGACCGCGTCGACGGCGCCGCAAGCAGCGACTCCCGTGAGGCTCACATGACGACCCCCGCGCAGGCCTACGGCCACCCGAACTTCGTCGACGACGTCCCGATCCAGGGACCGACCGACGAGGGGATGCGCCGGCTCGCGTGCTGCCACGCGAAGGGGCTCCCGCAGCCGACCCCCTGCGTCGACTGCGGTGACGGCCCCGTTCCCGGATGGACTCGGCGCACCCTCTCTCCTACCCGCGTGAACTTCTACGGGATCGGTGATTCCATGGGCGACAGACTCGGCACGAACTCCAAACTCTTGCGGGGGCAGTCGATCACGTCACCGAACGGCGTCGTGTCGCTCGTCATGCAGCATGACGGAGACCTCGTGCTGCGTGACAACCGCAACCACCGCATCCTCTGGCACAGCGGCACAGCCGGCCAAGGAGGCGTGGTCACGTGGATGAACTGGGACGGGAACCTCCGCGTCGAGGCGCCCGGCGGTGAGAGCCACAAGCTCTGGGACAACGGCGCGCACGGTCACAAGGACGCGTTCGCACGAGTCCAGGACGACGGGCAGCTCTTCGTCTGGGACGGCTCGAACCACCAGATCTGGGACGCGGGCGCGAGCCTCGATCGCCCGAACCCAGTGCCCGGTGGCCACGGGGTCGCGCACACGAACTTCGGGGGCTTCAACCCCTTCCACTTGAACCTCCTCTTCCGCGCGGGTGGGCAGGCCGCGCTTCGCCCGTCGACTTTCCCGCCGGTGCCGCCCCCACCGTTCTATTCCGCACCGCCTCCGCCGCCCCCTGTTTACGTCACGCCGCCGCCTCCACCCTCGATCTATTACGCGCCGCCGCCGCCTCCCCCTTCGGCACCGGTCTACTCGCCACCGCCTCCGCCGCCCCATTACACGACGGTCGCGCCGGTCTACCCACCGCCGGACTACCACCGTCATCGGCACTGGCACGATCGAGATCACCGCCACTCATACGGAGAGCAGCCCGCGCCCGCCTACCAACCCGAGTACCAGGCGCCAGCGCGCGCGCCGCACCCCTACATCCACTCTCGAGTAACAGGACATTCTGCGATGGAAACTAGGGCTTACCCGATTCACCACGGTCGATTGCACGGGACCAGCGACTCGCTCGCTTTGGCCGGCTGCGGTGGTACACCGTGCTGGTCGTCGACTGGCCTGCAAGGACCCAACGACCCGGCCATCGACACGGGGCTCGCGGCCGCGCAGATGGCGTGGGTGCAGAATGCCCTGCTGATCTTGAACGACAAGATCATGAGCACGTCGGGCAGCTCGTGCCCGACCTGGGCTGACCCGACCGCGCACTTGCCGGCAGCGGTCCAGTGCTTTCAACTCTGGTGGAACACGCACTACGCGGGCACCGGCAAGCCTGGGATCCCCCTCCGGACGGATGGTGTATTCGACGAGGACACGCTCTGTGCGCTGCAGACGATCACGTCGATGCACCCGGAGGACTTCCCGATCCCCTTCCCCGACCCGACGAAGCAGTTCTGCAAACCAGCATCACCGCTGGCAGCGGTCGCGAAGGTTCACAGGGGGATCGTGAATTACTTGGAGAGCCTGAGTACGCCGGCGAAGGTCGGTATCGGCGTCGCTGCGGTCGCCGCCGTGGGCGGCACCGTCTACGCGGTCACGCGCCGTAACACCAACAGAAGGAAGCGGTAAAGGCACATGCGCCACTACACGGTCCAGCAAGGGGACAGCCCCCACTCCATCGCGCGGCGATTCGGTATCCGCGTGCACCAGCTGATCGCTGCCAACCCGCACAAGCCCGTGGTGAACGTCGTGGGCCAGCAGACGTGGAGCGCGCTGTACCCTGGTGAGCGACTGCGCGTCCCGCACCCCAACGAGTTCGTCGCGCCGCCGCCTCCTCCTCCCCCAGCGCAGCAGCCTTGGTATCGGCCCTGGCACCACCGCTGGCATCATGGATTGTACGGTGTCGGTGACGTCCTCGCGGGTCACCGGTACGAGGAGGAGCTGAGAGAGCGGGAACGGTTGCGGATGGGTCGCCACGATTACGAGTACGGCGGCAACCCTTACGGGGTTGCGGACGGCGCCGTCGGCGACGCTGCGAGCGACGCGGTCCAAGCGCTCCTCGCGGCGGGCGACCCGTGCGACCCCAGCAACGTCTCGCTCGTCTGCGCCGCGCAGGTGGCGCTCGGGGTCCAGGCCGACGGCAAGTGGGGTGCGGGAACCGCGAAGGCCGCGCAGGCCGTATTCCCGGGCGCTCCGGGCGCCTGCAGTCCGCGCCCGAGCTGGTGGGCCCCTTCGGGCCAGAGCAACTGCTCGGGTCCCCTCCAGATCCCGACCATCACCGTTCCGGGCACGGTACCGGCGCCGGCACCGCCGCCACCGGGCCCCGCGCTGCCTCCGCCGCCGCCACCAGCGGTGATGGCGATGGCGTCGCTCGATCCGTGCAGTGCGGCCAACGTCGGCGCCGTGTGCGCAGCACAAGCGGCGCTCGGTCTCCAACCCGACGGTAAGTGGGGGACGGAGACCGCCCACGCTGCGAGCCTGATCTTGCCGAACGCGCCGCCCGCGTGTACGCCGCGCCCCGGCTGGTGGGCCCCCAAGGGACAGAGTAACTGCGGTGGCGCGGCCCCCGCGCCACCGCCTCGTCCGGCTCCGGCTCCGGCTCCAGCCCCGAGCGGTGGGGGAGGATTCACGCCGGCTCCTCCGGCTCCATCACCCGGTGGTGCGCCGTTCAGCGCCTCGCCGGCGAGCGTCCCTGCGCAACAAGCCTCCATGGTACCTGGTAGCAGCATCGTCGTCCCCAAGGGCGGCAGCAGCGCGATGGCCGTCGCGGGCGTGCTCGGTGCGCTCGGGCTCGTCGGGATCGTGGCCGTAGTCGCGACCGGGGCCCACGAGAAGGTCATCACGAAGTACCGGACCCGACGCGCTCCCGCGTCGGTGCCGGCCCCTACCCGTCGCGCACCCGCTCGGCGCGCCCCCGCACGCAGGCTCTCGCGCCGCCTGAAGAGGAAGTAGACTCACCATGGCATCGAGGATCGGTCGGAAAGGCGCCTCGGAGACCTATCCGACTCGAGGCGGGGTATCGGGGCTGGGTGCGCCGTACGCGCGCAACTCGGCGTTCGGGCCTGCGGCCGCCACGCCGATCACGGCTGCCCAGGAGCCGATCTCCTTCTCGAGCATCGAGAGCGGTGGAGCCGGCACCAACGTACCCATCACCCCGCAGGTGAGCGGGGACGTCTTGGTCACCGGCACGATCGAGTGCTCCAGCCTGGGGGACTCGGACCAGCTCACGGTCCAAGTCGGCGTCGGCGGCGTCGCGCTCCCCCACCCCGTCTCGGCGAATTTCGTCCCCGGGGAGGCGGGGGCGAAGGCCTCGGTCTCGTTCCAGACGGTCCTCGGCCTGCCGATCGGCACGACCTCCCACATCAACGTGTTCGTGAACGCGAACAGCAACGGCGACATCCAGCTGGACGCATCCAACTCGAGGCTGTCCATCCAGGAAGTCCCCACCGCGACAGGATGAAGGTGAGAACCATGGGCGAGACGGATCGACGGGTCACGGGGCCGCGAGTGGTCCACACGGAGACGATGTGCTGCGGGTACAAGAAGTGCCCGACGGTCCGCCAGTACGACGACGGGTCCGTGGAGCTCACGGACGACGACGCCGAGGGCGGCTCGGTCGGTACGATCAAGCTGCAGCCGGATCAGGCCCGCCGCCTCGCCGCGCTGGTCAACGGGATGAAGCCCTGAAGGGGGGCCTAACCGGGGGGCTCCCATGAGCAAGATCATTGGTCACGGGCGCTACGCCAGGGATACGTACCCGCAGGCTCCTGTCCATGGAGCCACGGGAGCGACTGGACCGAGCGGCGGGGCCACGGGCGCTACAGGGGGGACAGGGGCCACGGGGGGAACGGGCGCGACCGGGAGCACCGGTGCGACGGGCAGCACGGGTGTGACGGGATCGACGGGGGCGACCGGCAGCACGGGGGGGACGGGCGCCACGGGGGCCACAGGGGGAACCGGCGGGACGGGAGCCACGGGGAGCACCGGAGGGACTGGCGCGACGGGCAGCACGGGCGCCACTGGTGCGACTGGATCCACCGGCGCCACGGGGAGCACGGGCGCCACAGGTGCCACCGGGGCGACGGGGGGGACCGGTGCGACGGGCCCCATCGACCCGCTCCTGTCGCTGCCTTGGACTCCGGTCGCCGCGGGGTCGACGGTCACCCCCACGAACGCGCAGCCGTGGCTGGCGGTCGACACGTCTGGCGCGACGCCCGTCACGATCAACATGCCGACCGCGCCGACGGACGGGCAGGTCCTCCTCGCCGTCGACGACAACGGTAACGCCGCGGTCAACCCGATCCAGTTCGCGAGCACGGGCGGCGTGACGATCGACAACCCGCAGAATCCCGGCTCGTACGCGAACGCGGTGACGTTCACGACCCAGGGGGGCACTGTCGCGTGGAAGTACCAAGCCTCCACGAGCAAGTGGATCTTCTTCTCGTTCTGAAAAGGAGCCCCGAGTGACCATGCGAGCCATCCCTTCGTCCATCATGGTGGCCTGCGCGGTCGCCCTCGGTGCGCCGCTCGCCAGCTGCAACGGGACGATCCCGAGCCTGAGCGGTGGCGACGACGCAGCCCCGAACCCGCCGCCCGCGCGCCACAGCGTCGCGAAGGCCGGCCCCGAGTACCCGACCCCGTGGGGGTGGAGCACCGTGCCCTTCGTGCCGCCGGTCGCCACCACTTCGGCGCCGAGCCTCCCGTTCTCGCCGCTCGTCGTCCAGTCCAAGTCCGCGAAGGCTGCGTCGAAGACCGCGAAGGGCGAGCTGTCGCCGCAGTTCTCGCCCTCCGCGCCCCCGGTGACACCGGCGAGCTGGCTCGAACCCGAGTGGGACTACGACCCGGTCGCCGGCAACGACGCGAACAACTGCCTGTCGGTCTCGACGCCGTGCAAGACGTTTGCGCAGATCGTCAGCCGCTGGGGCACGCTCGAACCGACCTTCCCGCAGAACACGTTCGTGCGGCAGCTCTCCGCGCAGTCGACTACGGGCGACCCCGTCCGCATCCGCGTGCACACGAGCGGCACCGCCACATTCTGGTACGTGGGCGTGCCGCAAGTGCTAACGACGGGCACGCTCGGCACGGTGACGGCGAAGACCTACGGGAGCGCCGGGTCGGGGCACCCGCTCGAGGCTGTGCTGCCGGCGGGCCAAGTCGCTGGTTACCTCATCACGGACACGACGCAGGGGAACAGCACCGGCTTCCTCGATCGCGTCACGACCGGCACGACCTGGATCATCGAGCAGCCGCTCACGGCGCCGGTCCTGCCGAACACGACGTTCGGCAGCGGCCGCAGCGAGAACAATTCGTGGGCGACCGGCGACGCCTACACGATCTCCCAGCTGCCGGCGGTCTACATGCTCGAGTGGTCACCGACGTTCGGGGACTTCAACGCGTCGTTCTCGAACTACCCGCAGCTCCAGGACGTCCAGATCATGGACCCGGGCGCAGACGTCGGCTTCTCGATCATGCTCGTCGAGAACTTCTCCCTCTGGCAGGACGTCTCGGTCCTCCGCTCAGTCGGCATGGTCCCTGGCAATCCGGAGGGCTTCTACTGCGTCGGCTGCGATATCTATGGCCAGCTGCAGTCGACGCAAGGGTGGGGGGCGACGTCGGGCCTCATCACCCTGGAGGGGGGCGCGATCCGCGGCAACGGGGCGAACCCTGTCCAAGCCCTCGACATCGGTTACGACATCATCCTCGGCAGCGGGGGCGTGAACGGCGGGACGCTCATCCAACAGGGCGGCCGCTGGGGGATCTCGGGCACCGCGGGGAGCGACGGCGTCTACATCGACACGAACGGCACGTGGGCGCCCGAGGGCTTCGACGTGCTCCGCGTCGCGGGCGCCGGCACCCTGCAGGCCTACGGGCCGGGCACGCTGAACGTGGGCGGGAGCGTGTCCATGGCCATCACGAACGCCACGAGCACAATGCTGATGGCCACGTGGCAGATGAACGGCAGCAACACGGCGTGCAGCCAGAGCAACGTGACGCCGTCCGTCATCAACTGCGGGATCACGCTCACGCCGGCGCACTTCGACGCGACGTTCGGTACGGCCGGCTTCGGCGGCGTCGCGAAGAGCTTCTACTCGAGCGCGGTCATCCAGAACGCCGTGAACAACTGAGGCCGTAAGCCGTGTCCAGCATCATCGGTCGCGGGCGCTACGCCGGAGAGACGTACCCGCAGGCGCCGGTCCCCGGTGCGACTGGCGCGACGGGCCCGCACGGGGGACCGACGGGATCGACGGGTCCCGCTGGACCGACGGGTGCGACGGGTGGCAGCATCACCGGTGCGACCGGCGCCACGGGGACGACCGGCACTACCGGTGTCACTGGCACCACGGGGGCCACCGGGAGTACGGGGGCCACGGGAGCAACGGGTGCCACCGGGAATACGGGAGCCACGGGCGCCACCGGCGTGACGAGCGTCACCCTGACTGGCGACACGGTCGGCGCGGGCCCCGCGTCGAACGTCCCCACGCAGTCGCTCCGGCTCCAGAGCTTCTCCGGGCCGGCCACGCCCCCCGAGAACGGCTCGTGGTCGCAGGAGGTCTGGTACATCGACAATCAGAACTCGGAGGGTACGAGCTCGGACTCGAACAGCGGGCTCACCCCGTCGACGGCGCTCCTCACCTACGGGGAAGTGATGCGGCGGCTCGGGACCTTCCGGCCGACCTATCCGCAGGGCTCCGAGACGAACGGCGTCGTGTTCGGGTTCCTGAGCGACGACGTGGCCGAGTCCATCGTCTTCGAGCCGATCCTGAACATGGGCGCGCTCGTGAACTTCTTCGGGGTCCCGACGCTCGTCGCGACGACGACGATCGCGGACTTCACCGCGAAGTCGGCGGCGGGAGCGGCGACCGCGCAGCTCGGCGCGAGCGCGACGTCGGGGACGATGTTGGTCAATACGTCGAGAGGGGACTCCGTCGCGTGGGTCGACTCCGTGAGCGGGTCGACGCAGACGCTCACGCAACCGTTCAACCCGAGCGTGACGACTGTGCCGCCGGCGGCGTGGTGGCCAGGCGGTGGGAGTACGGGTGGGGGCGGTATCCCGTCCGAGAACAACGCGTGGGCGAACGGCGACACGGTCCAGGTCTACCGCTGTCCGCGGGTCAACATCGTGCGGCTCGCCCCAACGACCGTCGGCGTGTGGCCACCGACCGACGACGGTATGCTCTGCATGGTCGGGCACGTCTGGATCCCCGACCTCACGAGCGTCGGGGAGAACCTGCAGGGCTGCCAGATCAGCTCGACGGTGCGACTCACCGAGTGCCGGGTAGACGCCATCTACCTCGGGCTTGGCGACCCGAACAACGGCGTGGCCGAGCAAGTCTTCAACTGCTGGATGCCGGGGGGCGGCTACTTCCGGAACTGCGGTTGCTACGGGGGCGCGCTGAACGCCGCGGTCGATAACCCGGACGGCGCCTTCTTCTCGCAGTCGCACGGGTCGTCCTTCGCGGCCGACATGATCGTCCACCACAGCCTGATCTTCGGGACGGGCGGCGACGGAAGCAACAGCGGCGCGTCGAGCGTCGGCGGCGTCTGCATGACGGGGACGCTCTACGTGCTCGGCCCCGGGATCGTCGAGGAGTTCAACTACCCGAACAACACGATCTACGGCACGTACACGGTCAACGTCGGCAACGCGACCCAGCCTGGACAGCTCTACTTCACGAACAGCGCGGTTCTCACGTTCTTGGGCACGCCCACGCTGCTGATGAACAGCCTCTCGACGGCGCAGGGCATCAACCGCGGCACGGGACAGTTCTACTTCGGGGTCCCGCTCACGCCCGCGAGTCTCGACGCTGCGCCCCCCTCCGGGTTCGGTGGGATCGCGCTCTCGAACGACGTCGCGTCGGTGTACGCCCAGCTGTCGGCGCTCGACCCCGGCGAGACCACCTCGCTGCTCCAGGGCACCCTGTACGTCG
>Ga0335071_10001173_pt1 | contig 28267 bp, 24 predicted proteins | sample Lox_Sample_15_FD_206724 | JGI IMG/M metagenome (GOLD analysis project Ga0335071, IMG submission 206724) | Soil microbial communities from Loxahatchee National Wildlife Refuge, Florida, United States - Lox_Sample_1.5 | ecosystem: Environmental > Terrestrial > Soil > Wetlands | place: USA...
AGGCGGTCGTCGTCGCCGAGCGGCCCCCCCGGCGTCGCTGGCCGACGCGGGGCGGGGGGACCTGGGGCGGGTGTACCGGGCCGGGCTGCTGCCAAGGAGGGCGCGCCTGCGCAGCGGCGGAATCTGCAGGCCCGGACGGCGCGCCATCCCCACCGCCACGGTGCAGGTGGGGCGCGGCCGTGCCCACGCCTGCCGGTACTGCTCCATCGCCGCCTTCCACCGCTCCGGCTGTCGTCCCCGTCCTGTGGCCGAGGGTGGAATCCCGCCCGAGGCCGCGCCTTCTCCGGTGGGGTGGCCCGTCTCGGCCCCAGACCAGCCCCACCGGGAGGGTCGGCCCTAGCCTGCCAGGAGGAGCGGCCGGTCCGAGCCAGGGACGAGCGGCATCGTCTCCCAGGCGGCGAGGCGGAGCGGCGCGTCGGCGCAGAGGGCCAGCCGGTGCCCGGCGTGGTCCCTGAGCGCCAGGTGCCAGCGGGCGGGGTCGTCCGCGAGCGACGGCCCGAGAGCCAGGCCGACCCCGGAGGGCGCGGCCAGCGAGAACGTGATGTCCCCGAGCGGCACCGAGATCCCCAGGCCGCGCGCCTTGAGATAGGCCTCCTTGAGCGTCCAGAGCGACAGGGCGCGGTCGGCGCGCGCGTCGGCGGGGAGGGCGTCGAGGGCCCGGCGCTCCTCCCAGGAGAGGACCCTCGCCGCCAGGCGGAGGATCTGCCCGGCGCGGTTCCTGGGCTCGAGGTCGAGCCCGACCGCGCCGCGGGAGACGGCGCACCCCACCAGCCCCGGAGAGTTGGAGATGTTGAACTGGAGCGCGGCCGGGGGATCGAGCTCCGGCCGGCCGTGGGGGCCCTGGGCGAAGCGCCACTGGGCCGGCGGGGACGCCCCGTAGCGCGACAGGACCGTGCGCACCAGGGCGCGGGTGAAGAGGTACTCCCTGCGGCGTGGCTCGAGGCGGATGGCGTCGAGCCGGTCCCGCTCGGCGGGGGCGAGGAGGTCCCGGTAGGCCTGGAGGAGCCCGGGGTCGGTGGCGCGATCCAGCCGGGTCAACCAAAGGTGGACGCCGCCGAGCTCCATCGGGCCCGGGTGTGCGCTCACCGCCGCCGGGGCCGGCGCGCGGGGCCGGGGCCGAGCGCGTAGGTGGTGATGGACAGCTCCACGCCCAGGTCGGCCGGCAGCCGCAGGGCCTCGGCCGGGAAGCGGAGCTGCCGGCTCGAGGAGCCCCCGTCGGGCGCCACGCCGAAGTCCAGGTGAAACCGGGCGCCCAGGGCCCTTCCCTCGGCGAGCATGAGGGACAGGGTCCGCAGGCGGTGGGTGGTGGCCAGCACCACCTCCTTCCATTCGCGGCCGGCGGCGACGAAGAGGGTGAAGCCGCTGTCCCGCCGCCGGCGCCCGTGAGGGTCGGTGCCCCCCGCCTTCCAGACGGCGTCGGGCTTCACCTGGGGGAAGGCCCGCAGGAGCACTCCGAGCCCGGGAGCGCGGGACGACGCACGCAACATGCAGACGAAGTCGCTCGCGGTCCCTTTCACGAGAGAGGAGGATAGCACAGGGCCCACCGCGAGGAGGCGCGCGGGGCGCTGACGCGGGGGCGAGGCCGCGGTATACCTCCGGGTGCGTTTTCCTGACCCGGAGAGTCCATCGTGACCAGGCGCCGCGCGCCAGAGCCCGCCCTCCGCCGCTTTCTCCGCTACGCCCGCATCGACACCCAGTCCAGGGAGGGCAGCGACGCGGTCCCCAGCACCGCCAAGCAGCTGGTCCTGGCCCGGCTGCTCAGGGACGAGCTCAAGGCCCTGGGTGCCCGGGCGGTCACCCTCGACCGGCACGGCTACGTGCTGGCGACGATCCCGGAGACCCTGCCCAAGGGCCACCCGGCGCGGGGGCGCGTGCCGCGGGTCGGCCTGGTTGCCCACATGGACACCTCTCCCTCCGCGCCCGGGGCTGGCGTGCGTCCACGGGTCTTCACCTACCGTGGAGGTGACATCCAGCTGCGCAACGGCGTGGTGATCCGGGCCAAGGAGAACCCGGAGCTCAAGAGGAACCTGGGCAAGCGGATCGTCACCGGCGACGGGACCACCCTGCTCGGCGCCGACGACAAGGCCGGGGTGGCCATCATCATGGCGCTCTGCGACGAGCTCCTCGGCGATCCGGCGCGCCCCCACGGCGAGCTGCGCATCGCCTTCACCCCGGACGAGGAGGTGGGCAACGGCACCCGCTACCTCGACCTGAAGCGCTTCGGGGCCGAGGTCGCCTACACCATCGACGGGGACGCGGCCGGGGAGCTGAACCAGGAGACCTTCAGCGCCGACGCCGCCGTCATCACCGTTCGCGGGCGGAGCATCCACCCCGGCCAGGCCAAGGGGGTGATGGTCAATGCCATCAAGGTGCTGGCCGACGTGGTGGTCCGGCTGCCCCCGGACATGGCCCCGGAGACCACCGAGGGGCGGGAGCCGTTCGTCCACCCCCACCACGCCGAGGGCGAGGAGGCCGAGGCCACCCTGCACCTCCTCCTGCGCGACTTCGACACCGGCGGGCTCACCCGGCAGCGGCGCCTCCTGGAGCGCATCGTCAAGGAGGTGGAGCGGCTCCACCCGGGTGCCCGGATCGAGCTGCAGGCCAAGGCGAGCTACCGGAACATGCGCGAGGGGATCGCCCGCGAGCCGCGCGTCACCGCCGCCGTCGAGGAGGCCACCCGCCGGGCCGGGCTCACGCCGCACTGGGTGCCCATCCGCGGCGGCACCGACGGCTCGCGCCTCACGGCCATGGGCGTGCCCACGCCCAACGTGTTCGGTGGCGGCCAGAACTTCCACGGGCCCACCGAGTGGCTCTCGGTCACGGGGATGGAGAAGTCGCTGGCGACCTTGCGCCACCTGGTCGGCGTGTGGGTGGAGCTCTCCGTGCCGCGCGCCCGCTGAGCGCGCCGCCGAGGGAGGGCACACTCGAGGGGGAGGGCCGGCGGCGGAGGCCGCGGGTGCGCATGTTGCTGCGGAGGAACCGCATGCCTTCGCCCCACCGCCCAGCGATCGTCACCCTGGCTGCAGGGGGCGCGGCCTACCTGGCCCGCCGCCTGCTCGGGGGGCGGGGGAGTTGCCTGGCTGGCGAGGTGGCGCTAGTCACCGGCGGCTCGCGCGGCCTGGGGCTGTGCCTGGCGCGGGAGCTGGGGCGCCGGGGAGCGAAGGTGGCGCTGTGCGCCCGGGACGAGGAGGAGCTGGAGCGGGCCCGGGCTGGGCTCGAGGCCGAGGGCATCGAGGCCGGGGCCTTCCCCGGAGACGTGACCGATCGCGAAGGGATGCGCACGCTGGTGGCCGACGTGGAGGAGAGCCTGGGCCCGGTCGAGCTCCTCGTGAACAACGCCGGCATCCTCCAGGTCGGCCCGGCCGAGACCATGACGCTCGAGGACCTGCGGCGGGCCATGGACACCATCTTCTGGGGTGCGGTCCACTCCGCCGAGGCGGTCCTGCCGGGAATGCGGGCGCGCCGGCACGGCACCGTGGTCAACGTCACCTCGCTGGGGGCGGCGGTCGCCTTCCCCCACCTCTCCACCTACAGCGCGGCCAAGTTCGCCATGCGCGGCTGGTCCGAGGCCCTGGCCGCCGAGGCGGCCAAGTACGGGGTCCTGGTGGTGACCGTCATCCCCGGGCTCATGCGCACCGGCTCCTTCGGCCGCGCCCTGGTGAAGGGCAAACGCTCGGCCGAGGCCACCCTCCTGGCGGTGGCGGCCTCCCTGCCGCTCCTCACCATCGGCGCCGAGGGGGCGGCGCGGAAGATCGTCCGGGCGGTGGAGGCCCGCCGCCGCTTCCTGGTGGTGGGGCTGCCGGCCCGCCTGCTGCGGCTCACCCACGCGCTCTTCCCCGGGTCGCTGGTCGGCGCGCTCGCGCAGGCGAACCGGCTCCTGCCCAGCTCGCCGCGGGACGAGGGCGGCGACGACCGGATGCCGCTCCCGGCGGAGATCTTCCGGCGCGGGCTGGCGCGGTCGGTCCTCACCGCGCTGGGCGAGCGCGCGGCGCGCGAGAACAACGAGGAGCCGATGGCGCGGGAGGGGAGCTAAGCCGGCGATGGCCGGGCCGAGGCAGGGCCCGGCCGGCGCTCGCCTACCGCCCGCCGCCCAGGTCGGTCCGCCAGGTGAGGCCCAGCGAGGCGATCCAGACGTTGGTGCGGTAGCTGCCGGGAAGCTCCTGGTCGCCGGTGACCGTGACCTTGTCCAGCCAGGCGTAGAAGAAGGCCGCCTGGATCGCCAGGTCGCGTTGGAGGCTGTAGCCCAGGCCCAGCGCCGCGGCCCAGGCGTTGCCGTCGGGGAGGGTGGCCGAGTAGGTGTCGGTGTCCAGCCCGGAGAGGTCGCGCAGCACCCCGGCGCGCAGCTGCAGCGCCCGGGCGGCGTCCCACTCACCGCCGAGGCGGAAGGTGCGGCCGTTCTTGTAGTTGCGCTGCACGGTGATGCTGGTGCCCTTGTCGCCCTGGAACACGTCGGACTTGTAGACGGAGTACCAGTTGTAGGTGAACCCGGCGGTGATCAGGACGGGCGGGGTCACCCGGTAGGCGGCGCCGACGTTGAGGACGGCGGGGTAGGTCAGGTCGTGCTTCACGCCCTGGTCGACCGGCGGCGTGGCGCTGCCGGGGAGGAGCCCCTCCGGCACCACGAAGTGGCCGTTGCCGGAGAGCTTCATGGTCCCCTTGTACTTGTAGTCGGCGGCCAGGGTGAGGGGGATGGGGGCCAGCTTGTACTCGGCGGCCAGGTCGTAGGAGAAGGCGCCGCCCTTGGTGGACAGCTCTCCGTAGGCGTCGGGGAAGGGCTGGATGCCCTGCTTCAGGTACTCGGTGCCGTAGTAGTAGACCGCCCCGCCGCCGATGCGGAGCCCCTCGAGAAGCTCCAGGCCGCCGGTCAGGTAGAAGCCGTAGATCTTCCGGTCCACGGTGATGATCCGGCCCCGGCCGGCCCAGTCGTCGGGGTAGTAGACGTTGCCGCCGGCGGGGACGTTCATGCCCAGACCGACGCCGGCGGCGTGGCCGCCGACGGGGAAGCCGTAGGCGGCGAAGAGCGAGACGGGGTAGGCGGGCTTGAACTGGGTGTGGGAGCTCTTCCCGGCCAGGTCGCCGCTCGACGGGCCGTTCCACTCGGTCCGGTTGTCGAGGAGGGAGGCGGCCAGCGAGAGGTGCAGCCCGCTGAGCTTGGAGAGGGCGGCGGGATTGGCGTAGGCCGATTCGGCGTCCACCTGGGCGGCGGTGGCGGAGGCGGCCAGCGCCAGGTCACGCGGGTTCACGTTGGGGACGTCGTAGCCGTTGGCCAGGGCTGCGGCGGGGAGGAGGAGCGAGAGGGCGAGTGCCTGGGTGGCGGTGCGCATGGGGTCCTCGAGGGCTACGGCCGGACGGTGGCGGGCTCAGCCGAGGGCGAGCTCAGGAAGGAGGCGGCCGTGGTCTGCGCCTGGGTGGTGAGGGACAGGTTCACGTAGTCCAGGAGGAAGCCGTGGGTGGTGGCGTCGGCGGGGCAGGTCGCGCCCGAGGCCGCGTTCACGTACCACTGCACGTAACCGTTGGTGGTGTCGCCGGCGGTCGGGACGAGCAGCCCGAGCTGCGAGTCGAAGAACGCGTTCTCGGTGTTGGGGATGCTCCCGTCGCAGAGGGCGTTCTGCACCAGGATGGCCCCGACGCGGTCCGGGTTGGGGAAGCTGGCGTTGAGGGGGCTCACCAGGGGATCGAGGGCCACGTGGCTGCCGAAGTTGGCCGGCTCGGCGGGATCGAGGATCCACTTCGCCAGCTGGAGGGTCTGCAGGTAGGCGGGGGTGTTCTCCTGGATCGGGGCGAGGAGCGCGAGCAGCGCCGCGTGGTAGACAGAGGCGGGGTCGGCGAAGATGTCGACCACCGTGGCCCCCGGCACGTCGAGGACCGCCCGGGAGATGCGCGGGTTCACGGCGATGTCCACCGCGCCCTGGATCGAGCCCAGCGAGTGGCTGACCCAGTACACCTGGGTGTAGTCGACGCCGATTCCCTCGCCGGCCAGGTGGGCGGCGAAGGCGTCGGTGGAGCCGCCGGCGGGGGCGAGAGCCTTCACCAGCGCCGACTGGTCGATGATGTCCTGGCGCAGCGAGTCGCGGGTGCGGAAGAAGTTCAGGGACACGAGGTAGTTGGCGGAGACGTAGGGCACGCCCTTGGGCGAGAGGCAGGCCGGGTTGGGCGAGACGCCGTCCGCCAGGAAGGGCTCGGTGCAGTCGTCGCGCTTGTTGAGGTACGACCCCCGCACGCCCGGCGCCGACTCGCAGTAGCCGATGGAGGTGCCGCCGTCGACGGGGGTGGTGAGGTTGGCCTTGAAGGCGCAGGTGCTGGCGGCCGTGCCGGTGGCCGCGCCGCACACGCTGGCGGGGCAGCACTGGGCGTCGCTGGTGCAGTAGGACCGGTCGCCGTGCTTCTCGCCATCGATGGCCGCCACCACGAAGCCCTTGCCGGTCAGGGCGGCGGCCATGGTCAGCATGTCGGCCTTGCTGCGGCCGATGCCGTGCCGGAACACCACCAGCGGCGCGCAGCGGGTGGCCCCGACCCCGGCCGGACAGCTGCCGGTGACGAGGAGGGGGTTGGGCACGGCCACGAGCGCCGTCACCACCTCGGCGGCGGCGTTGGCCGGGTCGAAGGCGCCGCTGTTCTGGGAGTCGATGAGGAGGCTCACCGTCGGCAGGGTCACCTCGGCGAACTCGGCGATGGGACCGGCGGGGGCGGCGGGGAGGAGGGCGGCGCTGATGCCGTACTCGGCGGCGACGGTGGCGGGGTCGAGGAAGCTCGCCGAGAGCACCGTGCCCGCGCCCGCCGTCGAGTAGGGGAGGGCGGCGATCCCCAGGGCGGTGGGGGTGATGGACTGGGTCTTGAAGGTGTAGGCCAGGGCCACGTCGTCCAGGGTGATGCCCGTCGGCAGCGCCGCGAAGACCGGCGCCAGGTCGGTGCGCATCTGCTCGATGGCGGCGGCGGTGGTCGCGTCGACGCCGCCCACCAGCGACTGGCCGCCGGCGGTGAGGGGGTTGGCGTCGAGCAGCAGCGTCATGAAGGTCGGGCGGGCGACGGAGTTGCCGGCCAGGTCGTGGACGCCCTTGGTGATGACCACCGCGTAGGAGGTGCTCTCCTCGAGGGGTGGCAGGTAGAGGCCGAGGCCGGTGTTGACCGCCGGCTGCAGGCCGATGACCGAGGAGCAGCCACCGGCGATGGGGCACAGGGTGCCCTGCGGCACGACGATGGGGGAGGGCTCGGCCACGTACTTGGCGCTGGACGGATTGCCGCCCAGGCCGTGGGTGGCCTTGTAGAACTCCCACTGGAGCTCGTTGAGGAGGGTGGGGGGGGTGGTGCCCAGCTGGTAGACGAGGACGCTCGACCCGTTCACGGTGCTGGCGTCGATGGCCGAGGCGCTCGAGCCGGGGGTGATGACCGGGGCGAGCATCATGGCGGTGGTGGAGAAGCCGTCCAGGCTGGTGAGGCCGGCTGCGGCCGAGCCGAAGGCCGGGTTGTAGGCGATGGTCCCGCCCTCCCCGGTGCGGAGGAGGTCGAAGGGCAGCGGGGCCTGGCCGGAGACCGAGTCCACCGCGGGGATGGTGAGGCCGGTGGCCGGCGCGATCTGGAAGGCGGCGATGCTCGCCACCTCGGCGTGGGGGAAGGCGGCGTCGACGGCGGTGAAGGCGGGGGTGACGGAGAGATCCAGGCCCGCCGTCCAGAGGCCGCCCACGTCGGACCAGCCCACGGGGTTCCAGAGCGCGGCCTGCACGGCCGAGATCTGCGCCAGCTGATCGGCGCTGAGGCCGCCCGGCGGCTGGTTGGCGGGGTCGGAGAGGTCCTTGTTGGGGATGGAGAGCGCCACCGGCTTGTCGGCGGCGATGGGGAGGCCGGTCGTCGTCCTCACGCCGCTCAGGCCGCCGCGGATGGCGAACACGTAGCGCCCGGAGGCGAGCCGACGGCTGCCGCTCGCGTCGGCCTTGGGGACGAGGGTCACCGCGCCGTCGACCTGCGTCGACGCCGCCTCCAGGTCGACGCGCAGCGGCGGGGTCTCGTCGACCTTGAAGAGCGCGGCGGTGTCGGCGGTGATGGTGGTGGCGTCGACGCCGGGCAAGGCGGAGGCGGCCAGGTAGCTGTGCGTGGAAGCGTCCCAGTCGTAGGCGGCGATGGGCACGGAGAGCGCGGGCGCCTGGTCCGCCGGGAAGCCGCCGGCCACCACCAAGGACTGGAGCAGGTCCTTCTGGGCGCTGGCGGGAAGGGTCGGGGTCGCCTGCAGCGCCAGGTCGTTGGGCGTGGGGATGACGGAGCTCGTGAAGGTGGCCACCACGATCTCGTTGATGGGCGCGTGCTGGCTGACGTCCTTGCATCCCGCCGCCGCGAGGACCGCGGCCAGGATGAGGGAAGCGAAGCGGCGGGAGTGCATCGGCGGCCTCCTCGACCCGGGTCGACCCCGGGTGAAGCTCATTGGGGATGCGGCGAAGCGCCCCCCTGTTTGGCCCTGGCCGACTGGGATGTCAAGGGCGCGCACCACCAAGTGGCGCCCGCCGAGGGGGCCAACGGGCGTTGACGCACTGCATCCTCTCGCCCGGGCCTCGCGCGGGTACTGTGATCACCCAGTGTGATCCCGGCCGGGGCTGGAATCGGTCCCGCGCCGCACGGCGTCATGGGCCGCCTCCAGCCCTGCGTTCGCCCCGGCGAGCCGCCGGGCTCGTCTCGCCCGGCGCACGGCCACCAAGGCGATCCCGAGGAGGACCGCGATGGCCAGCACGCTGAGCTCGACCCGGCGGAGTGCGCCGTGGACCGCCGCCAGGTGGTGGGCGCCCAGGTAGCCGGCAGAGACGACCAGGGGGACGGAGACCAGGGCCGACAGCCCGTCGGCGAGGAGGAAGGTCCGCGGGCGGACGCCGTGCGTGGCGGCCAGCGCGAAGGCGGCCAGCCGGAGCCCCGACAGGTGGCGGGAGATGAGCACCGTCAGGAAGGCGTGGCGGGCGAGGTGGGCCTCCACCTTCTCCCTGCGCTCCCGGGTGAGGAGCCGCCGCACGGCGGCGTGCGAGAGCACCAGCTCCCCGTGCCGCCTGGCGAGGAGGAACCAGGCGAGGTCGCCGCACACGATCCCCAGCCAGCAGGTGATCATGGCCGGGGCGAGCGAGAGCAGCCCCTCGCCGGACAGCGCTCCGGCGGCGAGCTGCGTCGGCTCCTCGGGCAGCGGCACGCCCACCCCGGCCCCGAGGAGCAGGAGGAAGACGGCCAGGTAGCCGAAGCGGGAGAGCAGGGTCTCGACCACGATCCGGCAGTGTACCGGCTCGCGCGGCTGCGGGCTCGGCCGCCGGTGGGCAGTGCGACCGCCTTTCGGTTGCGACGCCCCGGCCCGTCGAGCAAGATTGGGCGCCTGCTGGCCAGAGACCCAGGGGGACCCCGCGCATGCCGCTCAAGATCCTGGTGACCGCGAAGCGGGTCGAGGACCCGGAGTCGCGCATCCGGGTCCGGCCCGATGCAGCCGGCATCGTCACCGACGGGGTCAACTACAAGCTGAACCCCTTCGACGAGATCGCCGTCGAGGAGGCGCTCCGGCTCAGGGAGCGCCACGGCGGCGAGGTCCTGGTGGTCTCGGTGGGCGGGGAGCGCTCCCAGGTCGAGCTCCGCGCGGCCATGGCCATGGGGGCCGACCGCGCCATCCTGGTGCGCCACGACGGCTTGCTCGACCCCTCCCTGGTGTCCGACCTGCTCTCCCGGGTGGTGGCCTCCGAGAAGCCGGACCTGGTGCTCATGGGCAAGCAATCCATCGACGACGACCAGGCCCAGACCGGCCCCTACCTGGCCGAGCGGCTGGGCTGGCCCCAGGCCACCTTCGCCTCCAAGGTCGAGTCGCTGGAGGGCGAGGCCGAGCAGCGGCGCGAGCCCGGCCTCGTGCTCCAGGGGAGCGAGCTCATCGTGGTGCGCGAGGTGGACGGCGGCGTGCAGACCCTGGCCGTGACGCTGCCAGCGGTGGTCACCACCGAGCTCCGGCTCAACAAGCCGCGGTTCGCCTCCCTGCCCGGCATCATGAAGGCCAAGAAGAAGCCGCTCCAGGAGATCCCCGCCTCGTCGCTGGGGGTGGACCTCGCGCCCCGGGTGGTGGTGCGCCGCCTGGCCGAGCCCCCGGTGCGAAAGGGCGGGGTCAAGGTCGCCGACGTCGACGAGCTCTTCCACAAGCTGCGCGAGGAGGCCAAGGTCCTCTAGCGGCGAGCCGCCGGACCGGCGAGTCATGGGAAACGTCCTCATCCTGGCGGAACACGCCGGCGGCGCCGTGAAGAAGCCGAGCCTCCACGCCCTGGCCGCGGCCCGGGAGCTCGCAACCCGGACCGGCAGCGAGCTCCACTGCGCGCTCCTGGGCGAGGGGCTCTCGGCGCTGGCCGGGGAGCTGGCCGGATACGGCGCCCCGGTCCACCTGCTCGAGTCCCCGGCGCTCCCGCAGCCCGTGGCCGAGTCCCTGGCGCCGGCGCTGGAGCGGCTGGCGCGCGAGCTCGGGACGACCTACCTCCTGGCGGCGGCCACGGCCTGGAGCAAGGACCTCCTGCCCCGGGTGGCGGCGCGGCTCGGGGCGGGGATGGCCTCCGAGGTGCTCGGCTTCGGTGGCGACGGCCCGGCGGTGACCTTCCGCCGCCCCATGTGGGCGGGGAACGTGCTGGCCGAGGTGGAGATCGCCACGCCGGTCAAGGTACTCACCGTCCGTCCCACCGAGTTCCCGCTGGCCGGTCCGGTCGGGGCCCCCGGGCCGGTGGTCCGGGCCGACCCTGGGCCGGCGCCGGCGGTCCGGGCCCGGGTGGTGGGCTTCGCCGAGGTGAGGACCACCCGGCCGCAGCTCGGCGACGCGCGGGTGGTGGTGGCCGGCGGGCGCGGGACCAAGGGTGACTTCCGGGCGGTGGAGGAGCTGGCCGACGCGCTGGGCGGGGCGGTGGGCGCCACCCGCGCCGCGGTGGACGCGGGCTGGGTGCCCAACGACTGGCAGGTGGGGCAGACCGGCAAGGTGGTGGCGCCGGACCTCTACGTGGCCGCCGGCATCTCCGGCGCCATCCAGCACCTGGCGGGCATGAAGGGCTCGCGGGTGATCGTGGCCATCAACAAGGACCCCGAGGCGCCCATCTTCCAGGTCGCGGACTACGGGCTGGTGGCCGACCTGTTCCAGGTGCTGCCGGCGCTGGTCGCGCGGGTGAAGGCCGGGCGGTGACCGAGGCCGACCTCTTGGCGCTGGGGATCCACCGGGTCCCCGTCCCCATCCCGTTCCCGCAGGCAGGGGGTCCGGTCAACGTCTACCTGGTGGAGGACGAGGGCGGGGGGATCGTCCTCGTCGATTCCGGCCTGGGCTCGCCCGAGGCCGAGGCCGTCCTCCTGGACGGCCTGGGCCGGGCCGGCCGGAGCCCGGAGGAGGTCCGCCGCATCCTCGTCACCCACGGTCACGTCGATCACTACGGCGGTGCCCGTGGGCTGGAGGAGCTGGCCGGCCACGCCGTCCCGGCGTTGGTGCACGCCGCCGACCTCCCCAAGGTGGCCGAGACCGGTCCGCGCTGGACGGCGCTGGCAGCGCACTACGGCGCCCACCTCGCCCGGCTGGGCGTTCCGGAGGCGGCCCTGGCGGTGGCGGGGCGGGAGGCGGAGCGAGGCTTCTCGCTGGCCCGCCGGATCCGCGAGGTGCGGCCCACCCTCCCCGGGGAGCGCCTCAGGACGCGCCACCTGGATCTGGAGGTGCTGCACATGCCCGGGCACACGCCCGGCCTCCTCTGTCTCTACGACCGGGCCCACCGCCTCCTCTTCTCCAGCGATCACCTGCTGGAGCGCGTCTCCCCGAACCCGCTCATCGAGCTGGGGCCGGACGGCCGCGACGGCTACTTCCGTCCACTGGTCGAGTACCTCCAGAGCATGGAGCGGACCCGGGCGCTGGAGGTGGAGCTGGTCCTGCCCGGACACGGGCCACCCTTCACCGGCCACCGGGCGGTGGCGGACAGCCTGCACTCGTTCTACGCCCGTCGCCAGGAGCGGCTCCTGGGACAGCTCCGCCGTGGCCCGCGCACGCCCTGGGAGCTGGTCCGGGCCCTCTTCCGCGAGCCCAGGCCCGGCGACGTCTTCCTGGCCATCTCCGAGGTCGCGGCGAACCTGGAGCTCATGGAGGAGCGCGGGGTGGTGGCGCGCGAGGAGCGGGACGGCGTCCGCCGCTACCATCCGGCGAGGTAGCGCCGGCGCCGTCGCGAGCCCCGCCGCTGGCGGCCCGAGCCTGCAGCCGCTGCCTCGAGGGCTCCACCAGCACCAGGGCCCGGCCGGGCGCGGCCGCAGTCGGGGGTCGGCGCCGGGGTGGAGGGCCTGGACGCCACACGGCGATCGAGGCATTCGCGGTGGGCTGCGCACCGCGCCCCGGGTCCGGTCCATCACCCCGATCGGATCGAGGAAGGGGAGCGGCCCGGGCTCGCCCGGGCCAGGCCCGCCGCCTGCCTGCTGCGACCCTCCGTGACGCCGGGGCATCACCGGCGCCTGCGCTCTGCCCTCTGGCCCCGAGCCCGTGGTAGGACCTCCCCGTGGCCGACCTCGCCCTGCTCGTCCTGACGCTGTTCTGGGGGACGACCTTCACCTTCGTGAAGCAGGTCCTGGAGGTGGCCTCCCCGGGCGTGTTCCTGTCGGCGCGCTTCGGCGTGGCGGCGCTGGTCCTGGGGGCCATCGCCCTGTGGCGGCGCGACCGGGTGGGGCAGCGCTTCCTCCTCCACGGCGGGATCCTCGGGCTCTGCCTGCTCGCCACCTTCGTGCTCCAGACGATCGGCCTCCGCTACACCACCCCCTCCCGCTCCGGCTTCCTCACCGGCCTGGCGGTGCTCCTGGTGCCGTTCGTGAGCCGCTTCTTGCTGGGGCGTCGGGTGCGGGCGGCGGCCTGGACCGGGGTGGCGCTGGCGGTGGTGGGGCTCTTCGTGCTCACCCGTCCCTTCGGCGGGGACCTGAAGGCCTCGGTCCGGGTGGGAGACGCGCTCACCGCCGGCTGCGCGGTGGCCTGCGCATTCCAGATCGCCCTCATGTCGGAGTGGTCGCCGCGACACCCGCTGGTCGCCTTCACCCTCCTGCAGATCGGGGTCACCCTGGCCGGCGCGCTCCTGATCCTGCCCTTCGAGCAGGCCCGCCTCGACGCCGCTCGCCTCGGTACCTTCGCCGGGGTGGTCGCCTTCACCGGCGTGTGGATGACCGCGCTCGCCTTCTTCGTCCAGAACTGGGGGCAGCGCCACACCACCGCGGTGCGGGCGGCGCTCATCTACACGCTGGAGCCGGTGGTGGCGGCGCTGTTCAGCCACTTCTACGGCGGGGAGGTCCTCTCCCCCGCGGACTGGCTGGGCGGCGGGCTGGTGGTGGCGGGGGTCCTGGCCGGGGAGCTGGGAGGCGCGCTGGAGGCGCGGGCCGGCGGCCGCGGCCGGGTGGAGGCGCCGCTGGCATGAGGGGGGCGGATGGAATTCCCCGGACCGGCGGCGGTTCCGTGGGCATGCCTGCGCGCACCGCCCTGGCCTGCACCGCGGCGCTCCTCCTCCTCCTGGCGGCCTGCCGGACGGTGCGCCCGCCCCCCGAGCCGGCCCGTACCCCGGAGCGGGCCCTTCTCGAGCTCTCCCCGGCCGACTTCCCCGCCTTCGCCGACGATCTCGCCTACGCCGGCCTGGACGAGGCGCTGGATCGCTCCATGGGCTGGCTCTCCCGTACGGCCGCAGCCGACCCCGGCCGCACCTTCGCCTTCGGCAAGGAGCGCGTCCCGGTGCAGAAGGTGTGGGAGACGCTGGCCCGCTTCCAGGAGCTGGTCCGCGACCGGCCGTCGCCTTCGGCGCTCGCCGAGGCGCTGCGCCGCGACTACCGCGTCTTCCGCTCCACCGGCGATGGCCAGGGCCAGGTGCTGGTCACCGGCTACTACCTGCCCGAGCTCCGCGGCTCGCTCGTGAAGCAGGGGCCGTTCGAGGTTCCGCTCCACCGGGCCCCGGACGACCTGGTGGAGGTGCGGGCCAAGGACTTCCCGCAGCTCTCCGAGGACCTGGTGGGCAGGGTGGTCTCGGGCAGGCTGGTGCCCTACCCCACCCGCGCCGAGATCGCCGCCGGCGCCCTCGACGGGCAGGGCGCGGAGCTGTGCTGGGTCGACTCGGCGGTGGACGCCTTCTACCTGGAGATCCAGGGGAGCGGGGTGGTACGGCTGCCGGACGGCACGGCGCGGGTGGTCACCTTCGCCGGGAAGAACGGCCACCGCTACGCCGCGTTGGGCACCGAGCTGGTGCGGCGCGGGGCCCTGAAGCCGGACGAGGTCTCGATGCAGTCGGTCCGGGCCTGGCTGGCCCAGCACCCCGCCGATCAGGCGGAGCTGCTTGCCAGGAACCCCTCCTACGTCTTCTTCCGCTTCGCCGACGCCGCCACCGGCTCCCTGGGGGTCCCGGTGACCGCCGACCGGACGGTGGCCGCCGACGCCCGCGTCTTTCCCAAGGGCGCGCTGGCCTTCCTGGAGAGCGAGCGGCCGGTCGACGCCACCGGGTCGGCTCTGCGCCCCTTCTCCCGCTTCGTCCTCGACCAGGACGCGGGCGGCGCCATCCGCACCGCGGCCCGGGTGGACCTGTTCTTCGGGGCCGGCGCCTACGCCGAGGGCGCCGCCGGGCGAATGCGCCAGGGCGGGCGGCTCTACTACCTGCTCCTCAGGTGATCAGTCGTAGGTGGGCCGCTCGAGCAGCGGCAGCCAGGCCCGGGCCGAGGCCGGGTCGGCGGGGCCGAGGGTCAGGTAGCGGCGGCCCAGGAGCGAGAAGGTCGCGTTCTGTGCCGCGGGCCAGCGCTCGCCCAGCTCCTGCATGAGGCCCTGGACCTGCCGCCCCGCGCCCAGCAGCCGGAGCAGATCGCGCTCCGCGGAGGTGAGCAGGGGCTCCACCGCCGGCGGCGGCAAGGGGGAGAGCGTGCCGTCGAGGGGGATGCGATCGGGCGCCCGGCCGTAGGTGTCGAGGCCGGGGTAGGCGGCGGCGAGCCTCTCGAAGAAGCGGCCGGCGACCACCACGCTGCCCTCGTCGAAGGCGATGCCGCTCCGCCAGGGCGGCCGGGTGCTGGACCAGGCCACCCGGCCCGAGAGCTGGAACGGCCCGGGTACCCTCTCGTTCACCAGCTCCAGGAAGAGGCGGGAGCCCGGCTCGAGCCGAAGCGGCGCCGCGACCTGGCACCCCTGGGGCCCGTAGTCGCTGGTGGGCCCTGCCCAGAAGCCGCCCTCGCGCAGGGCCACGCGCGCCTCGCACCGCACCGGGGCTCGAGGTGACCTGCGCGGGTTCTCGATGAACTCGGCCATGGCCAGAATCTACAGGAGGAGGGGCCCGGGCGGGAATGGGTCCCCGCTAACCACCCTGCCGGTCGAGGGGTCGGAAGCCGTCGGACGTTTCCCCAGATCGGTCCACACGCCCGGTGAGGGCGGCCCCGGCGAGGGCGGAGGAACAGGCGGCGCGGCCGACGTCCTGGAGTCCAGCTCCCGCGAGCGGTCCGTTCCTCGGCCGGTTGCCGTGGCGCGTGGCCTCTGCCAGCATCGCCGCCCCCATGGGCGCCACCCCCTCGAAGACCACGCTGGCAGAGGACCTGCGGTCGCTGCTCCGCTCCCCACGCGAGCTGTGGCTGCTCTACCTCGCCACCTTCCTCGAGTGGCTGGGGATCTTCTCCTTCCTCCCCACCTTGACCTTGTGGCTGACCGGCGACTTCGGGATGGACGACCGGACGGCAGGCTGGTGGGCGGCCATCTTCGCCACGGCCATGGTGGGCCTGGTGGTGGTGGTCGGCTCGGTGGCAGACGCCTTCGGGGTCCGGAACACCCTCATTCTCTCCTTCGCGCTGGCGGCGGTGACGCGGCTGGGGATGGCGCTGGCCGGGAGCCCGGGCTCGGCCATCGCCTGGCTCATGCTCTTCGCCTTCGCCTACGCCAGCATCTCCCCGGTGGTGCAGACCGCCATCCAGCGGGCCTCGAGCTCCCGGACCCGGGCCTTCGCCTTCTCCCTCTGGTACGTGAGCTTCAACCTGGGCGGAGCCCTGGCCGGGCCGCTGGTCATCGATCCGATCCGCCGCGCCTTCCTCGATCCCGCCACCGGGAAGCTGATCCGGCGGGAGGTGCCGCTGCCGCTGCTCGGCGCGCGGCCCATGAGCGCCTACGCCGCCATCCTGGGGCTGGGGTTCGCCTTCGCGGTGGGAGGCCTCCTCGCGACCCTGCTGCTCCGCCGGGGGTTCGAGGAGCGGACCGACCCCGAGGACGCCGGCGCGCCGGCTCGGAAGAGGGCCTTCTTCTCGGCCCTGGTCGAGGCGGCCCGCGACCGGTTCTTCTGGCGGTTCATCCTGCTCATGGTCTTCCTGTCGCTGGTGCGGATGATGTTCCAGCACATGCACTTCACCTGGCCGAAGTACGTCCTGCGCGAGCAGGGCGAGGCCTTCCCGGTGGGGACGGTATGGTCCCTGAACAGCCTGCTCATCCTGTTCCTGGCGCCCATCACCACCGCCTGGACCCGTCACCGTCGGCCCTTCGAGGTGCTGCTCCTCGGGGCCTTCGTGTCGGCGCTGAGCCCGTTCGTGCTCTGCCTGGGCTCGTCCCTGCCCTTCCAGGTGGCGATGATCCTCGTGCTCACCCTGGGTGAAGCGCTCTGGTCTCCGCGCCTCTACGAGTACAACGTGGCCATCGCCCCGCGAGGGCGTGAGGCGACCTACGTCAGCCTGGCCATGCTCCCCTACTTCCTGGCCAAGTTCCTGGTGGGGCCGGCCTCCGGCTACCTGCTGGAGGCCTTCTGCCCGGCACAGGGGCCGCGCCACCCGGCGCTGCTCTGGGCGATGATCGGCCTCTCCACCATGGTGGGGCCGGTGGGCATCCTGGCCGGCCGGCGCTGGATGACGGGAGAGCGCCCGGCGGCCCGGGCCGCAGCCGCCTGACCCGCGCCGGGCCCGAGGTTGACCCGCCACCGGCCCTCCTCTAGCGTGGCCGGACGAGGCCCAGGCGCCCGTGACCATCGACTACCACAGCGCCGCCGAGTACACGGTCTTCCGGCTGGTGAACGCGGACGGCGGGCGCGTCCTCGACCTCGCCTTCCTGACCCTGTCCGCCCGCTGGTTCGGGATCCTCTTCGGGGTGGCGCTGGCTGCGTTTCTCTGGTTCCGCGGCGGCCGCCGGCGGGTGGCGCTGCTCGTCGGGCTGGCCCTGGCGCTCCTCTTCTCAGATTTCCTGGGCGCCCAGGTGCTCCGGCCGCTCTTCCAGAGGATGCGCCCCTGCTACGCCCTGCCGCCCGGCGGGGTCCGCTGGCTCGGGGCGGCGAGCGACGTGGGATCGCTCCCCAGCCTCCATGCCTCGAACTTCTTCGCCATGGCCGGGGTGACCTGGGCCGCGAACCGGCGAGCCGGGTGGACCGCGGCGGGGGTGGCGGCGCTGGTGGCGCTCTCCCGGATCTACCTCGGTGTCCACTGGCCGACCGACGTCCTGGCCGGCGCCGCCTGGGGGCTCGGCTGCGCCTCGGGTGCGGTGGGCGCGGCGGTCAGCGCCGTGGCCAACCTCAGGGAGCGCGACGCCAGGCACCAGGCTCCCCGCCCCTGAGCGGCCCGCCGGGTGGCGGCTCGGCGAGCCGTTCGCCCGCGTCCCTCGGGCGTGCCATGCTGCGCGCCGATGCTGGCCGTGTGGACCTGGCACCTGCTCCTCTGCGCCGCGCTGGCGCCGCTGGTGGTGCTGGTCCACGAGCTCGGGCACGCGCTGGCCGGCGCGCTGGTGGGGTTCCGCTTCCAGCTGGTCCAGGTCGGGCCGGTGGCCCTCTTGCGGGGGCCGGAGGGCCTCCGCCTGCGCTGGCACCAGCGCGTCCCGGGCCAGGTGCTGGGGCAGCAATCCAGCGCCCCGGAGGACGACCGGGCGCTGCCAGCTCGCCTGGCGGTGCACGGCGCCGGCGGGCCGGCCCTGAACCTCCTCACCGCCGTGCTCGCCTGGGGAGCGGTCGCCGCGGCGGGGCAGCCATCGGGCCCGGCCGGCGCCGCGGCCCTCGGCATCCTCGAGGGCCTGGGCGCCCTCTCCGTCTTCGGGCTGGTGGATCTCTTCCCCATGCGGCTCAGGGGCCAGCTCTCCGACGGCGCGCGGATCGTCCACGCGCTCCGGGCGGCGCGGAGCCCGGCCGGGATCGCGCTCCTCCGGGCCAGCATGAGACAGGCCCGGGCGCTTCGGCCGCGGGAGTGGAGCCTCTCCGCGCGGGAGCTGGCCGGGCTCTCCGAGACCGACGCGCGGGCGCGCGACGAGCTGCTCCTCTTTGCGCTGGGCCTGGCCAACGACCAGGGGGACCGCGCGCTGGCGCGGGAGCTCGTCGAGCGCGGGGGCGCGATCCGCGATCCGTCCACCCAGGTCGAGTTCGGTCTCCAGGCGGCCATGCTCGAGGCGCTGGAGGGAGAGCCGGCCCGGGCCCGGCAGCGCCTCGAGGTCGTGGGAGGACACCCCTCGCTCCCGGAGTACTCGAGCCTCGCCCACGCGGCCGTGCTCGCCGCCGAGGGCCGGGCGGAGGAGGCGAGCCGGGCCCTCGAGCGCTGGGAGCGGCTCGTGGCCGCGCTCCCGCCGTACGTGAGGGTGGGGAACGAATGGGCCGAGGAGGCAGTCCGGGCTCGTCTCGCCCCCGTTGCCGATCCCGGTTCGGATCAGGCCCAAGGGCGGACCGGGGTCTCCTGGCCTCGCTGACCGGCGGGGGGCAGGGGCCTCCCCGGGGTCCACGGGGTGTGCGCCAGCCGGGCGCCGGCGTTCCCGTGCCGCCCGCCGTGCCCGTGCCCCGGAGGCTCGGGCAGAGCCGGTTGCACGCCTCCGGCCGCGCGCCACCCTCGACCAAGGGCGGGAGGGGGGCGGCCCGGCCGCCGAGGTTCCGGGCAGGGTGCGCGAATCGACAGGGTCAGCGCCCAAACGGGCGTGGCCCCGCGTACCGCGCCTGGGACCCGAGCTCCTCCTCGATCCGCAGCAGCTGGTTGTACTTCGCGACCCGCTCGCCACGGCAGGGCGCACCGGTCTTCAGCTGGCCCGCGCCGGTCGCGACCGTGAAGTCGGCGATGAAGTCGTCTGCGGTCTCGCCGGAGCGATGGGAGACGACCGTCCCGTACCCCGCTGCGCGCGCGATGCGCATGCAATCGAGGGTCTCGGTCACCGAGCCGATCTGGTTCAGCTTGATGAGGACCGAGTTGGCCACCTTCTTCTCGATCGCCTGGGCCACGATGGCTGGATTGGTGACGAAGATGTCGTCGCCCACCAGCTTCGCCTTGCCACCGAGCCTCTCGGTGAGGAGCCGCCAGCCATCCCAGTCCTGCTCGGCGAGCCCGTCCTCCAGCGACCAGATGGGGTACTGGCGGATCCAGTCCGCCCAGAACTCCACCATCTGCTCCGAGGTCTTCCTGCTCTTGTCGGACTTCGCGAACAGGTAGGCCCCGTCCTCGAAGAACTCGCTGGCGGCGGGGTCGAGCGCCAGGACCACGTCCTTGCCCGGGGCAAGGCCGGCCTTCTGGATGGCGGCCAGGATCACGTCCACTGCCTCGACGTTCGCCCGGAGGTTCGGCGCGAAGCCACCCTCGTCGCCGACCCCGGTGCCCAGGCCCTTGGACTTCAGCGTGCTCTTGAGCGCCTGGTAGCACTCCGCCGCCCACCGCATGGCCTCCTGGAAGCTCGGGGCGCCCACCGGCGCGATCATGAACTCCTGGAAGTCGACGCTGTTGTCGGCGTGCGCGCCACCATTCAGGACGTTCAGCATGGGGACCGGCAGGAGCCGTGCGTCGACGCCGCCGAGGTAGCGGTAGAGCGGCAGGTCACGCGAGTCGGCCGCGGCGCGGGCCACCGCCATCGAGACCCCCAGGATGGCGTTCGCCCCCAGCTTGTCCTTGTTGGCGGTGCCGTCGAGGGCGAGCAGCCTGGCGTCCACCGCGCCCTGGTCGAGCGCGTCCGTGCCGACGAGCGCGGGGGCGATCGCCTGGTTCACGTTTCCGACCGCCCGGGAGACCCCCTTTCCCCCGAAACGCTTCTTGTCACCGTCTCGGAGCTCGAGCGCCTCGCGAGTCCCGGTCGATGCTCCCGAGGGCACTCCGGCCCGACCGGTCGAACCATCCTCCAGCTGCACATCGACCTCGACGGTGGGGTTGCCCCGTGAGTCGAGGATCTCCCGCGCCTTGACCTTCGCGATCGCGGTCACGTGGACCTCCTTGTAGGGATCGGCTCCTGGGCCGCTCCTGCGGCCCAGGGCTGGACCACTCCAGTTCTCGCTCCGCGCCGGAGGAGGTCCTTGGTGTCCGGGATGCCTCCCGCGAGCGCGTCGCGTCGCCAGGAGTCATTGGCCACCGGAACGGTGGCGGTTTTCGGCGGACTCCACCGCCTTCCTGATGGCCGGAGCGTACCAAGCGCGGAATGGGGCCGCAACGAGGACATGCCGGAGGGGAGCGCACGTCGGCTGGTTCGCCCGCGGTGGCTGCGGCGGACGGCGGTGGCCTTACCGGTCCGCCGGGGACGGGGTGCCCGGGTGGACCGGCCGGGGACCGGGACGTCGCCTCGGGCCAAGCCGCCCCCGCCCAGGCCACGCCTAGGCCGCCCAGTCCAGGATCACCTTCCCCGACCGCCCGCTCCGCATGACGTCGAAGGCGCGCTGGTACTCGGCGATGGGGAAGCGATGGGTGATGACCGGGCCGATGTCCAGGCCGGTCTGCAGCATGGCGATCATCTTGTACCAGGTCTCGTACATCTCCCGGCCGTAGATGCCCTTCAGGAGAAGCCCCTTGAAGACGACCTGGCCCCAGTCGATCGCCTCCTCGCCGGGCATGATCCCGAGGAGGGCGATGCGGCCGCCGTGGTTCATCACCTCGAGGAGCTGGCGGAAGGCCTGGCCGTTCCCGCTCATCTCCAGCCCCACGTCGAACCCCTCCTTCATCCGCAGCTCGCGCATCACCCCGCGCAGGTCCTCGCGGGCCACGTTCACCACCCGCGAGGCGCCGAGCTTCCGGGCCAGCTCCAGCCGGTAGTCGTTCACGTCGGTGACCACCACGTGGCGGGCCCCCACGTGGCGGGCGATCCCGGCGGCCATGACGCCGATGGGGCCTGCGCCGGTGACCAGGACGTCCTCGCCCACCAGGTCGAACGAGAGGGCGGTGTGGGCGGCGTTGCCGAAGGGGTCGAGGACGGCGGCCACGTCGTCGGGAACGTCGTCGGGGATGCGGTAGACGTTGTCGGCGGGGATGACCAGGAGCTCGGCGAAGGCGCCGGGCCGGTTCACGCCCACCCCCACGGCGTGGCGGCAGAGGTGGCGGCGGCCGGCACGGCAGTTCCGGCAGAAGCCGCAGGTGACGTGGCCCTCCCCGCTCACCCGCTCGCCGGGGCGGAACGCCTCCACCTCGGCGCCCACCCGCTCCACCCGCCCCACGTACTCGTGCCCCACCACCATGGGCACGGGGATGGTCCGCTGGCTCCAAGCGTCCCAGTTGTAGATGTGCACGTCGGTCCCGCAGATGGCGGTCCGGGCGATGCGGATCATGACGTCGTGGACGCCCACCTCGGGCTCGGGCAGGTCGTCCGCCATCCAGATCCCCTCGCCCCGCTCCGCCTTCACGAGACCCTTCATCGGCCGCCTCCCGCACCACCGCGCACGGTGCGCTAGATCACGCCCAGCCGGCGCCCCACCTTCTCGAACGCCAGGACCGCCAGCTCCAGGTCCTCGCGCGAGTGGGCGGCGCTCATCTGCGTGCGGATGCGCGCCTGTCCGCGCGGCACCACCGGGTAGAAGAAGCCCACCGCGTAGACGCTCTCCTCGAGGAGCGCGCGCGCGAACTGCTGGGCGAGCGGGGCCTCCCCCAGCATCACCGGGATGATGGGGTGCTCGCCGGGGAGGAGCCGGAACCCCAGCCGGGTGAGCTCCTCGCGGAAGAAGCGGGCGTTGTCCCGGAGCCGGGCCCGCAGCGCGTCGCCCGACTCCAGAAGGTCGAGGACCGAGAGGGTCACCCCGGCCACCACCGGCGGGAGCGCGTTGGAGAAGAGGTAGGGGCGCGCCCTCTGCCTGAGCCAGGCCACGACCTCGCGCGGGCCGGCCAGGTAGCCGCCGGCGGCCCCGCCCAGCGCCTTGCCGAGCGTGCCGGTGAGGAGGTCCACCCGCCCCTCCACCCGGTGGTGCTCGGGCGTGCCCCGCCCCCTCTCGCCCACGCAGCCGACCGCGTGGCTGTCGTCGACGAGGACCAGGGCGCCGTGGCGATCGGCCAGATCGCAGATCTCGGGAAGCCTGGCGAGGTAGCCGTCCATGGAGAACACGCCGTCGGTGGCGATGAGCTTGAAGCGGGCGCCGGCGGCCTCGGCGGCCTCGAGCTGGCGGGCCAGGTCGGCCATGTCGCCGTTGGCATAGCGGAACCGCTGGGCCTTGCAGAGCCGTATCCCGTCGATCAGCGAGGCGTGGTTGAGGGCGTCGGAGACGACCGCGTCCTCCTCGCCGAGGAGCGCCTCGAACACCCCGCCATTGGCGTCGAAGCAGGAGGAGAAGAGGATGGCGTCCTCCATCCCCAGGAAGCGGGCCAGGCGTGCCTCCAGCGTGCGGTGGACCTCCTGGGTCCCGCAGATGAAGCGGACCGACGAGAGCCCGAAGCCCCAGCGCCGGAGGGCGGCGCAGCCCGCCTCGACGAGTTCCGGCCTTCCCGAGAGGCCCAGGTAGTTGTTGGCGCAGAGGTTCACCACCCGCCGGCCGTCGGCCTCCACCCAGGCGCCCTGGGGGCTGGCGAGGACCCGCTCCCGCTTGGTGAGCCCCTCCGCCTCGAGCTGGGCGAGCTGCGCCCTGAGGTGCTGGCTGAAAGCGCCCTGCATGGCGGCCTCCGCGGGTGGACTATAGCGCCGCCCGGGCGGCGAGGCCCCGGGTGAACGTCCGCGCTATAACCGGGCCATGGACATCCTGGCCCTGCAGGCGGCGCTCGCGGAGGCGGAGCTCGACGGCTGGCTCCTCTACGACTTCCACGGCCAGAACCCCACCGCGGTGGCCGCGCTCGCGCTCGAGGGGCACATGCTCTCCCGGCGCTGGTTCTACCTCGTGCCCCGGCAGGGCCAGCCGCGGGCGCTGGTGCACGCCATCGAGGAGGGCTCGTTCCCGCCCGGCGTCGCGGGGGCGCGGCGCAGCTACTCCTCCTGGCAGTCGCAGCGCCAGGAGCTCGGCGCGCTCCTCCGGACGCTCCGGCCCGGGGCCCGCATCGCCATGGAGTACTGGCCGGAGGGCGCCATCCCCACCCTGTCGCGGGTGGACGCGGGCGTGCTGGAGCTCGTCCGCTCCTTCGGCGTCGAGGTGGTCTCCTCCGGCGACCTGGTCCAGCGCTTCCTCTGCCGCTGGGACGAGGCGCAGGTGGCGAGCCACCGGCGGGCGCTCGAGGTCATCGACGCCGCCAAGGACCAGGCCTTCTCGCGCATCGGGGACGCCCAGCGCCGGGGGGAGGCGCTCCTGGAGACCGACGTCCAGCGCTTCCTCTCGGAGCGCTTCGACGAGGCGGGCCTCGAGGCCGACCACCCGCCCATCGTGGCGGTGAACGGCCACGCCGCCGACCCCCACTACGAGCCGTCGCAGGCGACGCCCACCCCCATCCGCAAGGGCGACCTGGTGCTCATCGACCTGTGGGCGCGGGGGAAGGGGCCCCGGGACGTCTACGCCGACATCACCTGGGTCGGCTTCTGCGGCGAGCACCCGCCGGCGCGGCTCCAGGAGATCTTCCGGGTCACGGCCGAGGCGCGCGACGCCGGGCTCTCGCTCCTCGAGCGGGCCTTCCGGGAGGGCCGGACGCTGCGCGGGTTCGAGGTCGACCGGGCGGTGCGCGACCACATCGCCGCCCATGGGCTCGGCGACCGCTTCCTGCACCGCACCGGCCACTCCATCGGCACGCGGGTCCACGGCGACGGCGCCAACCTCGACGACCTCGAGACCCACGACACCCGGCCGCTGGTGCCGGGCCTGGGGTTCTCGGTCGAGCCCGGCATCTACCTGCCCGCCGAGGGGCTCGGGGTGCGCCTGGAGGTCGACGTCTTCCTGAGCGCGGATGGGCCCCGGGTGTTCGGCCCGATCCAGCGCGAGCTGGTCCGGGTATGAGCGGGCCGCCCGGCGACTACCTCCTCCTCGCGCTGCGCACCCCGACGCTACCGCCGGCCAGCCACACCAACGCCTGGATCGTCCCCGACGGGCAGGGCGGCGTGGCGGTGGTCGACCCCGGCGCACCCGAGCCGGACGAGCAGGCGCGGCTCCTCGGGCTCCTCGACCGGCTGGCCGCGCAGGGGCGTCCCCTGAGCGCCGTGTGGCTCACCCACGCCCACCCCGACCACGTCGGCGCGGTGGCCGCGGTGGTGGAGCGCCGGGGGGTCCCGGTGCGGGGACACCGGCTCCTCGGGGCGCGGCTGGGGATGCCGGTCCTGCCGGTGGCGGAGGGCGAGCGGCTGGGCCGGTTCCGGGTGCTGGAGACGCCAGGGCACGCGAGGGAGCACCTCTCCTTCCTCGATCTCGAGACCGGGGCGCTCGTCTGCGGCGACATGGCCAGCACCGTGTCCACCATCGTCATCGACCCACCCGAGGGCGACATGGCCGAGTACGTCCGGCAGCTCGAGCGGCTCGGCCGGCTCGCCACCGGCGCGCTCTGCCCCGGGCACGGGCCGCCCGCTCCCGACGCGGCCCGGACGCTCGAGGAGGCGGTGGCCCATCGCCGGGCGCGCGAGGCCCTGGTGCTGGCCGCGCTCGAGGTGCCGGGCACGCTCGAGGAGATCACGGGGCGCGCCTACGCCGACGCGCCGGCAGCGGCACTCCCTGCGGCGGCCCGGAGCTGCCTGGCCGGGCTCCTGAAGCTCCGCGGGGAGGGGCGGGCGCGGGAGCGCGCCGGCATCTGGAACGCCTCCTGACGGCCTGCGTCAGTTTTCCGAGCGGGTTTGACGAAATGACACGCGGAAGGAGGCTTGCTGCGCGCTAACTACCGGATATTCCCGAGTGCGCAAGAGGGTACGGCCGTTGCAGCTATCGCCGCCATGGCCACGCGCCTCGTTCGGGTCGTGAAGGTGGCGGCGCTGCTGTCGAGCGCCTTCCTCTTGGGCGGGGCGTCCGCGGAGGTGGCGGTCCGGGCGCGGGAGGCGACCAGGCTCGAGCGGCGGCGGGGCGTGGCCGGTGAGCTCGTGGCCCTGAAGCTCACCCGGCCCGACGGGTCGGTGGTGGCCCAGCCGCGGCTCATCGCCGCCGCCGGGAAGTCGGCGCGGCTCGTGCTCCACCCCCCGGGCCGGCCCGACGACGTGAAGGTCTCCTTCCGCATCAGCGTGGCGCGCCAGCTCGGGGACGTGATCGCGCTCGACTACGAGCTGTTCCTCCCCGACGAGAGCGTCTTCTCCCACGGACGCCTGCACCTCTCGCCGGGCGTCCAGCAGGCCATCCAGCTGCCGGACGGCGAGCTCCTCGCCACCTGGCTGGCCGTCCCCTTCCCCTCGGCACAGTTCGACGACTACATGAAGGCCCAGCGGGTGCTCGAGGACGGCGCCACGCTCATCTAGACGGGGGCTCGGCGGGCTCGGCCGGCGCGCCCGTCGCCCGGCCCTGGGCGCCGTTCTCCAGAGCCTGCGCCTCGAGCTCGAGCCGCGCGGCCTGTGCCTCGAGCACCCGCGCTCGGATCGCGAGCTGCATCCGCTGGTCTACCAGCGAGGCGATGGCGGTGACCAGCGAACGCTTGCTCGCCGGGGACGCGGGCGCCGCCCCGTCGTCGTCGGACGCCGCCCATGCGGGCGAGGCGTAGGGGGCTCCGCCTCCCGCCTGGGCGGGGGCGCTGGTGGCGCTGCGCAGCGCGGCCAGGATGCGGGCGTCGAGCACCGCGCACCTGCGGCGCAGCCGGTCGGCCTCGTCGCGCAGGAGGTTGACGCGCTCCACGAGCTCGTCGGCCCGCTCGTGCGCGGACTCCTCGGGCGAGCCGCCGGCGGGGGGAGCGCTCGCCCCGGGCCGGAGGCGCTCGAGCTCGACGGCCAGCTCCTGCGAGCGCACCAGGAGCGGCTCGAGCTCGCCCTCCACGTCCTCGCCGGCCAGGCGGCGCTCCTTGAGGGCCTCGATGCGCGCCGCCAGGTCGTAGAGCTCGTGGCGGAGCGCGCCGGCGTCGGGGCTCGGGCCCGAGGCGAGGAGGGCGGCGAGGAGGACGGGTGCGAGCATGCGAGTACCGTCAGGGACGGGAGCAACGATCGTGCCGGCAACCCGGCCCCGGCGTTCCGCGAGGTTATGCGCGCCCGGCGCCGACCTCCCCGGCACAACGGTCCGGCGGGCCTCGAAAATCCGAGCGGGCCTGGCTCAGGGGTCGGTGTCGTCCCGCGCGATGCCGTACTTCTCCAGCTTGTAGTAGAGCGCCGAGGGCTTGATGCCCAGGAGCCGGGCCGCCTCGGCCTTGACCCCGTGCGCCTTCTCGAACGCCTCGAGGACCAGCCGCCGCTCGAGGTCCTCGAGCACCTCGGGGAGGCTCCGGTCGTCGGAGGGCGCGGGCTCGCGGGCCGGGGTCGGGCCGCGACGCAATCCCTCGGGGAGGTCCTTCTCGCTGACCAGCGGGCCCTCGGCGAAGACCAGGGCCTGCTCCACCAGGTTCTGCAGCTCGCGCACGTTGCCCGGCCAGCGGTGGCGGCGGAGGAGCTCCAGCGCCTGGGGCGCAAAGCCCTGGACCTTCCGCCCCAGGCGCGGCGCGGCCCGGGCCAGGAAGTGGGCAGCCAGCTCCTCCACGTCGCCGGGCCGGTCGCGGAGCGGGGGCAGGCGGATCTGCACCACGTCCAGCCGGTAGTAGAGGTCCTCGCGGAAGCGCTCCTCGGAGACCAGGCGGGAGAGGTCGCGGTTGGTGGCCGAGACCACCCGCACGTCCACCTCCACCGACCCTTCGCCGCCGACCCGCTCGATGCGCCGCTCCTGCAGGACGCGCAGGAGCTTCACCTGGACGGAGGGCGGGATCTCGCCCACCTCGTCGAGGAAGAGGGTCCCGCCGTGGGCCAGCTCGAAGCGCCCCAGCTTGCGCCTCACCGCGCCGGTGAAGGCCCCGCGCTCGTGGCCGAAGAGCTCGGACTCGAGCAACCCCTCGGGGATGGCGGCGCAGGAAACGGAGACGAAGGGCCGCGCCCGGCGCGGGCCGGCGTCGTGGAGGGCGCGGGCCACGAGCTCCTTGCCGGTCCCCGATTCCCCCAGGATGAGCACGGTGGCGTCGGTGGGTGCCACCTTGCGGATCTGCTCCAGCACCCGCCGCATGGGCTCTGAACCGCCCAGCAGGCCGTGCGGGTCGTGTTCCCGGAGGAGGTCCGCGTCGAGGGCCTCGGCCCGGTCGCTCTCGGTCCGCGCGAAGCGCCGTTCCTGCGCGATCTGGATCGCCTTCTCCACCCGCGCCCGCAGCACCTCGGGCGAGAACGGCTTCTCCACGAAGTCGATGGCCCCCTGGTGCATGGCCTCGACGGCGGTGGCGACGGTGCCGTGGGCGGAGATCACCAGCACGGTGGCGTCGGGGTCGAAGGCGCGGAGCCGGCGCAGCACCTCGATGCCGTCCACCGGTACCATGCGAAGGTCGGTGACGACCACGTCGGCCGGGCGCTTCCGGTAGGCGGCCAGGGCCTCCTCGCCGCCCTTCACCCCCAGTACCTCGTGGCCCATGCGCGAGAGCACCAGCACCATGCCCTCGCGCATGGCGTCGTGGTCGTCTGCCACCAGGATGCGAGCCATCTCCCCGGAGTCTACTGCACGCCCCGGCCCGGCCGGGCACGGTGGAGCCATCGATTGTTTCAAAGTGTTCCTGCGGTTCTTCGTATTTGCGAACCGAGGGGGAGTGGTTACGCATCTAAGAGAACGGGGGCGGACATCCCGCCCGGGTGATCTCAATGAACAAGCAGGCGACCAGGTTCAACGTCGGCTTCCTCGTCATCGCCCTCCTCTCGGTCCTGGCCTTCCAGGGGCTGTGGGCCCGGGCGCAGGTCGTGGCCATCCCCTACAGCGAGTTCCAGAGGCTGGTGCGCGAGGACAAGGTGGCGCAGGTGACGGTCTCGCAGGACCAGCTCCAGGGCGAGCTGAAGGAGCCGCTGCTCGACGGGAAGAGGCGCTTCGTCACCGTGCGGGTCGACGCGGAGATGGCCAAGGAGCTCGACGCCCACAAGGTGCAGTACGCCGGTCGATTCCAAAGCGACCTGGTCCCCATGGTCCTCTCCTGGGTGGTGCCGACCCTGATCTTCTTCGGGATCTGGATGTGGCTCTCCCGGCGCATGTCCAAGCAGCTGGGGGGCATGGGCGGGGGGCTCATGTCCATCGGGAAGTCGAAGGCCAAGGTCTACGTGGAGACGGACACCAAGGTCGCCTTCGCCGACGTGGCGGGC
>Ga0335071_10001174_pt1 | contig 28248 bp, 28 predicted proteins | sample Lox_Sample_15_FD_206724 | JGI IMG/M metagenome (GOLD analysis project Ga0335071, IMG submission 206724) | Soil microbial communities from Loxahatchee National Wildlife Refuge, Florida, United States - Lox_Sample_1.5 | ecosystem: Environmental > Terrestrial > Soil > Wetlands | place: USA...
AGCTGCTGCGCGCCGAGGGCGAGATCGGCCGCAAGGCGGAGTTCCTCCTCCAGGAGGTGGCCCGGGAGAGCCACACCATCGGCAGCAAGGCCAACGACCTCGAGATCGCGAAGGCCGTGATCGAATGCAAGAACGAGCTCGAGCGGGTGCGCGAGCAGATCGCCAACGTCGAGTGAAACCGGACCCCCGGAACTCGGTCGGCCCCGCGGCGGCCTGGCATTTCCGGCTGGCGGCGGGTTTGTTCGGCGCCGCGGCGGCGGTTGAGCTGGGCGCGCAGGCGGTCCGCGGCCCGGGCGGGGCGGGCCCGTGGGGCTGGCTGGCGCTGCTGGGGACCGGCGCGTGGGTCGTCGGCTTGGTCTGGCGGGAGCGCGTCGGCGTCGCCCGGTCGTGGCAGTTGTGTCTTTGGGTGATGGTGGTGAGCCTGCTGGTCGTCCTGCTCGCGGCGTGGCGCGGCTTCCTTTTCGGCCGCCTCGAGTTTCCCGGCCGCGAATTTCCGAGGCTTGGGCCCGTGCCGCTGAGCGGGCCGTTGCTGTGGTGGCTGGTGGTGGGCGGGGGCTTCCTGGTCGCGGAGGGCTTGTGGGGCGAGTCCAGGGCGGGGGTGTCGGCGTTCACCGCGCTGGTCGCGGTGCTGCTCGCGCTCCTGCTGTTGCCGTTCCTCGGCCCGGTGCGGGGCTACTGGCGGTGGTCGGGCGGACCGGGCTTTCTTGGCGTCTCGTGGGAGCTCCTGGTGGGGTGGATCGTCCTGTCGCTCGGCCTGGCGCTCGGCTTGGTGATCATGGGTGAGAATTGGAGTCCGCCCGAGGCGCGTGCGCGCCGGCAGGCTTGGGCGCCGGCGGCAGTGCTGCTGACCCTCACGGTCGTCTGCCTTTGCGCCGCTCTCCAGACGCGCCTGTGGCTCGCCGTCGGCTTCGGCGCGGCCAACGCCGCGGTGTTCATCACCGTGCTGGCGCGTTTTCTGCGGGCTCCGGCGGCGCGAACCTAGGTCGGGCCGCCGCCCGGCTCCTCGGGCTGGCGGAGCGAGTAGAGCAGGTAGATGATCACGCCCACGCAGATGCCGGAGTCGGCGACGTTGAAGGTGGGGTAGGTGTAGCTGCCGAAGTGGAAGTCGAGGAAGTCGACGACGTGGCCGCGCGCCATCCGGTCGACGAGGTTGCCCAGGATGCCGCCGCAGAGCAGCCCGAAGCTGAGCTGCACCGGCCAGCGGCGCAGGCCGAGCTGGTGCCGCCAGGCGAAGATCGCCACCAGCGTCGCCATTGCCAGCAGCGCGAGGAACGTGCTCCGGCCGGTGAACAGGCTCCACGCCGCGCCGGTGTTGCCGACGTTCACGAGATTGAAGAAACCGGGGACGACTTCGATCCGGAGGGGCGGGTTGTAGGTCGGGTAGGGCAGGCGGAAGCTGATCCAAGCCTTGGTCAGCTGGTCGAGCGCCAGCACCGCGGCCGCCAGATAGAGCAGCAGCCGGTAGGCGCGGAGGCGCTCGAGGCGCGAGGGGGGCGGGGGCGCCGCGGGGGCGGCGGGCGGAGGCGGAGGCGAAACGTCGGACGGGGCGGACGTCATTCCTCGGGCTCTTCCTCCGCCAGCTTGCCGCCCTCCTCGCCGGAACCGTCCGCGAAGATCCCGGCGCGCTGCACGGAGCGGTGCCGGTTCTTTTCCAGCTCCTTCTGCGCCTCGGCCGAGTAGCGGGTGAACGGCACGGCGAGCAGGCGGTCGCGGCTGATCGGCTTGGCCGTCAGCTCGCAGATGCCGTAGGTGCCGGCGCGGATGCGCTCGATGGCCGCCTCGACCTCGGACAGCGCCTCCTGCTCGTTGGACACGAGGCTGAGGGCGAAATCGCGATCGAAGGTGTCGGTGCCGGCGTCGGCCATGTGCTGGCCGTAGCCGGACAGGTCGCCGGCGTCCTCCTTGGCCGAGCGCTTGAGCGTCTCCTCGGAGTGCTGGCCGAGGGACTCGAGGACGTGGTTGCGCAGGTCGACGAGCAGGCGGTAATAGCGGCGGTATTTCTCCGGCACGTCCTCGGCCTCGGCGGGTTCCGCGCCGGCCTTGTGCAGCTTGGCGGGGTTGAACCCGAGGATGTCGGCAACGGAGGCGGCCTTGATGTGGTGGGGGACCGGCGGCCGGCTCGCGCCCTTCGCGGGCTGGTGGGCGCGGGCCTCGCCCGCCTTGCCGGGGGCGGCGCCGGCGTGCGCGGAGCGCTTCTCGTTGCGCTTCGCGATCTCGCGGACCTCGTCGAGGCTGAAGGCGATGGGCTTGGCGGTCTTGCGCTCGAGCAGGCGGCGCTTGAGCTCGGCGGCGCCGGCGCCCTTGGCGGCGGGCTCGGCCTTGGCCGGCGCGGCCTTTTTGGCCGGCGCCTTCTTGGGCACGGGGGCGTGGGCCCGGACGGGTGCGGCCTTCGCGGGCTTTTTGGCGGGAGAGGACTTCTTGGTTTTGGCCATGATGAGGGAAGGGTCGGGGGTCGTGAATTTCAGACGCGCAGCGCGGCGGCGCAGCGCGGGCAGGTGTCGCCGAGGGACGTCGCCTGCAGGGCCGGCACCCAGCGCCAGCAGCGCGGGCAGCGGACGAAGCCGAGCTCGCGGGCGTGGCGGGCGCTGATCGCCAGCGGGGCGTCGGCGTCCGGCGCGGCCGCGAGGCTGACGTGGGAGACGATGAAGAGTTCCGGCAGGAAATCGCGGTGCTTCTCCAGCACCCGCAGGGCGGTGGCGCCGCCGGTGATGGCCACGGCCGCGTCCAGGGCCTTGCCGATGGCGCCGGCCTGGCGCAGCGCCTCGAGCTGTTCGTTGACCGCGGTGCGCACCGTGAGGAGTTGGGCCACCTCGGCGTCGATGCCCGCGTGCGTCCAGGCCGCCGGCGCCGCCGGCCAGTCCTGCAGGTGCACGGAGCCGGCGGTGAATTCGCTGCGCGCGACGGCGTAGGTCCACGCCTCGTCGGTCGTGAACGGGATGACCGGGGCGAGGATGCGGACCAGGGTGTGGAAGATGTGGTGGATCGCCGTCTGCGAGGAACGGCGCAGCGGGTGGGCGGCGCCGAGCGTGTAGAGCCGGTCCTTGAGTATGTCGTGGTAGGTGGCCGACAGCGTCACCGCGCAGAACTGGTTGCAGAGCTGGTAGACGCGGTGGAACTCGTAGGCGTCGAACGCCGCCGTGCACTGCTGCAGCAGCGCGGCGGTCTGGTGCAGGGCCCAGCGGTCGAGGGTGTCGAGGTGATCCGGCGCCACGGCGTCGTGCGCCGGGTCGAAATCGTAGAGGTTGGAGAGCTGGAACCGGAAGGTGTTGCGGAAGAGCCGGTAGGTCTCGCCGACGTGGGAGAGGATCTCCTTCGAGATCGGGATGTCGTTGCGGAAGTCCTGCGACGCGATCCAGAGGCGGACGACGTCGGCGCCGAGCGCGTTGATGTAGGCGTCGCTCGTCTGCGGCTTCTCGTAGCTGCTGCTCTTGGAGATCTTCTTCCGGTCCTCGTCGAGGATGAACCCGTGGGTGAGGACGGCCTTGAACGGCGCGCCACCGTGGGCGATGACGCCGGTCCAGAGCGAGGACTGGAACCAGCCGCGGTGCTGGTCGCTGCCCTCGAGGTAGAGGTCGGCGGGCCAGTGGGTGCCGGCCAGGCCGCGCTTGAGCGTGGCGGCGTGGGTCGAGCCGGAGTCGAACCAGACGTCGAGGGTGTCGCGGCCGCGGGTGAGGTCGCGCGGCGCCGGCCAGCCGGCCGGGAGCTTCACGCCGGCGAGGAGCTGCTCGGGCGTGGACTCGAACCAGAGATCGGTGCCGCGCTCCGCCACCTTGTCGGCGATCGCGCGCACGACGCCGGCGTCGAGCCAGGCCTTCTTGTCCGGCCCGTAGAAGGCCGGAATCGGCACGCCCCAGGAGCGCTGGCGGCTGATGCACCAGTCGGGGCGCGACTCGACGGCAGCCCGGATGCGGGCCTCGCCCCAGGCGGGAATCCACTCCACGTGGCCGATCGCCTCGAGCGCCGCGGCGCGGGCGCCGCCCTGGTCGAGGGACACGAACCACTGGTCGACGGCGCGGAAGACGATCGGCGTCTTCGAGCGCCAGCAATGGGGATAGCTGTGGGGCAGGCGGCCGTGGGCCAGCAACCGGCCGGCGGCCTCCAGCTTCTGCATCACGCCGATGTTGGCCGGCGAGGTGCGCTTTTTCGCCAGGTCCTCGACCGACTCGAGCGTGGTGAGGCCGACGAGGTCCGCCGGCACGCGGCCGTCGTCCAGCAGCCGGCCGTCGTCGCCGACGGGGCAATAGATCTCGAGCTTGTACTTCAGGCCGGTGAGGTAGTCCTCGAGGCCGTGGCCCGGCGCGGTGTGCACGCAGCCGGTGCCGCTGTCGGTCGTGACGTAGTCGGCGAGCACGACCGGCGAGACGCGGTCGATGAAGGGATGGCGCGCCTGGAGCCCCTCGAGCTTGGCGCCGGCCACGGTTTGCACGACCGCCGGCGCAACCGGCAGCTTCGCCGCCTCGGCGACGGCGCCGAGCAGGCTTTGCGCGACGAGGATGCGCTCCGTGCCGAGGTCGGCCACCGCATACTCGACCGCCGGGTGCAGCGCGATGGCGAGGTTGGCCGGGATCGTCCAGGGCGTGGTCGTCCAGATGACGATGAACAGCGGCCGGTCCGCGGGGAGGCCGAACTGTTTCGCCTGCTCCGGCGGCACGGGAAACTTCACCCAGATCGAGGGGCTGACGTGGTCCTTGTATTCGATCTCCGCCTCGGCCAGCGCGGTCTCGAACGGGATCGACCAGTACACCGGCTTCTTCGCGCGGTAGACCAGGCCGCGCTCGATGAACGCGGCGAAGGTGCGCAGGATGTCGCCTTCGAAGGCCGGCGTCTTGGTGCGGTACTCGTGCCGCCAGTCGCCGAGCACGCCGAGGCGCTGGAACTGCGACTTCTGCTGCGCGATCCAGTGCTCGGAGAATTCGTCGCACAGCCGGCGGAGCTCGACGGTCGTCGCCGTCTGCTTCTTCTCCGCCAGGCCGCGCGTCACCTTCTGCTCGATCGGCAGGCCGTGGCAGTCCCAGCCGGGGACGTAGGGCGTGCGGCAGCCGCGCTGGGCCTTGTGGCGGACGATGATGTCCTTGAGGGTCTTGTTCAGCGCGGTGCCGATGTGGACGTCGCCGTTGGTGAACGGCGGGCCGTCGTGGAGCACGAACGCGGACGCGCCGGCGCGCCGGGCCTGCATCGCGTCGTAGAGGCCGAGCTGCTGCCAGTGCGCCAGGCGGGCGGGCTCGCGCTGCACGAGGTTGGCGCGCATCGGAAAGTCCGTCTTCGGCAACTGGAGCGTGTCTTTCAGCTCTTGCGCCATTTGTGAAAAGGGGCGTGAGGCTATGCCAAGCCTCTGCTGAGTCAAGGGAAGAGCAGGCCCCTTTCCCGCCGGGGCTTACGCAGCGAAAACACCCCCGCCGGCGCGGCGGAAAACCGCCCGGCACCGGCCCGTTTCAGCGCCCCAACCGGCGGGCGGCGGCGTCGCCGAGGCGGAGGCCGGCGCCGATGCAGTTGGCCACCGAGATGCCGTCGCGGATGTGCCCGCCGACGAACAGGCCGGGGTGCTGCGCCTCGGCGTCGGTGATCGCCGCGAGCACGCGCTCGTAGCCGAGGTTGTACTGCGGGATGGCATGCGGCCACGCGGTGACGTGGCTGAACACCGGCTCGCCGGTCACGCCCAGCAGCTCGCGCAGGTCGGCCAGGACGCGCGGGCGCAGGGACGCGGGCGGGAGCTGGGCCAGCTCCGGCTGGCGCGTGCCGCCGACGTAGACGGTGAGCGCCACGTGGCCGGCGGGCGCGCGCCCGGCGAACAGCGTCGAGGAGAAGAGCACGCCGAGGACCGAGCGGTGCTCGACCGCCGGCACCAGCGCGCCGAAACCGTCGAGCGGATGCGCCACCTGGTCGCGCCGGAACCCGAGGAACAGCGACGTGACCGGCGGATAATCGACCACCGCGAGCGACGCGAGCGGGCGGGTCTCGGCCGGGCCGATCGGCAGGGCCGCGAGGGCGGGGGCGGGGAGCGCGAGCACCACGGCGTCGAACTCCTCCGCGGCGGCCAGCCCGTCGCGCCGCGCCACGACGCGCCACGGGGCGCCCGGCGTGAGGCTGAGCACGGTGGCGCCGGTGCGGATCGCGCCGGCGGGCAGCTGGGCGGCGAGCGCCTCGGGCAGCGCCTGGAGGCCGCGGGTGAAGGAGACGATGCGCGCCACGCCGCGTTCGCCGCGCGCCCGTTTCTGCCGCATCTGGGCGATCAGGCCGCGGATGAGCGAGCCGTGCGTCTGCTCGGCCTCCCAGAGCTTGGGGAACGCGTACTTGGTCGAAAGGGCGTCCGGATCGCCCGCATAAATGCCGGCGACGAGCGGATTGACCGCGTAGTCGAGGATTTCCGGGCCGAAATGGTCGCGCACCAGCGCGCCGAGGCTGACGTCCGCCGGGCGCACGCGCGCGCGCATGAACGGTTCGGCGAGCAGCCGCAGCTTCGCCCGGCCGGAGAACAGCGGCGTGGTCACCAGGCGGTGGGGCCCGGCCGGGGCCGCGACCAGCCGGCCGCCGCGCACGAGGTAGCGGTTCTTCGCCGCCGGCTCGGCGTAGCGGCGCTCGGCGCCGAGCTCGAGCCCGGCCACCAGCTCGTCGAGGTGCGGCGACTCCAGCATCGAGTTGGGCCCGCACTCGACCAGCCAGCCGTCGCGCTGCGCCGTCAGGATCGCGCCGCCGACCCGGTCCGCCTGCTCGAAGACCGTGACGCGGAAGCCGCGCGTCTGGAGGCGCCACGCGGCGGTCAAGCCGGTGATGCCGCCGCCCACGATGGCGATGGAACTGGATGGAGGATCGGCCATGCGCCGCCTCCACCCAAAGGGAAGCCGCCGGGAATGTCGCGCCTTATTTGCGCCGCGCGGCGGGTGTCGCGGTTGACCGCGGCCAAGAGGTCACGGTCTCGACCAGGGCCTCGACGCAGGCGATCCTGGCCTGCGGCTGGATGCCGTGGCCGAGGTTCACGATGTGCCCGGGGCGGTCGCGCATCGATTCGAGCAGCGCACGCGTGGCGCGGCGCACCGGCGCCGGCGTGGTGTTGAGCAGGGCCGGGTCCAGGTTGCCCTGCAAGGCGACCTTGCGGTTCAGGGTTCTGAGTTCTGGGTTCTGGGCCAGGAGGGAGTGGGCGGCGGGCAGGTCGACGGTCCAGTCGACGCTGAGGACCGAGGCGCCGGCGGCAGCCTGGTCGGCGAGATGCGCCGCCGTGCCCTTGGCGTAGAGAATCACCGGGAACCCCGCGGGCAGGGCGGCGATGATGCGGCGGATCCACTGGAGCGACGCCGCCTCGTAGTCCGGTCCGGCCACGAGGCCGCCCCACGAGTCGAAGATCTGGAGGGCATCGGCGCCGGCCTCGATCTGCATCCGGAAGCAGTCGATCAGCGCGCCGGTGAGCAGCTCCAGGAGGGCGTCGAACCGCTTCCGGTTTTTCCCGAAGAGGGCGCGGGCGGCCGGAAAGTTCTCGGAGCTGCCGCCCTCGATCATGTAACAGGCGAGGGTCCAGGGCGAGCCGCCGAAGCCGAGCAGGGCGGTGGCGCCGCCCAGTTCGCGCCGGAGGAGGCGCAGGGTCTGCGCCATGTAGTCGAGTTTCTCGCGCACCCCGGCGGCGGAGAGCCGGCGGAGCCGGGCGGACGAGCCGAGCGCGAAGTCCATCGCGATGCCGCCCCGGTCGCCGAAGCGGAAGCCCTGGCCGAGGGCCTCCGGGACGACGAGGATGTCGGAGAACAGGATCGCGGCGTCGAGGGCGAACCGCCGCAGCGGCTGGAGCGTGGCCTCGGCGGCGAGGGCGGGCGTGCGCACGAGGTCGCGGAACGAATGCTGCTCGCGCAGCGCCCGGTACTCGGGCAGGTAGCGGCCGGCCTGGCGCATGATCCAGACCGGCGGCCGCCCGAGGGGGCGGCACGCGCAGGCGGCGAGGAAACGGTCCCGGGAGGTCATGGCGCGGCGTGAATGGGCGACCGTCAATTCTGTGCCGGCAGGAGCGCGCCGGTTCAATGCCTATTCCTCGGCGTGACCGTCGGCCCTCCCGGAATGTCATTGCGAGGAGCCCCGCGCAAGCGGGACGACGAAGCAATCCAGGTCGGATGTCCGACCTCCTGAGCTGGATCGCCACGGCTCTTTCGGCGTGCGCGCCGAAAGAGCCTCGCGATGACAGGGAGGGTCAGGGGGCGGGCCTTGACGGCTTTAGTACGATGCGGGCGTTGATTTGAGCTGTCATTGCGCCGCGGCCGGCTCAAGGTGGCTCCTTGCGCCGCCCTCCGGCGCCCTCCGCCTCCGACATGAATTCCACCGTCCTGACCACCATCGCGCTCACGGGTTTCACCGTCGCCTTTTTCCACGCGGCGATCCCGACGCACTGGCTGCCGTTCGTGCTGGTGGCGCGCGCTCGCGGCTGGACCAACGCAAAGACGATGCTGCTGACGTTGTGCGCCGGCGTCGGCCACGTGGGCCTGACCAGCCTGCTGGGCGTCGCCATCGCGTGGTTCGGCTTCCAGCTCGACGAGCGGGTGGGTGGATTGTTTCCGTCGATCATCGGCGCGTTCTTGATCGCGATGGGGCTGTATTATTTCTGGCGCCAGTCGCAGGGCCACGGCGTCTGCCATCACCACGCGCTCGGCAGCCGGCATCAGCCGAGCGCCGAGTGCGGGCACGAGCACGACCACAGCCATTGGGAGGAGGAGTTGAAGGACACCCCGTTGATCTCGACGCGGTCCGGCGACTGGACCGCGATGAGCGGGCTCTTCCTGATGCTGACGCTGTCACCCTGCGAAGGCTTTCTGCCGATCTACCTTTCGGGCGTGAGGTTCGGGTGGCGCGGATTCGCCCTGTTGACCGCCATCCTCGCCGTCGGCGCTCTGGCGGGCATGACGTTGTTCACCTGGCTGACCCTGCGCGGGCTGGAGCGGCTCCGCGTGCAGCGGATCGAGCGCTACGAGGCGGGCCTGGTCGGCGCGATGTTCGCCCTGCTCGGCGTGCTGGTGATCGTGCTCGAGCGCTGAAGCGCCCGCCGCCGTCATTTCTTCGGCTTGGCGAGGTCGACGTGGACCGTGTCGTCGCCGTTGCCGCCGGCATTGTCGCCGCCCTCGAGGGCCTGTTTGTCGGCGGCCGAAAGGGGCACCAGCTTGATGCCGGAGGCGGCGGGGGGCGCGGCGCCGGCGGGAGCCGGGGTCGCCGCGGCGGGGGCCGGGACGGGCGCGGGAGCGGTCGCCGCCACGGCCGGCGCCGGGGCGACGGGCGCCGGGGGCAGGGCCGCGAATCCGCGCTCGATGAGCCGCGTCGTGATCGTGTCGCGCAGCACGCGCTGGGGGCAGCCGAGCACGACGGCGATCACCCGCCGGCCGTTGCGCTGCACGGTGGCGGCGATCGAGTAGCCCGCCTTGGCGTACCAGCCGGTCTTGAGCCCGTCGCAGCCGGGCACGGAGGCGAGCAGGTGGTCGTGGTTCTCGAACTTGTTCACGACGCCGTTGGCGTGGCGGAATTCATGGGACCGGGTCGAGGTGTAGCGCAGGATGTCGGTGTGGCTGATCAGCTCGCGCGCGAGGAGGGCGAGGTCGCGCGCGGTGGTCAGGTCGGGCTCCTGGTCCCGGCCGGGTGGCAGGCCGTGGGGCGAGTGAAAGACGGTGTGGGTCATGCCGAGGGCGCGCGCCCGGGCGTTCATCAGGTCGACGAACGCGTCGCGCGAGCCGGCCGCCTGGATGGCCAGCGCCATGGCGGCGTCGTTGGCGGACTGCACCATGAGCAGGTAGAGCAGCTCCTCGACCGGCACCACCTCCTTGTCCATCAGCCAGGCCTCCGAGCCGCCCATCTTCGCGGCTTCGCGCGGGATGGTGACCGGGGTGGTGAGCGCGAGCTCGCCGGCCTTGATCTTGTCGGCGACGACCAGGAACGTCATCAGCTTCGCGACGCTGGCCGGCGGGTTCTGGACGTCGGGATTGATCTCGGCGAGGACGCGGCCGGTGGCGGCGTCGATCACGATGGCGCTGCGGAAGTCATTCGGGTCGATTTCGGGGGCGGCCGCGGGTTCGGCGCGTTTTGCGGGGGGGCGGGCGGCGAAGGCGACGCCGGCGAGGGCGCAGAAACCGAGGAGCAGGGCGAGGCGACGGGGAGCGGGCGACATGGAGAAACAAAAGCACGGGGAGTGCCCCGAACGCCGCGCAATGTCAACCATCGGCGCCCGAAAAAGCGCCGGCAAACCGCACGACGGCGCCCGCGCGGGCGCCGGCCGCTCGATTCGGCAGTTCGCCGAGGCTCATGCGGGCCACGCCGTCGACCGGCTGGCCCTTGACCAGCGCGGGGCGGAAGCGGCCGTCGGCGAAAACCGCGTCGAGCGCGGCGCCGTCGGCCCGGCGGGTGCACGCCTCGTCGCGGAAGGCGCCGCGGGGCAGGCCGTCCTTGTTGACCCGGACGAAATAGGTCTGCCCCAGCTCGCCGGCGGAGAGGCGGGCCCGCCGTTCGGTGGACAGGCGGCCCATCGCCAGGGTGGGCGGCAGCGTGGCGTCCTTGCGGGTGGCGAAATAGTCGACCACCATGAATTGAAACGCCTCGTCGCGGGTCAGCGCGATGCGCCGCTCGGCCACGTTGGAGGCGGTCTCCCGCCCGTGGTCGAACAGGTGCACGGTGACCTGCTCCAGCTCGAAGCCGCGCGGGAAGCCGCCCTGCAGGATGTGGACGCGGCGCGGCGGGTCAGTGACCCTGCCCAGGGACTCCGCGCAGATCCAGTTGCGCGCGGTGTCCTTGGGCTGCGCGGGGTCGTGGTACCGCGCGAGCACGACCACGTACGCGTCAGTCAGCGGCTGCGGCGAGGTGACGTCAAAACTCACCTCCATCGCGTCGAACTGTTTCTGGGGAGTTCCTCCTGCATTTTCAGGGTGAAGGCGCCGGAGTTGAACTGGTCGGAGGCGGCGGCGCTGACGGCCGGGCCGAAGGCCTGCATGGCGCTGACCCCGGCACGCGCCAGCCCCGCCGTCTGCGCTGCGAAGACGGCCCGGGTCATCGACGGCGCGGTGGGGTCGTTCACCACTGACAGATTCCAGCTCAGGGTCTGCCGGGCCTCGTCGTTGTGCACCGCATCGGCGGTGAGGTCGCCGGCCCCGGTCTCCCGGGACCACTTGCACACCGGAGCGGCCGCCGCGCCGGCGCTTTTTGTATTGGCTCGGCAGAACTCCTCCACGATATTTTTTCCCGTTACCCCCGCGGATCCAGTTTCTCCGCGCTTTCCACCCATGAACAGGCGATTTGTCGGACGCATAATGGTCGTGGTGTCGCTGCTGCCGGCAGCCCGGATGCTGGCCGCCGATCCGGTCGACGAGGTCGACCAGCTGGCCCGGGACTGGGTCAAGCTGCGGGTCGAGAACACCCAGATCGACACGGCGTGGCGCTCGGAACGCGGGCTGCTCGAGGCCACCCTGGCGGCCGAGCAGGAACGCGCGAAGTCCCTCGAGGACAAGCGCGACCTCGACCGGGCGAGGGCGGCCCAGACCCGCGAGGAGCTCGACGGCCTGGCCGCGAAGAACCGGTCGGCGGCCGCCGATCTAAAGACGGACGAGGCGCGCCTGAAGGCGCTCACGGCCCAGCTCCTCGCCCTCCGTCCCAACCTGCCGCCGCGCCTGGCCGACGCCCTGGCGCTGACCTACCGCAGCCTCGCCACCGCCGACCTGCCGCTCGGCGAGCGGATGCAGCTCGCCATGAACGTGCTGAACCGCTGCGCGCAGTTCGACCGCGTCGTCACCGCCGGCGAGGACGTGCTGACGCTCGAGGGCGAATCGGGCGCCAAGTCGCTCGACGTGATCTACTGGGGTCTGAGCCAGGGCTACGCGATCGACCGCTCCACCCACCAGGCCTGGCTGGGCCGCCCCGGGGCCGGTGGCTGGCGCTGGGAGCCGGCGCCGGACGCCTACGCGCGCGTGGCGCAACTGCTCGACATCGCCCGTGACCGGGCCGACCCGGCCTTCGTCGTGGTCCCCGCGCAGGTGACCCGGGCGCTCCCCGAATCCGCCAACCCCTGAGCGCCATGAAGCGAATCCTCCTTGCCACTTTCGCGCTCGGCAGTCTGTTCGCCGTGGCCGGCGCCGCCCCGACGTTCGACGAGGCGATGACCAAGGCCGCCGGCGACTATCGCGACCGCGTCGCCCGCGCCGCGCAGGAGCTGAACCAGACCCGCACCCGCATCGCCGCCGAAAAGGCCCCGTTGCTGGAGCAGATGCGCGCCGTGGAGGACCGCATCATCGCCCTGGAGAGCGAAACCAGCCGCCTGGAGACCCGGGTCGAGGACACCGCGACGGATCGCCGCAAGCTCCTGCAGGAGCTGGAGGCGTCGCGCAAGACCACCTCCTACGCCAGCACCCTGGCGCACGACGGGCTGAAGGCGGTCGCCGACGGCCTGGCCCCCGGGGAGGAACAGATTGACGGCGAGCGCATCGCGGACCTGCTGAAGCGGCTCGACGATCCGGTCGCCGGGCCGAGCGGCCAGGCGGCCCTGGACATCACGGATTTCCTCCTTGCGCGCACGGAGCGGGCCCTGGGCGGCTACCGGGCGGAGGGCAAGGCGCTGATCGCCGAGACCAGCCAGGTGCTGCCGGGGACGTTTGCATTCACCGGGCCGGAGGCCTTCTTCCGCCCCGCGGCCGGCGGCCCCGCCGGCACGGTGCGCCTGCGCGAGGGCGCCAGGTTCCCGGCGAGCTACACGCTCGCGGCCTGGAAGGCCGACGACGCGGCCGCCTTCTTTGCGGGCCGACCGGGCGCCATCGTCGCCGACGCCTCGGGCGGGAAGGCCCTGCGGCTGAAGGAAACCAGCGGCACCCTCTGGCAGCACGTGCAGAAGGGCGGGGTGATGGCGTATGTGATCCTGGGCGTCGGGCTGCTGGCGCTGCTCATGTTCCTCGACAAGATCCGCGACCTCACGCGGATGGAGGTCGATGCGCCGGAGACCGTCGCGGCCTTCCTCGATCTGGTCACGCGCGGGGCGACCGCCGAGGCCGCCGAGAAGGCCCGGACGCTGGGACGCTCCGTACGGGAGCTGTTCACCGCCGGCCTGCGCTTCGCGGACCAACCGACCGCCATCCTGGAGGAACGCCTCCAGGCGGTGCTGCTGGCGCAGCGGCTCCACAACGAGCGCCGGCTGCCGCTGCTCGCCGTCATCGCCACGGCCGCGCCGCTGATGGGCCTGCTGGGCACGGTGATCGGCATGGTGAAGACCTTCGCCCTCATCACGGTGTTCGGCACCGGCAACGCGGCCCGGCTCGCCAGCGGCATCTCCGAGGTGCTGGTCGCCACCCAGCTCGGCCTCGTGGTGGCCATCCCGACCCTGATCGCCCACGGCTTCCTCGCGCACCGCATCCACAAGAACCTCGCGCTGCTCGAGCGCTACGCGCTGGAGTTCTGCACCGCGGTCGAGACCGCCGCCGCCGCCCCCGGCGCCAAGCCCAAGGAGCCCGTCCCGGCATGAAACCGATGCTCGATCTCATCGCCAAGGGCGGCCCGGCGATCATCGCGATCATGGCGCTCGCGGTGGTGCTCTACGCCCGGTGCTTCCGGCTGCTGCTGGGCCTGCGGCGGTCGCGCCGCCGGCTGCGGCAGGGCGGCGACCCGCATCTGCGGGACACCCTGCCGGAGTGGTTCCGCCACCAGCGGATCGCCCTGGCCGCGATGATCTCGGCTGCGCCGCTGCTCGGGCTGCTGGGCACGGTGAGCGGCATGGCGAAGACCTTCGAGGGCCTGGCGGCCCGGGCGGGGGAGCGGTCGATGGAGGGCCTCGCGCAGGGCATCTCCGAGGTGCTGGTGGCCACGGAGTCGGGCCTGTTGGTCGCGCTGCCGGCCCTGGCGCTCGTGTACCTGGCCCACCGGGAGGTGCAGCGCCTGGTGGCGCAGCAGAACCGGAGCGATCCGGCCGTGGGGGGGAACCCCCCATGATCGGCCGGCGCACCGGGCACGGTCATTTCGAGCCGACGCACATCGACATGGTGCCGATGGTCGACTGCATCATGGTGCTCGTCATCTTCCTGATGATCAGCAGCGCCTTCGTGAACGATCCCGGCGTGGAGGTGGAGAAGCCGGACGTCTCGGGATCGACCACCGTGGAGCAGAACGTCCTCTTCGTCGCCATCACCGCGGACAACCGCATCTATTTCGACGGGCAGGAGATCCGCACCGACCAGGTCGCCGAAGTGCTGAAGCAGGCGGCGGTCGGCCGCGCGCCCGCGGTTATCATCCGCGGCGACCGCGCCTCCAACCTCGGCACCTTCGCCGCGGTCTACACCGAGGCGAAGCGCTCGGGGATCGAACACGTCGAGTTCGCCACGAACCGCGCCGAGTGAGGACCGGAGATGAACCGCCTGGCCAACGCCGCCGAGGATTTCTCCCGACCCGAGGAGGCGCTCTGCTGGCTCGTCGGCCTGGCCTTCACCGCGCTGCTGTTCGTGGGCCTGGCGTATTTCGAGGACGTGCAGCCGAACCAGCCGGTCGCCGAGGTCCTGGACCTGCGCGTGGTGTCGCTCCCCTACGAGCCGCCGCCCCCGGCGCCGCACCCTGACGACCCGCCCCCGCCGCCGCAGGAGAACGTGGTGGCGCTGAGCGGCATCGAGATCGGCGCCGCGAACAGTGCCGTGCACATCGCCGTCGTGCCGCCCGACCTGGAGGGGCTGGTGCCGGCCACGCGGGAGCTGCCCGGGGCGGTCGCCCGCTTTGGCTACCTGGACACGAACCTCAAGCCCCGCCTGAACGTCGACACGGATGTCCACCATGTCTACCAGGTGAGCGAGGTCGACCGGCCGCCGCACGCCATCGTGCGCGTCGCCCCGCCCGGGGCCGGGCGCTTCTTTGGCCAGGTGCGCAGCCTCCGGACCGACGTGCTGCTGGTGATCGACGTGACCGGCCACGGCGAGGGCGCCCGCGTGGTCCAATCGTCGGGCAATAAAGAGTTTGACCAGCTCGTCGCGCAGACGGTGCAGGACCAATGGCAGTTTGAGCCGGCGGTCCGGCACGGCAAAAAGGTGAAGTGCATGGCGATGCAGCTGATCCGCGTGACGGTCGATGGCGGTAACATGTTCGAAGCCCGATGAAAACACTCCTGCCGATCCTGATTCTCGCCGTGGCCGCAGCCGGCCCGGTCGCGGCGCAGAGCACCGATGCCGCGGGCCAGTTCGAGCGCTTCCAGCTGGACAAGTGGTCGGAGGGCCAGACGCCGAACCCGCCCAAGGTGGACACCCAGAAGATGGTCAAGGCCTCGACCGCCGTGCTGCACGAGCGCGAGCCGGAGCTGTCGCCGGAGGAGTTTGCGCTCTACGACAAGGTCTCGGCCATGCTGGCGACGAACCCGGACTTCGCCGTGAAGCTGCTCGAGACCATGATGGGGGAGAAGGAGCGGCCCAGCCCGGCGTTCGAATTCGTGCTCGGCAACGCCTACTACGAGAGCAAGCAGATGGCGCTGGCCGAAAAATACTTCCGGAGCGCCGTCGAGCGCTACCCGGAGTTCCTGCGCGCCTGGAAGAACCTCGGCGTGCTCTACTACACGACCGACCGGCTGCCCGAGGCCGTGCGATGCTTCGTGAAGGCGGTGAGCCTGGGCGACCGGGACGCCAGCACGCTCGGGCTGCTCGGCTACTGTCTGGAAATGCAGGGCAATCTCGTGGCGGCCGAGGTCGACTACCTGCAGGCCGCGAGCATCGACCCGGGCGACCCCGGGTGGCAGCAGGGCCTGCTACGGATCTACATCAAGGGAAAACAGTTCGGCCGGGCGGAGCCGCTGGTCCGCAGCCTGATCAAGGCGCAGCCGACGGATGCCGCCCTCTGGCTCGACTACGCCAGCATCCTGATCGCGGAACAGCGCAAGCTGGAGGCGATCGCGGTGCTCGAGACGGCGCAGGCGGCCGGCGCCGCCGGGGCCGACGAGCTGGCGCTGCTCGGCGACCTCTACGCGGAGCAGGGGCTCGCGCCCGAGGCCGCCGCCGTCTACGCGCAGCTCCTCGGCTCGGCCCGTGAGCGGGGCGAGCAGAAGCTGGTCTATTACGCGGAGGTGCTGATCGGCGCCGGCAAACTGTCCGAGGCCGAGCAGTCGCTCGCGGCGGTCAAGGGCGAGCTCACCCCGGCGGGCCGGCTGGCGCTGCTCCAGACCCGCGCCGACCTCCTGATGGCGCGGAAGGACTGGCCGGCGGCGCGGCACGAAATCGAATCCCTGCTCGCGCTGGCCCCGCTCGACGGCCGCGCTCTGCTCACGCTGGGCCGCATCTGCGTCGAGCAAAAGGACCTCGCCCACGCGAGCTTCGCGTTCGAGGCGGCCGACCGCATCCCCGAGTTCGCCTACCGGGCCAGCCTGGAGCTCGCGACCATCGAGGTGCAGAACCGCCGCTATGCCAAGGCCGTCGCCTACCTCGAGAAGGCCCTGCAGCTCCAGCGGTCCGACGCCGTCGAGGATTACCTCGCCCGCATCCGGACGCTGGTGCCCGCCGATGACAAGACGGGCTGACGCCGCCCGCGCCGGGCCGGTTCTTTCCTTTCCCCTGGCAAAATATCCCCACCACCCGAAGCCCATGAACTCCCACCCCCGCCCGGCCCTGCGCGGAGCCCTGCCGCTCCGCTTGCTCCCCGCCGTCGTAACGCTGCTGTTTTGTCCCGCCCTGCTGCCCGGGGCGGGCGAAGCCGCCGGGCCCGCTCCGGCTCCCGCGAAACCCTACAACCTCTTCCTCGGGGCGGACCTGTCCGTCCAGTGGCAGGGCCGGCTCCATCCGGTGGTGGGGGTGGAGCGCAACACCTTCCTGGTGGACAACGGCGGCAAGCCGGCGCGCGTGGCCGGCGCCGACCTCCAGATGAAGATCGATGGCGCGCTGAAATTGACCACGGCCTTCGCCTCGATTGCGAACCTGAAGGCCGAGCGCGCCTATACGCCGGCCAACGATCCCCGGCACCACGCCACGGAGGCCATGGAGATGGCGGAGGACGCGGCGGCGAGCACGGATCAGGCCGTCGCCACCCTCAACAACATGGAACGCATCGCGGGGGCCTATGGCGGGATGGTCGCGACCTGGAATCCGCTGGAAGGCGCCCCCCCGCCCCCGCCGGTCAGCCAGAACGACCTCGACAGTGCGACGGCCGCGGTGGCGCAGGGTGCGTTGGGCCAGGGCTCGATCATCAATTCCGTGCCCGACGCCATCTCCCGGGAACAGACGGAGCTCAGCCGGGAGTTGTTCGATGCCTTCCGGCTGTCGTTTGCCATCTCGTCGCCCACGCCGCTGGCGGACCCCTATCTGGTCGTCGTCGTGCGGTTCCGGGAGAAGCAGGCCGATGCCAAGACGGTGCGGCTGCTGGTCTACGCCCAGGTCCTGTCCCCGATCGACGCCAAGCCGCAAACCGTGCGGTTGTTCCGCGGGGGCTTCCCGCTGGGTTACCGCCTCGAGGATTACCAGATCCACCTCTACGACCACGGCACGGAGATCGCCACGAGCGCGGCGCCCAAGTGGCTGGCGCTGACCACCAGCGAGGCATTCCAGTTCGTCGTCGCCGATTATGCGTCGCGCCATCGCGACCAGACCCTGCCGCCCGCCCCGACGGCGGCCTTCTGGCCGCGGGACCTGGGGGCCCGGCTCTCCGTCAAAAAACTGGACCGCACGCTCTACGTGAAGGTCGGCCGCGACGGCGGCGTGGCCGGATTCTACGACGACGCCGCCTGCACCCGGCCGGTGAACGACACCGAGCTGGAGGCGGTGCGGCCCGACCTGCACTTCTTCCCGGCGCTGGCGAAAGGCAAGTCCATCGACAGCGTCGTGGCCTTCAATCTGGGCCAGCACGTTGAATGACCGTGGTCCCGTCGGACGCCGCTGATTTGCAGCCCCAGCCGCCATGAAACCCCGCTCCCATTCGGTTCTGCCCGGGACCCGGCCGTGCCGTTTGCTCCCCATGTTCGTGACGCTCGGGTTCCTGCCCGCGGCGCTGCCCGGCGCCGATGCGGCGGCGGCTCCCGCCAGCCCGCCGCCCAAGCCCTACACGCTGTACCTGGGGGCGGACCTGTCGATCGAGCGGGACGCCAAGACCTGTCCGGTGCGCGGAGTGGAGCGCAACGCCTTCGTGATCGAGGTCGACGGCAAGCGCGTCCCGGTGCGCAACGCGGATCTGCAGATGCGGATCGACAGCGCGCTGAAGCTGACCACGGCCTACGCCACCCTGGGCGGCATCAGGGCGGAGCGGGTCTACACGCCCGCCAACAACCCCCTGCGCCGGGAGGAGCAGGCCATGGATCTGGCCAACTACAACTCGAGTGTCGTCGACGAAGCCGCCGACGAGCTGCGCTACGCCCAAATGATGGCTGCCGCCGGCAAGATGGGGGCAAGCGATGCCGCGGGCAACTCGATCACCCTGCCATTGCTGGATTCCGACTCGGAGGCGCAATTCGCCGCCTTGCAGTCGAGCCTGCAGGCCCAGCATTCGGAACTCAGTTCCGCGGCGAACATGGCCGCGCGCACCCGCGCGGACACCTGCGACGCGCTGTATCTGTCGTTCGACCTCTCGTCGCGCCAGCCGCTGGAGGATCCGTATGTGGTCGCGATCGTCCGTTTCCGCGAGAATCCGGACAATCCCAAGTCCACGCGGGTCCTGGTCTACGCCCAGGCGCTGCCGGCGATCAACGACAAGCCGCAGACGGTGCGCTTCTTTCGCGGCGGCTTTCCGCCCGGCTACCAGCTCGTCGACTACCAGATCCATCTCTACGACCACGGCACGGAGATCGCGACCTCCGCCGCGGCGAAGCAGCTGGCCATGACCACGGAGGAGGCGTTCCAGTTCGCCAGCGCGGATTATGCGGCCCGGAACCGCAACCAGACGCTGCCGCCCGCTCCGGCCAAGGCCTTCTGGCCCGCGGACCTGCCGGCGCGGCTCCCCGTCATGAAACTGGACCGCACGCTCTACGTGAAGGTGGACCGGAACGGCGGCGTGGCCGGATTCTACGACGACGCCGGCTGCACCCGGCCGGTGAACGACGCCGAACTGGAGGCGGTGCGGCCCGACCTGCACTTCTTCCCGGCGCTGGCCAAGGGCAAGTCCATCGAGAGCGTCGTGGCCTTCAACCTGGGCCAGCACGTTGAGTGACTGGCGCGCGGGGCGTCCCGGCTCAGGCCGGCGGCAGCACCAGCAGCTTCAGCTCGGGGTTCTTCTCCTCGAAATAGCGCAGCGTCCAGTCGCTCGGGAACAGGACAATGGGCCGGCCCGCGGGGTCGGTGCCCCAACTGACGCCGGTGGCGGTGACGATCGCCGCCGGGTTCTCGAGTGCGGGGTGGGGCGCAACCCACCGCAAAATCTGCCACGGGGCCGGCTCGAGGCGTGATTCCGCGCTGTACTCGCTTTGCAGGCGGTACTGGACGACCTCGAACTGCAGCGGGCCGACGGCGGCGAGCAGGGTGATGCCGGGCGGCTGGTGCCGCGGCGTGAAGGTCCGCACGATGTGCTCCTGGAGGAGCTGCGCCACCCCGGCGCGGTATTTCTTCGCCGCCGAGGGGTTGGGGTTGCTGAGCAAGGCGAAGACCTCCGGCGGAAACTGCGGAATCTCGTGGTAGCAGATTGCCGGGTCGGTGGTGAGCGTGTCGCCGATGCCGAAGGTGTCGTGGCCGACGAGGCCGACGACGTCGCCGGGCCAGGCCTCGTTCATGGTCTCGCGCTCGCGGCCGAAGAGCTTGTGCGAGGACGAAAGGCGCACCCGCCGGCCGGTGGGCGCGTGGGTCACCGTCATGTCGCGCTCGAAGCGGCCGGAGCAGACGCGCAGGAAGGCGATGCGGTCGCGGTGCTTCGGGTCCATGTTGGCCTGGATCTTGAAGATGAACCCGGAGAACTTGTCGTGGGTGACGGGCACCGGATGCCGGCCGTTGTGGCCGCGGCCGTCATCGGCGGCGAGGGGCTCGGGCGCCTCGTCGGGCTCGGGCTCGTCCACGAACGCGGCGGCGAGGCCGCGCCGCGGCGTGGGCGGCACCGAGTCGCGCAGGAAGCCGTCGAGCAGCAGCTGGACGCCGAAGTTGTTCACGGCGCTGCCGAAATAGACCGGGCTCTGCCGGCCGGCGTGGACGGCCGCCGGGTCGAAGGCGTGGCCGGCGCCCTCCAGCATCGCGAGCTGCTCCGCCGCCTCGCGGTGGGAGGGCTCGTCGAGTCGCTCACGCACGAGGGCGTCGTCAAGGCCGGCGACCTGCTCGGGCGCGCGGTAGGCGCCGCCGGGCACGCGCTCGAAGAGGTGGACCTCGCGCCGGAGCCGGTCGTAGACGCCGCGGAACGACGGGCCGTTGCCCAGCGGCCAGGTCATGGCGCAGGCCTGGAGGCCGAGGACATGCTCCAGCTCGTCGAGCAGCACGATCGGGTTGAGCGTTGGCCGGTCGCACTTGTTCATGAACGTGAAGATCGGCACGCCGCGGCGGCGGCAGACCTCGAAGAGCCGGCGGGTCTGGGCCTCGATGCCCTTGGCGGCGTCGATCACCATCACCGCGGCGTCGACCGCGGTGAGGACGCGGTAGGTGTCCTCGGAGAAGTCCTTGTGGCCGGGGGTGTCGAGCAGGTTGACGGCGAAGCCGCCGTACTCGAACTGCAGGACGGTGGAGGAGATGGAGATGCCGCGCTGGCGCTCGAGCTCCATCCAGTCGGAGCGGGTGGCGCGCTGGTTCTTGCGGTCCTTGACCGCGCCGGCGAGGTGGACGGCGTTGCCGTAGAGGAGGAATTTTTCCGTGAGCGTGGTCTTGCCCGCGTCGGGATGGGAGATGATCGCGAACGTGCGGCGGCGGGCGATTTCGGCGGCGGCGGACATGGGAAGGGGTCAAGAAACCGCGCGGGCGACCCCAAGGGAAGCCAATTTCGCGACGGCCCGTGGGGGAATTCGCGCCGCCGCCTGCGGAGGACACCCCATGGGCGGCGGACGGCCGGTCGGGCAGGATGGGACCACTCAAAAAACCATGAATCATGTCTTCTGGATCATCGTAACCGCCGACGTGCTCGGCTTCGCCCTGTTGGTGTGGGGCATGGCCATGGCGCCGGCCGGCTATGAGGACGACCTGGGTTTCCATGCCGGCTCCGAGCCGGTGCCGATCCCGGTCGACCCGTCGACCCGCCTGGCGACCTCGCCGGAGTCGGACGAACTGGCGGCCTGAACCGCCCGGCGGGGGAGGGTTTCGGGCGCGGCCCGCGGCGGCCGCGCCACTTTGGGCTTTTGTGGCCGGCGAAAGCGGCGATGATGGCCGGCCATGGCCGCGGCCCTGAAACTGAAGCCCAACGCCACGGCGCGCGTCCTGCGCGGGCATCCGTGGGTGTTCGCGAACGAGGTGGAGGCGCTGCTCCCGGCGGAGCACGACGGCGGGGTGGTCGAGTGCCGCGACGCCCGCGGGCGTTTCCTCGGCAGCGGCATCTACAACAGCCGCTCGCAAATCGTGTGGCGCCGGTTGAGCCGCGAGCGGGTGGAGCTCGACGCCGCGCACCTGCGCGCGGCGCTGGCCGCGGCGATCGCCCGCCGGGGAATCCCCCAATCCGCAATCCCCAATCCGCAGTCCCCGATCCAGCGCCTCGTCTGGTCCGAGTCCGACGACCTGCCCGGCGTGGTCGTCGACCAATTCGGCGGGACCCTGGTGGCGCAGCTGCAGACGCTGGCGATGGAGCGGCGCGCGGGGGCGATCGGCGACCTGCTCGCCGAGCTGACCGGCGCGACCGAGATCATCTGGCGCCATGATGCCCCGATCCGGCGCCTCGAGGGCCTGCCGCTGGAGGTGCGCACCCGCTCCGGGCAGCCGTGGGCGGCGCGGTGGCTGCGGATCGACGGGCTCGAGTACTGGCTCGACCTGGCCGGCGGCCAGAAGACCGGCTTTTATCTCGACCAGCGGCCGCAGCACGCCGCCGTGGCCCGCCTCGTGCCCGCGCTGGCGCCCGGCCGGCCCGCGGGCGTGCGCCTCCTCGACGCCTTCTGCAACCAGGGCTCGTTCGCCCTGCACGCTGCCCGGGCCGGCGCCACGACGGTGCTGGGGATCGACAGCGCGGCCGACGCCGTGGCCCAGGCACGGCGCAATGCCGAGCGCAACGGCCTGCGCGCGGAGTTCATCGCCGGCAACGTCTTCGACTATTTCAGCGAGCGGCGCGACGAGACGTGGGACCTGATCGTGCTCGACCCGCCGCCCTTCGCCCGGTCCAAGGGCTCGCTCGAGGGCGCGATGCGCGGCTACAAGGAGATCAACCTGCGGGCCATGCAGCGCCTTACGCCCGGCGGGGTGCTGGCCACGTTCAGCTGCTCCCACCACGTGCAGGACGCGGACTTCCGCGCCATGCTGGCCGGCGCGGCGGCCGACGCGAAGCGCCGCGTGCAGGTGCTCGAGTTCTGCCACCAGCCGCCGGACCATCCCGTGCTCGTGACCATGCCCGAAAGCGAGTACCTGCGGGGGTGCCTTCTGCGCGTCGAGTAGCGAACGCAGAGGCCCGCAAAGAAGTAACAAGTATCAAGTAACAAGATGCGGCAGGCGGTCTTAATTCTTGTTACTTGTTACTTGTCACTTGATACTTTGATTCACGATGCCTTGGGCGCAGGTTCACTGGCGCAGCGAGATTCTCCTCAAGCAGACGACGATGCAGGTCCTCCTGCCGGCCGTCGGCGCCCCGCCGTTCCCGACCTTCTACCTCCTCCACGGGCTGAGCGACGACTCGACCATCTGGCTGCGCCGCTCGCGCATCGAGGCCTACGTCCGCGAGCTGCCGCTGATCGTGGTGATGCCCGACGGCTACCGCGGCTTCTACACCGACAACGACGAGGGGCCGGCCTACGCGCGGCACTTCAGCGCGGAGCTCCCGGCCTTCGTGGAGCGCAATTTCCCGGCGCGGCCCGCGCGCGCGGCCCGGGCGATCGGCGGGCTGTCCATGGGCGGGTTCGGCGCGCTGCGGCTGGCGCTCGGGCACCCGGAGCAGTTCTGCTCGGCCAACAGCCACTCCGGAGCGCTGATGCGCTTCAACCTCGACCTCAGCCCGCGCGAGGCGCGCCACGACGAGGTCTTCCGCAAGCACCCGCCGGCGTTTTTCGCGGAAATGCGCCGCATCTTCGGCCGGCGGCCGATCGGCACGCACCACGACCTGCTCGTGCTCATCCGCCGCGCCCGCCGCCGCGGGCGCCGCCTCCCGCGCCTGCTCATCGACTGCGGCACCGAGGATTCCCTGCTGGATTACAACCGCACGTTCCACCGGGAGCTGGTGGGCCTCGGGGTGCCGCACCTCTACCGGGAATTCCCCGGCGGGCACGACTGGGATTACTGGGACCTGCACGTCCGCGACGCCCTGGCGTTCCACGCCAGGAACCTCGGCATCGCGCCGGCGGACGGCGGATGAGTCTCACAGGAGGCCGCAGAGGAAGCGGAGGGACTTCGCCTCCTTCGCCGCCTTGGTGGGAAAAGAATCCCTATTTCAGCGCCGCGAGCGCGGCGCCGTAGACGGCCGACGCCTCGGGGAGCGCGGTGACGGTGGTGTTCAGGTCGCGCAGCAGCCCGTCCTGCAGGCCGTAGATCCAGCCGTGGACGGACAGCGTCTGCCCGCGCTCCCAGGCTTCGCGCGCGATGGTCGTCTGGCAGACGTTCGCCACCTGCTCGATGACGTTCAGCTCGGCCAGCCGGTCACACGCCGCCGCCTCGTCCGGGCGGGAGACCAGCCGCGCCTGGTGCTTCTCGCGCACATCCTGGAGGTGGCGCAGCCAGTTGTCGGCCAGCCCGATCCGGTCGCCCCGCAGCGCGGCCCGCACGCCGCTGCAGCCGTAGTGGCCGCAGACGATGACGTGGCGCACCTGGAGGATCTCGACGGCAAACTGCATCACCGCCAGGCAATTGAGGTCGGTGTGGACGATGAGGTTGGCGATGTTGCGATGGACGAAGAGCTCGCCCGGCAGCAGGCCGACGATCTGATTGGCGGGCACGCGGCTGTCGGAGCAGCCGATCCACAGGTAGCCGGGCGACTGCTGCTGCGAGAGCCGGCGGAAGAACTCCGGGTCCTGCTGCCGGAGGCGTTCGGCCCAGGCGCGGTTGTTGGCGAAGAGTTGGGGGAGGGTTTTCATGCGCGGGAGATCAAGGGAGCGGCAGGAAGATTGCCCGTCGGCGACGCGGCGTAAAGCCGCGCGCAACGAAAAAGGCCGGTCTTTCGACCGGCCCTGAAATACCTCCGCGGATTTCGCTTCCTGGGTGGAACAGGGAATCCGCCTTACAGCTTCCCGCCGTAGATCGCGCTCTTGCCCAGTTCCTCCTCGATGCGGAGGAGCTGGTTGTACTTGCAGACGCGGTCGGTGCGGCAGAGCGAGCCGGTCTTGATCTGGCCGGCGTTGGTCGCCACCGCGATGTCGGCGATGGTGGAATCCTCCGTCTCGCCCGAGCGGTGCGAGATGACGGCGGTGTAGTTCGCCTCCTTGGCCATCTCCACGGCGTCGAACGTCTCGGTGAGCGACCCGATCTGGTTGACCTTGACGAGGATCGAGTTGGCCACTCCCTCCTTGATGCCGCGGGCGAGGATCTCCGTGTTGGTCACGAAGATGTCGTCGCCCACCAGCTGGATCTTGCCGCCCAGCGCGGTGGTGAGCTTCTTCCACGTCTCCCAGTCGTTTTCGCCGCAGCCGTCCTCGATCGAGGCGATCGGGTATTTCGCCACCAGCTCCTTGTAGAACGCGACCATCTGGTCGCCGGAGAGCTTGCGGCCGTCGGACTTCTTGAAGACGTACTTCTTCGCGTCGTCGTCGTAGAACTCGGAGGCGGCGGGATCGAGCGCGATCTTGACCTGCTGGCCGAAGGTGTAGCCGGCGTTCTTCACCGCGAGCGCGATGGAGTCGAGCGCCGCCTCAATGGACTCGAGCTTGGGGGCGAACCCGCCCTCGTCGCCGACGGCGGTGGAGAGGCCCTTGTCCTTGAGCACCTTCTTGAGGGAGTGGAACACCTCGGCGCCCATGCGCAGGCCTTCGCGGAAGCTGTCCGCGCCGACCGGCATGATCATGAATTCCTGGAAGTCGATCGGGGCGTCGGAATGCGCGCCGCCGTTCATGATGTTCATCATCGGCACGGGCAGGACCTTGGCGTTGGGCCCGCCGAGGTAGCGGTAGAGCGGGAGCCCGAGGGCGGCGGCCGACGCGCGCGCGGCGGCGAGCGAGACGCCGAGGATGGCGTTGGCGCCGAGCTTCGACTTGGTCTTGGTGCCGTCGAGCGCGAGCATGATGCGGTCGACCGCGACTTGGTCGGTGGCGTCCTGGCCGACCAGGGCCGGGGCGAGCCTGGCCTTGACGTTGGCGACGGCGTTGAGGACGCCCTTGCCGAGGTAGCGCTTCTTGTCGCCGTCGCGCAGCTCGAGCGCCTCGCGCGTGCCGGTGGAGGCCCCGGAGGGCACGGCGGCGCGGCCGAGGTGGCCGGAGGCGAGGCGGACGTCGACTTCAATCGTCGGGTTGCCCCGGGAGTCGAGGATTTCGCGGGCGGTGATGGCGGAGATCGTCGTGTTCATGGCAAGGCAGTCAGCACAAGGCGTAGGCGATCGGCCGGGCGAGGGGAAGGCAAATTCCATCGCCGGAGCGGTGCGCAGCCGCGCTTATGACCGCCATGTGCGATCCCCCCGCCGGGGCGGGGCGCCTTGCACCCGCTCAACCCCAGGGGGTGCGGGTGTCGCCGATCCGGGTGGCCAGCCGTTTCCAGAAGCCGGGCGGCTTGGGCCGGAACTCCTCGGGGATCTGCGCGAGGTTGCCGTTGCGCTCCGCGGTGCGGATCGGGGTCACGCCGTCGAAATTGCGCACGTTGAGCAGCTCCTCCGTCAGCAGCGCGGGCGGGATCTGGTTGAGGTAGCCGGCGAACGCGGCGGCGTGGACGGCGGTGTCGCCGTGGTCGTTGCGCGTCAGCAGCAGGTCGTCGGTGAGCTGGGCGGGCGGAATCTTGTGCAGCTGGCCGGTCTCGGCCACCGCGTGGATGGCGGTGTAGCCGGAGGTGCTGGGCAGGGTGAGGTTGTCGGCCACGAGCATGGCGCCGGGGATCTGCTCGAGGTGCCCGGCGATCGCGGCGGCATGGAAGACGGTGTCGCCCGCGGTGGTCTGGCGGAGGAGGTTCTCGCGGGTCACGAGCGCGCGCGGGATCTGGTCGAGGTGGCCGTTGAGGGCGGCGACGTGAAAGACGCTCTCGCCGCTGATGTTGCGCTCGCCGAGCAGGGCGGCGGTGAGGAAGGCCGGCGGCACGGCGCCGAGCGTGCCGTTCTCGGCCGCCTCGTGGAGCAGGGTGTTGCCCAGCTCGGTCTTCAGGCGGACGATCTCCTCGGTGAGCAGCCCGGGCGGGAGCTGGCCGAGGTGGCCGTGGGCCGCCGCCACGTGGAAGACGGTGTAGCCGCTGTTGCTGCGCGTGAGCAGGTTGTCGCGCGTCAGCAGCGCCGGCGGCACCTGGTCGAGATGGCCGCCCTCCGCGGCGTGGTGCAGCGGGGTGTACCCCGATTCGTTCTTGCAGAGCAGGTTGGGCGCGGTCAGCACCGCGGCGGGCAGCTCGGCCAGCCGGCCGTAGCGCGCGGCGGTGTGCAGCGGCGTGCTCCCGGCCGCGTTGGGCGCGGTCAGGTTCTCGGTTGTAAGCACGCTCACCGGCACCTGGATCAGGGTTCCCGCGCGGATGGCGGCATGCAGGTTGATCGACTCCATGCTTCGGACGGTGAGCGCGATGGAACGACCGGCCCGGGGGCGTGGCAACCCCAAAACGCTCCGGAGATTCCCCGGCGCATTCTGGGGGAATTCCCGACGAATTGGATTTGCCAAGTCACGCCCGAGCGGCACGATGCGTAGCATGATTGATGGGTCTCCTGCCGCCACCGGCGACCAGCCCAAGGGCGCCGTGCTGGTCATCGACGACGAGAAGCCGCTGCTGGATGTCTACGGCGCCGCGCTCAGCCCCCATTTTGACGTGGTCACCGCCACCTCGGTGCAGGAGGCCGACGCCGTCCTCCGGACCCGGAGCTTCAAGGTCGTCGTCTCGGATCACCTGATGCCGGGCGGCAACGGGATGGGCTTCCTCGTGCGCGTGCGCGAGGAGTATCCCGAGATGCAGCGCGTGCTCGTCACCGCCTACATGAAGCCGGAGATGCTGCTGCGCAGCGTCAACGAGGCCGCGCTCTTCCGCTATTTGCTGAAGCCCGTCTCCCTGGGCGAGCTGCTCAAGGTCGTGGACGAGGCCGCCAAGCTCCACGACCAGAGCGCGCGCCCGCCGGGCTGAAGCGGCCTCATGGAACCCGTCCCGCCGCAGTCGACCCCCGCCGGCGCGCCGGCGGTGCTGCTCGTGGACGACGAACCCCAGCTGCTCGGGGCGATGCGCGAGGGGCTGGCGATGGAATTCGCGGTGGAGACGGCCGGGACCGCGGCCGAGGCCGAGATGCTGCTGGCCGCACAGCCGTTCGCGATCGTCGTGTGCGACCACGTCATGCCAGGGGAGACCGGGCTGGATTTTCTCGTCCGCATGCGCGAGCGCCATCCGCGCACAAAGCGCATCCTGCTCACCGGGTACATGAACCCGGAGCTGCTCTCGCGCAGCGTCGCGATCGCCGGGCTGTCGGCGTGCCTGATCAAGCCGGTCAAGGCGGCGGAGCTGGCGGCGGCGGTGCGGCAGGCGCTGGCCTGAGCGCCGGCCCGGCGGCAAATTCTGCGCAAGGTTGGGCACCCCGTGCGCAGCGGCGCCCGCCGGTCCCTGCTAGGCTCGCGGCATGCAGGCGCCCCTCGCCCTGAACCCCCATCCCTCGCGCCGCCTCCGGCTGGCGCTCCTGATCGGCTGGCCCGTCATCATCGTCAAGTGCTGGACCGTGCCGTGGATCATCGCGCGCTGGCAGATCCCGGTGCACGCCGGCTGGGTGGTCGGGCCCACGCTGCTGTTCGCCACACTGGTGACGCTGCTCGTGATGGCGCACCACGAGGAGGACTAGCCCGGCGCAGGCCCGGTCGACCTGCGGCCCTCCCGGCAACTGTCATGCTGAGCGCAGCGACCCGTCCGCCGAAGCCCGTCGACTCCGCTCGGGGCCATGAGCTTGTCGAGAGGCCTCGGCGAAGGCGGAAGCATCCAGTGAGATGCGATTTGCGGCCTTGGCGGGGTCCAAGTGGATCCTTCGCTTCGCTCAGGATGACAATTCCAATTGGGAACGGCGCTCAGTTCGCGGGCGTGCGCCCGAGCTTGGCCCGCAGGTACGGTGCGGTCGGGCTGCGCTTGGCCGCCGCCAGGCCGGCGAGCGGGCCCTGGTAGACGATCTCGCCGCCGGCCGGCCCGCCGCCGGGCCCGAGCTCGACCAGCC
>Ga0335071_10001175_pt1 | contig 28232 bp, 21 predicted proteins | sample Lox_Sample_15_FD_206724 | JGI IMG/M metagenome (GOLD analysis project Ga0335071, IMG submission 206724) | Soil microbial communities from Loxahatchee National Wildlife Refuge, Florida, United States - Lox_Sample_1.5 | ecosystem: Environmental > Terrestrial > Soil > Wetlands | place: USA...
GTCTGGAGCGCCTGGCTGACTCTCCGGCGGCCGACGAGGTTATACCAGTACAAGTCGTGATATACGATGGACGCCGCGTAGGACCACGGCGCGATCGCGGTCCGGAGCAGGAAATGCTCCAGCGGCTTTAGCGGCCCCCAATAGATCGCCTTTTGGCCGTGACTGGCAAAGGTGTCGCCGACATGAAAGTGGAAGTTCACGTTCGAGATGTCTTCGCCCGCGATGTCGATGCAACGCACGTCCCCGCATCCCAGGCCCCGTTCGTGCGCCAACCGGATGAATTTAATGGAGAGAGGATCGAACCCCATCATCTTTGCTGCCACCGCGTCGATGGCCACCATGTCTCCGCTGGCCAAAATGAAGTTCCTAACCTGCGGCGCCATGCAGCGGGGCCCCGGGCCATCGCCGGCAAATGTCCCGTCCATGACTGCGAACATTCCGGGATGGATTTCCTTTTGAATCGCCAATAAATCGACCAGCGTCTCGTGAATCACGCTGTGCGTCCAGTGGCGCTTCTCAAACAGCAGCCCGCCGAAGGCATTCTTCATGGCGCCAGTCATCCCTGTGAAAACATGGGTCTTCATCGTGGGTAAGTGAATGATATTGGAACCAATGAGTCGCTTCGGAATCCGGATCCCACCGGGGTAAATCTCGTCCAACGCCAACATTTCGGATTTAGGCTCGTAGCGGACCCATTCCTCGCCGGAATCATAAAGATGGATATTCCGCAGCCCGTATTTGTCTACGACTATCTTTTTGTGCTTGTTGGCGATCTCCCCGCGGCGCGCACTGACGACGACGGTGCGATTGTGGCATCCGTAGAGTTGGTCTTTTGCATAGCCGTCTTCCAGCAACGTGGCGATAACGCCGTCCAGTTGCCAGGGCGTCGTGGAGCAAGCTGGATAGAAGTAGTGCCAACTGACGTTGATTTTCAGCGCCGTCGGCGTGTTTTTGGGCAGGAATTGCTGGTAGCAGGCCGACCGCATCAGCCGCTTGTAGTCGTCGATCACGGTGGCCGGCGTGGTCTTCAATACCGCGACACGGGAACGCGCCATCACTGATACAAGAGCAATCTCGATGCCAAGATATTGGCAACTTGCTTGCTTGCATTGGCTACCAGCTGTCATCTCTATGTAATCCAAGCGCTTCAGGTTGCGGTATGCGGAAGATCTACACCACCCGACGGAAACTTTTACCAGGCCCGCTCTCCTCGCGCGCCGGGCGCATCGCCTCCGCTGCTCAAATCTCGGCTACTCGTAGGGAAGATCGCGAATATCCGCTCGCTCTCCGGCTTCGCTATCGCGTGTATCGTGGAGAAAATCTGGTGAGCGCGGGAGAAGGACAGACCGTTGCGATCAGCCTCAAGAGCGTGCTCTTCACCGGCCGCCTCGAATCCCTGGAGCGGGGCCTGAGCGCTGAACTGTTCATCGACTGGCCGGCTCTGCGCGATAACCAGTCTCCAATTCAGCTCTATATCGCCGGCCAGGTTGCTTCGAGCGCCGGGGATCGCGTGCTGGTGCGCACCAGGTTTCAGGACTTCCGAGTAGGGCGGGGCCATTGTGCTTATGCGAGAAGCTGACGTTTGTTGGATGGGCTCGGAGACGTGAAGGTCATCATCCGTTCAACGCGCATGTTCCGTAACAGCCTCTCCCTCCGAACGCAACTCATCCTGCTCCTGGTCGCGCTGGTGCTGATCGCCACGGCCAGCCTGGGCTCGCTTTCTTACAGCAGTTCGCGCGCCATCATCGAAGGTGGCGCGGTGCGCGAAGTGGCCGTCGTTGCCAACGCCCGCGAACAGGCCTTGATCCGCGAAATCAGTGGGCAGAAGTCGCGCGCCGAAGCGCTGTTGAAAACAGTGAACCTGGGTTGCGAGCCCGATGAGACCTGGTGTTTGCGAAAGGTGCTGTCCGACTTCGTCGCGACCGGAGGAGCGACCGCCGCGCAGCTGGTCTACCGTGGCCGGCCCTCCATCATGGTCGGATTCGGGGCCGCCGATCTGAACCGAGTCCCGCTGTCCGAGGGAGACGACATAGCCCGCTTCGACAGGGATGTTTCCGGGCGTCCCTACTATGTCGTCGGAGCGCAGATCGTCTCCGAGGATGGCGAAATCACGCTGAAACTCCGTGGTGACATGCGCCGGATCGACCAGATCTTCCAGGATCGCTATGGCCTCGGGCAAACCGGAGAGACATTTCTCACGGATGCACAGGGCAACTTCCTCACGCCGCTGAAGTACCGCGCGCCGGCAAACGGAGAGCGTCCCGACGGCGACCGGGCGGTCCACATGTGCCTGGCGGGGTCGGATTCCGAGGTGCTCGACAAGGACTACCGCAACGTGCCGGTGATCCATGGGTTCCGGCACGTCCGGGAGACCGGTGGCGGCTGTGTGATGGCGCAGATCGACCAGGCGGAAGCATTCGCGCCTTTTAACTCTCTCCGCAAGAGGCTGGCGGCCGTTTCCGGGCTGCTGGCGGCCCTGGCCATCGCGTGTTCTTTGCTGTTCGCACATTTTCTCTCGCGGCCGATCAATAAGCTCGAAGATCGCGCCCGGTCGCTGCAAAGTGGAGACTACGACAGCGCTGTTCCTTCGGGCGGGCCTTCGGAGGTGCGCATGTTCGCACAGACTTTCCAGAGTATGGCCAGCTCTCTCAAGGACTCACGACAGGCGTTGTTGCGGTCCAGCGAGCAAATGACCGACATCCTGGAGAGCATGAGCGAAGCATTCTGCGCCTTCGATCACGAATGGAAGTGCACCTACGCCAACGCGCGCGCGGCCGAACTCACCCGCACACCCCGCGAACAGATGCTGGGGAAAACACTGTGGGAAGTTCTACCCGCCGCGATCAGCGCAGAAGTCAGCGCCCCGCTCCAACAGGCGTCGGAAGGCCGGACGCCGGCTCAGTTTGAACAATATTACGCGCCGTTCGACGCCTGGTTTGAGATCAACGCCTTTCCAACGCGAGATGGGCTGGCGGTGTTCGGCCGGGACATCTCGGAGCGGAAACGGTTCAACGAAAGGCTGCAACAAACGCAGAAGCTGGAGAGCCTGGGCGTCCTGGCCGGAGGTATCGCGCACGACTTTAACAACCTGCTTACCGGCATCATGGCCAACGCCAGCATGATTCTGGAAGATCTCCCAACGGGGAGTCCCTTAAACGGCGAGGTTCAGAAAGTAGTGGAAGCGACCGAGCGCGCCGCAATCCTGACCCGGCAATTGCTGGCCTATGCGGGCAAAGCCAAGTTTGTGATTGAACCGTTGAATCTCTCCGAAGCCGTTCGCAAGATCGCCAAACTGATCCGCTCCTCTCTTCCCAAGACGGTCGAGCTGCGTCTCGATCTGCAGCCCGAACTGCCGGCCATCGATGCCGACCCCGCCCAGATTCAGCAACTGGTGATGAACCTGGTGATCAACGGCGCTGAGGCGATCGGTGAAGAAAAGCCCGGAACGGTTGTGGTCACCACGGCCGTCAAGGACGTCGACGCAACGTATCTGCAGCAGACTTTTGGTTCGGGCGATATCGCTCCGGGCCGGTATGTGCTGCTGGAAGTCGATGACACGGGCTCCGGAATGGACGAGGCCACGTTGTCTCGCATCTTCGATCCGTTCTTCACCACGAAGTTTGCCGGGCGCGGCTTGGGACTTGCCGCGGTGATGGGAATCGTTCGCGGACACAAAGGGGGGCTCCGGGTTTATAGCGTACCCGGCAAAGGGAGCAGCTTTAAGGTGCTGCTGCCAGCGAGCACGAGCGTGCCATCCAGCCGTGAGGCCGCGGCCACCACGCTGGACCTCAGAGGCAGCGGGACCATCCTGGTGATCGACGACGAAGAGTTCGTCCGCCAGATCGCCAAATCGGCTCTTACACGCTATGGCTACTCCGTGATCACCGCTCAGAACGGGCAGGAGGGTATCGAACTCCTTCAGAAGAGTGGCGACTCGGTATCGCTGGTTCTCTTAGACATGACGATGCCGGTGATGTCCGGGGAAGATACATTGACGAAGCTTCGGACCATGCGGCCCGGCCTTCCGGTTATCTTTTGCAGCGGATACCACGAAGCGAACGTTGAGCGGCGCTACGCGGATCAGGAGCTGGCCGGGTTTATTCAAAAGCCTTTTACCGCAGCCTATCTGGCCGAACAGATCAAAGCCGCATTGACGAAGCGCAATGCGGCATAGGCACGAAGAAAGAAAGGCTGCCCGGGGAACCCGGGGCAGCCGAGGCGTCTGACTGACCGGGAACGCTGCTATGCCGGGCGTTTCTTGCGGCTGATACCGGCGATCGCGGCTAAACCTAAAGCACCGAAGAGAACGCCGAGATTCCTCGGCTCCGGAACAGTCGACGGTGTAGTCTCATAGAAGCGCAAGGACGTTTGCGTAATTCCCCCGGTGCCGGCGAAACTCGCCATCACGCTGATCGGGCCCGTGAATCCGACTGGAAGTCCGATATCACCATCCCCGGGAGTTGGTCCCGGCGAACCGTTGGTGAGAGTTGCCGTCGCGCCGTTCGACCAACTGATGCTTTCATCGCCCGCGGTCAACTTCGATACAGGGGCGTAAGTAGCATCGGCGCCGCTGATGTATTCTCCCGGATTTGCTGTCGTACAAGGATCTGCGGAACAAAACTCAGTCGTGTAGCCGAGAGCGAAGCCCGCCAGTGAACTGCCTGTCTGTATCCAGTTGCCGTCAAAGTTCCAGCCATGAATATCGAGCGCCGGAGTGGTCTGGACGATCAGACTCGCGGTCACGTCCGTGGCGGCCGGCGCTGCTGATCCGGTCGGCGTGTAGGTGAACCCCCAAAACAGCTTGTCTTGGCTGTAGCAAGCGTCGGTGGGGGAGTCGAACGCCTCTAGTGCGCTTAAGGAAGCGGTGGTCGGGCACGGTACGACCGCGGCGGAGATGCCGCCGGCCGCCAGCAGTACGGCCAGGCCACCAAGGAATAAGAGTCTCTTCACAATACAGTCCCTCCTTCTCTCAACGAACCGTCAGTTGTAAGAATCTAAAGAAAGAAGAGAGGTTTCAGCTCTAACTGTTTCAAGAAGTACCTGTTTAAGTTTGTAACGGTGAAGCAGGTAGGTTACGTTAGCGAGAACGTGCGGTCGCAAGTTCCGGGAGCTCTACTGAGAAGAGAGTTGCGCAAGTACCAAATCACGGGTATGTTCTGTTTGGCCGGCAAATCATACACTGGCATCAGACTGAAACCCTCAATCACGGCGGGCGAACAAACGGACCGTCAACCGTCCGCGAGTTCTCCCGCCGTTCGTTCTGTGTTTCCCCCAATCGGCCATGGTTCCTAAGTCACCACATGCAAAGGGACAGCCGAGAGGAAGCTTCCCAAACCGCGGCTGGCTTGACCACCGAAGAAGCACGGCGCCTGCTGGACCAATACGGCCCGCATGCCCTGGCCGAGAAGCACCACAATCCACTTGGGATACTGCTCGGCAAGTTTTGGGCTCCCGTGCCCTGGATGCTGGAGGCCGCAGTGGTGCTGGAAATCCTGCTGCACAAATACATTACATCGAAGGAGGAGTGATCGCCGGACTGCTGGTCTTTAACGCCATCCTGAGTTACAGCCAGGAGAGTAACGCCCAGAGGGCCCTGGCGCTGCTGCGCCGGCAGTTGACGATTCAGGTTCGTGTGCGCCGGGATGGCGTATGGCAGCGGCTCCCGGCCAGCGAACTGGTGCCTGGCGATCTCATTCACCTGCGGGTGGGCGACATCGTCGCGGCGGACGTGCAGGTCACCAGCGGGCAAATGCAGGTGGATCATTCCGCCGTCACGGGCGAATCGATGCCCGCCGAAGCAGGCCCGGGGGCGTAGTCTACACGGGCGGGGTCATCAAGCGCGGCGAAGCTGACGCCGTTGTGGCAGTCACCGGCAGCCGCACCTACTTCGGAAAGGCCGCCGAACTGGTGCGCCAAGCCAAAGCCGCCGGCCACTTGCAGGACACCATTTTCACCATCGTGAAGTACCTGGTGGCCATCGACATTGTCCTGGCCGCGGTGGTGATGACGTATGCTCTCCGCGTGGGAATCGGGCTGGGCGAGATTCTACCCTTCTGCCTGATGCTTCTGATCGCGTCCATTCCCGTAGCTCTGCCCGCAACGTTCACTCTGGCATCGGCCTTGGGCACACGGGAGTTGGCTCAGCGCGGAGTGCTGACCAGCCGCCTCTCCGCCATCGAGGAAGCAGCCGCCATGGCGGTCCTGGCGAGCGATAAAACCGGCACTCTTACGAAGAACAAATTGTCATTGGCCATTGCGCTGCCAGAGCCGCCTTATACGGAAGAAGACCTCGTTCGCTTCGCTGCGCTGGCATCCGCCGATGCAACGCAGGACCCAATCGATCTAGCCATCCTGGCAGCAGCCCGCGGTAAAGGATTGACCCTCGCGGACTACTCGGTGCGAAGTTTCGTGCCTTTCGAGCCCTCGACCAAGTACTCGGAGGCCCTGGTCGCGCATGGGTCCGGCGTTATGCGCATCGTTAAGGGCGCGCCCTCAGCGATTAGCCCACTCGCGGGTGGTGCGGAATTCGCCGGCGCGGACCAACTCGCTGCCGAAGGCTATCGCGTGCTGGCGGTCGCGGCCGGGAACGGGCAGGAGCTGAAGTTGGCGGGCTTTCTCGCGTTGCTCGACCCACCTCGGGAAGACTCGGCAAAGCTGATCGCGGATCTCCAGAGCCTGGGGATTCGCGTTCTCATGATCACCGGCGATGGACCGGCCACAGCCGCTACCGTCGCCGCACGAGTTGGCATCCAGGGGGCAGCTTGCTCTACCGATCAACTGCGGCGGGATCTCGAAACCGCGGCCGCTTGCTGCAATGTCTTCGGCGGAGTTTTTCCCGAGGACAAGTTTCGGCTGGTCCAGGCGCTCCAGCGCACCGGCCACATAGTGGGCATGACCGGCGACGGGGTCAATGACGCCCCGGCACTGAGACAGGCAGAGGTTGGCATCGCGGTCGCGAACGCCACTGATGTCGCCAAAGCCGCCGCGAGCATTGTGCTGACCAACCCAGGTCTCGCCGATGTTGTCGCGGCAGTCGAATCCAGCCGGCGCATTTACCAGCGCATGCTGACTTATACGCTGAACAAAATCATCAAGACCATCGAAATCAGCTTGTTCGTGTCGCTGGGCGTCCTGCTGACGCGAACCCTGGTCGTCACACCGCTCCTCATCGTGCTGCTGCTCTTTACGAACGACTTCGTCACTATGTCGATAGCGACCGACCGCGTCTCCTTCTCCCGCCGCCCGGACCGGTGGCGCGTCGGCGCATTGGTCGTTGCTGCTGCTCCGCTCGCAGGGCTGTTGGTGCTGTTTTCACTCGCAGTCCTGTTTACCGGCCGGGATGTTCTCTCCCTTTCGCTCGCGCAGTTGCAAACTCTGGTCTTCTTAACGCTGGTATTCGGAGGGCAAGGAACGGTGTACCTTGTGCGCGAGCGGGGACACTTCTGGAACTCGCGGCCGAGCCATTGGATGCTGTGGAGTTCCGCCGTGGACCTGGTTGTCGTCAGCCTCCTGGCGGCGGGAGGCATTCTGATGGCTCCGCTTCCAATGTGGCTGATAGGCGGCCTTGCAGCGGCCGTCCTGGTTTACCTGTTCCTCGCCGACTTCCTAAGAATCGCCGTCTTTGCGCGCGGACGATTCGGTTGACCTCACATCATTGGGCGCCACCGGCGGGAATACTCAGGGAGCCATACTCTTCAGTATCTCGATCCAGTGCCACAACTTTCAGCCGGTGACTGGTCGGATCGAGGGCGACTTCTCTTGTCACCGTTATGCCGTTCTTCATCACCTTTTCGCGTTCCTCGCCTCTGAGGCTCAAGTGGACGGGGATGGTGACCGGGGGATTCTGACGCGAAGCGAAGCCATAGAGCTGCCCTGGCCCCGCGACAGTCGCGTCATCCTGGAAGATGGCCAGAAGAAGATCAGCCTCCGACGAATCGCCCTGAGCGCGGAATAGCACATCCGCAGGGTCGACGCGAACCTTGAGCCGTATCAATTTCGATGCGGGATCCGGCGCGGCCGTTTCGGCCCGCAACCCGATTTCAGGCGAATCGAACGGGCTGCTCGAGGCCATGGTGAGCACATCTTGCTCGTGTTCGTCGGACGCGAGCGGCGTTGCGTTGTAACCTTGGATGGTCCGCAAGCGCAAGCCTGAGCGGACCACACTGATGCGAATCTTGTGGAACTTGCCGTTCCAATTGCGGGGAGGCGGAAAGTACCCAGCGGTGTAGCTGGCGCGTGAATCCGCCCTCGCCTGATGGATCGCTTCTGCGACTGCGTCGGCGCCGTAGTAGCGTCCGCCGGTTAGGTCCGATACCCGCTGCAGCGTTTGCGAGCTGTCCGAATCGAGAGGCGCGAAATTGCCTTCGGTGGTCTGGTCGACAGTGTAAACCGCGACATGCTCGTGTTCCAGCATAACGCCAAAGCGAAGTATCGCCGCGGTCATGTCGATGGGTATTCCAGAGATGTCGGGAATCAGGCTGGGCACGCCATGAGTGATCCAAATCAGGTTCTTTCTTCCGGGCAGCGCCGCCAAGATTTGGCCGAGCGCAGCAATGGCCTTGGTGGTCGCATCAAAACGGAGGCCGGGAATGTGATCATCCGGAGGCCGAAAACCGAAGATCTTCCGATAAGCGTTATCGAGCAAAGGCTGGATGTGTTCGGTCCAATGCGCATCGCCGCCGGGCTCCGTCTCCGGACCTGGTAACGAGTGGAGGGGCACAAAATTGCTGGTGCTGCGAGTATGTAAGCGTAAATATCTTCGCCAGACTTGAGGTTTTGAAGGGATTGCACGACCTCATTGCGGGTTCTCGCATCTGTCAGCACGCGCTCATTCAGCATGTCGAAAAGAACAACTGTGGGCGGCGGAAGCGGGGCGCTCGATCGATTCGAATATTCAAGCGGCCCGAGTGCCGCATTCGCGCGAGACTTGGGGTAATTGGAGTGGAAGAATACCACTTCCTGCCGTTTGCCGTTGTCATAAACCTGAAAATCCAAGGGAGCGAGATCGGTGACCGGCTGGCCGTGGACATCCACGGCGACCAGATCCAGAATCACCGGTGTCTCGCGCTCCTGCGCTCCTCCCAGGAGTTGCGCGGAAATCGCGATCAGCAAGCCGGCAAGTTTCACCCCATGACGGCCTCCGCTTACAGATCCTCCAGCGCCATGTGCGACTCGGGAAGCACCTGGCCGCCGTCCACCACGATGGTCTGCCCGGTGATGAACGCCGCTTCGTCGCTGGCCAGGAACAAAGCCGCGTACGCAACGTCTTCCACTGAGCCGAGACGCCGCTGCGGAATTGCCGCCGTCATGCGCGCCAGGTACTCGTCGCTCAGCGCCTCCAGGCCCTCGGTCCGGATGTTTCCCGGCAGCACCGCGTTGATGGTGATATTGTGCGGAGCCAACTCGATCGCCGCGGTGCGGACAAAACCGAGCTGCCCGGCCTTGCTCGCGCCGTAATGACTCCAGCCCGGGTAACCGGTGATAGGCCCGGTTATCGAAGACGTTACGATGATCCGCCCTTTGCCGCGCGCTTTCAGATGCGGCAGACAGGCGTCCACAGCAAGGAACGTGCCTTTGAGATTTGTGTCCAGCACTTCCGCCCAGTCGCTGGTAGTCATTGCACCGAGCCGGGCCGCTGGAAACACGCCGGCATTGCAGCACAAGATGTCGATCCCGCCGTGCCGTTCCACCGCAGCCTGCGCCACTCGCGCGTTGTCTTGGGGTTTTGAAACGTCGGCGGCCACGGCGCTGGCGGCACCTCCCTGGGAGCGAATTTCATTGGCCGCCGCTTCGGCTTGAGCGCTATCGCGTGCCGTCAGCAAAACTCGCGCCCCCTTACCCGCAAAGACACGTGCAATTCCCTTTCCGATTCCCTTGCTCGCGCCCGTAACGATCACCGACCGGCCCGAAATCGAAGTCAGCATCTTTCCTATTGTTGCTCACGGGAGGTGTTGCAAATAGTCTTCAGCCGATCGGACGGGGGGCGCCGTGGAAAGTTCCTTGGGAAAGGGACGCCCCCCAACGGGGATTCTACAGCGAGTCTACGCCCGCACGGCTTCCGCGCCTATCGCTCGCGGTTGGTATTTTTGGCTGCTGCGGACCGGTAGCGCGTCAGGGCCGGATCACATAGTCCGGCCAGCAGGTCTCCAGTTGATCCGGCGGCGTCAGGAACGGATTGGATTGTTCGCCGATCGCGCGAAGCACGCCGTTCACGTTGCCTCCCGGCGGAGCAAAGCGCGGGTCCAGAATGCGGGCGATCTGATCGCGCGAGTTTTCCAGGTGCGCGCGGGTCTCCGGATCCGCGGTTTTCGCCAGTGAGGTTGCGATCGCGGACGACAGCGTCCTCAGCTCGGCACGGTAGAAGGATCGCTCATCGCCGCTAACGGCGAACGGGCCAGCGGCCTGCGGACCGTTCAGCTTCGTGTTCGCGACATCCAAGTAGGAACGCTGCAGGTTGCGGCGATACGCGTCGATCCTTACTCGCGGTGCATCGAGCTCGCCCCAGATCCCCTTGCGAACGTCCGTTAGAAATTCGGTAGGGCCGTAAGCCGCCGTTCCATCGATCGCTTCTTGCTCTACCAGCCGCGCAAAGCGGCCGCTCGCAAGCAGATTGGCGAGCACCGCGCTCTGTGCATTGCGGACCCGGCTCAGCGCTCCGGCGGGCTCGATGCGCCGCAGAATCTGCGGATCGATCATCCACATGGGCGGAGCAAACGCATTTTCGTTCAGGAATTTCACGGCCTCTCTCTGGCGCGCCTTGGCAACGGGTTCGAACAACAAACCCGACTGGCCGACATATTTCTCCTGGGTGTTGAAGCCGCCCACGATGGCCGCCACATGATTCAGCTCCAACGTCCACTGGCCCAGCATCCGGCCGTAGAGCTCCGCCAGATCGTCGAACGGTTCGCCGCTCTTTGTCGTTGTGGCGGGCAACAGCATCTTGGCTACCCGTTGCAGGTTCTGAATTCCCAAGGAGGTGGATTTCAGTGCGTCCGCGTCGCCCACGGCCTCGGTCAGTTCGCCTGGATCGGATCCAGCCGCATTGGCAGTCGAGAAACGATACCAAGGCGTCTTGTCCTGCTCGCGCGCCCACTGGTCGAGCATGGGCTTCTCGTCATCAGCGTTCTTCGCGCCGGGGATCGGTTTGTAGCCCCACTGGGTAGCCCACACATCGTAGGGACCGATGCGAGGCACCAGGTCGCCGACCGGTATTTTGTCCTCCGGCTGCGCGACATAATTGAAGCGCGAATAATCCATGATGGACGGCGTGTGACCCATGGTCTTCAACCACTGCGGGTCGCGGACTTTTTCCTGGGGATACATCGAACTGGCTTTCATGTTGTGTTGGAAGCCGAGCGTATGACCGACTTCGTGCGCAACGACGAACTCCAGCAAGCGCCCCATCAGGTCGTCCGGCAGCGGAAGTTTCTGCGCGCGAGGATCGAGCGGGCCCGCTTGTAGGAAATACCAGTCGCGCTGCAGGTTCATGACGTTGTGATAGAACTGGATGTCCGCGTTCAGAATTTCGCCCGTACGCGGATCGCTGATGTGCGGGCCGCTGGCGTTTTCTATCGTCGACGGCAGCCAGCGGATCACTGAGTAACGGATGTCTTCCGGACTGAAATCCGGATCCTGCTCCGGCGTAGGCGCTTCCTTGGCGATGATGGCGTTCTTGAAGCCGGCCGCTTCGAAGGCGGCCTGCCAGTCCTCGACGCCGCGCTTCATCCAGGGAACCCATTTGGTCGGCGCCGCTGGATCGATGTAATAGACGATGGGCTTGACCGGCTCGGAAAGCGCGGCACTGGGATCCTTCTTCTCCAGGCGCCACCGGGCGATGTAACGACGTTCCGGCGCGCGCTGTTCGTCCCGGCTGTAATCCATCTGTTCGACCGAGAAGTAACCGACGCGTTCGTCAAATACGCGCGGCATCATGGGATTCTCGGGCAGCTTCACCATGCTGTGATGCAGGACGACGGTCGCGCTGCCGGGCGGCATGCCCACGCCCAGGAACGGATTGGCGGGAGCGTTTTGCCCAACCGAAGGCGGGACGCCCTTGGTATAGGTCAGCGAGGCCTCAGCTTCGATGTTCTGTGGATAGGGCGAAATCCGTTCAATCGAAGATCGGGACGAGTCCATGGTGTTGGCGTTCAGCCTCTGCCGCGCGCTGAACTCGAAGACGTCCGTCGTGAACAGACGCGTCACGTCGATGACGGCTGATGCTTTGTTCTCGCTGTAGGCGGCCACCGGAAAGGTCATCAAGATCGCGTCATTGTTGGCGGCCTTCACGGCTTGCGCAATGGGCGTCTTCGGATCGGCGACCACATCGAAGCTGACCCGGCGCAAATTAACCTTGTTACCTTTTAGCTCCCAGTACACTACGTGAGAGGAAAGGGCTTGCCCGCCGTAGCCGACGCCCAACGTCGTCCGGGCAATCTGGGTTACCCAGAGAAACTCCTTGCCGTATTCGGACTTCGGAATTTCGTAGAAATACTTGTCCTTTACTTCGTGCACCGTGAAGATGCCCTTCTTCGACTTGGCTTCTTTGGTGATCACCTTGTCGTAAGGTTGCGGCTCGTCGTTGCGGGGCCCCGGTCCGGGCCTTGGTTCGCTCCCGTTGCCGGGGGGCGTCACGGGAGTATCGGTTGGGGCGGGCTCCTGGGCGGATACGAGCGCTGCCGCGCAGACGACCAAACAGAAACAACGGGCAGTCGGGTGCATGACCCCTCCTTAACTCTACTTCGGTGCCCACCATCTTAGCAGCGAGCAGAAGCGGAGACACGTCATAGTGCGCATTTATTGCCTACCACGTGCCGCGGTCCTCAGATACCATGCGGCTGGTATGGCCTCTCGCCGCGAGCCGAGGTGCACTCCGGCTATTTAGGCTCCACTTCGGCAATCGAACTCACCGCCGATATGCCTGAAAAACTCGGCTTTGCTTTGATTTCGGTATTTAGCGATTGGCAACCGACAGGGAGGAGGAGGACCTGAAGGTTCGCATCCAGGGCCATGTGTTGCTTTGTGCCGTCGGCCGTCTTCTGCCAGTCGCCAACAGCAGACCTCATCGGGTGTACGTTGGAGACAATGAATCGCCTTCCCGGTTTCAGCACGCGAAAGACATCCCGACTGTTCGCGTTAAACTCGGGCAGATAGCATTGGTTCAGGTACGATACGGCCAGATCGAAAAACTGTGATCGTCAAGAAAGCTAAGGTCCTGCACGTCACCGCGTAGGTACAGGTCTGAACCGGTTGCGAGTTCTCTGGCCGCATCGATCAGCGGCGCGCACAGGTCCACACCCAGCACGTATCCGGCCCCGGCGTCCCGAAGAATCCGGCAAAAGCGGCCCTCGCCACACCCGCTATTCAGTATCCTGCGACCACGAACGTCTCCACACGCCTCAAGCATGGGCCGGTCCAACAGACCCTTGCGCCATGCGTTTCTTCCCTCGCGAGCCTCCTTGATCCAGATGGGGGCCAGTTGCTCCCAGAGTTGGTCGATCTCACTTCCTCTCGCGCTATTCATCCTTTTACCTGGTACCGCCATTGGCCCTCAAGCGGTTTCGTGAGAATCGTTTGCCTGAATATCATTTGGTGGAACATGGACGTCTCCTGCCTCGGACAGTAAAGGAGCAAAACCGTTATATGTCATCCTACTGGGAACCCAGGAAGCGAGCCATTAACTGTTATTTATCTTATGGTTAGGGCCTCCGGAGCCCATCGCGCAGAAAAGCGATAGCAGAATGTATAGTGAGACGCATGCCCTACCGATAAGACTATGTAAGAGCAGCCGGAGAAGGCATGGCAACGTTGCCCATAGATCGCTGGAGCGTCGCGTCCATCCGACAGGAAAAGGGAATCACCTTGGAACAGATATCCCTAGATACCAAGCTGAAAGTCACCACCCTCAAAGCGATCGAAGACGGCAACTTCGACGTCCTGCCCGGCGGCATCTACAACCTCAGCTATATCCGCCAATACGCCCGCGCCATCGGAGCCGACGAGGGTTCCCTGGTTCAGTTTTACCGCAGTACGTGCGCTAAGAGCCTTTAGCGGCTAGCGGAACGCCTGGTCGATTGCCCGGAAGGTAGTGATAAACTGTACGCCCAGCACATTGTCTCGCGTTCCGGAAGCGTATTCGGTGTTGAGCCACTCGTAACCGCCCTTGATGAGCTGATGCCGGTTGAGCCACCAACCACCGGCCAATTCATAGGAACCGATGCCGGGAGCGAACTCGCCAGTGGACACGCCACTGGTGTCCACTGCGCGTCCGGCCTTCAGCCATCCGGCGCGCCCTGCCACATACAGCCGCGGTGTGATCACGCGCTTCACCTCCAGGTAACTGGAGGTCAACGACGGTGCAGTAGTGAAATTGGGCGAATCGAACTGAAAGCGCTGCCATTCTCCGGAAACACTCCAGTGGCCGCGCGCCCACTGGACGTCGACGCCCAACCCGCTGGCCGGGAAGTCACGAACGGTTGTGCCTGCCGGCAGCCAGGCTGAAAGAAATGGGTCGAGATAGGGTCCGCGGAATCCGGAAACGCCCACGCGGAATCCTTGCAGAATTGTGTAGCCCGCACCGGCGGCCCACTGCGCGTATTGGCTCGCGTGGCTAAGGCTCAACGGATTGGTCGGCGATCCGCTGGTGACCTGCACACGCGCGTCGACGCGGTGTCCCGAGAACTCCGCCTGAATGCCGGGCAAGCCATATAGGGTCACTGGCGTCAGCCCCTCGTCCCAGCCCGGCACGCCGCCACACCAGTTCATAATCCAACCGTAGTCTTGCCGCAGCAGGTCTTTCACGCCGCAGGCCAATTGGTCGTGCCGTAAAGTCAGAGTCTGAACGTAGCTCAACGGCTGATCCAGCAGCGGATTGTCGGCGTCATCGTAGTGCAAGGGGAAAGAGCCAAACGCCGAGCTCAGGCGTCCGGCCTTGAAGACCCACGTAGAGTTCCTGGTCCGCGCCGCGTAACCGACGAAGGCTTGCAGCGTGTCCAGATACAGATCGTGATCGGCATAGTAAGCGTCGTAGTAAAAGTATGGAGTTGAACGGACCTGTACAGCCGCGTAGGCAAACCAGTGCGGGCCGAGGCGCAGCGTGGGATAGACAACGGCACGGAATCCACCGTTGACGGGCGAACTCGCAGGGTCATCCGACTGCGGCCGGTCGGTATACATGGCGGCGCCGCCAATCGTGACCGGCATGCTGATGCCAAACGTGGAATCTTGCGCGAGCGCGGGCGCGGCCAGGACTGCGCCGAGACCGAGCAAAAACCAGACCGATTTCAGCATGTCGACTCCTTGATGGCGAGTTGCTCTTCGGCCTCCGCGCCGGCCGCCAGGACGAGCGGCAGTTCCACAATGAAAGTAGAACCCTCGCCGACATGGCTCTCCACCTGAATAGTTCCGCCCATCAGGTCCACCAGCTGGCGAACGATCGCAAGTCCCAGTCCCGTACCGCCGTAACGCCGAGTCATGGACCCGTCGGCCTGGGTGAACTTTTCGAAAATGATATCCAGCTTGTCGGCGGGAATCCCGATGCCGGTGTCACGCACGGTGAGCCTGATTCGGGCGGTTTCGCCGGTGGCGCCCACCCACTGTACGCGCACCATCACACTCCCCCGCTCCGTGAACTTGATGGCGTTGCCGATCAGGTTCGTCAGTACCTGCCGCAGGCAGGCGCCGTCGCCCTGGAACACGGTTGGCGTTTCGGACGGGTAGTCAAGTGTAACCGCCAGTCCCTTGGCGGAAGCCTGGGTGGAAAGAAGGGCGAGGATTTCCTGAACCGCGGCGCGCAGATCGACGAGGACGCGGTCCAGGGTCATCTTGCCGGCCTCCAGCCGCGAAAAGTCGAGGATGTCGTTGATAATCGCCAGCAGCGAGGCCGCCGAGCCGTGGACCGTGCTGGCAAACTCGGTTTGTTCTTCGTCCAGTGACGTGTCCAGCAACAGCTCCGTCAATCCGAGGATGCCGTTCATCGGCGTGCGCAGCTCGTGGCTCATGTTGGCCAGAAACTCGCTCTTGGCGATGCTGGCCGCTTCGGCCGCGATCTTGGCCTGCTCTAAAGCCTGCCGTGAGCGGCGCTCCGCGGCCGCGACACGGTTGAATGTCTCGGCCAGCAGGTTCAGCTCCGCCACGGCCTGCCCCGCTGTGAGGCGTTCCGGGAACTGGTTCTTGCGCTCGCCATGTTGCAGCTGCGCCACCAGGTCGCGCATCGGTTTGGACACAAATCGCGACGTGGCCAGCGTGAACACCAGCGCAACCAGCAAGCCGCTCACGCCGACCTCGGCCAGCAGCTTCGTCAATCCGGCGTTGAACTGGCGCAGCGCCCCGTCGAGCGAACGCAATTGGAGAAGGCTGTAGCCCGGACCCAGCCTGACGTCATGCACCGTCGACACCAGGTAGGTTTCGCCGTTGCGCTTGACCTCACACTCCGCAGCGCCCTTCGGGCACACCCGCTGCAGTTCCCCTTCGAGCGCCGCCCACTCGGGCGCCGGAACCGTTGCGCGCAAGACCCGGCCATTTTGCATCAGCACCATCTCGCCGCCCAGATGATAGCGGGCTAAATCGAACTTCGCGCCGAGCCGCAATTCGCCAATCTGTTCGCCGCCGATCGTGATGGGAGTCGACGTCAGCTCATACAACACACCCTGCGATTCCAGTAGCGCAGCACCGGCGGGAATCTCCGGCAGCTCTCCGGCCGAGCCGTTGGCGCCGCTACCGAAGTTCACCGCCGCTACGGTCCGCCCCTTCCAATCCGTAATCGCGAGGAAGTCGTAGCCCGCGAGACCATGCATGTCACGCAGTTGCGCTTCAATCGTGCGGCGGATCTCGGCGGCGCTCTGCGGAGTCGCCGGAGCCTCATGGATCAACCCGATGGCGGCCTTCAGCCCGGCGCTCTCGGCCAGAACGGAGACGAACTCGCTCACCCGCCGCGCATAGTCCTCGTCGGCACGGGCCAGCAACTCTTCGGACTTCTGCACTGACTCGCGCAGATTCTCTCTCACCCTCTGCTCCACCAGCCCGTTCAACGCCAGAAAGCTGGCAGCCAGCACCACGCACACCGGCAGATACGAGAACAGGAACGCGCGCGTAGTGAGAGATGTTTTCGGCATCAGGGACGCGTCTCCGTGTCCACAGGAACGCGGATCGTCACGTCTGCCCTCCCCGCCTCCGGGACGTCCACCGTGACCGCGTGCAGACCCGCGATCTTGTGCCAGGCGATCAGCCGGTAGTGCCCAGCGGGGACATTCGCAAACAAGAAGCTGCCGTCTTGCGCCGGCTTCGTAAACCAGGGGCTTGCTGTCACCACGATCGCGGCGTACATATTCGCATGAATGTGGCAATAGATCTGAACGACGCCCTCATGATTGAACTTCACCACCCGGCTCTGTCCCTGCGGATAGAAGCCCAGGTCGAACGGTTGCGCCTTGGAAAGCGAGAACACATTGTGAAAGATCGGATCGGAGTTCGGAAACTGGACCGTTGAACCAACAGGCACGGTGATGAAATCCGGCTCAAAATGAGCTGCGCGTTGATCCACTGTCTCCGCAACCGGCGGCCTGGATGGCACATGCCCACCTTCCAGGATCACCACCATACGTTCGAATTCATTGACCGGTTCCGTCTCAGGCGAGGCGGTGGGTGTCGCCGTGCCGCGCAAGCTATAGACGATAGGCGAGAGAGTTCTCTTAGTCAGCCGCTTGGTGACCACGGCGTGACCCGACACGTCGCCTGCCATCGCGGGCAAGGCGAGTACCAGCAAACCCGAAGCTGGGCCTAGGAGTTTCATCCCAATATCTCTTGTCCTTAAAATCGGCCGTAGCAGGGTGGGACTATATAGGTTGCGAATCCGGTTGGTTTTGTGAGCCTTTTAGCCAAACCGGCAGCCTGCATGCATGAAGCGGGTCCTGCCGGAGCTACCATGGTGCTACGGAGGAACGGGCTATGGCGATTCGATGGGGTGTTTTGACTTTCTGTGCTCTGGCGGCCATACGGCTGGCCGCTCAAGGCGGCTTTGACGGACCCGGCCAATATCAGATCCGCAACCTCAAATCCGGCAAGGTGCTGGACCTGGACCTCCGCGATGGAACCTCGATTATTCAATTTGACGCGCGCAACACCGACAACCAGGTGTGGGTGGCCCGGCCGGCTCCGGACGGTTTCTTCTTCTTTCGCAACCGGATGAACGGCTTTGCCCTGGATGCGGGCTCGGGACGTAAGAACGAACGCTTACGCGCGGTTGCCTTCAACGGCGGCCCGAGCCAGCAGTGGAGGCTCGAACCCGGCAAAGATGGAAACCCCCTGATCGTTTCGCGCCTGGGGCGCACGCTCGACATTCCGGACGGAACCAACCGCAATGGCGTCCGGGTTCAAGTCTATGACCGAAACGGCGATTCCAACCAGCGCTTCCTCCTCACGCGCGTACGGGGCAGCGAGTTTTTGGAATGGGAGCGGGACCGCTACGGGGATCGGAACCGGGACCGGGACCGTTATCGCGACGGTGACCGCAGGCCCATGCTGGTCACCTGTTCGTCCAATAACGGCGACCCCGTCTATTGCGAATTGGACACCCGCGGTACGGATATCGACATGGTGCGTCAAATCAGCGGAAGCCCTTGCCGTCTAGGTGAAACCTGGGGCTGGGACCAGCGCGGGATCTGGGTGGACCGCGGCTGCCGTGCCGAGTTTTCCGTCCGGCGAAGGTAGGTGAAGTTTTGGCCCGGATCATCCCGCTGTTTCTCGTTACCGCCGCGCTGGCGAACGCTCAGCAGGCGCCTGGTCCGAACGTCGTCGACTTGAAGGCTTCGGACGGCACGCTACTCAAAGCCACCTATTTCCCCGCGGCGAAACCGGGACCCGGCGTTCTGCTGTTACATCAGTGCAACCGGCAGCGCAAAGTCTGGGACCAACTTGGCAACCAGCTTGCTGCGGCAGGGATCAGCACAGTCACCATGGATTTGCGCGGCTTCGGCGAAAGCGGCGGTGCGGCGCGGGACAAGCTGACGCCGGTCGAAGCCGCGCGCATCGAAGTGGAGAAATGGCCCGGCGATATCGATGTTGCCTTCGACTATCTGACCTCGCAAAAGGGTGTCGATCCGGACGCGATCGGGGTGGGGGGCGCCAGCTGCGGCGTCAATAACTCGGTGCAGACCGCGCGGCGCCATCCACGGCAGGTCAAGTCGATGGTGCTGCTATCCGGTCCGACCAATGGCGCCGGCCGCCAATTCCTGCGGCAGGCCTCTCAGCTGCCTGCTCTTTTCTCGTACGCCGACGACGATGAGTTCCGCGACACGCTCGACATTGTGCCGTGGCTCTACGCAGTGGATTCCAACCCGGGCAAGAAATTCATTCACTACGCCACCGGCGGCCACGGCGCCGACATGTTCGCAGCTCATCCGGAATTGCGGACGGCAATCGTCGACTGGTATGTGATGACGTTAATCAAGACTCCCGGCCATGCCCCGGTGGACAAGCAACCTCCACCGGTCTCCAAATGGGCGCAAGCGCTCAACCAATTAGAGCAACCGGGCGGCGTGGAACGAGTCGCGCAGAAAGTCGCCGAAGCCCGCCGCAAGGACCCCAAGGCACAGGTCTTTCCGGAGGGCATCGTCAACACGATGGGCTACGAGCATCTGCAGTCGGGCGACATTAAGGGCGCGGTGGCGATCTTGAAGCTGAACGCCACGGCATATCCGCAGTCAGCCAATGCGTTCGACAGCTTGTCCGATGCCTATTTGGCCGACGGCCAGAAGGAACTCGCGCTAGAGAATGCCAACAAAGCGCTGGAACTGCTGGCCACCGACACCAAGGATCCCGAGCCGCTGCGCAATGGCATCCGCGAAAGCGCCAGACAGAAGCTGAAACAGCTCGGCAAAGAGAAGCAATAACCCCGGCGGCTGCGCCTTGGCGAGACCTGCCAAAACCGCAACTCGAAAGCAATAAACGCATTCCCGATGGGCCTCGCAAGAATTATTGGACGCGTTTTGCACAATGTTAGCACCTGTCGCACGGACTGCCGAGCGGGTGCTGCATAATGAACCTTAATCATGAGTTCAATCGTCGACCTCAACGACCGCAGCCAGGCGGACGCCTTGTCGCGGGAGGCGTTGCAGCAGCTGAAGGTTATCACGGACAACATGGCGGCAAGCGTGACGAGGTGCAGCCGCGATCTTCGTTACTTGTGGGTTAGCCGCAACTATGCGGCCCGGCTGGGGCGCCCCCCCGAGGACATCGCAGGCAAGCCGATTCTCGAGGTTATCGGACAGGAGGCATACGAAAGCATCCGGCCGCACATCGAGAAGGTACTCTCCGGTCAAAGGGAAGAATATGAAGCCCAGGTAGACTTTCTGGGGAACGGAGCAAGATGGGTTCATGCCGTCTACGTGCCGACCAGAAACTCGGCTCACGAAGTGGACGGCTGGATTGGGGTCGTTACGGATGTCACCGCGCGGCGCGAAGCCGAGGAGCGGTTGCTGGAAAGCGAAGAGCGCTTCCGTACTTTGGCGAATGCCGCGCCCGTTATGATCTGGGTGTCCGGGCCAGACAAGCTCTGCACGTTTTTCAACAAGCCGTGGCTCGACTTTACCGGCCGCCCGATGAGCCTGGAACTCGGCAACGGGTGGGCGGAAGGCGTACATCCGGACGATCTGGAGCGCTGTCTCGAACTTCATACCTCGTCGTTCGATGCCCGCCATCCGTTTCGTATGGAATACCGGCTGCGGCGCGCCGACGGAGAATACCGCTGGATCCTGGACCATGGCGCGCCGCTCTATCAGGAGGGCGGGTTCACCGGGTTTATCGGATCATGCGTCGATATCACCGAGCAGAAGCTGATGGCCGATCGCCTGCTGGCTCAAAGGGTCCAGCTGGTCGATGCGCAGCGCCTGGCGAACCTGGGAAGTTGGGAACGGGATCTTCAGAACAATACGATCGACTGTTCCGATGAGCTGGTGCGGATTCTCGGAACTTCAGATCCGCCATTGACGCTGGCCGAGTACATGGAGTTTGTTCACCCGGGAGACCGGGAACGACTCAGCAAAGCCGCCGCCAGGGTTTATACGAGCGTCACACCCATCGAGGTCTCCTATCGGATCATTCGGGCCGACGGAGAAATGCGGTTTGTGCGCGCTATCTTTGAAGCCATCCGGGACAATCGGGGCGCCGCAATTCATACGGTCGGCGCGTTGCAGGACGTTACCGAGCAGGTTCAGGCGGCGGAAGCCCTGCGGGAGAGCGAGGGGCGTCTCCGGGCTCTGACAGCACACCTGGTCGAACTTCAGGAATCAGGCATGAAGTCGCTGGCGCGAGAACTGCACGATGATCTGAGTCAAAACCTTGCGGCATTGGCCCTTGAGATCTCGACTCTGATTCCCTCTTCCGGTAAGCCGCCCCAGGCATTCTCCGAGAAGATACGGGCATTGCGCGGGCGCGTCGAGCACATGGCCGGCGATGTGCACGCCATTTCGCGCCGGCTTCACCCCGCCATCCTGGATGACCTCGGTTTGGAAGCCGCCCTTCGGGAGGAATGCACGCGCTTCTCAGATCGGACAGGTATCCCGGTTGAATTCGAATCCAACGGCATGTCGACGCGTCCCGAGGCGGGAGTCTCTCTGTGCTTTTATCGGGTAACTCAGGAGGCTCTCCACAACGTTGCGAAGCACGCGCGCGCAACGAATGTCCGTGTGACGCTCTCCGGTGCGGAGGGAGCCTGCTTACTGCGGATCGAGGACGACGGCCGGGGATTCGATCCTGGCGGAGCCAAAGACAGGAGCTCGTTAGGCTTGATCAGCATGCAGGAACGCGCCCGATTGGTAAACGGCAACTTCACCATCCAATCGGAGCCGGGCAAAGGTACCCGCGTGCAGCTTTCCGTGGCTCTCCTGGAGAGTTAAAGCTCTACCGACCTAAGGCATTCAACCCGGGTGCCTGTGCCCGCGAAATGCCGATATTACGTTTATGCCGGTGACGATTCGCATCCGGGACGAGGTCGTACCCGGTCCACACTCCCCAGCGCACACCGTGACGGTGCCGCAAGCCGACACCACCGGCAGAGAACTCATTCGAAACCGGGTCCGGGAAGAAGTGGAACGCCACAATCAGACCATGCCCGAGATATTTTGCGGCCTGGTGCAGCCGGAGGAATCGGAGCGCATCCTGAACGGTTTCCGGATGCGGGACAAACGGCGCCTGGACTGGGAAGTCCAGTTTCAGCGCGCCTGCATAAGCTTCGAACGCAACGGCTTCCTGTTGATTGTGGACGGATGCCAAGTCACCGATTTGGACGAAAGGCTGGAATTAGCAGCCGATTCCGAGGTGCAGTTCGTAAAACTCGTGCCTTTGATCGGCGGCTAGAACAGCAGTGCCACCTGGAGGACGCCGGTGAACGTAGGAGAAACAGCACAGTTCTGGGGCCTTCCGCGGCAACGCTATAAACCTCCGGAGGGCGCGAGCGCGCACATGCTGGCGCTGGTGGACGCGCTGAACGCCCACCGCCCTGCCTTCAAAGAGCGCGACGCGTTGAAAGCCGTCGAGGAGCCGTTGGAGCTATTGAAATCGGCCCCGGTCGACGAGCGGACGGCCGTGTTGTTTGAGGCCGTGGCGGTGCTGGCCACGCCGGGCTCATTCTCGCTGCACTTCATGCTCAAGGGCGTCATCTCTCAGCTCTTGCGGTCCGGATTGCCTCTCAACAGCCTGCAGGCGTTGCGAATCATTGACCTGATTTCGAACCGGTCGTATCGATTCCACTACCCGTACAAAGCGCTGCTGAACGCCTTTGCGGATGTGACGATGACGCCTGCGCTCAAAGACGCTCTGCTCCGGCTGCGCTCCTTCGTCGGCGATACGCATGGGATGGAGGAGATCCAGGAGCGGATCGACGTCCTGGTTCACGGCGAGAAAGAAGCGCCGCCGGTGGCCGCGGTTTCCGGTTGGAGCCGCCACGTTTTTCAAGAGATCGACGCCTCAGACAAACAGATGGCCTGGCGCCGTCTTCTTCTGCATGCCAGATCGTTGACCCAAGCGAGCCCCACAGCGAAGTGGAAGAAGGAAGCGTTGACCTGTGTCGACAGCATCGGCCCCGCGGAGTTCCTGGAAGCGGCTCGGCGTTGGCTGGAGCTGGGTCCCATGCCCGAGATGCCGGCTACTGTTCAGGTGCCCGACGAAGAAGCGGACTACCAGAAGGGATTCATTTGGACGCTGGGCGTGCTGGGAGATGCTTCGCTGGCGCCGTGCGTCGCCGATTTCGCACTCGCCTGTTTTCGAAAAATTCCCCAGATCGGCGCTGTATCGCATCGCGTCGGCAATGCTTGCGTCAACGCGCTTGCCGAGATGCCGGGCCTGGATGCGGTAACGCAGATCAGCCGCCTTTCCGTTCGCGTGAAATACGACGTCGCGCGCCGCTTGATCGAGAAAGCGCTCGCGGAAGCCGCGGAACGCAACCACGTCAGCCGGGACGATCTGGAGGCGATGGCGGTTCCGGCGTATGGATTGAATGCGGATAGTACTCGCGCGGAAGCTATGGGAAGTTGCGAGGCCAGGCTGTCGCTCGAAGACGGCGCGGCTAAACTCACCTGGTGGCGTGACGGAAAGCAGCTCAAATCTCCCCCGGCCGAAGTGAAAACGGGCCACGCGGCGGCCCTCGCGGATTTGAAGAAAGCCGCTAAGGAGATGCAGGCGGTTTACGACGCGCAGCGCCTGCGGCTGGAACGGCAACTCCTGTCCCAAAGCGCCACCCTGTTCGAACGATGGAAAGATTGGTATCTCAGTCATCCGGTGACCGGAACTTTCGCCAAACGCCTCATCTGGGAAATTCAAGCCGGCGAGGCATCACAGACCGCGATGTGGTGGCGAGGCGGTTTGGTGGACTGGGCGGGAAACCCGGTGGCCGCCGCGCCGGATTCGCTGGTTCGCCTGTGGCATCCCATCCGATCGGAGGTGCAGGAGGTGCTGAGCTGGCGTTGCTGGCTTGTGGATCGCGGCATCCGGCAGCCGTTCAAGCAGGCGCATCGCGAGGTTTATTTATTGACGGACGCCGAGCGCGAAACAGACACTCTCTCCAATCGCTTCGCCGGGCACATCGTCCGCCAGCACCAATTCTCGGCTCTTTGCCGCGAGCGCGGGTGGCAATTCAACCTGATGGGAGAGTGGGATTCGCACAATACACCTCACCTGGAGCTACCCCGCTACGGTCTGCGCGCCGAATTCGACGTGGATTTCCTGGAAGGCGCGAACGTTTCCGGCCACATGGTGTATACGGTCATTAGTACCGATAAGATTCGGTTCTTCCCCATCGAAGCCAAGCCGCGCCGCTTCGAGATCCGGCTGCGACGGCAGCCACTTCATCTGGCCGACATCCCGCCGGTAGTTTTCTCCGAAGTCATGCGCGACGCGGATCTCTTGGTTGGCGTCACCAGCATCGGCACCGATCCGAACTGGACCGTGAACCATCTCGACGAACACGGCGAATACTGGCTCCGTTTCGCCGACGCCGAGCTTTCCACGATCGCCGAGAACCGGAAGAGCGTTCTGGAAAGCCTGCTGCCGAAGCTCGCCATTCGCGACCGCTGCCGCATCGCGGATCGCTATTTGTTCGTGCGCGGCGAATCCAACGAATACCGCATCCACATCGGAAGCGGCAACGTCCTAATGGAGCCGGGCAGCCGCTATCTGTGCATCGTCCGCGGCCCCGGCGATTCGGCCGCCGCCGTTCCGCTGCCCTTTGAGGGCGATTCCATGCTGGCGGTCATTCTCAGCAAGGCATTTCTTCTGGCCAACGACACCTCGATCAAAGACGAGACCATCCTCCGGCAGATCCGTTAGGCGACCTCCCGCTAATCTTTCGTGCAGCGCAGCTCTTTGTTGAAAGGATCGGTAACGGTCCTCGGGCGCCGGATCTTATCGCGAAACATCTGATGACAATGAAGACATGCGTCGGCGACATCGCTGCTGATGTCGCTGACCTTCTCCTGGTTCCTGGTCTGGGATGCCCGGTACGCGGCTTTTCCCACTTCTGCCATTTCCTTGGTGAATCGGATCCAGTCAGGATCGTTCACGGGAACCGGCTTGCCATTTTCGCAACGTCGTCCGGGCGTCAGCATCAGCGGCGCCGACTCGGCCAAAGCGATGGCCGCGTAGTCGACGATTTCCCAACCGGAATAAAGGTCACTGCCCCACATGGTCCAGTTGAAACCGCCACTGGCACTCGCGTCGTCGCCGGCCTTTTTCTTCTCCGCGGGATCGTGCGTCTGCACGGTAAAGATGATGTTGGAATTCGGGAACATGATGCCGCGCATCAGTTGCGAGAGGTTACCCACCGCGGGGAACACTGCCGGCGGTCCGGCCGTCGAAGCTGTCGCAGGCTCGGGGTTTGCAACCGCCTTGCCAGCCTGTTGAATGTACGCCACAAGATCCGCCGCCTGTCCGGCAGTGAGGTTGCCGGGGTTGTCCAGAGGCATCGTGTTCCGGATCTTATCGGTGAGACTGGAAGTAGGCCATCTGGGTTGGAAATCGCCGCCCGCCAGAGGAGGCCCGCTGCGGCCTTCCAGATGGTCGCCGTGACATGAGACACACTGCTGCTTGTAGAGTGCGCCACCGCGCGTGGCATCCTGCCCGCGCAAAGCAATCACAAACACTACGAAGACCAGAACCGATGGCCGCGACTTTTTCATTGTATTCTCCGGTTCTTTCAGCCTACATCGAGTTGGGGGAACCCCGATTTCCCTCCCCCCGATTGACTCCGTATTAGCATACCGATATCCTGTTGACAATTCGCAACTTCTGAAAGGAGCGTGCATGACGCATCCCTCGACCCCGGTCGGCCGCGCTTTTGTGGCAAGTGCTTTGGCCGTGGGCGCTTTGCTGATCGTTGCCGGACCTTCGTTCGCCGGAGAGCCCGCCGCCAAAAGCACCTCCGAAACCCCTTCCCGGCAAATCACTTTCACCAAAGACATCGCGCCCATCTTTCAGGAACGCTGCCAGGAGTGCCACCGCCCCGGCTCCATCGCGCCCATGTCGCTGCTCACCTACGAAGAAACGCGCCCCTGGGCCAAATCCATCCGTCAGCGCGTGATTCAGCGCCAGATGCCGCCGTGGCACATCGACCCTTCCGTAGGCGTGCAGAAATTCAAGAACGATATCTCGCTGACCTCCGACCAGATCAACACCATCGCCCACTGGGTCGACTCCGGCGCGCCCAAAGGCGACCCGAAGGACATGCCGCCTCCCAAGCAGTTCCCCGCCGCCAACGAATGGAAGGCGGCTAAGGAACTAGGCCAGCCCGACTTGGTCATCAAATCCGAGCCTTACACCATGGCGGCGCATCACCAGGACGTGTGGTGGCGTCCCGTTTCGAACATTGCGATCACTGAGCCTCGCTGGGTGCGAGCCGTGGAGATGCGGCCCGGTACCGCTGCCGGACGCCGGATCACGCATCATGCGGTCGCTTACCTGGTGCAGGACGACGATCCGGACAGTAACGGACCCGACGCCAGGGCCGACCTCGGCGGGCGCGCTCAACTGATGGAATGGGCTGTCGGCAAAGGCTACGATCTTTACCGGCCCGACACCGGCAAACTGCTGCTGCCCGGCTCCCAAATCTCCTGGGACGTGCATATTCATGCGGTTGGCGAAGAAATTCGCGATAACGTCGAGCTCGGCATCTGGTTTTATCCCAAAGGTCAGGAGCCGAGGTACCGCACCTATCTCACTGGATTTCAAGCTCTGCGGGGCTTCGACAACTCCCGCGGGTCGCAATTGCGCATTGGCCGCAACATCGACATTCCGCCGAACTCTGTGGTCGCCACAGACAATTACACGGTGCTGAAGCGTCCCGCCATTATCGAGAATTTCCAGCCTCACATGCATCTGCGCGGCAAAGCCATGCTGGTGGAGGCGATCTTGCCGGACGGAACGGTCCAAATCATCAGCTACGTCGGCAATTTCAATTTCAACTGGATGACGAACTATATCTACGCCGACGACGCCGCGCCGGTGCTGCCCAAAGGCACCACCATCCATGTCACGGCCTGGTACGATAACACCGCAGCCAATCCGAATAATCCCGACCCCGATCAGTGGGTCGGCTTCGGCGACCGCACCGTGGATGAGATGGGGCATGCCTGGATGAACGTCACTTATATCAGCGACGAAGACTATAAGGCTTTGAGTCGCAAGCCGAAGCTGGAAGCGGCCAATCGGCCGTAACGCCCCGGTCCGATGCGAGCGCTGCGCTTTGGATTGACAAGGTTTGGCTTGATACTGGCAGCATTCGCCCCATCGGCCTTGCCGCAACTTACCTTGGAGCCCGCGCGTGACGCCGGATCCAGCGTCACCGGAGCTTTCGAAGGCTGGTTCAAGAATCCCGACGGAACGTTCAGCCTCCTGGTCGGCTATTTCAACCGCAACCGCAAACAGGAAGTGGACGTGCCGATCGGTCCGGACAATGCCATCGAACCGGGCGGACCGGATCACGGCCAACCCACACACTTCATGCCTGGCCGCGGCTGGGGCATGTTCGCCATCACGGTTCCGGCAGATTTCGGCACGAATAAACTCACCTGGACTATTGCAGCCAACGGCAAAACTACGGTGATCCCCCTAAGTTTGAAGCCGGATTGGGAGGTTTCGCCGCTCGTCGAAGCAGCCGTCGGCAACACACCGCCGGTGCTGAGTTTCGAAGAGCACGGCCCCACCGTTCAAGGACCGCGCGGCCTTACCATCGAGCGCTCCGCCAAGGTGGGTGAACCGCTGCCCATCACGGTCTGGATCTCCGACGACGCCAAATTCACTTCGTCCTCCAGTGCCCGGCCGAAAGGTCTGGGGCCCCCGGTCACGCTGCGCTGGGTGATGTATCGCGGTCCAAAACCGGTGGCGTTCGACAACGACCGGCCGGCGGTCGAGAAATACAACCTTCCCGACCGTCACGCGGCGTTTAGCGGCAAGGCCACCACCACGGTCACTTTCCCTGAGTCTGGCGATTACGTACTGCACGTCACCGCCAACGACTACTCGGGCGAGGGTGGCGCCGGATTCCAGTGCTGCTGGACAACCGGTCAGCTCAGGGTGTCGGTAACTCGCTAATATCGCTTGCGTTCCCCGAAACATTCGGGTAACGTTTTGATATCGGGGTCGCGTCTAAAGTTTTGTGCGCAACTAGCCGATTTGCATTCCAAGGTAAGCACTAACATGATGTTCCAAGGACGATCGGTAATTTCGGCCGTCTGGGGAGTCGTAGGAACTCC
>Ga0335071_10001176_pt1 | contig 28219 bp, 31 predicted proteins | sample Lox_Sample_15_FD_206724 | JGI IMG/M metagenome (GOLD analysis project Ga0335071, IMG submission 206724) | Soil microbial communities from Loxahatchee National Wildlife Refuge, Florida, United States - Lox_Sample_1.5 | ecosystem: Environmental > Terrestrial > Soil > Wetlands | place: USA...
GCAGAACGAGTGCCAGGAGCACGCCCGCCAACGTCGCCATCACCGCGCCGATCACGCCGGCCAGGGTCCGGTACACGACGACCGAGAAGCCGAGCGCTTCGGCGCGGAACTCGTTCTCGCGGATCGCCTGCAGGACGCGCCCGAACGGCGAGTTCACGACGCGCAGCATGGCGAGGAACAAGGCGGTGGAGCACGCGAACACGAGATAATAAGTCACGATGCGGCCGTCGAGGCGCACGCCCAGGACACGGTCGGCGGCCAGGCGGAACGCCGGCGTCAGGATGTACGGGACCGAGAAGGTGAGCCCGTCCTCGCCGCCCGTGAGGTCGCGCAGCTGCGTGGCGAGGATCAGGGCGAAGCTCGCGACCGCGAGCGTCATCATCGAGAAGAACAGGGCCCGCACCCTGAGGCTGATCAGGCCGATCGCCGTTGCCACCGCCGCCGACACCACGATGGCCGCGGCAGAACCCGCGAGGATCGGCCCCCACCCCGCGCCGAAATGCGCCAGCATGATCGCGGCCCCATAGGCGCCGAAGCCGAAGAACATCGCGTGCGCGAACGACACGATTCCGGTGTAGCCAAGCACGATGTCGTAGCTCGCGGCCAGCACGACGAAGATGCAGATGCGCTCGGCGACGCCCAGCGCCTGGATGCCCGGAAACAGGAAGGGTGCCGCGGCCAGTGCGCCCACCGCCACGACCAGAAGGGCGGCCAGCACTCGGCTGCGCGGCCGGTCGCCCGACAGCAGGTGGTCGAACAGACCATTCATGACTTCACCGCCGGGAACAGCCCGCGCGGCCGCCACAGGAGTATGGCCACCATCAGCAGGATGTTGGAGCCGAGCGCCAGCTTGGGGGCCAGGAAGCCCGCGTAATTGGTGGTGAGGCCGACCAGGATCGCGGCCACGAAGCTGCCGCCGACCGTCCCCATGCCGCCGATGATCAGGATGATGAAGACGAGGATCATCATGTCCGGCCCGATCGCCGGCGTGACCAGGCCCTGGTAGGCGCCCCACATCACCCCGCCTACGCCCGCAAGTGCCGAGCCGAGCACGAACACGCCCACGAACAGGCGCCGCACGCGAAAGCCCAGCGCCTCGACCATCTCGCGGTTCTCGACCCCGGCGCGCACCAGAAGGCCGAGTCGCGTCCGCGCCAGGATGAATTCCAGGGCCACGCACACCGCGAGCCCCAGCACCACCGCGACCAGCCGGTAGATCTCGATCGAGGCCCCGAGCACGACGATCGAGCCGCGGAAGGCGGCGGGCTTGGCGATCGGCACAGCGTTCGCCCCCCAGACCACGATCAGGAGCTGCTGCGCCACGATCAGGCCGCCGACGGTGATCAGGATCTGGCGGAGGTGCGAGCCGTAGACGCGCCGCACGATCACCAGCTCGAACAGCCAGCCCACGACCGCGGTGACCGCGACCGCGACGGCAAGGGCCGCCCCCAGGGTTGCGAGCGAAGCGCCCCATGACGGGTCTTCCACCAGGCCGGGCAACTCGCCGATCACGTTCGCGGCCAGGTACGCACCCAGGCTGATGAAGGCACCGTGCGCGAAGTTGATCACGTCCATGAGGCCGAAGATCAGGGACAGGCCCGAGGCCATCAGGAACAGCATCATGCCCATGGCGGCCCCCGCGACCGTGAGGGTGAGCCAGGTCGGAAAGCTCATGAACGGCAGAGCCGCCGCCATCAGGACCGGCAGCACGGCATAGGCCGCGAGGTCGCCCTTCCTCATTGATGGCTCCCGAGGCTGAGGCCGAGGAGGCGCGTCTGCAGCGCCTCGTCGGCCGCGAGCTCGCCCATGCTGCCGCGGTGGACGATCACGCCGTCGTCCATCACCGCCACGTCGTCGCCGACCGCCCGCGCCATGTGGAAATTCTGCTCGACCAGCAGCACCGTGGTGGCGCTCGCCTTGATGCGCAGGATCGCTTCGATCAGGTGGTCGATGACCGCCGGCGCGAGGCCCTTGGTCGGCTCGTCGATGATGAGGAAGCGCCTCGGCTCGACGATCGCGCGCGCTACCGCCAGCATCTGCTTCTGCCCGCCCGACATCAGCCCGGCGCGGTCGTTCCACTTCGTCTTGAGGATCGGAAAGAAGCCGAACACCTCTTCGAGCCGCGCGTTGTCGAACCGGCCCGAGGCCGTGGCCAGCACCATGTTCTCGCGCACCGTGAGCTGCGAGAACACGCCCATGTTCTCCGGCACGTAGGCGATGCCCAGGCGTGCGATGTCGGGCGTGGGCAGATCGGTGATCGGCCGGCCGTCGAACACGACCTCGCCTTCGCTCGCGCGCCACAAGCCCATGATCGTGCGCAGGGTGGTGGTCTTCCCAGCCCCGTTGCGGCCCAGGAGCATGGTGAGCCGCCCCGCCCGCACGTCAAGATCGACCCCGTGCGTGATGTGATAGGAGCCGATATGCGTATGCACGCCCGAGAGGCGCAGGAGCACGTCGTCCGTCATTGCCGGCGCGTCCCCAGATACGCCTCTTGCACGACGGCCGAGGCGACGACCTCGGCAGGCTCGCCGTCGGCGACCAGAGCGCCGTTGTGCAGCACGATCACCCGGTCGGCGAGCCGGCGCACCACGTCCATCTTGTGCTCGACGAGAAGGATGGTCTTGTCGCCTTGTTCCTTGATCGTCTCGATCAGATCGAGGATGACCGGGACCTCGTCCACGCTCATGCCCGCGGTCGGCTCGTCGAACATGAAGATCTCGGGCTCGAGCGCCAGCATCAGCGCCACCTCGAGCTTGCGCTGGTCGCCGTGCGACAGCGCCGAGGCGCGCGATCCCGCGCGGGCGCCGAGCGCCACGCGCGCGAGGTAGCTGCTCGCCTTCTCTTCGAGGTCGCGATGGCGCGCGGCCACGGAGAAGACGTCGAGCCCGATGCCGGCGCGGGCCTGTGCCGCAAGGCGCACGTTCTCGAGCACCGAAAGATTGGGAAAGAGGTTGGTGAGCTGGAACGCGCGGCCGATGCCGAGACGCGTGCGCGCCGCCGGGCCCATGTTGGTGACCGTAGCGCCCTTGAACAGCACGGCACCCGCCGTGGCGCGCAGCTGCCCCGAGATGAGGTTGAAGTAGGTCGTCTTGCCGGCGCCGTTCGGGCCCACTATGGCCGTAAGCGTGCCGGCCGAAAAGCCGCAGCTCACCCCGTCCACCGCGACCTGACCGCCGAACCGGATGGTCAGGTCGCGGGTTTCGAGGATGTGCATGCGGCGATCAGCGCTTGTTGGTGATCGGGATTTTCATGTCCTGGATCTTGACCTCTCGGGTCGGCTCGAGGATCGCCCACGGCGTCGCCGGGTCGACCTTGACCTTGAAGGCGAACATCGGCTGTAGCGCCTGATGGTCCTCGGCCCGGAACACCATGCCGCCTTTGGGCGTGTCGAACGGCATGCCTTCCATGGCCTTGATCAAGGTCTCGGTGTCGGTGGCCCCGTTGGTCTTGGTCAAGGCCGCGACCACCGCCGAGGCGGCCGCGAAGCCGCCGCAGGTGAAGAAGTCCGGCGGCTGGTTGAAGCGCTTCTTGTGCTCCGACACCAGCCACTCGTTCATCGGGTTCTTGGGGATGTCGTAGAAGTAATAGGTGGCGCCCTCCATGCCGGGGAATTCCTTGAACGCCGCGAGGGCAGGCAGGATGTTGCCGCCGGTCGCGACCTCGACGCCCTGGCGCTCCGGCCCCAGCGCCTTGAGGGCCGGCAAGGGATTGCCGCCCGCCCATAGCACGAACAGCACCTTGCGCCCCTGCTCCTTCGCGAGGGCCTCGAAGATGCGCTGCGCGGGTGCTGTGAAGTCGGTGGTCGCCGGCGGCGCGTATTCCTCGTGCACGAGCTTGGCCCCCGTGCCTTCGAGGGCGGTCTTGAACGCGGCGATGCCGTCGCGCCCGAATGCGTAGTCCTGGGCCAGGGTGGCGATCACCGTACCGGGCTTGCCCAGCACCTTCGCGTTGGCGATCGCGTCCTGCGAGGAGTTGCGCGCGGTGCGGAAGATATAGCGGTTCCACTTGTCGCCCGTGATCGAATCCGCGACTGCCGGCTCGACGATGAAGACCTTCTTGAACTCCGCCGCCACCGGCAGCATGGCCAGCGCCACCGCCGAATTCGTGCCGCCCACCGCGAGGTCGACATCCTGGTCGCCGTAGGCCTCGGACAGAAGGTTGCGGCCGACGTCGGGCTTGTTCTGGCTGTCCTTCTCGATCACCTCGATCTTGCGCCCGGCGACGGTCATCGAGCCCTTGGTCAGATACTCGAGCCCGAGCTTGAAGCCGGTGATCGTCTGCTTGGCATAAGCCTCGAGCGGCCCGGTCGAATCGGCGATCAGCGCCACCTTGACCGGCTTGCCCTGCTGGGCTGCGGCCGGGCCCGCCATGAGTGCGACCAGGGCCGCGGCGAGCGCAAGCTTCGAGAATGTCATCGAGTCCTCCCCAACTTCGTGTTGTCCCCCTCGGTCGAGCCGGATGTTAGGCGAGGTTCCGATCCCACCGCAACGCCCACGACGGCGCAGGCGCGACGTACCTCTTTGGCAGGACGAGGCATCCCACGGCTTTCGCCCACCGTGCCGCGGTGATACCGTTTGCGCAAATATCGAACGCCAAGCGGATACTGGTGCTGAGGGAGGATGCCATGCGGCGACGCAGCTTTCTCGCGGTCGTAGGTGGGGCTGCGGCCATGCCCCTGATGGCGCGGGCGGACACGCGGGCGGGGGCGCTCGACGGCGTGTTGCGCGGCGCGGTCGAACGCAAGGAGGTCACCGGCGTTTCGGCGCTGGTGGTCGACCGCCACCGCGTCCTTTACGAGCGGACGTTCGGCACCGCCGGCTTCGACGGACGGCCGGTCGCGCCCGACACCCTCTTCTACATCGCCTCGATGACCAAGCCGGTGACGTCGCTGGCCGCCATGCAGCTCATCGAGCAGGGCCGGTTGGCACTCGAGGATCCGGTCGAGAAGTACCTGCCAAGTTTCGTCGGCGTCCAGGTGTTCGACTCCTTCGATCCGGCGACCGGCGCCTACAAGCTGCGACCGCCCAAACGCCCGGTCACGGTGCGGCATCTCTTCACGCACACCTCGGGCCTCGGCTACGCGTTCACGAGTGCGGTGGTGCGCGACTTCAAGCCGCGGCCGGGGGAAAGCTACCCGGTCGGGCCGCTCCTCTTCGATCCCGGGGAGCGCTGGCACTACGGCACCAGCCTCGATGAGCTCGGCCGGGTGGTGGAGAAAATCTCCGGCCAGCCGCTCGAAGCGTATTTCCGCGAGCACATCTTCGAACCCCTGCGCATGTCCGACACGTTCTACTTCGTGCCGCCCGAGAAGCAGGCGCGGGTGGCCGACGTCGGCCATCGCCAGGCGGACGGGTCGATCTCCAAGGACGCCAACCAGCCGCCGATGAACGGCTTCATGCCGATCGGCGGCGGCGGATTGCGCTCGACCGCGCGCGACTACGCCCGCTTCATGCGCATGGTGCTGAACGGCGGCGCGCTCGACGGCGCGCGCGTGCTCTCGGCCAAGAACGTGGCCCTCATGCGGCGCAACCACATCGGCAAGGTCGGCGTACGGGCGCTGAAGACGGCACAGCCCGAGCGCAGCGCCGATTTCACGTTCATCGCCGACGGCCGCGACAAATGGGGGCTCGGCTTCCTCATCACCGCCGGCGCGGTGCCCGGCAAGCGCTCCGCGGGCAGCCTCAGCTGGGGCGGGATCGATAACACGTATTTCTGGATCGATCCCTCGCGCGGGATCGCCGGCGTCATCCTGATGCAGTTCCTGCCGTTCGCCGATCCGAAGGCGCTCGCGGTCTATGACGGATTCGAGCGCGGCGTGTATAAGCTCGTGTAGATGGATGTCGAACTCGACGCGGCGACAACGCTGCCGCAGGACGGATATGCGGGCACGCTCCTAGGCCGCGCCTGGGTGCCCGCGGTGAACGGGCCCTCGGTCGTGCTCGTGCGCGCGGACGGCGTGTGGGACTTGAGCGCCGCGGCGCCGACCATGGCCGGGCTCCTCAACGCGCCCGATCCGCTCGCCCTGGTGCGCGGGGCGGCGCGCGAGGCACGTCTCGGCAGTCTTGAAGAGCTCCTCGCCAACACCCCGCCGGCGCGCCGCGATCCGCACCGGCCGTGGCTCCTGGCGCCCGTCGACCTGCAGGCGATCAAGGCCGCCGGGGTCACCTTCGCGCAGAGCCTGCTCGAGCGCGTGGTCGAGGAGCAGAGCCGCGGCGAGCCCGGCCGCGCCGATGCCGTGCGCGCGGGCATGGTCGCGGAGATCGGAAGCGATCTCTCCTCCGTGAAGCCCGGCTCCCCCGAGGCCGGACGCCTCAAGGCGGTGCTGCAGAAGCAGGGCCTGTGGTCGCAGTATCTCGAGGTCGGCATCGGGCCGGATGCCGAGATCTTCACCAAGTCGCAGCCGATGTCGGCGGTGGGCACTGGTGCTGCGATCGGGCTGCATCCGAAATCGGTGTGGAACAACCCCGAGCCGGAGATCGTGCTCGCGGTCGGCGCCGACGGCACGATCCGCGGGGCCGCCCTCGGCAACGATGTCAACCTGCGCGACTTCGAGGGGCGCAGCGCCCTTCTCCTCAGCAAGGCCAAGGACAACACCGGCTCCTGCGCCATCGGGCCGTTCCTGCGGCTGTTCGACGACAGCTTCGGCCTCAACGACGTCAGGCAGGCCGAGATCACGCTCACCGTTGCCGGCGACGACGGCTTCGTGCTCGAGGGTGCCAGCTCCATGCGCATGATCAGCCGCGACCCGGCCGATCTCGTGGCGCAGGCGATCGGCCGGCAGAACCAGTACCCGGACGGCCTCGTCCTCTTCCTCGGCACGATGTTCGCGCCGACCAAGGACCGGGGTGCGGCCGGCACCGGCTTCACGCACAAGATCGCCGACGTCGTGACGATCAAGACCCCGACCCTGGGCGCCCTGGTCAACCGGGTGCAGACGAGCGACACCGTCCCGCCCTGGACATTCGGCACCCTGGCCCTGATGCGCAACCTGGCCGGGCGCGGGCTTTTGGCCCCCCGCCGCTGACCCTCGACGCCTTGGCGAGGGCGGGCAAATCCCGGCTTTCCCACTGCAATCCCTGCAATTTTAGGCGAATTGGCCGGCCCACTTTTACTCGTTGTTAGCATTGCCCGTTTACCGTGACGATCACCCGCAATCTCGGTGCTTTCGATGCGCAGGCCTGCCGCCGTCCATTCTTCGACCGCCCCGTTGGTCGCCCGCGTCCCGGGTGCCGCCGGCGCGCGCGCGCGTCGAGGGTAGGTCCGCCATGCTGCAGACCGCACTCGTCGTCCTTGTCCTCTGCGGGATCGCGCTCGAAGTTCTGCTGAACTTCGGCAAGCACCTCCTGCTCGGCACGCGCAAGCACGAGGCGCTCGAGGAGCAGATCCAGAAAGCCCAGGAGGATCTGCGCGTCTCGCAAAAAAAGATCGAGGAGCGCCGCGCCACGCTGCGCGCCGCGGTCGAGGACGCCGACCGCACCAAAGCCGACCTCCAGGCGGCCGAAAAGGCATTCCAGGAATCGCAGAAGGTCGTGCCGACCCTGGTCCACGTGATCGGCATGCCCTACTCGGGCGCCCGCTTCCGCGCCATGGTCACCAAGGACCTGCCGGCCAAGCCGGACCGGTCGCAGCAGCGGATCTGGGCTTGCAAGAATTTCATCGAGGTGTGGGCGGACGACGCGAACGCCGCCAAGGTGGCGATCGCCAAGCAGTTCCAGGAGAAGCAGGGCTACAAGGTCAGCGATCTGACGGAGTGCGCGCCCGAGGCCCCGCGTCCTGTCCCGGGTGTGGCGGCATGATGACGAGCTACGTGAACATGTTTCTCGCGTTCGTGGCGCTGGCCGCCGCGGGCGGCTGGGTCGTCTTCGGGCTGGCGCGCGTGCAGGCGGCGTTGGATGCGACGGACCGCAAGACCAGCGAGATGCGCCGCACCTTCACCGCCACCGGCATCACCTTGCTTAGCAATGTCGAGACCATCCAGAAGCTCGACGAAGAGATCAAGAAGGTGAAGGAGAAGGTGGCCACGGCTGTCCGCGAGCAGAAGGACAAGCATGAGGCGCTCGCGAAATCGGCGCCACCCCCGCCGCCGGACATCTATGTCACCTCGGAATACCCGCCGTCGCAGAAAGAGCTGGCGTGGATCGCCACCTTCATGCGCGACGCGCGCGTGCCGCAGCAGCCCAACGAGCGCGAGCCCAAGCCGATGCTGATCTGGGGTCACACCCAGGCGGCGGCGCTCCACCGCGCCCGCCAGCTGATCCAGGAAAACAAGGCCTACAGCGTCGGCAACGTCGGGCCCTTCTACAATTCCTGATCTGCGATCGCCGGCTATCGCCAGAACCGGGGACCTTTGGCCGGCTCGCCGGTCTTCTTCGCGTAGACGAAGCGGCGGATGCCCTCCGGGCCCGGAATCGATACGAGGTCGATCGAATCGCCCTCGCCGAGAACGCCCAGATCCACATGACGGTCGGGAAGAATGATCGTCGTCGCCGCACGCACGACGACATAGACACGCGCCTCATGCTCGAGCGCCAGCGCCGCCCACGCCTTCAGATCCGAATAATAGGGGTCGATGCGCCACAACTCGGGCCGGTCGGGATCTGCGTGCACGATGATCTTCGCGGGATCGTCGCTGATCTGGATGACCATCCCCGACCTCCGCGGCTCCCAGTGGTCCGGCACGTCGGCGATGCGCAGATAGCCGCAGAGATAATCGCGGCAGTCCTGTGGCCGCCGCGCATAGATCCGGCACCCGGACTCGGCGGTGCCGTCGGCCGTGCAATGGACGCAAGTCACCAACGCGGGCTTGGCGAGCGAGTCCACCGCGAGCAGCCGGCAGCATAGGGTGCATCCGGCACAGCTGCGCTCCGCGTGGCCTGTCGTCATCGTCCGCACCGCGCGGCGCCGACCGCGGACATCGCCGCCCGTCGAAGGCCCGGGGACCGCCGTGACACGGCGACCGCCGGTTTCAAGTGGGGGGCTTCACGCGGATCTGAGATTGGTTGCCGCGACCTTGCCGTTCTTCGGGCTGCGCTCGGTGTCGAACGTCAGCTTCTGGCCTTCATGGAGGTTGCCAATCCCCGAGCGCTCGACCGCCGATACATGCACGAACACATCCGCCGAGCCGTCATCCGGCTGGATGAAGCCGAAACCTTTGACGGTGTTGAACCATTTCACGGTGCCTGCCGGCATGGATGAATCCTTCAAAAGAAAGATGGCCACCCGGGCGCCGCGGCGCCGGGCGGATCAAGCAACGGTCTGGTGGGGGAAACGGGGCCGGGGGCGTCTGGAAGACCCGGTGCCGGGCCGACCCAAAGGGTAACTTGATGCAGCTACCATAGGCTGATTGCCGGAAATTGCAATGAACGCCGGCCGCCGCGGCGGCTGCGCCGGCCCGCAGCATTTCTTTCCTGCGCCGTCCCGAATTCCATTGCCACGCAGGAGTGCCGGGGCCTATACCCGCTGCGGGGGCAGACGTGCCGACGTGAGTTCGGCGGCCAGATATCCGATCCGAAACCATGGCGATCGACTCGCTCAGCGTCACGCGTCTGCGCGCGCTTGCACTCAAGGCCCGTGACTCGGCGCATCAATCCGCCGTGCCCGACGTGCGCCGGCAGTACGAGGACATCGCGCGCCACTACGAGCAGCTCATCGAAACCGTCGTCAGGGCGGCCGCAACGCGCAACCGCGGCGCCATCTAGTCCGTCACCGCCCGCCGCCGATAAAGTCCGTCTCCCGGCGCCGCCGTGCTATGGTCCGCCCATGAAAAAGAACGACCTGAGCAAGTTCGATGCGGACGATCTGTTCGCCACGCCGTACGACGCGGCCTATGTGCGCACGCGGATCGCGGCACTGGACGACCCCGGCGAGCGCGCCCAGTGGGCCACGCATGTCGAGCAGCTCAGCAAATGTGCCCGCCCGCCGCACGGCATGCACGTCACCGCGGATGCGCGGGCGCTGGCGCGGGCGAAGATGAAGGAACTCGGCTCGCGCAACCGGCGCGGCCGGGCCTAGATCAGGCCGCCGGCTTCTTTTTCGTCCGCCGGGCTGCCGGAGCCGGAGGTGGGAGTGCTGCGTCGCGCTCCAGACGCGCGGCGCGGAGTTGCGCGGTCCGCGCGGCGAGAGCCTTCCGCTGCGTCTCCACGATCACCTGCCATTCGCTTTTCTTTTCTTCGGCCATCGAGCCTGTCCTGAGCTTGAGGTTGTGGGGCGCCAGGGTCGCGCTCCGAAGGGGCCGTCCATGCGGTGGCTATACCCGGGCGGCCGGTCGTCCCTCGCAGATCTCCGGCCGCAGCCGCACCTCGGCCGGGAGTCCGTGAGCCCGCGTCCAGAACCTAACACGAACCGCAGAGATAATGCGGATAATGCGCCCTCGTGCGGAAATAAATCCGATAGCGCTTGTAAAGTACTCCTAGGCACTTATATTTGGCTATTATTCAGCCGCGCGCCACCGGCCGATGGGCCGTGTATTGGCGTATCCGCGCTCCGAAAGGCAGCACTCATGATGTTTGGTTCCGGCGACCGGGCGGACGCGCCTGCGCCGCTCGAGGCCTTTCTCTCGGCAGGCCTGGGCGAAGAGCCGAACGGCATGACCTTGAGCGTCGTCTCCGCCCTGGCGCGGCTCGATCTCGATCCGTACCGCGAGGCGGCGCGGCTCGCGGCGCTGCCGCGCCGTGACGCCGCGACGGCGCTCGCCAGGCTTGTGGAACGGCTGCATCATGCGGGCGCATCCGTTGACGGCGCGCGTATCACCTCGCTGATCCAGTTGCTCCCGAAGCCCCAGGCGAACTCTCACCCGGCACGGGCAAGATCGCGCGGCCCGGCGCGGCTGCGCCGCGCGCAGATCGGCGCGATCGTCGCCCTCGCCGCCACCGTGATCTACCTGTACGCAACCCAGCCGTCGCTGCCGGAGCAAACCCAGCCGGCACACTCTTCGGGCACAGCCGAGAGGTAAGGACCCGCGACCGCGCCATCGCGGACTCCCCTCCGGGAGTCCGATCATCGGGGGCGCCCGGTGACGGAGCGCTGTTCCTCGCACGCGAGCCTGGCAACAGGCGACACGTCGAGGGGCATGTGACGGAGGGCCACCGCGGATTGCGGGGCTCTTTGTCCCCCTGGCGACCATTGAGCCTGTCAACGACAAGGAATCGTGTGCATGGAGATGGAGAGACCGGATCAGGGGTGCGCGGCCGGCCCGGTGCCGCTGACGGTGGTGCGGCCATGAAGGTCTTCGTGCGTGACAACGATGTCGGCGCCGCCTTGCGCATTCTGAAGCGGAAGCTGCAGCGCGAGGGCGTCTTCCGAGAAATGCGACGCCGCCGGGCCTATGAAAAGCCGTCCGAGCGCACGGCGCGCGAAACGGCCGAGGGCATCCGCCGGCGCCGCAAGCTGATGCGCAAGCGGATGGAACGAGAGGGGTATTGACCGGATCGGGCAGACCCGCCCAGCCCGCCGAACACATGCCAACGGAGTCCGAGCGATGACGAAGAAGCGGATCAACTACCGGTTCGAGCGCGCCGAACGCGAGCGGCAGCAGGCGCTGCGCAAGGCGCAGCGTGACGCACGTCGCGACGCGCGGCGCAATGGTCCGGCCGACACCGGGACCGCGACCGAGAACGGCGGGCCGGCACTCGCCGGCACGCACGGCGAAAGCGAGGAGACATGAGCGAAGTGATGCAGGCTGCCCGGCGCGGGCGCAAGCACCGGTGCGGCTCCTGCGGCGCCGCGTTCTACGACCTGGAGCGCGAGCTGACCGCCTGCCCCAAATGCGAGACCCCGTACGCGGCGGCCGGCCACATGCCGCGGGGGGAGCCCGCACGCAAGCGCTCGTGGAGCAAAGCCGCGCGGCGCCCCGAGCCCGAGGCTGGGCCCGAAGCGCCGGCAGCGGACGCCGGCGAGGAGGATAAGGACGGTGTCCCCATCCTCGACGCAGCCGATGACGCCGAACCGGCCGAGGAGGCCGAAGACGGCGAAGAGGCGGGCGAAGCGGCCGAGGACGAAACCCCCTGACCTGGGGAGCGGGTCAGGCCCGAGCCGCGTTCGCGCGCGTCACTCGGCGCGCAGGTTCGCGGCCGAGCTCTTGCCGTTCTTCGAGTTCACTTCGATCTCGAAGTGCACGCGCTGCCCTTCGCTGAGCGTGCCGAGGCCCGCGCGTTCGACGGCGGAGATGTGCACGAACACGTCCTTCGAGCCGTCTTCCGGTTGAATGAACCCGAAGCCCTTGGTGGCGTTGAACCATTTCACAGTGCCGATGGCCATTGGAAATTCCCTTCCATGATGAACGTACCGTCCGGCGGCTGCCGGGCGGGTCAAACAACGATGCGGAAGGAAACCGACACGCCCTCTTAAAGGACGCTGAAACGGGGCCGACCCAACGTGGGTGACATTATCCACATACGCCCACCGGGGCCAAAACACAACCCCGGCCTGCCGTGATCGGGGGCGTCCGGGGCAGCTAATCGAGCTGGGCTATGAAGCGCCGGATCTCGTCATGGGAGAACTCGTCCAGACGGCCTTCGAGGATCGCTTTGGCCTTGTCGGGAATCACGCGCAAAACCTGCACGATCTGACGTTCGGTATACCCGCGGCGCTTCAGCATCCTGGCCATTTTCTCCGCCAGGGTTGCGCGAATGGCCGCGTCTTTCGGGTCGCTCATCGGCTGTCCTATGTGAGGCGGCTCCAGGGCATGCCCAGCCGCGCCTATGCTTCGGCCGGCCAAGGTGGTTGCGTCAACGTACGAGTCCCCAAAACGCGCCCAAAGCAGCTCATTTTAGCCCGGCCTTGTGCCAAATGCCTGCGAATAATGACGGCCGGCGCAACGCGGGGCGCCTCCGCGCGGCCAGGATTGCCTGCCCGCGGCGGCCGCGGCATCATCGCGCAAAGCATAAGGGAGGCGGCCCATGACGGACGTATTCGAGCGCGCGCCCGATCTCGACATCGACCCTTACGGTGACGCGTTCATCGCCGATCCCTATCCGGGATACGCCGCGATGCGCAGGGCCGGGCCCGTCTTCCACATGCCGAAATACGCCTGCTGGGGCATGGCCCGCTACAAGGAGGTGCGGTCGGCACTGCTCGACTGGAAGACCTACTGCTCCGGGATGGGCGTGGGCTACACGCATTTCGGCAAGGAAAAGCCGTGGCGACCGCCGAGCCTGCTGCTCGAGACTGACCCTCCCCTGCACGACCGCACGCGGCGCATCGTCGACCGGGCGGTGTCTCCTCCGGCGCTGCAGCGCCTGCGCGAGCCGTTCGCCAGGGAGGCCGCGGCGGCGGTCGAGCGCGTGCTGGCACGCGGCCGGATCGACGGCGTTGCGGACCTGGCGGAGGCGTTCCCGCTGAAGGTGTTTCCCGATGCGGTCGGCCTCGACGGCGACGGGCGCGAACACCTCCTGCCGTACGGCGACATGGTGTTCAACGGGTTCGGGCCGCTGAACGCGCGCTTCAAGGCCTCGACCGCGACATCGGGCACGGTGGTGCCTTGGATCATGGCGAAGTGCTCGCGCGCGGCGCTCGCACAGGACGGGCTCGGCGCGCAGATCTACGACGCCGTTCAGGCGGGCGAGGCGACCGAGGAAGAGGCGGCGATGCTCGTGCGCTCGTTCCTCTCGGCCGGGCTCGACACGACGGTCGCGGCGATCGGCAGCGCGCTCTATCTCCTCGCGACCAACCCCGACGAGTGGCGCAAGCTGCGCGCCGATCCGTCGCTCGCCAGGAACGCGTTCGAGGAAACGCTGCGGATGGAAACCCCGCTCCAGAACCTCTTCCGCACGACCACGCGCGAGGTCGAGCTTGGCGGCTTGCGCATCCCGGCGAACGAGAAGGTGCTGCTGCTGCTCGCCTCCGCCAACCGCGATCCCGACCACTGGGAGGCGCCGGACCGCTTCGACATCACGCGCCGCGTGCAGGGCCATGTCGGCTTCGGCGTCGGCGTGCACGTCTGCATCGGCGTGGCGATCGCGCGCATGGAGGGCGAGCTTCTCCTGTCGGCCCTGGCTCAGCGCGTCGCCTCGATCGAGCTCGCGGGCCCCCCGGTGCGCGGCTTCAACAACGCGGTCCGCAGCTTCGCGAGTCTGCCGCTCGAGCTGCGCGCGGCGTGAGCCGGGCGCCCGCGGGGTCCGGGACGGGCGAAAAGACGAAGGCCCTTTCGCCCGCGCGCACGCCTGAGGTAGCGTTTCCCTGGACACGACCCAGGGGTTAAACCGCCGATGCCCAAGCTCTACGAAGCCCTCGCCGAAGCCTTCCGCGCCGAGGGAGTCGACACGCAGTTCGTCCTGATGGGCGACGGCAACATGCACTGGTCCACCGCGTTCGCCAGGCTGCCGGGCGTGCGGACCGTGCACGTCCGGCACGAGCACGCGACCGTCGCGGCGGCCACCGCCTACAACGTCGCCACCAACAAGCTTGCCGTCGCCTCAGTCACCTGCGGCCCCGGCGTGACCCAGCTGATGACCGCGCTGCCGGCCGCCGTCCGCGCCCGCCTGCCCCTGGTGGTGTTTGCCGGCGAATCGCCCATCAACGCCAAGTTCTACAACCAGGCCATCGACCAGGCGCCGCTGGTGGCGGCGACTGGCGCGCGCTACATCGCAGCGCACAGCGTGCCGCGCATGATGGATTGCGTGCGCGAGGCCTTCCACATCGCCAAGTACGAGCGGGAGCCGGTGGTGCTGGGCATTCCCTACGACCTGCAGAAGGTCGAGCACATGGCCAACCAGCCCTACGAGACGTCGGCGATGTACCAGCCCAAGGTCGGGCGCATGCATCCCGACCCGGAGGTCGTGGGCGAGGCCGTCGAGCGGCTGGCCGCGGCCAAGCGACCGATCGTCCTCGGCGGCGATCAAGCTCGCCGACCGCTGCGGCGCCCTGCTCTCGAACACGCTGCCGGCGCGCGGCCTGTTCCACGACCATCCGTTCGGCCTCGGCATCACCGGCAGCTACTTCACGGCGCTGGGCCGGGAGATGTACGAGTCCGCGGATGTCGTGCTCGCGGTCGGCACGAGCATGTCCTACTACGTCGGGGCCGGCCACTTCTGGCCCAAGGCGTTCAAGATCCAGCTGGACGATTCGCCGCGCGGCCTGCGCGACGGACAGAAGGCCGCCGACCTCTACGTGAGAGCGGATGCGCGCGTCGGCATCGAGGCGATCCTTGCCGGGCTGGACAGGAAGCTGGGCGCGGGCAAGCCGACGGCGGCGGCGATCCGCACGAAGGAGCTCGCGCACCGCATCGCAACCGAGCCTGCGGACCCGATGCCCTTCGACATCGCACCCGGGCTCCTGGATCCGCGCGAGGCGATCCGCGCCATCGACGCGGTGATCCCGAAGGACTGGGACGTCGTGGTCGGCGGCGGCCACCAGGCCTATTTCAACGCGCAGATGCGCGGCCGGCCTGCGGAGCGCTACACCACGGTCCGCGAGTTCGGCGCGGTCGGCAACGGCCTCTCCTATGCGTTGGGCGTCGCGGCGGCGCGCTGGCAGGGCCGCGAGGGCAAGATCGTGCTGTTCGAGGGCGACGGCGGGCTCCTGTTCCATATCCAGGAGCTCGAGACGCTCAAGCGCCAGGGCTTCCGCATCCTCATCTGCGCCATGAACGACGGCGGCTACGGCTCGGAATTCCACAAGCTGCGCGCCGACGGCCTCGACGACAGCCTGGCCGTGTTCGGCCGGCCCGCCCTCGAGAACATCGCGCGCGGCTTCGGCCTGCGCGGCCACGAGATCCGCGACGTGTCGGTCATCCCCAAGCTGTTCGCCGACTTCGCGGCCCAGGGCGACTCCGAGATCTGGAACATCCAGATCTCGGACCAAGTCACCGCCCCGGTGATCCGCCAGACCATCAAGCGCGGGCACGGCAATATGTGAGGCGCCTATTCGTGCTTCGACACGATCAGGTTGCCGATCCGGTCGACCTCGGCCGTCCAGCCCGCGAGGATCCAGCTCGTGCTGTCCTCCTGCTCGACGATCGCCGGTCCCCGGACGACGGCGCCCTCGCCCAGTTTTGGACGGTCGTAGACCGGCGTCTCGACGTATGAGCCGCTCTGAAACACCCGGCGTGCTGAAACGGGAGCGATCTGGCCCTGCCGTGCGACCGAGGGCAAAGCGACCGGCGGCATGCGCCCGCGGACCTGGAGGCGCACCGTCGTGACTTCAACCACCGCGTCGTTGTCCTTGAAAGCATAGACGCGGTCATGCTCGCGGTGGAACAGCTCCGTCAGCTGGCTCGCGTCCGGCGACACCCGCAGTGCGTCGCTCAGGTCCACGCGCAGCTCCCATGACTGTCCTTTGTACCGCATGTCCGCCGTCGCCGAGAATTCGGCGCCGTCGAGGATGGAGCCCTCCGCGGCGATCCACTCCTCGGCCTCGCGCTCGAGCGTCCTGAACGTCTCCGAGAGCGTCGCCTGCGCGTCCGCCGCGTCCAGCAGCAGCCGGACGGATCGGATGTAGTCGCGGCGCACGTCCGACAGGATGGCGCCCATCGCACAGAACGTGCCCGGGGCGCGCGGAATGACGATCGAGCTCAGGCGGGCTTCGCGGGCCAGAAGATTGGCATGTGTCGGTCCAGCACCGCCGAACGCCATCAGCGAGAACGTGCGGGGGTCTTCGCCGCGGCGGGCCAGGTTCTTTTGCAGCTCGGTTGCCATCACGGCGGTGGCCACGCGCAGGGCGGATTCCGCCACCTTGACCGCCCTATCCTCTCCCTTGATCCCCAGACGATCGGCGATCTTCTCGAGCGCGGCCCGCGCGAGCTCGCGGTCGAGCTTCATGCGGCCGCCGAGGAAATGGTTCGGGTCGATGCAGCCGACCATCAGGTAGCAGTCGGTGACCGTCGGCTCGGCGCCGCCGCGCTTGTAGCACACGGGCCCCGGATCGGCGCCGGCGCTGTGCGGCCCGACCTTCAGCACGCCCTGGCGGTCCACCCACACGATCGAGCCGCCGCCGGCACCGATCGACACGACATTGACAACCGGCAGGACGAGCGGGAAGTCGCCGATATGCGTGCGCGTCGCGTATTCCGGCTCGCCCGCCTTCGACAGGGCGATGTCGCTGCTCGTGCCGCCCATGTCGAAGGTGATCAGGCGCTTGCGATCGGCCGCGGCCGCGACCCGCGATGCCGCATTCACCCCCGAGGCCGGTCCTGACAGCATGGTATCGATCGGGCGCTTGCGGGCGGTGGCGAGGCTGAGGCTGCCGCCGTTCGAGGCCGTGATGTAGATCGGCGCCTTCACACCCGTCGCCGCCACGCGCTCCACCAGCAGGCGCAGATACTCGTCCATCAGCGGATGGATATAGGCGTTCATGACCGCGACGAGCGCCCGCTCATACTCCCGGCGCTCCGGCCAGATCTCCGCGGACTCCGTCACCAGGGTTCCGTTCAGGTGCTTGCGCAGGCCGCTTGCGACCTTCCGCTCCTCCTCCGGGAAGCGATAGGAATGCAGCAGCATGACCGCCACGGCGGACAGCTTCTCATCCTTGATCTTCTTCGCGATCTGGGCGATCTCGCCATCGTCCGCCGTCGCCAGAGCCCGGCCGTTGGCTGTGACGCGCGCGCTGGTCTCGAACACCAGATCGCGCGGCACCAGCGGCTCCTCGCGCTCGGCCGTGAAATCATAGGGGTTGGGCATATGGCAGCGGCCGATCTCGAGCACATCGCGGTTACCGCGCGACACGACCAGTCCGACCTTGGCGCCTCGCCGCTGGATGACCGCGTTCACCGGCAAGGTCGTGCCGTGGACGATCAGGTCGACGTCCTTCGGGGCGACACCGGCCCGTTCCAAAAGCCCGCGGATGCCGCGCTCGACTGCCTTCGATGGATCGGAAGGCACGCTCGGCTCCTTGAAATAGGTGAGCGTGCCGCTGCCGGCGTTGAACAGGACGCAATCCGTGAAGGTCCCGCCGACGTCGATCCCAATGCGGCACCGCGCCGCGCCTGCTGTCGTGCTCATTCGTCGTGTACCGTTCTGTTTGACGTTGACATCAGCCGCCGATTTCCTTGTTCCAGCGCTCGAGCCATCCGGCGATGTGGCTGCCGATCGTCTCGTACGGAGGCACGCGGGTCTCGTTCCATTTGACGAGCCGTGCGGCGACCTTCGGGTCCGGCCGAGCCTTCATATTGACGATGCCGTACTGCATCTTGTCGGCGAAGCACGCCTGCGGCTGCGGCGCCAGGGCCACATCGATGAATTTCCATCCGAGCGGGGAGCCGTTGGCCACTTTCGAGATCGTGGTCGGCCCCATCACCGATCCCGGCGCCGGATTGACGAAGCCCAGCCAGTCGGCACCCTCGTCAATGGATGCGAAGGTCCGGCCGTCGAAGAACATGCCGATGTCGAACTCGCCGGACTGCAGCTGGCTCACGAAATCGGTGCTGCCGGACCAGAAGGAGAGATTGCCGCTGGCCTTCATCCGCTTGATCGCGTCGAACGCCGGATCGACGTTGTCGATGCCGCCACCGAGCATGTCGGCGAACCCCCAGATCACGTAGTAGGGCATGCCGGCATAGCCCGCACCCGGGATCGCCGCCTTCCACTCGCCCTTGATCGTACGGTCGATGAATTCCTGGAAGCTCTTGGGCGGGTTCTTGACCCGCCGTTTGTCGTAGGTGAGGCCGAGGATGCCGAAATCCATGACCGAGCCGTACCCGTCGAGCATGTCGACCATCGGCCTCGGCACGTCCTTGAGATTCGGGATCTTGTCCTCGCTGAACTTCTCCAGGGCTTTCTTGTCGCGGGCCTGGAACGTGAAGGTCGCGTTCGAGATCAGCACGTCGATGGGCGGGCTCGCGGGCGTCGCCAGGATCTGGTTCACCCATTGCGTCGGCTGGCCCAGGACGAGCGCCACCGACTTTCCGGTCTCCGCCTCGAACGGCTTGACGAAGCACTCGCGCACGGTCGTTTCGAAGATGCCGCCATAGGTCGACACCGTGAGGTCCGCCGCGACCGCCGGGCTCAGGATTGCCCACATCGCGGCGAGCGCCGCTGCTCCGGCCAGCTTGTGTCTCTGCAGCATCTTCATCTCCATCACTTGGGACGCGGGATCGGGGTAGGCACGATCAGGTCGGTGCGCTCATGTGGCGCAGCCCGTAGACGCGATCGACGACAAGCAATGCCAGGAGCGCCAGCAGCATCTGGATCGTGCTGACGGCCGCCACCGACGGATCGAATTGATATTCGAGATAGCTCAGCATCACGACCGGCAAGGTGTTCGTGGTCGCGCTGCCGAAGAAATAGGAGAGCGGCAGGTTGTCGAACGAGATGAGGGTCGCGAACATCGACCCGGCGAAAATTCCCGGCCTGACCAGGGGTAAGGTCACGTACCAGAATGTCCGGAGGCGATCGGCGCCGAGGATCGACGCCGCCTCTTCGTAATCGGGCCCGAGGCCGCGATAGACGCCGGCCACGGTACGGGCGATGTACGGGATCGAGATCACCGTGTGCGAGATCAAGAGCGACAGAAAGCTGATCCCGAACCCGAGTGCCGCCAGGTAATAAAGGAACGCGAGACCGAGCACGATCATCGGCATCGACAGCGGCGCCAGCAGGAACGTCGAGATCACGTCCGAGGACCAGGAGCGGCTGCGCGCCAGGGCCAGCGCGCCCGGCATCGCGATCAGGCACGCCAGGGCGGCCGACCCCAGGGCCAGCTCGATGCTGACCACCAGGGAATCGATGAACGGCTTGTACTCCCAGACGCGCCAGTACCAGCGCAAGGTGAAGCCGCTGATGGGGAAACCGGGAAACGACTTGGTGTCGAACGACACGATCACGGCGACCGCGATCGGCGCCAGGATGAAGCCGAAGAAGACGAGCATGTAGGCGAGCAGCGCGGTTCGCTCGGCATGCCGCGTCACACCACGTGTCCACCGGGCGGCCGTCACGCCCTCACCCCGCGCCGCTTGATCAGCCGCAGCTGCAGGTACAGGCAACCGACAGCGATCGCCAGCAGCAGGTTGCCCATGGCCGAGGCCAGGCCGATGTCCTGGGTCAGACTGAACTGCTGATAGATCAGCACCGGCATGGTCACGACGCTTCCCCCGCCCAGGAGCAGCAAGGTGACGAAGCTGCCGTTTGTGAGCATGAAGACGAGGATCGAGCCGGTCCCGATCCCGTCCAGGCTCAGCGGGAGGGTGACGCGCAGGAAAGCCTGCAGTTTCGAGGCGCCGAGGATACGCGCCGACTCCTCGAGGCGCCGGTCGATCCCTTGCAGCACCGAGGCGATCGACAGCACCATGAACGGTACGAACACGTGCACGAGCCCGATGACGACCGAGCTCGGCCCCTGCAGCAGCGGCAGCGGCTTGTCGATCAGGCCCAGGTCGAGCAGCGCGGTATTGACCAGGCCCAGGCGCGCGAACAGTACGCGCCAGCCGAACGTGCGCATGATGATCGAGGTCAATTGCGGCGCGATCAGCAGGAAGATGACGAGGCCGGCCCACCGGCCGGAGTGGCGGACGAGGAAATAGGCGGCGGGATAGCCGAGCACGATGCAGATGGCGGTGACGCCGACGCTCAGGAGAAGCGTCTGCCCGATGACGTTCAGGTAGTACGCGTCGCTCAGGAGCTTGACGTAATACGCGAGCGACCATTGGGCCGCGGCTCCGGCCGGGTGGATGCTGCGCAGCGCGTTGTCGAACAGCGGGAAAATGAAGAAGACGATCAGATAGAGGGCTGGCGGAATCACCCACCACATCGGGAGTTTTCCCGGCCGGAAGCGCCGGCGCGCGGACGGACTGCCGCGAACGGCCGACGCACCGCCGATGGTGGTGAGCGTCGCCATGGATCACTCCGCGCCCGGCCTGGCCGGCTGCGGCAGGCTGTCGATCGCTTTCTTGAGTCGCCGTCTGATGGACGCGGGGTCGGCCATCACGGTGGCGAGCGAGGCTTCGCCCGCGCGCGGGAGGTTCGGAATCGCCTGCTCGAACACCCAGCGCCGCTTGGCCGCTCGCAGCGGCTTCGGCAGGGCGAAGAGCCGCCGGTTCAGCTCCGACATCGTGGCGTCGTCGAACACGCGCTCCCAGACCTCGCGCTCGGAACCGAAGTCGAAGCTTCGCTCGTCCGGCGCCGCCCGCTTTCGGCCGCGGAGCTTCGCCGTGGCCGCCTCGTCCACGGCGTCCTTCGCGATCACCACGCCATAATCGCGCTTCGCACCTTCGGCAGTCACGTAGCCGCAGCGCACGTCGCGCAGCACCAGCTCGGGGTCGCGGAGGAACGGATCGCCGTAGCCGCCGCCGGCCGGCATCATCACCGTGACCGTGTCGCCGGCGCTGACCGCGAGCGCGTCCAGCTTGCCGAGCTCGCGTTCGTCCTGGCGCCCGCGATTGAGCACGGCGCGCTGGGATATGCCGGGTTTGCCGCCCGCCATGCCCCATGGGCGGAAGCGCACGCGCTCCATGCCGCGCGCCAGGACCGTGCCGGAATCGCGCAACACCTCGAAGGTGATCTGCTGGCTGACCCCGCCCCGCCATTGGCCCGGCCCGCCGGAATCCGGCCGGATGCCGTATTCCAGCACGACCACGCCCGCGTCGCCCTCCAGGATCTCCAGCGGGTTGTTGGCCAAGTTGGCGAGGCTGGTGTCGCGCGCGTCGATCCCGTCGTGACCCTTGCGGCCGCCGGTGCTGCCGACCATGTGCTGGACGACGAGCACGTTCCGCCGCGCCGTGTCCGGGTCGTATTCCGCGAGCGTCAGCGGTGCGCTGGCGCCCGACCGGGCGGCGGCGACCAGGCCCGGTGCCGCCTTGTGGATGGCGCCGCAGGTGATGTCCATAATCCGCTTGCCGGGTGCCGTGCGGATGCCGACCGGCGCCGGAAACTCCGCATGCACCACGCTGGCCGGCGGCGTTATGACCGAGATCGGTTTCAGGAGTCCGCCGTTCATCAGCACGGTCTTGTCATAGGTACAGATGAACGAGATGAGCTGCACGATCAGCCACACATGCGTGCGGCCGCTGGTCGGCATGTTGTAGGCGGCGGCGACCTGGGGATCGGTGCCGGTGAAGTCGAGCGTCACGGCGCCGTCCTTGGCCGTCATCGCCAGCCGGACGCGGACTGGCACGTTGCTGACGAAATCGTCGTCGAGGTAGTCCCAGAACTCGTAGGTGCCGTCGGGGATCTTGCGCAGCGCGTCGCGCGCCTTGGCCTCGGTGTACTCGACCAGATCGCCCTGGCAGGCCATGAACGTCTCGATCCCGTGCTGCTCGATGATCTCGGCCACGCGCTGGGCGCCGGTATTGAGAGACGCGAGCATGGCCTTGATGTCGCCGAGATTGTCGTCCGGCGTCCGGCAGTTCGCCGAGAACAGCGTCAGGAAGTCGGGGTTGAACTCGCCCCGCTCGACGATCTTCATCGGCGGGATGATCAGCCCCTCCTGGAAGATCTCCTGGTTGGCGGGCGAGATGCTGCTGGGGACACGGCCGCCCACGTCGGTCGAGTGGATGAAGCACCAGCCGTAGCAGACGATCTTCCCGTCATGGAAATACGGCCGGATCATGTGCAGGTCCGGCAGATGCGTGGCGAGCCCCTGCGAGCGGTACGGATCGTTGGTGATGATCACGTCGCCCGGCTCGAGATTGGGCACCGACCGGATCGTGGCGTTGCAGTCGAGGGCGACGAAGAATGCGACGCCGATGCCGCGCGGGTAGGCGAAGAACAGCCCGTCCTGGCGCACGAGACCGGTGGCAAAGTCGGCCGTCTCCTTGACGAACAGCGTCCGGCCGGTGCGCTGGAGCGTGTAGCTCATCTCCTCGGCCGCGGCGGACGCCTTCGTGCCGAGGATTTCCAGGAGCGTGGGGTCGAGTTGCATGGTTCGCCTCGTGGTGGTCCGCGACGATCTATTCGTCGGATTGGAGAAGGACGGCATTCGCCGGATGCCAGGTGATGAAGACGGGTGCATCGACATCGAAGATTTCGGCCGGCCCGGTAAGCGAGGGCTGCTGGTACACGAACACCGGATCGTCGCGGCCGGCGAGCCGCACCTGATAGGCGTGGTACGTGCCGCGGAAGACGCGGCCGCTGACGATGCCGCGCAGCGCCGCAGCACCGTTCGCCGGTGCCTGGGCGCTCAGCGCCATCTTTTCCGGCCGGACCGCCAGCATCACGTGGCCGGACGGCATGCCGTTGGCGGCTGCGACCGGCACATCGACGGCTCCAGCGCCGTTGAACTCGAGACGCACCCGGCCCGCGGCACTGTCAGCCCTCGCCGCGAACAGGTTGGATGTGCCGAGGAATTCCGACACGAAGCGGGATTTCGGCCGGTCATACACGTCGGTCGGCGTGCCGACCTGCAGGATCCGGCCAAGGTTCATCACCGCGATCAGGTCGCTGACGGTCAGCGCCTCCTCCTGGTCGTGCGTCACCAGGATGGTCGTGATGCCGAGCTTGCGCTGCAGCTGCCGCAACTCGAACTGCATGCTTTCGCGCAGGTTCTTGTCGAGCGCTCCGAGCGGCTCGTCGAGCAGCAGGACTTTGGGGTTCGTGACCAGGGCGCGCGCCAGTGCTACGCGCTGTTGCTGGCCGCCGGAGAGCTGGTGGGAGAAGCGGTCCTCGAACCCTGCCAGCCGCACGAGGGTCAGCATGTCCGCGACCCTGCGGCCGATCTCCGCCTTGGGCACGCGGGCCATCTTCAGCCCGAAGCCGATGTTCTCGCCCACGGTCATGTGCGGGAAGAGGCTGTAATTCTGGAAGACCATCCCGAGATTGCGCCGGTTGGGCGGCAGATCGCTGACGTCGCGCCCGTCGATCAGCACCGCCCCGGTATCGGAGGTCTCGAAACCCGCGATGACCCGGAGCGTGGTCGTCTTGCCGCACCCAGATGGCCCAAGCAGGGCCATGAGCGCCCCCGCCGGCACATCCAGTGTCGTCTCGCGCAGCGCCTGCACGGGACCAAAGCTCTTGCTGATCGAATCCAGCCGGAGACTGACGGCGGCGCGGACGGACGTGGTGGTCACCCTATCTCCCAGCTCGCTGAGCCGGCTGTTGCCCCCTTGCGGCACCGTCTCGTCCGACAGAATTGACACGATCGTACTGTGTGTCTAATTCATTTTTGTCGCTCAAGCATTACCGAAAGTTATCGCCTAAGGGGCCACGCCATGGATTTGCGGGAATTGCGTCACTTTCTGGCCGTGGCGGAGACGCGCAGTTTCCGCCGGGCCGCCGAAGCGCTGCACCTGACGCAGCCCGCGATCAGCAAGAGCATCCGAAGCCTCGAGACGGAGCTCGGCGTGCGCCTGTTCGACCGTTACCGCGAGGGCGTCATCCTGACGGCTGTCGGCGAGATCCTGCTCACCCATGCCAAGCTCATCAGCACCGAGCTGCGCCACACGCTCGATGCGGTCAGCGCCGCCAAGAGCGGCACGCAAGGCGACATCGTCGTCGGCGCGGCACTCAGCATGGTCGAAACGCTGCTGCCGCAAGCGACGGCCAATCTTCTGCGTCACCGGCCGCAAGTCCGCGTCGAGGTCCGCAGCGCGCTCAACGATGACCTCATCGTGATGCTGCGCCGGGGCGATGTCGACCTCGTATTCAGCGGCCTGCCGGAGCTCGCGGCGCGCGACGACATCTCGCTGGCGCCGCTGTTCACCGACCGGGTGGAGGTCGTCGTCCGCGCCGGCCACCCGCTGACCTCCGCGGGCCGCCCGCGGATGAAGGATCTCCTGTCCTATCCATGGGTGATGTTCGGCCCGACGGTCCTGTCGAAGCAATACGTGGAGACGGCATTCCGCGGCGCCGGGCTGACGCCGCCGGTCACCGCCGTGGAAAGCAACTCGGCGACGTACAACAAGGCGCTTGTGCTGAGCAGCGACTTCGTGAGCTATCTGCCGTACCAGCTGATCCGGAAGGAACACGAGGCCGGGCTTCTGGTCCCGCTGCCGTTCGCCGAGCTGACCTGGCATCGGGAGGTCGGTGTCATTTCGCGCCGCCGCGGCTCGCTGTCGCCGGCCGCCCGCGCGCTCATCGCCGAGATCCAGAACATCGTCACCGGCGATCGCATATTGCTGGCTGCCGAAAGCGCAGGTCTGACGCAGGGCACCCGCCACAAGCGGCGGAGAGCGGTTTAGCGCGACATCGGGGTCGCCACGCCCGACCGCCCGGTCAATTCCGGACGCCGATCACCCCCGTCTCGCGCAATTGCGCGATGCGCATTCCCTCGATGCCCCACTCGGCCAGCGCCCGCTCCGTGCTGTGCCCGTGCGGCTCGGGTGCGGTCGGCCCGCCGGGCCTGGTGCGGCTGAAGCGGGGTGCCGGTGCGGGCTGCACCACGCCCTCGACCTCGACGAAGGTGCCGCGCGCGCGGTGGTGCGGATGGGAGGGGGCTTCTGCGATCGACAGCACGGGTGCGACGCAGGCATCCGTGCCTTCGAGGAGGCGGCACCATTCGGCGGCCACCTTGGTCGCGAGCCTCGCGGCAATGATCTCTTTGACCTTCGGCCAGTTCTCGCGCTCGTCGGCGTCGGGCAGCGATGCAGGATCGAGGCCGACGCGGCGGTAGAACTCCTGGCGGAACTTCGCCTCGATCGGGGCGACCGAGATATAGCGGCCATCGCTGCACGCATAGACGTCGTAGTAGGGCGCGCCCGAATCGAGGATGTTGTCGCCGCGGGCCGTCGTCCACAGGCCGGCCGCGTGCAGCCCGAAGAAGCCCGTCATCAGCGACGCCGCACCGTCGATCATCGCCGCATCGACCACCTGGCCGCGGCCCGAGTGCCTTGCCTCCAAGAGGCCGCACACGATGCCGAAGGCGAGATAGAGCGCGCCGCCGCCGTAATCGGCGACCAGGTTCAAGGGCGGGGTCGGTGCCGCACCCGCGCGGCCAATCGCCGCGAGCGCCCCAACCAGAGAGATGTAGTTGAGATCGTGCCCGGCGGCCCCGGCGAGCGGCCCCTCCTGCCCCCACCCGGTCATGCGCCCGTAGACGAGCCGCGGATTGCGCGCGAGGCACGGCTCCGGGCCGAGCCCCAGCCGCTCCATGGTGCCCGGCCGGAAGCCTTCGACCAGCGCATCGGCCCGCCCGACGAGGTCGAGCGCTACCGCCACACCATCCGGATGCTTCAGGTCGATGGCGACCGACGGGCGGCTGCGATGCAGGAGGTCGAAGCGATCCGGCCGCGGCACGCCGAGGTCGGAGCGTGTCGGCCGGTCGAGGCGGATGACGCTCGCCCCCATGTCGGCCAGCAGCATGGCGCACATCGGACCCGGGCCGATGCCGGCAAACTCGACGACGCGAAGCCCTTGGAGCGGTCCCATGGGTAGAGCGTGACCGCCGCACGCCGGCCGGTCAAATCAACTCAGCCCATCAGATCAGCTCGGAGTTCCAGTCCCGCGTCTCGAGGATCTGCTTGAGCTTGCCGAGGAATGACGCCGAGTAGGCGCCGTCGAAGGCGCGGTGGTCGAAGCTCTGGCCGACCATGCCCACCGGCCGCACGGCGATCGCATCGCCCCCGCCGCCCTCGATCACGACCGCGCGTTTGCGCACCGCGTCGGTCGACAGGATCGCCACCTGCGGCACGTTGATGATCGGGGCCGTGAACACCGTGCCGAAGCTGCCGTTGTTCGTGATCGTATACGTGCCGCCCTCGAAATCGCCGGGCGCCATCTTCCCGGCACGCGCCTTCTCGACCAGGCGCGCGATCGCCTTGGCGAGGCCGCCCGCGGTCATTTCGTCGGCGTGATGGATGACCGGGACGATGAGCCCTTCATGGTTCAGGTCGACCGCGATGCCGAGATTGACGTCGCCGTGCACGATCAGCCGGTCGCGGTCGAAGCTCGCGTTGATACGCGGGAACTCGGCGATCGCAAGGCAGGTCGCCCGCGCGATGAACGGCAGATAGGTAAGCGCCACCTTGTGGCGTTCGGCGAATGCCGCCTTGGCCGCCTGGCGCGCGCGCTCGACGGCCGAGAAGTCGACCTCCACCGCCTGGAACACGTGCGGCGCGGTACGCCAGGCTTCCGCCAAGCGGCTCGCGGTCATGGCGCGGGCCCGCGTCAAGGTCTCGACCCGGTCGCCCTCGCGCAACGCCACGACGGGGCGGGCCGACGGCCCGGCGGCCGGCACCTGATGGACGTCGCGCGCCGCGATGCGCCAGCCGCCGCGCTGCTGCACGCCGCGCGCGATCGCCTCGAGATCGAGGCCCTGCTGCTTGATCAGCCGGCGCGCGAGCGGCGTCACCTTCAGGCCCAGCGGCGCCTTGGCCGGGCCGTAATCGCCCGTGGGCGTGTGCACCTCATCGAACGGCTTCAGCGGCCGCCGCGTCCCGTTCGACTTCGCAACGGCGGGAGCCGGTGCGCGCGCCGGGGCCGCCGCCGCTTTCGCGGGTGCCGCCGGCGCCTTGGCCGCCGGCGCCGGAGCCGTCTTGGCATCGCCCTTGTTGCCCAGCACCGCGACCACCGCGCCCACCGGCACGGTCTGGCCCTCGCCCACCCGGATCTCGGTCAGCACGCCGCTCTCGGTCGCCTGGACTTCCATGGCGACCTTGTCGGTCTCGATCTCGAAGAGGTTCTCGCCGGCCTTGACCTGGTCGCCGACCGACTTGAACCACTTGCCGATCTTGCCCTCGGCGACCGTCTCGCCGAGCTGCGGCATGATGACGTTCATGACAGCCGCCGGCTCCTACCAGTTCGTCGAGACGTATTGCGTCTCGAGGAACTCCATCATGCCCTCGTGCGCGCCCTCGCGGCCCAGGCCCGACTGCTTCACTCCGCCGAACGGGGCCGCGGGGTCGGACACCAGCCCGCGGTTCAAGCCCACCATGCCGGTCTCCAGGCGCTCGCAGACGCGCATGCCGCGCTGGAGGTCGCGTGTATACACGTAGGTGATGAGGCCGTATTCGGTGTCATTGGCCTTCTTGATCGCCTCGTCCTCGGTCTTGAACTTCTGCACGGGGGCGACCGGCCCGAAGATCTCGTCGTGCATGCAGGCGGCGTTGTCGGGCACGTCGGTCAGGACCGTGGGCGGATAGAAGAAGCCCTTGCCGTCCGGGCGCTTGCCGCCGGTCACGATCTTGGCCCCGCGCTTGACCGCGTCCTCGACCAGGTGGGCGACCTTGTCGCGGGTATCGGCGTTGACCAGCGGCCCGAGGCCGACGCCGTCCTCGAGGCCGTTGCCCACCTTGAGCGCCTTCATCTTGGCGGCGAACTTCTCGACGAAGCTGTCGTGCACCTTCTCGTGCACGTAGAAGCGGTTGGCGGCGGTGCAGGCCTCCCCGCCGTTGCGCATCTTGGCGATCATCGCCCCCTCGACC
>Ga0335071_10001177_pt1 | contig 28207 bp, 24 predicted proteins | sample Lox_Sample_15_FD_206724 | JGI IMG/M metagenome (GOLD analysis project Ga0335071, IMG submission 206724) | Soil microbial communities from Loxahatchee National Wildlife Refuge, Florida, United States - Lox_Sample_1.5 | ecosystem: Environmental > Terrestrial > Soil > Wetlands | place: USA...
TCGGCGCCATGGCGCCGAGCGCCCCGACAACACGACCAGACAACGGAGACGGCCTTGTTCGCACAAGTCCTCGCAGGCCTCGTGGCCGGGGGGGTGTACGCCGCCCTCGCCGTGTGCCTCGTGCTCATGTACCAGATGCTCGGAGTCCTGAGCTTCGCTCAGTCGGGTCTCGGAGCACTCGGTGCTTGCTCGATGCTCTTCTTCCAGTCGATGGGGTTCAATGCCTGGTTGTCCGTTGGTGCCGGCATCTTGGTGGGGGCCCTCATCGGCGTCGTGTGCGGCTGGCTGATGGCGCGCTACTTCACCGAGGCATCGGTTGAGACGCGCTCCGCGGCGACCGTCGGGTTCCTGGTCGTGAGTGTCGCCGTGGGGAACAGGATCCTCAACGGGGCGACGTACAGCTTCCCGGACCCTTTCGGTGGCAGAAGCGTCTTCATCGCTGGACAGGGGGTGCCGGTATCGACGCTCGTGGAGGTGGCCCTCGCGTTCGTGCTTGCTGGGGGTGTGACGATCGGGCTGAACCGAACCTTCCTCGGGGCGCAGCTGCGGGCCATGTCTGAACGGGCGACGACAGCGCAGCTGCTGGGGGTCCGTGTCAGCGCCCTCACCGTGTTGGTCTGGGCATTTGCCTGCGCCGTGTCGACGTTGGCGCTCGTCTTCGTCCTTCCCACCTCCACAACGTCCTTTCCCCCGTTGGCGTATCTCATCGTGCCGGCCACGGCGGCAGCGCTGCTAGGCCTGCTGCAGAACATGTACCTCGCGGCTGCTGGAGGGCTGTTCATGGGCGTCGCCGAGTCACTCGTACTTGCATCGCGATTCGGCAGGTATACCGATGCGATTCCGTTCCTCATCGTTGTCGTGGTGATGATCTACTGGAGGCGCAAGGATGTCTGGTCTGAGGCGCGGTAGCTTCCCCAGCCTCCTAGCGCTGCTCGTCGTCATGCTCGTGACGCTGGCTGTCGTCTACCCGGCACCGAAGTACTGGCAGTACGTAGCGACGATAGGCATGATCCAGGCCCTGATCGGGCTCTCCATCGGCGTCGTGTACGGGACCGCGGGCATGTTGTCGTTGTGCCAGGTTTCGCTGGCGGCGATCGGCTCATGGACCGTCGGGTACATGACTGCCCAGGACCACCTTCTCGGACTCCCGTGGTCGCTGGCTGTCGGGGCCGTGCTGGCCGTCCCGGTCGGGTTGCTGGTCGGTCTGCCTGCGTTGCGCCTGCGCGGTGTCAACCTGGCGATCGTGACCCTTGGCTTCGCCGTCGCCATCTACACGGTCGGGAAGGTTGGTGAAGTCCCCGGCAGCACCAGCGACTACTACATAGTGCTGCCGCGGTGGCTGAACGAGAAGGGTGCCTGGTTCCTCGCCGTCTGGGTGAGCTTCCTCGGCTTTGCGGCCGTCGTGATCTTGCTGCGAAGAAGTAGGTGGGGGCTGAGCTGGTTGGCGATCGCTCGCAGCGAACGGGCGGCAGCTGCCCTCGGCGTGAGCGTGTTCCGCGCCAAGCTGACCGCTTTTGGCGTAAGCGCTGCCATCGCCGGCTGGGCGGGAGGCATGCTCGTCGCAACCTTCGGCTCGGCTGACCCCGGAACGTTCTCCCCCTTCCAATGCCTGAGCTTCTTCGTCCTCGCCGTCATGATGGGAGCGGGCTTCTGGGAAGGCGCATTCGCTCTCGGGTTCTTCAACGCGGTCTCCTCGGCCCTTCTTCGCCAATGGAACATCTCACCGGACGTGGCGACGCTCTTGTTCGCGATCGGCTCGATCCAGGTACTCAGTGCGGGACGGGGCGGATTCTCGGGCGACGTCCGTCGGCTCATCGCCCGCGGTCGCAAGCCCGAGGAACACGTCGTCGAGCTGCGGAGCCGGAGCGTCGAGGGAGCGTCGTTGACCCCTTCACGTCGAGCTCAGTCACCTGAGGACGCCTCCGGGCTGCAGATCGTCGATCTCACAGTTCGTTATGGCGCCGTGACAGCGCTGGACCATGTCTCCTTCTCCGTCCCCTCACGGTCGATAGTGGGACTTGTCGGGCCGAACGGTGCAGGCAAGTCGACCCTGGTCGACGCCTGCACAGGCTTCATCGCCGCCTACGGGGGCTCGGTCCTCGTGGATGGGGCACCCCAGGAGGGCATACCACCGCACCGCCGGGCTCGTGTCCTGCGTCGCACGTTCCAGTCTGATCGAACAGTCGGGGAGCTCAGCCCTCCGGACTACCTGCGCATCTCCGCAGCCCGTGACGTAACAAGGGCAGAGCTTGGAGAGATTCTGGACTTCGTCGGATGTACCGCCACCCGGACGCGACTTGATCGGCTGGACGTCAGGACCCGCCGACTCCTGATGATCGGGTCGTGCTTGGTCGGACGCCCACGGGTGGCACTCATCGACGAACCAGCCGCCGGGCTGTCGGCGGACGAGTCCGAGGACCTCGGGCTCCGGCTCATCGACATCCCCGACCGCTTCGGCGCCTCAGTCCTTGTGATCGAGCACGACATGGAACTGGTCCGGTTGGTCTGCCCGGAGGTCGCAGTCCTCGATTTCGGCAAGCTGATTGCGTTCGATCACACCGCGGACGCCCTCGACGACCCCAGGGTGCAAGCGGCATACCTCGGCGACGAGCTCGCTTCCCGAGCCTGAGGCGATGGCGATGGACAGCACCAGCCCCGGAGTCACGGTGGAGGAGGTCCGCGATGCCTGACCTGGTCGTCGAGTCCGTCACGGTCAAGCGCGGGGAGCTCGCGGTCGTCCGAGGCGTCAGCTTGAGCGTGCCCGCCGGCAAGGTGACCGTTCTGCTCGGTTCGAATGGGGCCGGCAAGTCGACCCTGCTCGACGGAATCTCCGGAGTGATTCCCATCGCGTCGGGGAAGGTGACGCTGGACGGTGAGCCGATCCATGAGTTGCGCCGGGACAGGCGTGCCGCGCGCGGACTTGCGTACGTCGAACAGGGTCGCACGATCTTCTCGAACCTGACTGTGCTCGAGAACCTTGCCGTGGCCGTAAAGCGTGGACAGAGCTACGACGACGCCTTCGTCCTCTTCCCGGAGCTGAAGGATCGGCGCGGGATCAGGGCGCAGATGTTGTCGGGTGGTGAGCAGCAGATGCTCGTCCTCGCGCGGGCCATCGTCAGTGAACCGAAGGTGCTGCTGATCGACGAGATGTCCCAGGGCCTTGCGCCGGTCATCGTCAAACGGCTGCTCCCCATCGTGACTGCCGCCGCTGATCGCGGAATGGCTGTGCTCCTCGTCGAGCAGTTCGCTCACCTTGCTCTAGGCATTGGCGACCGTGCCAGCATCCTCAGCGTCGGGACGGTCGTTCTCGAGGGGAGCTGCTCCGACTTGCTCGAACGTCCCGACGACGTCCGCCACGCGTACCTTCAGGGTGAGTCAACAGCTGCAGGGATCGAGCAGCTCGAGACACGGGCAGCCGCTCAGTGATCCTTCCGATCCCCGACCAAGCGGCTTCACCTTCCTTGCAGCGCTCCTAGTCCTCGGATCCCGAGACGGTCGGGCCTAGAAGCATGGGACCAATCGAGTTCTCTCAAGGAGGGACCAAACGTGCGAGGTTTGCGCGACAAGGTGGCGGTCGTGACCGGAGCGGCGCGAGGGATGGGTCAGGCAACGGCCCATCGCCTCAGCGAGGAGGGCGCGTCCATCATCGCGGTCGATCGTGACTCGGACGTCCTGCAGGAGGCTGTCGCGCGCCTGCCCGGCCCGGCGGTAGCTGTCGTTGCGGATGTCTCCACCGAGGAGGGCGTTCTCGCGTATCACCGTGCTGGTGTCGAGGCGTTCGGAAGGATCGAGCTCTACCACCTCAACGCAGGCATCGGCGGACAGTGGGGCGTCGGCCTGGCCGATGTCGAGATGGAGGATTTCGACCGCGTGACCGCCATCAACCAGCGCGGGGTGTTCCTCGGTCTTCGGGAGGCTCTCCGGCAGTGCCGGGCCCAGGGTACGGGCGGCTCCGTCGTGATCACTTCGTCGACGGGCGGCATCATCGGTGGCGAGTTCGTCTCGCCCTATGTCGGCACCAAGCACGCCGCGATCGGCTTCGCGATGACCGGCGCCGTGAACGGGGGCCCGCTCGGTGTCCGCGTCAACTCCGTGGCCCCAGGGTTGATCGTCACGAGGCTCACCGAGATCAACGAGTCGATTGTCAGCGACGCCGCCGAGGCGCGACGCGTGCAGGTCGAGACTGTCCCGCTGGGGCGGGCCGGAACTCCGGAAGAGGTCGCGTCGGTCGTCGCGTTCCTGCTCAGCGACGAGGCATCGTACGTGAGCGGGGTCAACATCACGATCGACGGTGGAAGCCTCGTCGACCACCCTCGAGCACGGGCGCTCAAGTCCCTCCAGGAACGTGAGGCGCGGGCTTCCTCGTGAGGCACGGGCGCCTCGACATAATCGATGGCGCTCGCGCGGTCAGTCAACCGTCGAGGCGGGTCAGCTTGAGGACCGGGATCGTGCGGATGCCCTCGGTCCGCTTGGCGTAGTCGGCGAAGCCCGGGAATCGCCGTGCCTGTTCTGCGTACACGCGGTCGCGCTCGTCGCCGGACAGGTCGCGGACCTTCACCCGATAGGCGTCCGTCCCCCGCTCCACGGAGCCCTCACCGGCGGCGACGAGGTTGAGGTACCAGTCGGGGTTCGTCGGGGCGCCGGCCTTGGAGGCGAAGACGTAGATCACGTCATCGGTCTCCCCGGGCAGGTACACCATCGGGGTGACGTACTCCCGCCCGCTCTTTCGGCCGGTGGCGTGGACGAGAACCATCGGCGAGCCCTCGAAGCCCCCGCCGACGCGGCCCTCGTTGGCGCGGAACTCCTCGATGATCGCCGCGTTCCAGTCGTTCTGAGCCATCTGCTCCCCAGGAAGCTCGGGTCGGTCCACGGCCACGTGCCGTGATCTCCTCAGTGCCAAACCGCACGGCTGGGTCTCACATTCCTCGCCTCACATCCCTCGACTCACATCCCTCGCGTCACATCCCACCCGCGCGACCGCCGATCCCGGCTTCCGAACCCGCCGACGCAACCTGGGACCGCCGGTGCGCGTCTGTCAGACGGACGGTCCGGACGACGGACCGCTGACGGGTACGAGATGGGTGGCTGACCACGCACGTGATGACCAATCTGCTCCGAGCCAGGCACCGGGTCGGCTCGCGACGGCGCGCTTCCCTCGTCGTCGGCGCCCTCGTGACCGTGTTCGGCGCCCTGGTGGTCCTTCCCGCGCACGCGGCCGGCCCATCGACCCTGCCAGGTACGTCGGCCCGGTCACCGGCGCGCGTCGAATCGACCGTGAGCGGACCCAAGGTGCTCGCGGACTGTGTCCACGAGGTGCGGCGGCCGACCGGGATCATCCTCGCCTGTGCCGACGCCAATGCCTATCTCAAGGGGCTCTCCTGGCGGACGTGGGGCGGGGCCGTAGCGCGTGGCCGCGGGGTCTACTGGGCGAACGACTGCGTCCCCGACTGCGCCGCCGGGCACTTCCACCGGCACCTCGCCTACGTCCACCTGAGCCGGGTCCGGCTCGGGCTGTACAGCCGCGCCACCTTGTTCCTCTCCCTCAGGGGCCACCCGCACCACATCGAGGTCTTCGACCTCGCGACCCGACCGGTCGGCTGACGCCCGGATCATGGCGTTCGGCTCTGGGTGAACGCGGGACGCTGGAAGGCCCGCGCGCGGTTGGTGCGCTCGTGGAGGACGAGGAAGTGCTCGACACCTACTCGCGGGCCGTCGTCGGCGTCGCGTCGTCGGTGCTGCCGTCCGTGGCCAGCCTTCGGGTGCAGGTCGAGGGCCGTACCGGTGCCGGGAGCGCGAGCGTGCTCACCGCGGACGGGTTCCTGCTCACCAGCGCGCACGTCGTCGAGGGCGCAGAGCGCGCTGAGGCGTCCTTCGCGGACGGAACCGAGGTGGTCGTCGACGTGATCGGCCGGGACCCGCTGTCGGACCTGGCGGTCCTTCGCGCCCGTGCCGGCGTACCCCCGCCGGTCCAGCTCGGCGACGCCTCGCAGCTGCAGGTCGGCCAGCTCGTCGTGGCGGTGGGCAACCCGCTGGGCCTGGCGGGCAGCGTCACGGCCGGCATCGTGTCCGCGCTCGGCCGGTCGCTGCCGACTCGCAACGGTCGGGTCGTCGACGAGGTCATCCAGACCGATGCGGCGCTGAACCCGGGCAACAGCGGGGGCGCCCTCGCGGACAGCCGGGGCCGTGTGGTGGGAGTGAACACGGCAGTGGCCGGGATCGGCGTCGGCCTCGCCGTGCCGATCAACGACACCACCCGAGAGATCGTGACCTTGCTGATGACCCAGGGCCGGGTCCGCCGGGCGTGGCTCGGGATCGCCGGGGCGCAGACACCGCTCCCGCAACCGCTCGCGGCCAAGCTGGGCAGGAACGAAGGCGTGCGGGTGTCCCAGGTCCTGGCGGCCAGCCCGGCCGCCGAGGCGGGCCTGCACCGGGGCGACATCCTGCTCGCCGTCGACGGGGAGCCGGTGCTCACGTCCACCTCGATCCAGCGGCTCATGGTCGAGGCCGCGATCGGGCGTCGGGTCGAGATCACGGTGTGGCGAAACGGCGCGATGGTCGACGTGGTCGCCTGGCCTCGCGAGCTCGCGGACTGAGGACGAAGGACCCCGCCTCGCTAGAAGGGGAAGCTGCGGGGCTGGCTCTTCAGCGTCACCCAGCGCAGCTCGGTGAACTCCTCCATCGCGAAGCTGATCCCGAACCGTCCCCATCCGCTGTCCTTGACGCCCCCGAAGGGCATCTGTGGCTCGTCGTGGATCGGCTGGTCGTTGACGTGCACGATGCCCGCCTCCAGCTGCTCCGCGATCGCCAGGCCCCGGTCCGGGTTGCCGGTCAGGACGCCGGCGGTGAGCCCGTACCGAGAGGAGTTGGCCCGCTCCACGGCCTCCTCCGCGGAGTCGACGACGTCGACGATGACCACGGGGCCGAACGTCTCGTCCTTCGCCAGCTCGCTGTCCTCCGGCACGTCGGTGACCAAGGTCGCCGGGTAGCACGGCCCGACGGCGGCACCGCCCGCGAGGACCTTCGCGCCGGCCGCCACCGCCTCGTCGACACGTCGCGACACCGTGGACAGCGCGTACTCGTTGATGAGCGGCCCGATCACCGTGTCGGGATCGCCGGGGTCGCCGTACGCGAGGCTGCTCGTCTTCGCGGCGAAGCGCTCGATGAACTCATCGGCGATCGCCCGCTCGACGAAGATGCGCCGCGCGCACATGCAGATCTGCCCCTGGTGGAGGAACGCGCCGTACGCCGCCGCGTCGACGGCGTAGTCGAGGTCGGCGTCGGCCAGGATGATGAACGGGTTCTGCCCGCCCAGCTCCAGCACCATCCGCTTGAGGTGCCGCCCGGCCGCCTCGGCGAGCCGTCGCCCGGTCGCTGTCGAACCGGTGAAGTTGATCCGTCGCACCCACGGGTGCGCGACGAGCTCCGCGCCGATGGCGCCTGCGTCGCCGGGGGCGTGGGTCACCACGTTGAGCACGCCCGGCGGCAGGCCGGCCTCCTCGAAGATCTCCGCCCAGACCAGCCCGCCGGAGTACGGCGACTCCTCGGAAGGCTTCAGAACCACTGTGTTGCCGAGCACGAGGGGAGCGGCGATCGCGCGTCCGGACAGGATGAGGGCCGCGTTCCACGGTGCGATGGCGGCGACGACCCCGACGGGACGGCGTACGGCCATCGCGACCGAGCCGTCCAGGTCCGAGGGCATGACCTGGCCGATCGCCGCGTACGGCGCCCCGGCCGCTTGTCGCAGCAGGGACTGCGCGAAGTCGAGCTGGATGGCGCCGAAGTCGCTGCCGCAACCGGTCTCGGCCGCCAGCCAGCCCAGGATCTCGCTGCGCCGGTCCATGAGGATCGTCGCGGCCTTGAGGAAGATCTCCTGCCTCAGCGCTGGGGGCGTGTGCGCCCACGTGCGAAACGCCTCGTGGGCGCTGCGCACGGCCGCCACCGCGTCCCCGGCACCGCCAGCGGCGACCTCGGCGACCACGCCCCCGGTCCAGGGGTTGTGGTCGTCGTAGACGCGGCCGTTCTCACCGAAGGACCAGCGGCCACCGACGTACATGCCCAGTCGCGGCGAGGTGTCGACCGTTCGCGGCTGCGTCACGGACACCTCCTCGATCTCGTCGACCCCGGGCAACCCCGGGACGCGTGAGTTCAGCCGGCGCCCGCGTCGGTCGGCTCAGCCGGCCCGTCGCCGCCCCGAGCCCTCCCGGGTCAGACGGTAGCCCACCGGCAGCAGTCGCACCTGCGTGCGCTCCTCGACCAGGCTCCAGAGGCCGCGGGGCAGCAGCAGCGCGAAGAGGATCGCGACGACACCGAGACCGACGAAGTACCACGCGCCCTGGTCGGCGAAGTAGTACTGAAGGCCGAAGTAGATCACCGCGCCGAGGATCGGGCCCTCGAAGGTGCCGAGACCGCCGACCAGCACCATGAAGATCATGTACGCGGTCCACTGCACGCCGAAGATCGACTGCGGCTGGATGAACAGCGTGTTGGCCAGGATCATCGCGCCGGCCGCACCGCAGCCGAAGGCGGCGAGGACGAAGAGGACGAGCTTCAGCGGAAGCACTCTGACCCCGACGGAGGCCGCGGCCTCCTCGTCGTCGCGGATCGCCTGCAGGGCGGCGCCGAACCTGCTGCGCAGCAGCCACCACGACAGGCCGAAGACGACGATCGTGAACGCGAGGGTGAGCCAGTAGGTGTAGCGCAGTCGCGTCGACTGGCCGTAGCCGTTGAGCGCCGTCAACGACGTACCGGTGCCGCCCCCCAGGCTCGAGTCGAGGGTCACCAGGATGCCCAGGACGGCGGCCACCACCCAGGTCCCGATCGCGAACTGGCCGCCGCGCAGCTGGAGGACGAGCGCGGAGATGGGCAGGGACAGCGCGGCGGCGACCCCCGCGGCGAGGACCATGGCCAGGTAGGGCTGAACCCCGTGCTGGGTGAGCCAGATCGTGGCGTAGGCGCCGATGCCGATGAACCCCTGCTGGCCCACCGAGACCAGGCCCCCGTAGCCGGCCAGCGCGTTCCACATGCCGGCGAGGATGACGAACAGCAGCAACGAGGTGAACTGCTCGACCGCGTTGTCGTTCAAGGTGATCGGGACGCTGACGAGGAGCACGAGGCCGACGAGCACGAACCCCAGGGACGTCAGCGACGAGCGGGACCAGCGCTGGACGCGGTACCGCGGCCGGTCGGGGGCAGCGTTCACCTCGGCGCCGGCACTCACGCTGCCACCCCGTGGGCGATCACGCGTCCCCGCGGGCTGGCGAGGACGGCGAGGAACAGGATGTGGCCCGCGAGGATCGCGTACTGCGGGTCGATGTGCCCTCCGATCGCCTGCGCGACGCCCAAGGCGATGCCTCCCCACAGCGTCCCCCACAGCGAGCCCAGGCCACCGATGACCACGGCCTCGAAGGCGAAGATGAGCTGGGTCGAGCCGCTGGAGGGGTCGAAGGTCGCCCGGATCGCCAGGAACGTGCCGGCGAGGGTGGCTGTCGCCACGGCGATCGCGGTCGCGCGGGCGTACACCGCCTTGGGGTGGATGCCGACGAGAGCCGCCGTGTCGGCGTCCTGCGCCGTCGCGCGCATCGCGCGTCCGAGCGGGGTGCGGTGCAGGAACGCCTGCAGGCCGCCCAGCACGGCGACCGCCGCGACCAGGCCGAGGACGCCGATGAGGGGGACCGAGATCTGGCTGGTCACGTTCCAGCTCGCCGTGGAGATCCACGGCGCGTACGGCGCCAGCGAGTGCACGTCCGGTGAGAACACCTGCAGGAGCAGGTTCTGGATGACGATGGCCAGCCCGAACGTGGTCAGCAGCGGGACGAGCTGCCCGCCGCGCAGGCTCCGGTCGAGGATCCCCAGCTGGAGCAGATAACCGAGGACCAACATCACTGGCAGGGCGATGACCAGGGCGAGGAACGGCGACCAACCCAGGTGGTCGCAGACGACGTAGACCAGATAGGAGCCGAGCACGGCGATGTCGCCGTGTGCCAGGTTGATGATGCGCATGACGCCGAACAGCAGGCTCAGTCCACAGGCGAGCAGTGCGTAGATGCCGCCGAGCATGACGCCCTGGACGATGAGGTTGGCCCAGGTCATGAGCCGCCTGCCGCCTGCCTGAGGCCGAAGTAGGCCTGGGTGACCTGCTCGCGGGTGAGCGAGTTCGCGGCGCCCTCGAGGACGACCCGGCCCTCGAGCATGCAGAGGACACGGTCCGCGAAGGCGAGGGCCCGGGTGAGGTCCTGCTCGACGAGGATCAGGGTGGCCCGGGATCGGTCCAGCCCCTCGAGGGAGTCGTAGACGCTCTGGACCGCGACGGGCGAGAGCCCCAGGGAAACCTCGTCGAGGAGCAGCAGCCGCGGGTTGGTCATCAGCGACCGCGCGATGGCGGCCGCCTGCTGCTGGCCGCCGGACAGCGTGCTCGCCCGCCGGTCCAGCAGCGGCTCGAGCATCGGGAAGGCCTCGGTCACCCTGGCCACGTCCCACGGGCCGGGGCGCCCGTTCTCCGCCGCCACCTGGAGGTTCTCCCGGACGGTCAGCGCCTGGAACAGGCGACGCCCCTCGGGGACCATCGCCACGCCGGAAGCGACCCGCTTGTACGCCGGCGCGCTCGTGACGTCGGCACCGTCGAAGCTGACCCTCCCCGCGCTCGGCTGGTGGGCGCCGGCCAGGCAGCGCAGCAGCGTCGTCTTCCCCGCGCCGTTGGCTCCGACGAGCGCGATCCGTTCGCCCTCTTCCACGGAGAAGGAGATGCCGCGCACCGCCTTGAGCAGCCCGTAACCGGCCTCGAGATCCTCGACCTGCAGAAGGCTCACTACGCCCTGCCCAGGTAGGCGTCGATGACCGCCGCGTTGCTCAGCACCTCGCGGGGCTCGCCGTCGGCGATGACTCGGCCGGCGTCCATGCACAGCAGCCGATCCACGACCTGGAGCAGGACATGGACGATGTGCTCGATCCACACGACGGCCACCCCGCCGTCGCGCAGCGAGCGGATCAGCCGGACGAGGTCCTCGGTCTCCGCGTCGGTGAGCCCGCCGCCGATCTCGTCGAGCAGGAGCACGGTCGGAGAGGTGGCGAGCGAACGGGCGACCTCGAGGCGCTTGCGGTGCAGCAGGCCGAGGCTGGCCGCACGACGGTTGGCCAGCTCGGCGAGGCCGCACAGCTCGAGGACCTCGATCGAGCGTCGATAGAGGTCCCCGCGGGCGAGGCGGCCGCCGGCCGATGCGCCCACGAGGACGTTCTCGAGCACCGTCATGCCCGTGAAAGGGCGCGGGATCTGGAACGCCCGGCCGATGCCTCGCCGGCAGCGCATCGCAGGCCGGAGCTTGCTGACCTCCTCACCGCCGAGGCGGACCGAGCCGGCGCTCGGGGTGACCGACCCCGCGAGCACGCCGAGGAGGGTGGTCTTGCCGGCCCCGTTGGGACCGACGATGCCCACCGCCTCCCCGGCGGCCACGCGGAAGTCGACGTGGTCGAGCACGACGAGGTCGCCGTACCGCTTGACCAGCCCCGAGCCCTCCAGCACGGGCACGACCTCGGTGCTCGTGCCGCTCATCGCACCTCCGTCGCGGTGGAGCGGGGACTCACGAGTATGGCTGCAGCTTGGCCGCCACGGGCACGTTCGGGTCGTTGGAGTTCTCGCAGACGACGAAGTCCAGCGGGAACTTCCCGCTTGTCGCCTTCACCCACTGACCGCCGATGATCGGCGTGGCCACGACGTTCGCGACCGGTCCCTTGCCCCACTGCAGCTTCCCGATCACCGTGTCCACGCTGAGGGTGGCCATCGCCGCGGCCACCGCCTGCTTGTCCTTTGGGTCCTGGACGCCCTTGAGGACCGCGTTGGCCACGTCGAAGAGGGCGAGGCTCGGGCCGAGCTGCATGTTCCACTGCTTGCCCGAGGCGGACTCGTAGCCGGAGGCCAGGTTGGCGGAGCTGACGTTGGTGAGCGTGGAGGTGTAGGGCCACGTGGGTCCCCAGTACTCCGCGCTCGCCAGGTTCTGGCCGATCGTGCCGAGCGAGGTCACCTGCGAGGGGAACAGCCCAGTCTTCGCGATCTGGGCGATCTTCGGCTTGTAGCCCTGCTGGGCGGCCTGGTGCCAGAAGGTGGCGAAGTCCGGCGGGATGGGGAAGGTGTTGAAGATCTGGCAGTCGGTCTTCTTGAACAGCGCGATCTGCGAGGAGTAGTCGTTGGTGCCGTCGGCATAGGCGCCCGGGTCGACGATCGTGTAGCCAGCCTTCTTCAGCAGGGGGCCGAGCGAGGCGCGAATCGCGTTGCCGTCCGCGTCGTTGGGCCACATGACGCCGACCTTCTTGTTGGTCGGGACCTGTGGCCACATCGTCGTGTAGGCGTTGGCGAACTGCTGCACGCCGAAGCAGAAGTGGTAGGTGTACTTGAAGGGCGAGGGCTTGCCGGGCTTGGCGCCGCGACCGAAGTACCACGCCTCCCACGGGACGACCGTCGAGATGCAGGGCACCCCGGCGGCCTCGCAGGCGTCTGAGACCGGGTTGACCGTCTCCGGCGTCGACGTCGTGAGCATCACGTCGACGTTGCTGCCGTGGATGAGGTCGTTGGCCACCTGCGCCCCGCGCTGCGGGTTGGACTGTCCGTCCTTGTCGATGATCTCGACGGCGTAGCGCTTGCCGCCCACCTCGACGCCCGACGCGAAGGCCTGTCGGGCCAGCCCGAGGACGTAGCCGTCAGGCTCGCCGAAGCCCGCGGCGGGACCGGTGCGGGGGCTGACGAAACCGATCTTGATCGTCCCGGCGGTGGCCGTCGAGGCGGCCGCGCTGCCCGCGGCGGACGCGGCGGGGCTGCTGCCCCCGCCGCCGCCGCTGGAGCTGCTCCGGCACGCGGCAAGGAGGGGGGAGAGGGCCAGGCCGGCGGCCCCGAGGCCGGTCACCTGGAGGAACGTGCGGCGGCTGGGGTCCGCGGGGGTGGGCTCGGGCTCGGGCTGGACGTCCACGTCTGACCTCCGGAGCTGGGCGACCGGCTCTGACGACCGGTGGTCGCGCACGGTAGAGAGGGCCTCCTGAGGGGTCAAGCAACCGTTCTACTATTCGGGACGTGGCTCTCGAGAATGCGCACGGCGAGCGGGAACCGCTCGAGAACGCGCACGGCGAGCGGGACCCGGCGCAGTCGCGCTCGCTCGAGCGAGGCCTGGGCATCCTCATGACCTTCAGCGAGACCCGTGCCCTGCTCGGGATCGCCGACCTCTCGCGCGCGGTGGAGCTGAACAAGTCCACGACCCACCGCTACGTGGCAACGCTCACCTCGCTCGGCTTCCTGCAGCAGGACCCGGAGACCCGCAAGTACCGCCTCGGCCCGCGCGTCGTCGACCTCGGCTTCGCCGCGATCAACGCCATGGAGATCACCCGGGTCGCGGGGCGTTCGCTGCAGGCGCTCTCCGATGAGACCGGCTTCACCGTCTCGATGGCCGTTCTCGACGGCACCGACATCGTGTACGTCGACCGGCGGCGAAGCGTCCGCGAGGGTCAGCTCGGCATCCACCTCGACCTGCACGTCGGCTCGCGGCTGCCGGCGTACTGCACGGCCCTGGGCAAGGTCCTCCTCGCGCACCAGCCCGCCGACCGGCTCCGCGACCTGCTCGAGCGGACCGACCTGGCCCGGCGCGGTCCGAACACCCTGACCGCGAGGGAGGCGCTGCTCACGGCGCTGCGGCGGGTCCGCCAGCAGGGCTTCGCGGTCAACGACGAGGAGCTCGCCCCGGGGCTGCATGCCGTCGCGGCGCCCATCCGCGACGGGCGGGGAAGCGTCGTGGCGGCGGCCAACGTCGCGGTCCACCTCTCGATGTGGAACGCCCCGGTCGAGACCGTGGTGGCCCGGCTGGAGGCGCCACTTCGGCGCACGGTCATGGAGATCTCCTCGCGGCTGGGCTACAGGGTCCCGTCGCAACCGTCCTGCTGAGGTCTGGCGTTCCATCCAGCCGAACGTCGTCCTCTTGACTAGAACGGCGAGGCCCTCCTACGGTCTGGCCACCTCGGCGCCGGTGAGGAGATTCCATGGGTCTGATGGACGCTGCGACATGGTCGGGCAAGGTTTTCCTCGGCGGAGAGTGGCGACCCGCCACCGGCGGGGTGTACCCCGTCGTGGAGCCCGCGACGGGCAACGAGCTGGAGCGCATGGGCCAGCCGACCGTCGCCGACGTGGACGAGGCGGTGGCCAGCGCGGCCGCCGCGCAGGAGGCGTGGGCCGCGACGCCGTACCCGGCGCGCGCCGCGGTCCTGCGCAAGGCGGGAGACCTCTGGCAGGAGCACGGGGACGACATCGCCTTCTGGAACGTCCGTGAGGTGGGTGCCATCCCGGGGATGGCCGCCTTCTCGCTGCACGTGGCCGCGCAGGAGTGCTACGAGGCGGCGGCCCTGCCCAGCCGGGCGTACGGCGAGCTGATCCCGAGCGAGGAGCCGCGCCTGTCCCTCGCCCGCCGCGTGCCCGCGGGTGTGGTCGCGGTGATCTCGCCGTTCAACGTGCCGGTCATCCTCGGAATCCGCTCGGTGGCGCCGGCCCTCGCGCTCGGCAACGCGGTCGTCCTCAAGCCCGACCCGCGGACCGCGGTGACCGGCGGGGTGAGCATCGCCCGCATCTTCGAGGAGGCGGGGCTGCCACCCGGCGTCCTGCAGATGTTGCCGGGCGGGGTCGACGTCGGCGAGGCGCTCATCGCGCACCCGTCGGTGCGCGTCGTGTCCTTCACCGGGTCCACGGCAGCGGGGCGGCGGGTCGGAGAGCTCGCCGGCCGGCACCTCACCCGCGCCCACCTCGAGCTGGGCGGGAACTCCGCGCTGCTCGTCCTCGACGACGCCGACGTCGACCAGGCGGTCACCCTGGCCGCGTGGGGCTCGTTCTTCCACCAGGGCCAGATCTGCATGACGACCGGGCGCCACATCGTCCACGAGCGGCTCTACGACGACTACGTCGACAAGCTCGCCGCCAAGGCCGCGCACCTGCCGGTGGGCAACCCCGCGACGGAGCAGGTCGCGCTCGGGCCGGTCATCGATGAGAGGCAGCGCAACAAGATCCACGGTCTGGTCACCGCGAGCATCGAAGCGGGGGCGAAGGCCGCCGCCGGTGCCGAGTACGACCGCCTTTTCTACCGCCCGACCGTGCTCGCCGACGTCCCCACCAGCTCGCCCGCGTTCGCCGACGAGATCTTCGGCCCGGTCGCCCCCGTCACCAGCTTCAGCGACGTCGACGAGGCGATCCGGCTCGCCGCGGACACGCCGTACGGGCTGGCGCTGGGCATCGTCACCCGCGACGTCATGAAGGGCCTCGCGGTCGCCGAGCGCATCCCCAGCGGCATCGTGCACATCAACGACCAGACGGTGAGCGACGAGGCGAACATCCCCTTCGGCGGCGTCGGGGCGTCGGGCACCGGGTCGCGCTTCGGTGGCGCCGCGGCGAACATCGACGCCTTCACCGAGACCCAGTGGGTGACGATCCGCCGTGAGCCCCCGGCGTACCCGTTCTGAGCGCTCGACACCTGGTAGGCCGGCGACGTCGTCAAGCCGGTGCTTGCGCACGGCCTGACGACAACGTCAACCCACAAGGCGCATCCTTGAGCAGTCGGCGACACCGGTCGCCGGCGCGTCGGGGAGGTGAGCCTCTTGTCCGTGCCTGACCATGACCCGGCGGCCGAGCACCCGGCTCTCAGCGTCGGCCTCGCCGCGGTCGCCACCGACGTCACCGTCTGGATCCTCGTCCTCGCGGCCTTCTTCGACGGGGTCTCGGACAACTGGGTGCATGCGATCCTGCTCACCGCGGTGAGCGTGCTGGTCGCACGCGACGCGGTGCTCGCGGTCCGTGGAGTCGACGCGCCGGAGAGCGTGGCCCTGCTGCCGGGGTCCGGCCACCTCACCCGCCGTCAGGGGCTCGGCCTGCTGCTCGTGGCCGTGGCCTATTCGGCGGTCGCCGGGGCGTGGGGCCGCTACACCTGGCCGGACACCTTCGCGATCCTCGTGCCGGGGGTCGCGGTGCTCATGGTCGGTTGGCGCGGGTCGCTACGGCCGGTGCCGGTCCCCGACGCGCCGTCTCGGCGCGGCGTGCGGACGTGGAGCCTCGTGCTCGTGGCCCTCGGCCTCTGGGAGCTGTTCGCCCTGCTCGCCCAGCCGTCGTTCACCGTCTCCAGCGACGCCCATCCGACGGTCAGCTATCTCATGGACCCTGTCCTCGCGAGCCACCTCGGCCGCTCGCTGACGCTGCTCGCGTGGCTGGTGATCGGCTGGTACGTGCTCGGCCAGGTGCCGGGCCGCCCTCGCGAGGAGGTCGCCGATGACGTGGCGTGAGCTCACCATCCTCGGCTACCTCGTCATCGTCGGCGCCGGGGTGGCCCTCGAGGTGGTCAGCCGGCGACCCGACTCCAAGCTGCCGTCCTTCGAGCTCCTCCTGAGCCGCGTCATGCGAACCCGGTCGGGCCGGGTCAGCGTGCTCGCCGCATGGACCTGGGTGGGCCTGCACTTCTTCGCCCGCTGACTCGGCGGGCCACGCCCCGGCTGTCGCGTCGGACTCGGGGGCCGCTCGTGACCGTCGGGTCAGGACTGGGGTGACGGGCTGGGGGCGCCCAGGGCGAGCCCACGGGCGCAGTCGGCGTCGAGCGCGACGGCCTCCGCCCGCTGGCGCGGGCCGTCGACGCCGATCGCCATCACCCGCGCGCCGACCGAGCGCCCGGTCTCGACCCAGGCGCGGGTCCGGTCGGACGAGGCCCGGCCTGGTCGGCTCACGTCCACCTGGACGTAGTCCGGGCGCAGCCACGGCAGCGCCGAGGTGACGGCCTCGTCGTCGGCCAGGTCGTCGACGGCGAGGCCCCAGCCCCAGCCGCGCATCTCCTCGACCGCGCGGCGCAGCTTGGCGAGGTCGGCGAAGGAGTCGTCGTGCAGCTCGGCCACGACGGTCAGGGCCCGTCGACCACGAGCGAAGGACACCGCGAGGCGTGGCGGGCACGGGACGGCGTACGTCGCCGGCTCCGGCGTCAGGTGCAGCTCGACGGCCATGCCGGCGTCCACGGCGACGTCGAAGGTGTGGCAGCGCCAGGCCCAGTCCAGCCGCTCGGCGAGCCCCAGGCGGTTGGCGCCCTCGAGCAGGGAGAGCGTGTCGCCGACCTCGGTACCGGGCCGGCCGCGCCCGGTCGCCTTCTGCCCCACGACGGTGTCGTCGGAGAGCCGGCGGATCGGCTGGAAGTCGGGGCCGAGCAGCGACGGCTCGGCGATGAGCTCCTCGATCGCGACCCGGGTGGCACGGGCCCGTTCGAGGTCCCCCGTCAGGCTCATGAGGCCCTGATCGACCGTCGTGAGGCGCACCTTGACCGTGATCGCCGTCGTGGTGCGCCACCCGGCATGATCGGGGCCTATGGCGACGGTGCGGCTGCGCGACCTGACGGCGGCGATGGACTCGCTCTACGACCCCGCCAACGCGGCCGAATGGGACCAGGTCGGGCTCGTCTGCGGTGACCCGGACGCGGTGGTGGAGCGGGTGCTGCTCGCGGTGGACCCGGCGGCACCGGTGGTCGACGAGGCACTGGACTGGGGCGCGGGGCTGCTCATCACCCACCATCCACTGTTCCTCCACGCCCGCCCGTCTGCGGCGGCGACGACCTGGCGAGGCCGCCTCGTGCACCGTCTCGTCTCCGGCGGGTGCGCCCTGCTGGTGGCCCACACCAATGCCGACGTGGCCCGACCCGGGGTGAGCGACGCCCTCGCGGAGGTGCTCGGCGTCGACCCGGAGTCGACGCAGCCGCTTCGCCCGGGTCCGGGCGCGGCGCTGGACCTGCTCACCGTGTACGTGCCCCGCGACGAACGGGACCGGCTCGTGTCGGCGCTCGCGGCAGCCGGCGCCGGCCGCCTCGGCGACTACGAGCGAGCCGCGTTCTTCGCCGACGGGACCGGGACCTTCCGCCCTCTGCCCGGCGCGCGTCCCGCGATCGGGTCGGTCGGTGCGGTGGAGGAGGTGCCCGAGGCCCTGGTGCAGATGATCGTGCCGGCGGACCGGCACGAGGACGTCGTGCGCGCGCTGCGGGCGACGCACCCGTACGAGGAGCCCGCCTTCACGGTGGTGGCCGCGCTCCCCGAGCCAGGAACCACCGGGCTCGGCCGGGTGGGCGAGCTGCGCGAGGCGACGACGGTGGCCGGGCTGGCTCGTCGCGCGGCTCAGGCGTTGGGTGTGGGACCGGAGGGCGTCCGTGCCGCCGGCGCCCCTGAACGAACCGTGCGCCGGGTCGCCGTCGTGGGAGGGGCCGGGGACTCCGAGCTCGACCTGGTCCGCTCCTCGGGGGTGGACGCCTACGTCACTGCCGACCTGCGCCACCACCCGGCCCTCGACGCCATGTCCGCCGAGGGGCCGGCGCTGCTCGACGTCGGCCACTGGGCGAGCGAGCACCCCTGGCTCGGGCAGGCCGCCCGCCTGCTCGGCGACGCGCTCGGACCGGCGGCTAGCGTGGAGACCCGCGTGTCCACGGTCCGGACCTCTCCGTGGACGGTGCTCGAAGGGAGCCAGCCCTGAACGCCGACCCGGCCGCCCAGCTGCGGCTGCTCGAGGTGCAGCGGCTCGACGCCCGCCTCGACCAGCTGGCCCACCGCCGGATGACGCTGCCCGAGCTGGCCGAGATCCGCGAGCTCAGCGCCGAGCAGGCCGAGCTCCACGACCGCACGGTGGCCGCCGAGACCGAGGAGAGCGACGTCTCCCGCGAGCTGGCCAAGGCCGAGGCGGACGTCGAGCAGGTGCGCACCCGGGCCTCCCGCGACCAGCAGCGCCTCGACGTCGGGCAGGTCTCCTCGCCCCGCGAGCTGGAGAACCTCCAGCACGAGATCGCGTCCCTGGCCAAGCGGCAGCAAGACCTCGAGGAGGTCGAGCTCGAGGTGATGCAGCGCCTCGAGGACGTCCAGGCATTGCTCGGGTCCCTCGCCGCGCAGCGGGCCACCGTCGAGGAGAGCCTCGCGGCCGCCGGAGGGCGCAGGGACGCTCAGTTCGCGGCGATCGACGCGGAGACGGCCGAGCTCGCCGGCCAGCGGTCGGCCCTCGTCCCCGACGTACCCGAGGCGCTGCTCGCCCTGTACGAGAAGCTGCGTGCCACCGGCGGGGGCGTGGGTGCGGCCGAGCTGCGGCAGCGCCGGTGCCAGGGCTGCCGGCTCGAGCTCAACACGACCGACGTCAACCGGATCCGGGCGGCCGCCCCTGACGAGGTGCTGCGCTGCGAGGAGTGCGGGCGCATCCTGGTCCGGACCGCCGACTCGGGGCTGTGAGCGCCGGCGCGCGTCGACGACTCGTCGTCCAAGCCGACGGCGGGTCGCGCGGCAACCCCGGCCCGGCCGCGTACGGCGCCGTCGTGACGGACGGGGCGACCGGTGCGGTGCTCGCCGAGCGCGGAGAGACGATCGGGGTCGCCTCGAACAACGTCGCCGAGTACCGCGGACTCATCGCGGGGCTGGCCGCCGCTCGCGAGATCGACCCCTCCGCCGAGGTCGAGGTCCTGCTGGACTCCAAGCTCGTCGTCGAGCAGATGTCCGGGCGCTGGCAGGTCAAGCACCCGGACATGAAGGTGCTCGCCAAGGAGGCGCTGGCCGCGTTCCCCCCGGAACGGGTGAGCTACACCTGGGTGCCGCGTGAGCGCAACGCTGACGCCGACCGGCTGGTCAACGACGCCCTCGACGGTCGCCGCGTCGGTGGTTCGCCGGCCGCCGCGGCCGCGCCGGCGTCGCGGGGCGAGGCGACGGAGCTCGTCCTGGTCCGGCACGGGGAGACGCCGCTGACCGGCGAGCGGCGCTACAGCGGCTTCGGCGGGAGCGATCCCTCGCTCACCGGGCCGGGCCGGGCGCAGGCCGGCGCCGTCGGGCGGGCGCTCGCGGACGCGGGTATCGCGCCAGCCGTCGTGGTCACCTCGCCGATGGCCCGTACCCGCGAGACGGCGGCGATCGTGGCCGAGGCCCTCGGTGTCAGCGCCGTTGCGGTGGACGACGACCTGCGGGAGATCAGCTTCGGGGAGTGGGACGGCTTCAGCTTCGCCGAGGTGCGCGAGCGCTGGCCGGCCGAGCTTGCGGCGTTCCTGCGTTCCACCCACGCCGTGCCGCCGGGTGGGGAGTCTCTGGAGTCGGTCGCGTCGCGCGTGGACGACGTCCTGGGCCGCCTGCTGCGGGCCCACCCGGGCCGCACGGTCGTCGCGGTCACCCACGTCACACCGGTGAAGGTGCTGGTGGCGAAGGCGCTCGGCGCGCCGCTGGCGGCGGTGCACCGCATGGAGCTCGGACCCGGCTCGATCACCAGCCTGGCGTGGTGGCCGGACGGCAACGCCACCCTGCGGACGTACAACCACCGTCCCCCGGCCTGACTCCGCGCCTGACTCCGCGGCCAGGCTCCGCCCCTGCCGCGCCCGCCCCCGCCTGATCCGCCCGGCTGAGGGTCAGGTGGTGGCCGCGAGCGCGGCGGTCGCGGCGAGCAGGACGAGCGGCACGAGGACCATCCCCTCGAGGCCGAAGCGGCGCCAGGAGACGTGGACGTCGCGGGTGCGGCAGCGCTCTCGCCACAACAGGGTGGCGAGGGATCCCCACAGGGTCAGCAGCGGGCCGAGGTTGGTACCCACCAGCAGGGCGAGCAGACGTACGTGCGACGCGGCGACCGCGGGCTCGATCGCCAGGTACGCCGGCAGGTTGTTGACCAGGTTCGACGACAGCGCCCCGACACCCGAGACGCGCAGCAGTGCCAGCAGGCCGCCGCCGTCGGAGCCGACCGCGTCGCGCAGCGCCCGGGAGAGCCCGTGGACCTCCGCGGCCTCGACCACGAGGAAGAGCCCCAGCGTGGTGACGACGAGGGGCAACGGCACCAGGGACCAGCGCAGGGATGCTCGGCGGCGCAGCACGAACCCGGCGAGCAGTACCGCCGCCCCGGCACACGCCGCGGCCCAGTAGGGAACTCCGGCCACGAACAGCACCGCCAGCACCAGGCACACGCCCGCGCCCAGCCAGAACAGGACCGCGTCCTCGACCGGCTCGCGCCGCGGCGCGACGTAGCGGCCGGAGAGGTCTCGCCGGTGGAGCGCGTACAGCACGACCACCGTCACGGCGACCGAGGCGACAGCGGCCGCCCAGGTGTGACGCCCGTACGTCGTCGCCGACCAGCCCAGCCGGTCGACGGCGAGCAGGTTCGTGAGGTTGGACACCGGGAGCAGCAGAGACGCCGTGTTGGCCAGCCACACCGTGGTCATGGCGAACGGCAGGGCCGGCAGCTCCAGCTGCGCGGCCAGTGCGAGGACGACGGGAGTCAGTAGCACCGCGGTGGTGTCGAGGGAGAGCACGATCGTCGTTGCGGTCGCGAGGGCGACGACGAGCAGCCACAGCGCGAGCACCCGTCCGCGCGCCAGCCCGGCGGCGACATGGGCGGCCACGTCGAAGACCCCCGCCGCGTCGGCGAGCTCGGCGAGGATGGTCACCGCCGCGAGGAACACCAGGATCGGGGTGACCCGGTCGAGGACCGCGCGGGCGTCCTGCAGCGGCAGCAGGCCGGTGAGGAGCACGACGATCCCCGCGGCGCCGGCGACCCTCCACATCGTCGGTCACCCTAGGCGTGGCGCGGCGGGCTCCTAGGGTGGGGGCGTGGTGCGCCGCCGGCTCAGGCTCAGCGCGACGGCCGCATCGCTCGCACCGGAGTTCGCGCGGGTCCGCCAGCAGCTGCACGCGCCCGGTGAGTTCCCGGCCGCGGTCATCGGCGAGGCGGAGGCGGCGGCCGCCACCCCGAGGCTGCCGGGGGAGGACCGCCGCGACCTACCCCTGGTCACGATCGACCCGCCCGGGTCCACCGACCTCGACCAGGCGATGCACCTGGCGCGTCGGCGCTTGGGCGGCTACCGCGTGCACTACGCGATCGCCGACCTCGCCGCGTTCGTGACGCCGGGGGGAGCCCTCGACGGTGAGGCGCACGGACGCGGGCTGACCGTGTACTGCCCCGACACCCGTCTCCCGCTGCACCCGAGCGTGCTGTCCGAGGGCGCCGCGTCCCTGCTCCCCGGCAAGGAGCGGCCGGCCGTGCTGTGGACCCTCGACCTCGACGCCGACGGGGCCCTCGTGCGCACCGACGTCCGTCGCGCCCTCGTGCGCAGCCGCGCCCGGCTGGACTACCCAGCCGTGCAGCGCTCGCTCGACCGCGGCAGCAGCGAGGACCTGTACGTGCTGCTGCGCGAGATCGGACGGCTGCGGCGACAGCAGGAGCGGGCGCGCGGCGGGGTGTCCCTCAACGCCCCCGAGCAGGACGTCGTCGCCGACGGAGACGGCTGGACCCTGCGCTACCGCCTGAGCCTGGCGGTCGAGGACGACAACGCCCAGATCTCGCTGCTCACCGGCGCCGCGGCCGCCGCCATCATGCTGGAGGGCCGGATCGGCGTGCTGCGGACGATGCCACCGGCGGATCCGCGGGACCTGGCGCGGCTGCGGCACCAGGCCGCCGCCCTCCACATCGACTGGCCCCACCGGCTCGGCTACGCCGACGTCCTGGCCGGTCTCGACCCACGCCGGCCGAGGACGGCGGCCTTCGTCGTCGAGGCGCTGTCGTTGTTCCGCGGCGCTGCCTGGACCCCCTTCGACGGCGCTGTGCCCTCGGTCACCACCCACGCGGCCGTCGGCGGTCCCTACGCGCACGTGACGGCTCCGCTTCGCCGCCTCGTCGACCGGTACGGCCTCGAGGTCTGCCTCGCCCTGCACGCGGGGCGAGAGGTTCCCACGTGGGTGCGCGAGGCGCTGCCCGCCCTCGGCCAGGAGATGGCGGCGGCCGACCACCGCGCCAAGGCGATCGAGCACGGCTGCACCGACCTCGTCGAGGCGGCGGTGCTGTCCACGCACGTCGGTGAGACCTTCGCCGGGGTGCTGGTCGAGCCCGACCGGGTGCAGCTCACCGACCCCGCCGTGGTCGGCCCGGTCGACGGCAGCGAGGCGCTGGTCGGGCACGACGTACGGGTCCGGCTCGTGACCGCCGACATCGCCTCCCGTCAGGTGCGGTTCACCCTGGGCGTTAACGCACCCGCAACACGGTGAGGCCCTGTCCCGGGGGACGAAACCCTAGATTGACCGCGTGACGATCAGGGTGGCGCTGGAGCACCGCACCACCTACAGCTTCGACCGGCTGGTCGGGATCGGACCGCACGTGGTGCGGCTGCGGCCCGCGCCGCACTGCCGTACGCCGGTCACGGCGTACTCGCTTCGGGTCAGCCCCGAGCGCCACTTCGTCAACTGGCAGCAGGACCCCTTCGGCAACCACCTGGCCCGCCTGGTCTTCCCCGAGCGGGCGCGCGAGCTGAGCATCGTCGTCGACCTGGTCGCCGACCTGACCGTCATCAACCCCTTCGACTTCTTCGTCGAGGAGAGCGCGGCGCGATACCCCTTCGCCTACGACGCGACGCTGGCCGCCGACCTCGAGCCCTATCTGCGGCCGGCCCTCGGTCCCGGCGACGACACGGTCCGGGACTGGGTGGCCGCGCACCGGCGGGCCGATGTGGCGATCGTCGACTTCCTCGTCGAGCTCAACCAGGCGCTTCGCGCCGACGTCGCCTACACCGTGCGCCTCGAGGCCGGGGTGCAGTCGCCGGAGGAGACCCTGCGGCTGCGTCTCGGGTCCTGCCGGGACTCCGCCTGGCTGCTCGTGGCGGCCCTGCGCGAGCTCGGGCTCGCCGCGCGCTTCGTGTCCGGCTACCTGGTGCAGCTCGTGCCCGACGTCGACGCCCCCGCGGGCATGACCGGGGACTTCACCGACCTGCACGCGTGGGCCGAGGTGTACGTCCCCGGGGCGGGCTGGATCGGCCTGGACCCGACGTCGGGGCTGTTCGCGGGGGAGGGCCACATCCCGCTGTCCGCGACCCCCCACCCGTCGAGCGCGGCGCCCATCACCGGGAGCACCGACCCGTGCGAGGTCAGCTTCGCCTTCGCGAACACGCTCCGGCGCATCCACGAGGACCCGCGCGTGACCCGGCCGTACACACCGGAGCAGTGGCAGCGGGTGGACGCCCTGGGCCGCCACGTGGACGAGCTGCTCGCTGCCGGCGACGTACGGCTGACCATGGGCGGGGAGCCGACGTACGTCTCCGCGTCGGACATGGACGCACCCGAGTGGACGGTGGAGGCCGACGGGCCGGGCAAGCGCCGACTGGCCGGTGACCTCGCCCGGCGGCTGCGCGATCGCTGGGCGGCGGGCGGGCTGGAGTACCGGGGTCAGGGCAAGTGGTACCCGGGCGAGGATCTGCCGCGCTGGCAGATCGGCCTGTACTGGCGCACCGACGGGACTGCGCTGTGGTCCGACCCGACCCTGCGGGACGATCCTTGGGCGGAGGGTCACGTCGAGCGGGCACACGGCGCCGTCCTCGCCGCGGCCGTCGTCGCCGCGCTCGGGGCGCCACCCGCGTGCTGCCTGCCGGCCTACGAGGACCCTCTCGCCGAGCTGCTCGACGAGGCGCGGCTGCCCCTCGGCGAGCCGCCGGAGGGCGACCCGGACGCGGCCGACCGCCGCCTGCGCGCGCCGAACGCCCGCCTCGCCGTGGTCGAGCGCCTCGACGCCCGGGCGGGGGAGCCCGTGGGCTGGGTGCTCCCCCTGCACCGCCTGCCGGACGGCCGCGGCTGGGCCACCAGCCGGTGGCGCTTCCGCCGCGGCCGGCTGGTCCTGCTCCCGGGGACCTCGCCAGTGGGCCTGCGGCTGCCGCTGTCCTCCGTGGCGTGGCAGCCGGGACCGGATCAGCCCGACCCGGCGGCCCTCGACCCGCTCCCGCCGCTCCAGGCGGCCATGGCCCTGCTGCCGGCGATGCCCACGGTCGAGGTGGCGGTCGAAGGTGCGCCGACGACGGCCCTCGCGGTGGAGATGCGCGACGGCCACGTGTACGTCTTCCTGCCCCCGCTCCAACGCCTCGAGGACTACCTCGAGCTGCTGGCCGCGGTCGAGTACGCGGCGGGCACGGTCGGCTGCCCGGTCGTCATCGAGGGGTACGCCCCGCCGGGTGACCCCCGGCTCCACGCCCTCAGCGTCACGCCGGACCCCGGCGTGATCGAGGTCAACGTGCAGCCAACGGCGACCTGGCCGGAGCTGGTCCACGTCGTCGCGTCGGTCGACGAGGACGCCCGACTGTCCGGTCTCGCGACGGAGACCTTCGCTCTGGACGGCAGCCACGCCGGGACCGGCGGCGGCGACCACCTGACCCTCGGCGGCCGCACCCCGGCGGACAGCCCGCTGCTGCGGCGACCGGACCTCCTGGTCAGCATGCTGACCTTCTGGCAGCACCACCCGTCCCTGTCGTACCTGTTCTCGGGTCGTTTCGTCGGTCCGACCAGCCAGGCCCCGCGAGCCGACGAGGGGCGCCCCGAGACGCTGTACGAGCTCGAGATCGCCTTCGCCGAGCTCGACCGGCTCGGCGCCGACGCCCGCCCGTGGCACGTCGACCGCCTGCTGCGCCACCTGCTCACCGACATCACCGGCAACACCCACCGCTCGGAGTTCTGCATCGACAAGCTGTTCAGCCCCGACTCCGAGCGCGGCCGCCTCGGTCTGCTCGAGCTGCGGGGCTTCGAGATGCCGCCGCACCCGCAGATGGCGCTGGTGCAGGCGCTGCTGGTGCGCGCGCTCGTGGCGCGGTTCTGGGCCGCCCCGTATCGCGCGCCGCTCGTGCGCTGGGGCAGCGAGCTGCACGACCGCTTCCTGCTGCCCGACCCGCTCGCCGACGACGTCGCGGAGGTCGTGGCGGACCTGCGCCGACACCGGCTGGACGTCGAGCTGTCCTGGCTGGAGCCGTTCCTGGAGTTCCGCTTCCCGCGCCTGGGTCGCGTCGACGTCGCCGGCGTGGGTATCGAGCTGCGCTCGGCGATCGAGCCGTGGCACGTGCTCGGCGAGGAGGTGACCGGCGGCGGGACCGCGCGCTACGTCGACTCCTCGGTGGAGCGTCTGCAGGTCGCCACCGAGGGCCTCGTCGCGGCCCGGCACCTGCTGACCTGCAACGGAGTCCCGGTACCGCTGCGCCCCTCGGGCCGGGCGGGCCGTAGCGTCGCCGGTGTGCGCTACCGGGCGTGGAACCCCCCGTCGGCCCTGCACCCCACGATCGGGGTGCACAGCCCGCTGGTCTTCGACCTCGTCGACCGGGTGAGCGCGCGCAGCCTCGGCGGCTGCACCTACCACGTCGTCCATCCCGGCGGACGGGCGTACGAGACCTTCCCGGTCAACGCGGCCGAGGCCGAGGCGCGCCGAGCCCGGCGCTTCGACGCCTCGGGGCACACTCCCGGACCGGTCGATGTCGCGAGCCTGATCGAGAGGGAGCGGCGGCTGGCCCTCGACGGGCTGGAGCACCCCCGCACCCTCGACCTGCGGCGGACGCCCCCGGCATGAGCAGTGTGACGACACGGGCCGGTGTCCTCGGCCCCTATCTGGAGCGGCTGCGCGCGACCGGCGCGCCCGACGAGCTGGCGAGCGGCGGGCGGGTGCGGCCGGCGTGGACCGAGGTGGCCGACGCGGTCGAGGCCCTGGGCGTCGACGGGCTGCTCGCCTGCGGCGAGCAGGGCCGACGGCTGCTGGAGGACGACGGGGTCAGCTACATCGTCACCGACGAGGACGGCGCGCAGGCGCGGGCCTGGGCGCTCGACCCGCTGCCCGTCGTCCTCGGCCAGCAGGAGTGGGCCGAGCTCGCCCGGGGGCTGACCCAGCGGGCGCAGCTGCTCGACCTCGTGCTCACCGACGTCTACGGGTCGCGGCGGCTGGTGCGCGGCGGGCTGCTGCCGGCGGAGCTGGTCCTGGGCCACGACGAGTACGTCCGCGACGCGGACGGCGTACGCCTGCCCGGCCCCCGCCAGCTCTTCCTCGCTGCGAGCGACCTGGCCAGGGACGCCGGCGGTGAGTGGCGCGTCCTCGGCGACCGTACCCAGGCGCCGTCGGGCCTCGGCTTCGCGATGGAGGACCGCCGCGTCGTGTCCCGGGTGGTCCCCGACCTGTACCGCGCCACGCGGATGATGCGGCTCTCGCCGTTCTTCCAGACGCTACGTGTCGCGCTGCAGTCGGTCGCGCCCGAGGCGAGTGAGACGCCACGCGTCGTCCTGCTGACGCCCGGCACGCACAGCGAGACCGCCTTCGACCAGGCCTTCCTCGCCACCATGCTCGGCTACCCGCTGGTCGAGGGATCCGACTTGACCGTCCGAGACGGCCGTGTGTGGCTGCGCGCCCTCGGCCGCCTCGAGCCGGTCGACGTCGTCGTTCGGCGTGTGGACAGCAGCTGGTGCGACCCGCTGGAGCTGCGCCCCGACTCGCGCCTCGGCGTCCCCGGCCTGGTGGAGGCCGCGCGTCGCGGCAGCGTGGCGGTGGTCAACCCGATCGGGGCCGGGGTGCTGGAGAACCCGGGGCTGCTCCCGTTCCTGCCGGCGCTGGCCCACGAGCTGCTCGGCGAGGACCTGCTGCTCCCGGCGGTGGACACCTTCTGGTGCGGCGACCGGACGTCAAGGGCGCACGTGCTCGCGCACCTGGATCGCATGGTGCTCCGGCCGCTGTCCCGCGGCCAGGGGCGCAGCCGCTTCGGCGAGCTGCTCAGCGAGGGGGAGCGGGCGGACCTCGCCCGCCAGATCGAGACCGACCCGGAACGATGGGTGGGCCAGGACCCGCTCGTCCTCAGCACCGCGCCTGCGGTCACCCGGGAGGGCTTGGAACCGCGTGCGTGCGTGCTGCGGACCTTCGCCGTGTCGCTCGACGGGAGCTACCGCCCGATGCCCGGCGGGCTCGCCCGGGTGGCCCCGACCCCGGACCTGCGCGTCGTCACCAACAACGCGGGCGCGATCGCCAAGGACGTGTGGGTCCTCGGCGACGAGGGTCGCGGTGCCGAGTGGATCCACGAGGGCCCGGCGGTCGTCGCGGTGCGTCCCGAGACGAACGTCTCGCCGCGCATCGCCGAGAACCTGTTCTGGATCGGCCGGTACGCCGAACGCGCCGAGGACGTCGTCCGCCTGCTGCGGACCGCCCTCGACCGCGCGAACGACTTCCAGCGCGGCGGGGACCCGGTGGGCGCGGAGAGCCTGCGGGTCCTGCTCCGGACGTTGACGGAGATGACCACGACGTACCCGGGGTTCGTCGGCGCCGGCTCCGAGGAGCGGCTCGCCGACCCGCTGCCGGAGCTGTACCGGCTGCTCGTCGACCCCACCGCCGGCGGCAGCGTCGCGCAGGCCGTCGCCGCGCTGGTCCAGGCCGCCCACGAGGTCCGCGACCAGCTCTCGACCGACACGT
>Ga0335071_10001178_pt1 | contig 28205 bp, 23 predicted proteins | sample Lox_Sample_15_FD_206724 | JGI IMG/M metagenome (GOLD analysis project Ga0335071, IMG submission 206724) | Soil microbial communities from Loxahatchee National Wildlife Refuge, Florida, United States - Lox_Sample_1.5 | ecosystem: Environmental > Terrestrial > Soil > Wetlands | place: USA...
AGCGATTAGCAAGCTCGAAGCCGGCAAAACCTCCTATAACGTCGGCGACGAAAAGATCACGCCGCTGGAAGTCATCACCCACTACAACAATTACTACGAGTTCGGAACAGGGAAGGAAGATCCCTCCGAGAACGCCGGCAAGTTCCGCACCCAACCTTGGACTCTCAAGGTGGAAGGCGAAGTCGCTAAACCGAAAACGCTCGATTACGACGCTCTGTTCAAAATCGCTCCTCTCGAGGAACGTATCTACCGGCATCGCTGCGTGGAAGCCTGGTCGATTGTCGTGCCCTGGATTGGCGTTCCTCTCAACGCCCTGCTGAAACAGGTAGAGCCCAGTTCAAAGGCCAAGTACGTGGCCTTCGAAAGCTACTATGATCCCGGCCAAATGCCGCTAGGCCGCTACGCGGGCATTCAGCTTCCCTACGTAGAAGGCCTGCGCCTGGATGAAGCCATGCATCCGCTCACGCTGCTTAGTGTCGGTCTCTACGGCGAAACTCTGCCAAATCAGGACGGCGCGCCCATCCGCCTGGTCGTGCCCTGGAAGTACGGTTTCAAGAGCATCAAGTCTTTGGTGAAGATCCGCCTCGTCGAGAAGCAGCCGCCCACCACCTGGAACATCTCCGCCTCAAATGAGTACGGCTTCTACTCCAACGTCAATCCCGAAGTCGACCACCCGCGTTGGAGCCAGGCCAAAGAACGTCGCTTGGGAGAATTGTTCCGCCGAAACACGCTGAAGTTCAACGGCTACGGCGATCAGGTAGCCAGCCTGTACACCGGCATGGATCTGCGCAAGTACTACTGAAGCGCACGGCATGGGCAAGGTTCTCTCCAGCCGGTGGACAAAGGCCGCCGTTTTTGTTCTATGTCTTGTGCCACTCGGGCTAATCGGGTATCGTGTGCTCGTGCTGGCCCAGACCGGCTACGAGCCGCACCTCACCGCCAATCCCATCGAGTACATCACGCACTTCACCGGCGATTGGATCATGCGGTTCCTGCTGATCTGTCTTGCTATCACTCCGTTGCGCAAGCTCGGGAATCAACCGAAGCTCGCGCGTTACCGCCGCATGTTCGGGCTTTTTGCGTTCGCCTACAGCTGCGTCCACTTCACCACCTGGTTCTGGTTCGACAAATCATTTAACGTATCCGACATGTGGGCGGACATCGAAAAGCGCCGCTATATCACGGTCGGTATGGCAGGCTTTCTGATGATCCTTCCGCTAGCGATCACTTCGACGGCCGGATGGGTGCGGCGTATGGGCTTTGTGAAATGGCAGCGCCTGCATCGGCTCATTTACTTCGCCGCCTTGGCGGGGGTGATTCATTATTACTGGCTGGTGAAATCCGACGTGCGGCTACCCCTTATGTATGGAGCAATCCTCGGAATTCTGATGCTGTGCCGCGCCGCTTTCTGGCTGGAGCCCGCTCCCCAGAAGAGTGCGGCGCGACCGCGCGCTACCACTCCGAGTACGGTGACCCTTCGAGACTAGTTTTGTCCGAGCCGCTGCGTACGTCGAAAATCCCGGGCTCGGTCTGATTCACCGTGTTGGTCGCGTCTTCCATGATGAGCTTCCAGGAATCGGCCGTGCCGGTGATCGGATCCACCGGAATTTGCCGCAAATAGCCGTCGCTCACCAGATCCTGCAGCGTCTGGGGCGCCTTCTGCTTGTCGTAGGTATACTCGTCGATCACGGTGCGCAGCGTGAACAGATTGTTCTTCAGCACGCTCTCTTTGGAACGAGTGATCGAACGAGTGTAGATGGGCACCGCCACCGACATCAGCACCGCGATGATCGCCATCACGATCATCAACTCAATGAGCGTGAAGCCGAAGCGGCGCCGGTTGTTGCTTAGGCGACCCTCACCACTGTGAATAAGCTGTGCCATCGCGCGCCTTATCGGTGGTCTTCGTGTAGACGTCGAAGACGTTCTGGCCGCCCCAGGACTGCGCATCCACGTCGTCGCGGGTGCTTCTGAGGCCCCACTCGAGCGAATTGGTCATGGGGTCCTTGGGAACCCGGCGCAGGTACTTGATCTTCTTGTCCACTGAGCCCGTGGCCTTGATGCCATCCACCAGTTGCTGCAGGCTCTCGGGATAGTTGTCGGAATCCAGCTTGGCCGGCCCGATCTTCCCGGCGTCCATGTCATCCTTAAACTTGTCGATCGCTGTCCGAATCTCCCGCAGGTCGTAAACCAACTCGCGTTCCTTGTCGCGCTGCACTTTGTAGCGCGCCAGCGGCACGGCCATCGTGGTCAACAGCGTCAGAATAGTAAACGCCACGATCAGCTCCACCAGCGTCATGCCGCGTTGTCGCTTGCGACGCACTTACTGCACCGTAACGGAAACAGCCGGAGTTGCCAATGAGATCGGCTGTTGTTTGGAATTCTTGAGAGCCACTTCGGACACGGTCACGCGAGTGTTCCCCTTGCCCACCGCCGTAAATGTGAACTGGATCAGAGCGCCGGCGCCGCTCACACCGCCCGCTCCGGCAACGCGGTTCACTTCGATGCTGGCCTCGCCGGAGTCGTTCCGGATATCCAGACTTGGCGCGGTCACATTGCCGTCCTGGGTGAGAAGCTGTCCCGGCGCCGCCATCTCTAAGCGCAGGATCCGAGGATCCCACTTCAACTTGACAGGCACGCTGGCCAGGTCGGCCATGTTGTCGGCCTCCAGCGTCAGCCTCACGGTATTGCTCAATTGCGCCTGAACGGTTGCGGGAGTGAACGCGATCCGGGGACCGGAGCCGGGGATCGAAGGCGTGGCGGGAGCCGTAGCCGCACCGGGTGAGACCGGAGCAGGTGCTGGAGTTGCGGGAGCCGCCCCCGGAACGGATTCAGCCGTACGCGGCCCGTAACTCAGCTTGACAACCTGATCCGTGCCCGCCGCAACACCCCGCAAGTCCAGCGCGGAAACTTCCTGCTTCCGCACGATATGCGGAATCAGAGCAATCATCAACTCTTCTTTTTGGCGGTCCTTAGAGGTGCTGCCAAACAGGTACTTACCCAGGATCGGGATATTTACCAGCCCGGGAATACCATTCACGCTGTTCGTATCCTGAGTCGACATCAATCCGCCCAGCAGGCTCACCTCTCCGTCGCGCAGCCGTATATCCGCTTCGTTCTTCTTTTGCGAGATCACCGGCTGTGAGAGGCCGCCCACGTTCACGGTGTTGCTGACGTTGGACACGTCGATCTTCACATGCAGCGTCAGTTCTCCTTCCCCATGCACGTGTGGCGTGATCTCAACGTTGACGCCGGTATCGATAAACTGAAACTGCGTGCTGACCAGCGGGCTTACACCCACCGTGCCCACACCCGGCTGGTAGCTGCCGGTGGCATACGGATACTTGGCACCAATATTGATGGTCACCTTCTGGCCGTCGGACGCCCGCACTTGCGGCGACTGCATCACCTGCGTGCTGCTGTCCGACATCACGGCCTGCAACAAGGCTCCCGGCAGGCTCGTGGAAAAGTCGTTCCAACCGATTTTCCCGATTTGGCCCAGAGAAATGAAACTCTGCGACGATCCCGTGCTGCTGGTGCCGCTGGTCCCGGATGTTCCACTCGTGCCGCTGGTGCCCGTCGTCCCAGTCGTGCTGCCTGTTCCGCTCGTTCCGTTCGAGCCTGTGCCTTGCAGAACCGGATTCCTCGGCGTAAACACGATCGGAACCGCCAGTCCTGTTGTGCCGTTGGAAACCAGCCCTGCGGCGATGGTTCGGCTGCGGTCGCTCGCGACGTCCATCACGATCACGTCCACCACCACTTCGGCTTTCGGCTTGTCCAGATCATGCAGCAGCTTCTCCACCAGTGCTACTTTGTCCACTGTGTCGCGCACAACGATGGCGTTCTCCGCGTTGAAGGTGAACATTCTACGGACGTCGGAAACCGAACGCACGGCGGTGACGATCTCCTGAAACTCCTGCGTCGAGGTGGGATTCTTCAGGTAAAAGACCTTGACTACTTCGTCTTCATAGTCTCGGCGCTTGGTGACGTTGTCTTCCGTCACGAAGATGGCGTTTCCACTCACCGGCTTCCAGAACGTCTTGGTCAACAGCGCGATGTAGTCCAGCGCCTCGCTCAGCGAAACGTTATTCAGATCCAAATTCGCGTTGCGTCCGGCCTGCATCTGAGGATCGAACAACACGTTGATTCCCGCCAGTTTGCCGACCGTTTCGTACAAAACCTTCGGCGGCTGGTTGTTCATCTTCAAAAGGCTGATCTGGTTGGTGACCGGCTTCAGTTCCGGAACCGGCAGCAAAGACTCCATCATGGCGAGGCTCTGTTCGCGCACCTTCTCCGCCCCGGTCTCCGGCTTCTCGCCCGGCGCCAATCCCTTTTTCACCTGGTCTAACAGCTCGGTGGTCTGCTGAATGCCTTGAATCGCGACGAATGAAGCCGGATCGGTGGCATATGCCTTCTGGTATTCCCTAAGGGCTTCTTCGAGTTGGCCGGACTCCAGCAGCTTTTTCGCGGCTGCCACGTGCATATCGCCGGCCTGGAACCGGACCCGGCGCACGCTTAATTGATAGCGGGCATCCTTGGGATCTAGTTTCAAGGCCTGCTGATAGTCGTCCAGGGCCTTATCGTAATCTTTGGCGGCCTCGGCTTCTTGGCCCAGTCTCATCAGCTTGTCGCCTTGACGTGTACCGGCCTGGAGCGCGCCCACCGGCCACAGCAGCAGCACCGCCTGGGCCGCCGCCAATCCTCGTAATTTATTAGAACCAATCATCTTATTCCAGAAGACGCACCATGATACAATAAACCAGCGCTGACCTGCGACATTACCACATAAACGCTTGACGCGGTTCGGTTTGGTAGCGTTGAGTGGAAAAAAGAGCGTATAGATAGAGCGGATCCTGCCGGCAAGCCAATGGAATCTGGGATTAAAGTGCTGAACGACAACCGCCAGGCGGGCCATAACTATCATCTTTTGGAGCGGTTTGAGGCCGGGGTGGCGCTGACGGGCACGGAAGTGAAGGCCGCGAAGAGCGGCAGGATTCAGCTCAAAGACGCTTACGCGGAGGTGGAGGCGAACGAAGCCTGGCTCATGAACGCCCATATCAGCCAGTATTCGCACGGCAACCGCGAGAATCACGAGCCCACCCGCCGCCGCAAGTTGTTGTTGCACAGGCAAGAGATCGACAAATTGCTTGGAAAAACGCGTGAACAAGGCCTGACGCTGATTCCAACCAAGATGTATCTGAAAAACGGACATATCAAGGTGGAGCTGGCGGTCGCCAAAGGTAAGAAACTGCACGACAAACGGGAGACAGAGCGGAAGCGTGAGATGGAGGCCGAGGCTCGGGCGGCGATCGGAAAACGGAGGAGCTAGCGGATGGAAGTTAGGCTGGAAAGAAACGCACTTGCGCAAGTCGAGGCCGATGCAGTGGTTCAGGTGGGATTCGAAGGCGGACCGCCGGAGGGGCCTTGCGCCGACTTGGTGAAGGAGCTGTATGACGCCGGCGAGTTCTCTGGGAAATCCTCGGAGATCGCCATCCTACATCGCCCCGCGGGTTTGAAGGCGAAGCGCCTGGTGCTGGTGGGGGGCGGCAAGCGCGACAAGTTCGACTCGGCCGAGCTGCGCAAGTTGTCGGGCGCTGCCCTGCGGTCGTTGAAGGCCAAGGGCTTGCACAACATGGTCCTGGTTTTGGAGGAGCCGTTCCGTTCGGACGATTTTGCGGCCGCCGCGGCCGAAGGCGCGATCCTCGGCGAAATGGAAGCGGACCGGTACAAGACCGATCCGAAGAAGAACGACAAGCACATGGACTCGTTCGCCTTGCTGGGCGCGTCCGAAGCCGGTCTGGCTCGAGGACGGATTCTCGCCGAGTCGCAGAATTTCTCGCGCGGCTTAGCCAATGAGCCCGCGAATGCGTTGACCCCGACTTTGCTGGCCGATCGCGCGCGGCAGATGGCGTCGGAAGTTGGCCTGGATTGCGAGGTTTTGGAGCAGGATCGCATGCGCCAGCTCGGCATGGGCGCGCTGCTCGGGGTGGCGCAGGGCAGCGCCGAACCTCCCGCGCTGATCGTCTTGCGCTACCAGCCGGCCAAAGCTCCCTCCACGAAGGACCATCTGGGTCTCGTGGGCAAGGGCGTCACATTCGACACCGGCGGTATTTCCATCAAGCCCGCCGAGGGCATGGAAAAGATGCGCTATGACATGTCGGGCGGGGCGGCCGTGTTGGGGGCCATGCGGGCGATCGCGCAGCTCAAGCCGGCAATCCCGGTCACTGGCATTATTCCGGCGGTGGAGAACATGCCGGGCAGCAAAGCGCAGCGGCCGGGCGACATCGTCACCGCTCTTTCGGGCAAGACGGTCGAGGTGCTGAACACCGACGCCGAGGGCCGCCTGATCCTGATTGACGCGCTCACCTATGCCCAGCGCCTGGGCTGTACGCACCTGGTGGACGCGGCCACGCTGACCGGCGCCATTGTCGTCGCGCTGGGGAACATCAACATCGGCGCATTCACCAACAACGACGACTTCTGCAAGAAGCTGCTGGCGGCGGCGAAAGCAGAAGGCGAGAAGACCTGGCAGATGCCCATGGACGAAGAGTACAAGGAGCTGCTGAAGAGTTCTTTCGCCGATTTGCAGAACATCGGCGGGCGCTCGGGCGGCTCGATCACGGCGGCCATGTTCATTCGCGACTTCGTCGGCGACCTTCCCTGGGTCCACCTGGACATCGCCGGAACCGCCTGGCTGGACGACGCCAAGCCGTTTATGGCGAAGGGCGCGACAGGCGTCGGCCTGCGGACCTTTGTTCGCCTGGCCGAGAGCTGGTAGCCACAAAGCTGTCCGGTTGCGGGACACCTGATCCCGGCCCTGAACAAAGCGGCTCGCCGCTAATTCTCTTATCCCTTTGTTTCTTTCGCCGGCGCGCTGGTAGCCGCCGTGCGTTGATCTGGCCGATCATGCGAACCCTGCTGCAGGATGTCCGCTACGCAATCCGGATGCTGGCCAAGACGCCCGGCCTGACGGCGATCGTTTGCGTCACGCTTGCTCTGGGCATCGCCGCCAATGCGCTCATCTTTAGCATCGTGAACGGCTTGCTTCTTCGGCCGCTGCCGCGCAGCAAATCGCTGTCCTGGCGGCGCATCAGAGGGCTGACCTGACGTTGGGCTATGCGTTCTCCTACCCCGAATTCGAAGATTTCCGGAAGCAGGCAGATCCGGTCGCGGAACTGTTCGGGTACACCACCGGGCTGAGAGGCGTGAGTGCCGATAACCGCGCCGATCAGGTGCTGGCGAGCTTCGTCACGGGAAACTACTTCTCTGCTTTGGGCGTGAAGCCGGCGCTGGGCCGCCTGATCCAACCGAACGAAGAGAATCAGTCCGGCGAACAACCTGGCGTGGTACTCGGATACTCGTTCTGGCAGAACCGGTTTGGCGGCGACCGGGGAGTGATCGGCAAGCAGGTGCGCGTGAACGGTCAATCCGCCAGCATCATCGGAGTTGTGCCGCAGGAGTTCCTGGGCGTGCAGCCGATGGTGGAGATGGGTATGTACATGCCCCTGAGCGCGCGAACGGTGTTTGGCCCAAGTACCAGGGATACACTTCCCGACCGGGGTGCGCGCGTGCTCACCGTGTTGGGCCGGCTGAAGCCGCACGTCAGTTTCGCGCAAGCGCAGACATCGATCGACGTGATCGCGTCCCGCCTGGCGAAGCAGTATCCTGTGACGGACGGCAACGTCACGGTACGCGTCTACCGTGAACAACTGGCGCGTCCTTTTCCAGCCGCGGGGACGGTGGTACCCGTGATCGCGGGTCTGTTCCTGGTTCTTGCGGCGCTGCTGTTGTTGCTGGCGTGCATGAACGTGGCCAATGTCCTGCTGGCCCGCGCGACGGTGCGGCAACGCGAAATGGGTCTGCGTGTGGCTTTGGGCGCGGGGCGCTCCCGGCTGATTCGGCAGTCACTCAGCGAAACTCTTCTGCTGGGGCTCGCCAGCGGCGTTCTGGGAATCCTGCTGGGTGAGTGGCTGAACCCGGGTGACTTATCCAAGTTGGCTCAGGCGAACATCCCTGTTCGTCTCTCCTTCGGCTTCGACTGGCATGTCTTCGCGTACTCCTTCGCTGCCGCGCTGCTCACCGGAGCGTTCGTCGGCCTTGGGCCGGCTCTTCGCGCGTCACGTGTGGACCTGATCAGGGTTTTACAGCAAGGCGGCCGCACAGATACGCCGGGGGTTGGACGGCAACGCGTTCGCGGCGCGCTGGTGATGGCGCAAGTGGCCGGATCGCTGATCCTGTTGGTCGTCGCGGGGCTGCTCGTGCGAAGCCTTCGGAACGCGGAGACGATGTACCTGGGATTCGAGCCGGACCATCTGCTGAACGTCACGATGGCGCCGAACGAGGTCGGTTATGATGAAGCCCGCACCAACGAGTTTTACCGCGGGCTCGTAAGCAGGGTTCGCGCGCTGCCCGGCGTTGAGTCTGTGAGCCTGGCCTACTCCGTGCCGATGGGAGGCTTGAACGCGGGCTATGTCGCCGCGGTCTCCATCGACGGCCGGCAGCTCGCGCGCGATCAACAGCCGCCGATGGTGTTCTTCAACAACGTGGACTCCGGCTATTTCGACACGATGCGGACCCCGTTGCTGCGCGGGCGGGCATTCACGGATCTGGACGACCGAAACTCGCCTGGAGTCGCGATCGTGAATCAGTTCATGGCCGACAAGTTTTGGCCTGGCGAGGATCCGGTTGGAAAACGGTTCACCTTCAAGGCACCCAACGGTTCCCCCAAAACGGTGGAGATCGTCGGCCTGGCCGGGAATGGCAAGTATATATTTATCAGCGAGGGCGCCAATCCATTCTTCTTTGTTCCTCTGAAGCAGAATTACGTTTCGATGCGGGCGGTGGAGGTGCGGTCGGCGGGCCCGCCGGAGACCCTGCTGGAGCCGATTCAGCGGGAAGTCCATCAGCTTGCACCTGATCTTCCCATCGTCAGCGCGGAGACGATGCGGCAATCTCTGAGTGGACTAAACGGACTGACGCTGTTTCGCGTGGGAGCCGAACTCGCTACAGGCTTGGGCATCGTGGGGCTGATTCTGGCTATGGTCGGCCTGTACGGGATTATTTCGTTTAGCGTGGCGCAGCGGACGCGCGAAATCGGAATCCGCTTGGCGCTGGGCGGCAGCGCCGGCGACGTGATGCGACTGATCCTACGACAAGGCGTCGGCATGCTAGTCATCGGCCTGGGGGTGGGTTTTGCGGCGGCTCTTGGCCTGACGCGCGTGATGACGGCCTTCCTGATCGGCGTCAGCCCGAGCGATCCGCCGACTTACCTGACCGTCGCGCTGCTACTTTCGGTGGTGGCGCTCTTCGCTTGTTGGATTCCGGCGCGCCGAGCGACGCGAGTCGACCCGGCGATCTCGCTGCGATATGAATAGGGGCGAATCATGAGAACGCTGCTGCAGGATATTCGCTACGGAGTCCGGATGCTCGCCAAGGCGCCGGGCCTGACCGCCATCATCTGCCTGACGCTCGCGCTGGGCATCGCCGCCAATGCCCTCATCTTCAGCATTGTGAACGGGTACCTCCTGAGACCGCTGTCGGTCCCGCAGCCGGAGCAGATCGCATTCCTGGCCGAGCAACAGAAGGGCAGCTCGCCATTGCTGTTCACGTTTTCAGGCCCGGATTTCCAGGATTTCCGCGAGCAAGCTAAGTCCGTAGCCGATGTCTTCGGTTTCATGCCCATTCTGCCGGGCTTGAGTGCCGACGGAAAAGCCGAACAGATGTTCGCGTGCTATGTCTCTGGAAATTACTTCAGCGCTCTAGGAGTCAAGCCTGGGTACGGGCGCCTGATTTTACCGGAGGAAGAGGGTCAGCCGGGCAAGGAAGCAGTGGTTGTGCTTGGATACTCGTACTGGCAGAAGCGGTTTCACGGCGATGCGAGCGTGGTCGGAAAGCAGGTTCGCGTGAACGGCAAGCCGGCGCGGATCGTCGGCATCGTGCCGAAGGAGTTTTGGGGCACGCTGTCGCCCATAGAGATGGACGGCTACCTGCCGCTCGCGTCCGGCTTGCTCCTGGAGTCGGGATCGAGCGACATACGGCACGACCGCAGCGCCCGGATCATGCGAGTGATGGCGCGTCTCAAGCCAGGCGTCAGTTTCGCGCAATCCCAAAGCGCCATGAGCGTAATTGCCGATCGCCTGGCGAAGCAATATCCAGCCACTAATAAGAACGTGAGCGTTATGGTCTATCGGGAGCAAATGGCGCGGCCGCAACCTCTGCCGAACAGCATCGTAGTTTGGGTTGCCGGCTTCTTCCTGGTGTTGGCCGGGCTGGTTTTGCTGCTGGCATGCATGAACGTAGCCAACGTATTGCTGGCCCGTGCGACGGTCCGCCAGCGTGAGATGGGTCTACGCGCTGCGTTGGGAGCCAGCCGCGGCCGGCTCATCCGACAGATGCTCACGGAAACCGTTCTTCTGGGCATTCTCGGCGGAGTGGCTGGAATTATCGTCGGCAATTGGTTCAACCCCGGCGACGTCTCGCGGTTCATCAGCTACTCGCTGCCGATCCGGCTGGATTTCAGCTTCGATTGGCATGTATTCGCTTATGCGTTCGCCGCGGCGCTGGGCACCGGAATCGTTATTGGCCTCTGGCCGGCGTGGCGGGCTTCCCGCGCGGACGTGAATCGCCTGCTTCAGGAGGGCGGGCGTAGCGACACGGGTGGCACGGGACGTCATTGGTTTCGAAACACCCTGGTTGTAGCGCAAGTCGCCGGTTCGCTGATGTTACTGGTTATCGCGGGATTGCTGGTTCGTAGTCTGCAGCACGCCTCCGATATTCAGTTGGGCTTCGACCCCACGCATGTGCTGAATGTGACGCTGGACCCCCATCAAATCGGTTACGACGAGAAGCAGCAGCGCGAGTTTTACCGGGAGTTGGAGACGCGGGTGCGCGCCATTCCGGGCGTACAAGCCGTTAGCTTGGCCTTCGGCACGCCGATGGGAAACCTGAATAGCGTGAATGCGGCCAGCGTCACCGTCGCCAGCCACCCGCTGGCCGCCGGGCAGCAGGCGCCCACAGTTTTCTTTAACAACGTCGACAGCGGTTACCTGGACACGATGCGGATCGCGTTGCTGCGGGGCCGTTCCCTCCGGGAGTCGGACGACAAGAATACGCCGGGAGTCGCCATCATCAACCAGACGATGGCAGAGAAGTTCTGGCCGCGGGAAGACCCAGTCGGGCAACACTTCACGATCCACCCTTTGGCTACTCCTTCGCGGGAAGTGGAAATCGTAGGAGTCGCGGGCAACGGCAAGTACACCAACATCGGCGAGGATCCCACGCCGTTCTTCTATGTGCCGCTGGCGCAAAATCCGATCTCGATGCTGACCCTGCAGGTGCGCTCGTCAGCGGCTCCGGAATCGCTGACCGGTCCGGTGGAAGATCAGGTGCGAAAGTTGGCGCCGGACCTTCCCGTTATCACCACCTCGACCATGCAGCAAGTCGTGGAAGGGACCAATGGTCTGCAAATCTTTCGACTGGGTGCTTATTTCGCGGCTGCGATCGGTGGCTTGGGCCTGTTCCTCGCCGTGCTGGGCGTCTATGGCGTCGTGTCGTTCTCCGCTGTGCAGAGGACCCGCGAGATCGGCATCCGCATGGCGCTGGGTGGCAGCCAGCACGACGTGTTGCGCCTGGTCCTGCGCCAAGGTTTCCGCCTGGTGATCACCGGCCTGCTAGTGGGATTCCTTGCCGCCTGGTCGGTGACGCGCTTGCTAACACGCTTCCTGTTCGGGGTTAGTCCGGGCGACCCCTTCACCTACGTAGCCGTTGCGATTCTGCTGGGCGGGATCGCTCTGCTCGCCTGCTGGATTCCCGCGCGCCGCGCCACGCACGTCGATCCGAGCGTCGCACTGCGCTACGAATAATCGAGCACCCGCCAAACTCCCTGTGTTAGCCTCGTGAATTGCCCGCCGCATCCGCGCGGTTTCGCTTTAACATCGGGAAAACAAGGGAGGTTCCATGAGGCGTGTGTTTCTTGTCATGGGCATCGCCGCCGTACTCGCGACGCCGTCCGGCGCGCAGAGCGCCGACCCGGAGATGAGACAGTTGGTGGAGCGGTTGATGAATCGCATCGACACGCTGGAGAAGCGGGTGGCGGAATTGGAGCAGCAGAACTCCGCCACCCACCTGGCGCCCGTATCTCCTGCCGCGCAGGCGGCTCCACAGACAGCACAAACTCCGGCGATTCCGCCCAGCCCCGCCGAGGCGATCGCCGCTGTGCACCAGGCCCACGAGCAAGCGCCGCCGCTGGAGACCACGGCGCCGCAAGCAGGTCCTACCATGCATATTGCCGGGTTCGGCAGCATGGCATTTTCGGCGACCGATCTGCACGGCCCGAACGGCGGATTCCAGCCGTTGACTCTGCTCAGCACTCACAGCGGATTCTCTGAGGGTCAGTTCGTGCTACAGTTCAGCTCCGCGCTGACATCTAAAGTCAGCGTCTTCAGTGAACTGAGCTTGACCGCGCGGTCCGACGCCGGCACCGGCTCACCTGCGGCGCCGGGGTTCAATCCGGAAGTGGAGCGCCTCATCATCCGCTACGACTGGAACGACTATTTCAAGATCTCGTTCGGCCGGTATCACACTCCGATCAATTATTGGAACACCGCGTATCATCACGGAACCTGGCTGCAAACAACCATCGACCGTCCGGAGATGACGCAGTTCGGCGGAAGCTTCATTCCCGTGCACTTCGTGGGAATGCTGGTGGAAGGGGCAGCTCCGGCGGGCGGTTTGAACCTGAACTACAACGTCGGCCTCGGCAACGGCCGCGGCCAGGTGTTAAGCCGGGCGGGCGATCTGGGCGACATCAACAACAATCGCGCCTGGCTGGTGAACGCCTTCGTGCGGCCCGATCAGCTCTACGGCCTGCAGATCGGCGGGTCGGTGTATCGCGACGAGTTGAACCCGCTGACAGGCTTGCCGGGGCGCGAGTGGATTGAATCCGCGCACGTGGTCTGGGCCAAGGAGACTCCGGAGTTTATCTCCGAGTTCGCCAATGTGTCGCACACTCCATTCAACGGAGGCGTCACTTCCAACAGCCAGGCGTTTTATTCGCAGCTTGCCTACCGGCTGCCGTTCAATCAAAAGCTGTGGAAACCGTACTACCGTTTCGAATACATTCACGTGCCGGAGTCGGACGTGACCTTCCGCGTGTTGGTGCCGAGTTTTGAGGGATCGACCGTGGGTCTTCGCTACGATGCCGCGAGCTTCGCGGCGATTAAGGTGGAATTCCGGCACTATATCCGCCGCGATCTACCTTCCATTAACGGCGCCTTCGTGGCGACGGACTTCACATTCTAGGTGCGCACCATGCCAATCCTTCCTACTCTCTGGCTTCGGCGCATCTTTCCGCTCGCCGCCGCTGTGTGTCTCACCGCTTTCGCGAATTACGCCGGTCCGGGCGGCGATGATGTCGCCATCGTGGTCAGCCCGGATGTGCCTGTCGACAACCTTTCGTTCCCCGAGCTTCGCCGGCTGATGCTGGGCGAGAAGCAATACTGGACTTCGAATCTGCACGTCACGTTGCTGATGCGCGCGCCGGGTGCGCCCGAACGCGAGATCGTGTTGCGAACGGTGTATCAGATGTCGGAGGCGCAGTTCCGGCAGTACTGGATCGCTAAAGTGTTTCGGGCCGAGGTACAGAGCGGCCCGCGCGTCGTCTATTCGAGCGAGATGGCTGGCGAACAGGCGCTCGCCACGCCCGGCGCTTTGGCGTTCGTCGACGCCGCCCAGGTTCCCAAAGGGCTGAAGGTAGTGAAGATCAACGGCCTGATGCCGGGGCAGAAAGGCTACCCGCTTCACTAGGCCCTGCGGTTACATCACCGGCGCGGGGAGAAAGACCTCGCGATGTTGGCCGGCTTGGCGCAGCGTGATTCGCGCGCCGGCGCACAGAGGATTGGCGGCAAGGATGGGTTCGACGGTCTGGAACAGAGCCTCGGCGTCGTCGCCGTAGAAGATGAGTGTTGTGGTCTCCGGAATTATGACGCGCCCGCCGGGATAGCCGGTGCCTTGTTCATCCAGTGCGTCCGAAAGACGGCGCTCCAGTTCGTCGCAGGCGGCCTGGCCGGCCTGCGCCCGCTGACGGCCGCCGAAATCGAGTTCGACCAGCACCGCGCCTTCGTCCGACGGCTTCGGCTCCGAGATCGCGCCGGCAGGCGAGATCCCGTCCAGGATAGCGCGCACAGCGTCCAGACGGCTGCGGGCGGCTGCGGCTTCCTCCTGCCGGCCCAGGCGCTCCAGCGCAGCGGCTTCGTTTTCGAGCTCCTCGGAAAGAGTGTCAAGGTTCGGACTCGGCTGCCGTTGATGTTCGGCCGCGGATTTGCGAAACCACTCGATGGACTCGGCGTCGCGCCCCCAGTCGCGATAAATCAATCCTCGGGTTCCCAGCGCACACGCAAACGTGTGTCCGCCGATTGGCTCCAGGATTCGATGAGCCCGTTCAACGGTTCCAATGGCTTCCTCAAACTTACCCATGCGCCGTTGCACGTTGGCGATGTTATTCAGCAGCGAACCCATCCGCTCCGGCGGACTAACGGCCCGTTCACGAACTCGCAGTGCCTTTTCATAATAGGCGAGCGACTCGGCAAAACGGCCTTGCTCGGAGCACAACACGCCAAGGTTGACCCAGGCCGGAGCGGCCGACTCCAGTTGAGCGCGGGACTCATGGAACTCCGCGGCTTCCTGGTAGCAGCGTTCCGCCTCCGCCGGCGAGCTCTTGCGCAGGGCATTTCCCAAAGCGATGAGCGCCGCTACCAGCCGAGGATCGCCGGGAAGCTCGCGGAAGCCCGCGACCGCGGCGCGCAGCGGAACGACGGCATGATCGCGCAAGCCGACCATCGCGTAACACTTGCCGGCCCGCCACAGCAAGTCCGGGATCGCCGACGGGCCATTCAGGAAGGCCAGCGAGCCTTGGAGCGCCGTCTCGAAATACGGAATCGCCCGCCGGTGCTCGCCGAGTTCGGAGAGCGCGTTCGCCATCAACACCGCATGCAGCCGCGCCCACGGCTCGGGCAGCGGGGAGCTTTCGCCGGCGGCGGAGACGAACTTCTCCGCCTGTGCGCGCAGCTTCCGCGCCTCTTCGGGACGCTTCTCGAGAGCGCGCAGCCGGCTGAGGTCGAACAGCGCCAGCGCCCGCAGCTCCGGAGCCTGCTCGCGTGGCAGTTCGTTGGTGGCCAGCAACGCGGAGGCGAACGCCAGGTTCGCGCTCTCAAAATTGCCTTTTTCCAGGTAGTGCAAGCCGAAAGCAATGAGTTGCAGGCATTTTTCGACTGGATTCTCCTGTGGGACGGTCATAAACGGTAATCGGCGGTAGGACCGCGCACCTGTAACGGTGACGACGTCCAGGATGCCGCCTGGATTGAACCGAACAGGTCTAAAACGGTATGCTGCAAGTGTCCTCCCCAACATGATTGGTAAGACGGTCTCGCACTACCGCATTCTTACGCCTCTCGGCAAGGGCGGCATGGGTGTGGTGTATCGGGCCGAAGATACGCGCCTGGGGCGGATGGTGGCGATGAAGTTCATCCCGCAGGAAATGGCCAGCGACCGCATTGCGCTCGACCGTTTTCAGCGCGAGGCACGGGCCGTCTCCACGCTAAATCACCCCAACATTTGCACACTGCACGATATCGGCGAATCCGATGGGCAACCGTTCATCGTCATGGAGTGCCTGGAGGGGCGGACACTCAAGGAGCGCATCGCAGCCAAACCGCTTTCGCTCGACGAGATTCTGGATCTGGCCATTCAAATCGTGGACGCGTTGGATGCGGCGCACAGCCAGGGAGTCATCCATCGCGATATCAAGCCGGCCAACATCTTCGTGACCACGCGCGGGCACATCAAGATCATGGACTTCGGCCTCGCCAAGGTGGGTGTCGCGACGGGCGCGCAAGCGTCTACGTCGATTACGACGGCCATGGACGACATGCTGACGAGCCCCGGATCCACGCTGGGCACCGTGGCTTACATGTCGCCGGAACAGGCGCGAGGCGAGGAACTGGATGCGCGCACGGACCTGTTCTCGTTCGGCGTCGTGCTGTATGAAATGGTCGCGGGTGCTTCTCCCTTTCAGGGCGCTACCAGCGCGCTGACGTTCGTCGCCATCCTGCACAACACGCCGATTCCGCCTTCGCGGGTTCGTCCGGACGTGCCGCAGGAGCTGGAGCGCATTATTTTCAAGGCGCTCGAGAAGAGCGCGGATCTGCGGTACCAGAACGCCTCCGATATTCGTGCCGACCTGAAACGCTTGCGTCGCGACGCCGATTCCAGCCGGGTTTCCGTACCGGCCATGTCAAGCGCCAGTTCTTTGACCGCCCGCCATCTGGTCGAACCTCCTCCGTCGAACCCGAGCGCTAAGCCCGTTGTCGAGAACGTGCCGGTGAGCGAGCCGATCAGCTCGCCCTCGAGCAGCGCAGAGTATGTTGTTCGGGGGCTGAAGCGGCACAGCCGCACTATCGTTTTGATCCTGGCGATCTTTGCTCTGGTGGGTATCGCCGTGCTCTACTGGATGCTGCGGCCCAAACCGATGGACTCGCTGGCGGTACTGCCCTTCTCCAATATGGGTGGCGATCCGGGGACCGAGTACCTGAGCGACGGCATTACCGAAAGCATCATCAACAATCTTTCCCAGGTTCCAAAGCTCTCGGTCCGGTCCTTTAGCTCGGTTCTGCACTACAAGGGCAAAGAAGTGGATCCGCAGGACGCCGGCCGTGCGCTCAAGGTGCAGGCGGTGCTGACCGGCCGGCTGATGCACAATGGCGACCAGCTTTTCATCAACGCCGAGCTGATTGATGTTCGGAACAACCGGCAGATCTGGGGCAGCCAGTACAGCCCCATGATGGCCGACATGGTGGCGATTCAAGAGGAAATTTCCAAGGAAATCTCGGAGAAGCTGAGGCTTCAGCTCAACGGCGAGGAAATGCACCGCATGATGACGGCGCGGAATACCAGCGACGCCGACGCGTATCAGATGTATCTCCAGGGCCGCTATCAATGGAACAAGCGCACGTTGGACGGACTCCAGCAGAGCCTGGACTATTTCCAGCAGGCCATCCGGCACGACCCTCGCTATGCGCTGGCGTACGCGGGTCAGGCCGACGCCTACGCCTTACTGGCCGATTCGAACGTCCTGCCGGCCCGCGAAGTGCTTCCGAAGTTGAAGATCGCCGCCAACAAGGCGCTCGAATTGGATAATTCGCTGGCCGAGGCGCACACGTCGCTAGCCTGGGCAGAGTTTCACGACTGGGACTGGCCGGGCGCGGAGAAGGAATTCAAGCGTGCGATCGAGCTGAATTCGAGTTACGCCACGGCGCACTCCTGGTATGGCGAATACCTGATGGTGCTCGGCCGGTTTGATGAGGCGCAAGGCGAGTTGAATCGTGCATACGAGCTGAACCCGCTAGCGCCGGTGACGAATCTGGCGTTGGGCTACCGCTACTATTACGCGCGCAAGACCGCGCAGGCCATCGATCAGCTGCAAAAGACTCTGGCGATGGATTCAAGTTTCGTTCCTGCGCACGTTTACCTGGGTCGCGCATACGAGCAGAACGGGGCGCGAGGCGAGGCGCTGGCGGAATTTCGCAAGGCGTTGGACCTTTCCGAGGGCGATACGAACGAACTGGCAGCACTGGGCCACGCGTATGCTGCCGCGCACCAGGAGGGCGAGGCGCGGAAGATTTTGGATCAATTGAAGGAGCGGTCGCAACAGACGTATGTGCAGCCTGCGCTGATTGCGGTGATTTATATTGCGCTGGGCGACAAGAATCAGGCGTTTGATTGGCTGCAAAAGGCGTACGACGACCGGTCCGGCTGGCTGGTTTATGTGAAAGTCGACCCGTGGGCCGACGGCGTGCGCAGTGACGCCCGGTTCACGGATCTGGTGCGGCGGGTGTTTCCGGGCGGGAATTGATTGGCTGGAGGCATGGCGTGAGTTCTTCGGGGATCGAGGTGCGACCGAAAGCTCGTGAAGTGTCCGTCACCGACGATGAACTGATTGTTTTGCTTGCCGACGGATTCAAAGTCTCCTTCCCACTCGTTTGGTTCCCCAGACTCCTGCACGCCACACCAGATCAACGGCGAAATTTCGAGTTGCTCGGGGAAGGCGAGGGCATCCATTGGCCTGCCCTTGACGAAGACTTGAGCGTCGCGGGCTTGTTACGAGGGCCTACAGGCTCGTAACCTGCGTTACTTCCGCGCCGAATCGGTCTCAACCAATTCGTTTGCGGGCTAACTGGGGCACGCACTTGACTTACCTTCCGAAGGCGGGCCTACGGACCACTTACAACGACATCGAACCGGGTATGGTGATCATGCTTGACAGTAAAACACTTTGCTTGTCCGGCGAAAGGTGGTAGAAGATTTCCGCTTTGGTCTTCTGCTTGCCGCAGGCAGTGCGTTCCGACTTTCAGGGTCGCCCCAAAATCACCGTCTTCATTTGCCTGAATCGGGACTATTTGCTTGTCTCGCATTAAGACGAGCCTTGCGTGAGGCACCCCTTTGATGAACGTGTGCTCCTTGCGGACACCTGTGCTACGCTTCCACCGGCCGTGCCGCTCTCGTCAGCGGGAGCTCCCGCGGCACCGGCCATGATCGCCAGAGTCGAGAATAAGAGAGGCACCGGTATCCAAGTCGTCATCGGTGGCTGCCTCAAGTGAGTCTACTGCAGTGGGACAGTCGCGCAATTACTTCCGCGCCGAATCGATCTGCACGAGTTCGTTCGCGGGCGCTTTTTTGCGCGGTGGCGTCAGCAGACCGCGCGGGAGCTTCGAAAAGTAAACCAGCCGCTCCACCCACGGCAGCAGCTTGCGCACCGTGCGGCCGTGCAGGATCAGGCTGCCTGCTACTAAGGCCGTGTGCGGAATCGTGGTGCAGCAGCGAGCGCAGACGTCGATTTCGCCAGCACGGCCGGTCGCGTGCAGCTCGCGCATCCGCTGCATCTCATCCGAGTTGAAGATCTCAGCCAGCGGCTCGGCACCGATGTTGCCCACCGGGCGGCCGTCCATCATGTAGCTCTGGCAGCACGGATAGACGTCGCCGTTGTGCTTCACATACATCGGCCCGCGCCAGAGGTAGTGGCAGGGATGCTTCCAATCCTGCGGCACGTGCCCTGCCTCTGGCTGCAGTTCGTTGGTCTCGTCTTCCTTGATGCGCACCTGGTCGATGCCGGGCACGGCACTCCAAAAGCGGATGAAGTCGTCCACTTCGCCGGCATTGCGTTCCATGCGGACCATCTGGACAACCACCTGCACCTTGGCGCCGCGCTCATGTTTCATGCGCGCGAAGCGCACGAAATTGTCGCGCACCTTTTCGAACTTCGCGCCTTTGCGGTAATACTCGTAGGATTCCTTGGTGGCGCCGTCGAAGCTCAGCGTGATGTGCTCGAGGGATGAGTCCAGGATGCGCGCGCAGGTCTTTTCGTCCAGGAAGGTGCCGTTGGTGGAGAGCAGTGTGGAGATATTGTGGCGCTCGCAGTATTCGATGCGATCGAAAATATTGCGATCCATGAAGGGCTCGCCCAGGCCGATCAGCATCATGTGCTCGGCGCTCGAGCCGGATTCTTCCACCAGCCGGTTGAAGATTTCGTCCGCCATGTCGGCTTTCGGCTGCTTGTGGGTTTCGCGCGGGCACATGGGACAATACAGGTTGCACTTCGCCGTCGTCTCGACGATGTACTCCACCGGCAATGCGTTCAACGTCGGCTTGCGCCGCAGGTAGCCCCACAGCAGCTTTGCGCGATTCACCGCTCTCATGGCAACAAACTCCATTATCGGGAATAGCGACCACCGCGTCCAACGGCTGAATTCGGCGTCGTTTCGCGGAGACGCGCGGTACGTTCTGTACTGGATGCAGGTGAACCGGCGGGTGGGGTTCAATCATGCGCTGGCCTACGCGGCGGGGATGGCGAATCAGGCTGGGCTGCCGTTGCTGGTTTACGAAGGATTGACGTTCGATTATCCCTACGCGAGCGACCGGCTACACACGTTTGTGCTGGACGGCGTGCCGGATACGGAGCGGGAGTTGCGGAGGCTGGGGATCGGGTATGTGTTCTATCTGCGGCGCACGCGCGAGGATCCGAATGACGTGCTCTATCGGCTGGTCGGGGACGCGGCCGCGATTGTCACCGATGATTATCCGCTGTTTCCGGCGAAGCGCTACAACGCGATTGTGCCGGCGAAACTCGAGATCCCTTATTACGCTGTCGATTCTAGCTGCATCGTCCCTATGTCGTGTTTCGAGAAGCGCGAATACGCAGCCTACACCATACGCCCGAAGTTGAAGCGGCTGCTCGCGGCATATCTGAGGCCGGTGCCGCCGATCCGCGTGCAAAACAAATTTCGCGGCGCGCTTCCGCAATTTCCGGCGGGCACCGGGAGCGTCGATCCATCCGTCCCGCCTTCGGTGGCTTATCATGGCGGAGCCCGAGCGGCGCATCGGCGGCTCCAGAGTTTCCTCAAGAACAATCTGCATCGACACGCGAACCTGAGTAACCAGCCGTCCGAGAATGTGACTTCGGGCCTGAGCCCATATCTGCACTTCGGCCACATCTCTTCGCTAGAAGTGGCGCTGGCGGTGCAGGACTATGCGCGGGAGCACAAACTGCTACCGGATGAATTCCTGGAAGAGCTGATTGTGCGGCGCGAACTGGCCTTCAATTTCGCACGGCTCACTGAAAACCCGGAGACGCTGGAATGCCTTCCGGATTGGGCGAAGACGACATTGGCAAAGCATGCTCGCGATAAGCGCGACCCGGTCTATATTCGCGAGCAGTTCGAACGTGCGCTCACGCATGATCCGTTGTGGAACGCCGCGCAAAAGGAACTGCGGATCACCGGCAAAATCCACGGCTACTACCGCATGTACTGGGGCAAGAAGATAATCGAATGGTCGGCCAGCCCTGCCGAAGCGCTCGCCACAGCTATATATCTGAACGACCGCTACGCGCTCGACGGCCGCGACCCGAATTCGTACACCAACATCCTTTGGTGCTTCGGCCTGCACGATCGCCCGTGGGTGGAGCGGCCCATCTTCGGCCAGGTGCGCTACATGTCATACGAAGGCATGCGGCGCAAGACCGACGTTGATGCCTATCTCCGCGGCATAGAATGTCTAAAGTGAACGTCACCGTCACTGGCGCGAGCGGGCTTATTGGGACTCTACTCACACGAAGGCTGCTTGAAACAGGACACTCCGTGCATGTTCTGGGCAGGCGCAGGAGCGCTGTCCTGCCGGCGGAGGTGATATTCTCCGCGTGGCGCTCCACCGATGCCGCCGTTCCTTCCGCAAGTCTGGCCGAAGCCGACGCCGTGATTCACCTGGCCGGCGAGCCGGTGGCCCAACGCTGGACCGCCGCAGCCCGGCAACGCATCCGCGACAGCCGGGTCAACGGCACGCGAAATCTGGTGAACGCGCTTTCTTTGCTTTCCCGTCGGCCCAGCGTCCTGGTGAGCGCGTCGGCGATCGGCTATTACGGCCCGCGCGGCGACGAAATCCTGGATGAAAACTCGCCTCCGGGGTCCGGCTTTTTGGCAAGCGTTTCGATGGAGTGGGAGCAGGCCGCATTTGCCGCCGAAGCGCTGGGAATCCGCGTCGCGGTCGTCCGCATCGGCGTGGTGCTGGGTCATGGAGGAGCATTGGCCCGCATGCTTCTGCCGTTTCGATTTGGGCTGGGCGGCCGCATGGGATCGGGCAAACAGTGGATGTCGTGGATTCATGTCCAGGACATGATCGGCCTCATCCTGTTCACGCTGGCCAATCCGGCGCTGCGTGGTCCCGTCAATGCCACAGCGCCCAATCCCGTTACGAACTCGGATTTCACCCGGGAACTTGCTCGCGCACTCCATCGGCCGGCCGTCTTGTTTGTGCCAGGGTTCGCCCTGGAACTGGCGATGGGCGAGATGGCGACCGTCGTCCTCACGGGCCAGCGCGTGGTGCCCAGGGCAGCCCAGGCGGCTGGATTTCCGTTCCGCTATGTGGATCTTGCCCCCGCGCTGACAAGTCTCCTCCAAGGCAGAACCTGAGCGACAATGAAATATATGCGTTGCCTGCTCTTTCTGGTGACTGCTTTAGGGCTGACCGCTGCATCAGAAATGTCGCTGACGGTCGAAAACTTGGTGAAATTCATTCGGTCCTCGATCGACCTCAAACAGCCGGACCGTCAAGTGGCCGAATATCTGCGCCACGTGCGGATGCTGGAGAAGCTCGATGACAAAACTGTCGAAGAGTTGCAAGGCATGGGCGCCGGACCCAAAACCGTCGCCGCGCTGCGCGACTTGAGCGACGCTTCCGCCAGCCTTCCCACAGCGGCGCCACCCGCGCCGAAACCCGTGGTGATTCCCATTCCGCCTCCGGACTCCCAGGAGCAGGCCAAGATCCTGGACGAGACCCGCGAATACGTGATGAATTACACCAAGAACCTGCCGAATTTCATTTGCGTGCAGGTGACGCGCCGCGACTACGATCCCTCCAGCTCCGGCAATAATTGGTATCACGTGGACACCATCACATCCCGGCTCAGCTACAACGGCCAGCACGAAGATTATGAAGTGATCCTGAAGAACAATCAGCCCGTGACGAACACCAAGATGGAACAGCTCGGCGGCACTGTATCGGCGGGCGAGTTCGGCAGCATGATGAAAGAGATTTTCGAGCCCGACAGTGAGACCCGTTTCGGCTGGGAGCGCTGGGCCACGTTACGCGGCCGGCGCACCTTCGTGTTTGCTTACGACATTAAGCAGGAGAACTCGAAGTTCCACGTACTGGCCGATAACAAGGAAGAGATTGTCCCGGCATATCGCGGACTGATTTACATCGATCGCGAGACCAAGATGATCACGAAGATCACCTTGAATCCCTACAATATGCCGTCCGATTTCCCGGTGCGCGAGGCGCATGAGTCGCTGGATTACGATTTTCAGAAGATTGGCGAAGCCGACTACATGCTGCCGCTGAAGGCGGTGCTGACGCTGCGCGCGAAATATCTCACCAAGAACGACATCGAGTTCCGGCTGTATCGCAAGTTCGGCACCGAGAGCACCATCAAGTTCGACACGCCTGAGCCGCTACCGGAAGATCAGCTCAAAGAGAAGCCAGCCGAGCCTCAAAAGTAGCCAGCGCTTCGGCCACCCTCATCGTTTCGGGGCGAATAACTTCGATCTTTCCTTGGCCGGTTGGCCGCCAGCGCTGGAACATGCGTTCGGAAACCGCGCCCGCGAAAATGCTGATCATCGGAATGCCGCAGGCCGCGGCGACGTGGCCGCCCGCGGAGTCATAGCCGACATACAGGCGGCTGCGCTGAATGTGGGCTGCAAAGCCGGCGAAAGAACCGTCCCACATCGTGATCCCTTCGGCGCCCGCTTGCGCGACGGCTCGCTCCACACGCTCGGCTTCTTCGCCGCCTCCGCCTCTGTCGATCAAGATGGGCCGCGGTAGACGCCGGAGCACCTCTGCCTCGAAAGGATCGGGCAGGCGTTTGGCGGGGTTTTCGCCGACGCCGAAGCTGACAGTGGTCGCGAATTGTGCGGCGTCTAGGTCCGTGGCGATGTAGGGACGTGGCCCGGCAACGCCGAAGGCCTCCTGAGCCCATCGACTGGCGAGCATCGGCAGCGGATCGTCGCTATCGCCGCCATAGGATCGGCTTTCGAAGAGGTAGTAATCTTCTTCCGGGCAGATGGGCAGCAGACCGAGCTGAGTTAGCCGAGAGTCTGGATCGACGACGACGCTCGCCGGGCGGGAAACGGCTTCGCGAAGTCCCGGCCAAACCGACAAACGATCGTCGATTGTGCCCGCTCGGCCATAGGCGATCGGCAGATGCCGCAGCCGCGGATCGGCCGCGAAAAGCTCCCAGCTCTTCTGTGGGCCAGTGAACCAGATTTGCGCATGCGGAAAGCGCTGCTTGGCGGCATCCAGCAAGACGCTCGTCACCGCGACATCGGCTCCAAGAGTGACTCGGGACAGTATGAAAACATTCTCAATAGACGCGGGCTTCCGATCGCACACCCGCGGCTGCCGGACGCGCTCGTAGCGGGCGGCAACGTGTTCCGCGTGTAGGCCGGGGATCTTTCGCGCGACGACTTCGGCGAACAAGTCGGCGTAAACTCCGCACAAACGAGGTTCGAAGAGATCCGCCAGGCGCTCCACGACGATACGAAACAGCTCGCGATCGCCACCGGCCGCCAACAAATCATCCAGCAAATGAGCGGGCCACGGCCTTCTGGCGAGGCAGTGTTCTAGCAGTTCCTGTGCGAGTTGCTCAGTGGAGATACTTTCCAACCAGCAGCTCCAGCTTGGCGCGAGTGGCGGGCGGAACAACTTTGGGATCGGTGATCAAGGCATGCGCCAGTGCTGAGCCGCACTTGCATTCGCGCGCCGCCGGCATGCTCGCCACGGCTTCGGCCACCACCTTACAGGCATGTTCGGCATTCTTCGTCAGGTTTGCCAAAATATCGGTTACAGTAACCGCATCGTGTTCTTCGTGCCAGCAGTCGAAGTCCGTCACCATCGCGATGGTCACGTAACAGATCTCGGCTTCACGAGCGAGTTTTGCTTCCTGCAGGTTGGTCATGCCGATGACGTCCATGCCCCAACTGCGATAAACGTTCGATTCGGCCTTGGTGGAAAACGCCGGGCCTTCCATGCAGAGATACGTACCACCCTGCGCGACGTTGACGGCGGAACTAACGCAGGCCTGGTGCACCACCGCCGAAAGCTGCGGGCAGACCGGATCGGCAAAGCTGATGTGCGCCACCAGTCCCTCGCCGAAGAAAGTCGAAGCGCGGCCGCGCGTGCGATCGAAAAACTGATCCGGGATCACGAATTTCAACGGAGCGTGTTCTTCCTTGAGCGAGCCGACCGCGCTGAGCGAAAGGATGCGCTCGACGCCGAGCTGTCTAAAGCCGTAAATATTGGCTCGAAAATTTAGCTCCGATGGCGAAAGGCGATGGCCGCGCCCGTGCCGCGCCAGAAACGCCACCTCCTTGCCCGCGAGCTGGCCGACAATGTACGCGTCGGATGGATCGCCCCAGGGTGTAGCAAGTTCCACCTCTTTGTGCGCGGTAAAGCCGGGCATCGAATAAAGCCCGCTGCCGCCGATAATGCCAATGGTTGGTTTCATTCCTGTATGAGTTCCAGCAGCACGCCGCCGGCGGACGCGGGGTGAACGAATACGTAAAGATGCCCGCCCGCGCCGGTTCGAGGCTCGTCGAGCAGCCGCGCGCCGCTTGCCTGAAGTCGCGCAATCGTGGCCGCGAGATCCGGCACTTTGAGCGCGACGTGATGCAGACCTTCGCCCCGCTTCTCTATAAACTTCGCGATCACTGAATCCGGGCCGGTGGCCTCCAGCAGTTCGATGCGCGGGCCGCCCGCCGGCAACATTGCAACATTCACCTTCTCCTGCTCCACCGTCTCGCGTGGCAGCGTTGAAAAGCCAAGCTGCTTTTCGTAAAACTCCAGCGCTGCGTCGATGGAGCGCACCGCAACGCCCAGGTGATCAATCTTGAAGGTGTCGGATCCAGCCATCGATGATCGTGTACGGGTCGCAACGCCGAGCGGCAACTTCTTCCGCCGCGGCCTGAAAATTCAAATCCATGAACTGAGCCATGAGACGGTCGCGCAGCATTTCGCGCAGACGCCGGTTCCAATTGGCGGCGGCGCGATCCTTGGCTCCGCCACGTCCCAAGAATGATCGTACCGCGGCCAGCGTCTCGGCGATTCCCCGGCTTTCGGTAGCGACCGCGCGAACGATCGGCGGGACCCAACCGTCGGGGCGGGTCGACAAACTCTGCAGTGCCAGAATCTCGCGTTCCAGGCGATCGGCTCCCGGCTGGTCGGCCTTGTTGATGACGAAAACGTCGGCGATCTCCATGATCCCGGCCTTGATGGTTTGCACGTCGTCACCCATGCCGGGCACCAGGACCACAATCGTCGCGTCCGCAAGCCGCGCGATCTCCACTTCATCCTGGCCAACGCCAACGGTTTCGATGAGCACGGCCTCTTTGCCGGCGGCGTCGAGCAGGAGAGCCATATCGCTGGTAGCGGCCGCGAGCCCTCCCAGGTGGCCGCGCGTCGCCATGGAGCGAATGAAGACGCCTTCGTCGGCGTGATGGCTGAGCATGCGAATGCGGTCGCCCAGAATTGCGCCGCCCGTGTAGGGGCTGGTGGGATCGACGGCGATAACGCCCACGCTCTTGCCTTCGCGACGGAGTTCGTGCACCAGGCGATCGGTCAAGGTGCTCTTGCCGGCTCCGGGCGCACCGGTGACGCCGACTACGGAAGCGCGGCCGGTTCGCGAGAACAGCTCTTTCAGCAGGGCTTCGGCTTCCGGCCTGCGGTTTTCGACCGCGGTGGCGGCGCGGGCCAGGGAGCGGGCGTCGCCGGCCAGAATTTTCTCGGCCCAGTCTGTCATTCGGTCTTGAGTAACTGGCGGGCAATCACCAGGCGCTGGATCTCGCTGGTGCCCTCCCCGATGGTGCAGAGTTTGACATCGCGGTAAAACTTCTCGACCGGGTAATCCTTGATGAATCCGTTGCCACCATGGATCTGCACGGCCTCGTTGGCCACTCGCACTGCCGTCTCGGAGGCAAACAGCTTGGCCATGGAGGATTCCCTGGTGACGCGCTGACCCCGGTCCTTCATCCAGCCCGCGCGATAGGTGAGCAGCCTTGCGGCGTCGATCTCCATCGCCATGTCGGCAAGCTTCTGCTGGATGGCCTGGAACTCCGAAATCGGTCGGCCGAATTGCTTGCGCTGCTTGGAGTATTTCAGGGCTGCTTCGAATGCACCCTGCGCGGTGCCGACCGAGAGCGCGGCGATGGAGATCCGCCCGCCGTCCAGGATGCGAAGACTGTCCACAAATCCCTCGCCTAGTTTCCCCACCAGCTGTGATTCGGGCACACGGCAATCGGTGAAGATCACTTCACCCGTGGCGCTGGCGCGCATGCCCAGCTTGTTTTCCTGCTTTCCGAACTGGAAGCCGGGCACCCCTTTCTCCAGGATGAAGGCCGACACGCCGTGCTGCGACGCCGCGCGATCGGTGACGGCCATCGCGACGCAAACGTCGGCGTGGCGCGCGTTCGTGGTGAAAACTTTGGCGCCGTCCAGCACCCAACAGGAGCCGTCCCTGACGGCCTTGGTGCGCATTCCGGCCGCGTCGGAGCCGGATTCGGATTCGGTCAGCGACCAGCAGCCGATCCATTCGCCCGTCGCCAGCTTCGGAATGTACTTGCGCCGCTGCTCGTCGTTTCCGGCGACATAAATGTGGTTCGTGCAGAGCGAACAGTGCGCAGCGACGATGAGTCCCACCGAAGGATCCACTCGCGCCAGTTCTTCCATGATGATGGAGTACTCGATGTAGCCGAGTCCCGCCCCGCCCAGTTCTTCCGGAAAGATCGCGCCCAGCAGGCCCAGTTCGCCCGCCTTCTTGATGGCGCCGAGAGGGAAAATCTCGTCTTCGTCCCACTCCAGGACGTGCGGCCGGATCTCCTGTTCGGCGAACTCGCGGACGCTCTTACGCAGGTGCGTCTGCTCCGGCGTGAATTCAAAGTCCATGGGGAGTGGGGCCCTAATCCAATGGTAACAAGTGGTGTGAGGTTGTTTGGACGAGACTTTCAGAAATGGGTAAACTGATTTCACTTGCTGATACTATGTCGCTTGCCGCACTAGTAGCTTTTGCTAAGAAAACCTCTCGTTCGCTATCCGAGAGCACCCAAGAGAGCGGCGTGGAAAAAAGCCCGAGCTGGTCGCGCGTTGATGAGGCACTCAATCCGGGCGCAGCCCCTCCGCGACCTGACGTTCCGCTATGGGTTCGCGAGAGAACATCCGATCAAGAACTCCAGGCGAACGAGCCTACCGCTTGGCAGATCGAAGGCCACATCGATCTCCTGCAACCACCTCCAAATGCGAGCGCGTTAGGCGCGGACGCACTTGCTTTTTATGCTCCTTTCCATTTTTACAGACGCGACTGGGGTATATTCATTCGACTTTCGGGTATCGTACATCTTGCGCAGATCCTGAAGGGCGGCACCATATATCCAGCCGATCGAGCTTACCTCGACCTTGCTGAGGAACTCCTATTTGAACATGAATGGCATCATGCAGCCACCGAGATTGGATGTACAAGAGCGGAGATCATAGCACGGAAGCCTCTTTACGAGCCATATTTTCGTTTGACCGAAGCGGCTCACTTGGAGGAAGCACTCGCCAATGCACAGGCGCTT
>Ga0335071_10001179_pt1 | contig 28191 bp, 30 predicted proteins | sample Lox_Sample_15_FD_206724 | JGI IMG/M metagenome (GOLD analysis project Ga0335071, IMG submission 206724) | Soil microbial communities from Loxahatchee National Wildlife Refuge, Florida, United States - Lox_Sample_1.5 | ecosystem: Environmental > Terrestrial > Soil > Wetlands | place: USA...
TGCTCTGATCTGCTCTAAGTTTTTGATTTGATTGGCTCCTCAGGTAGGACTCGAACCTACAACCCTTCGGTTAACAGCTAGAGTTTTGGTCATCTCAGGATTGCTCTGTATTGTTCTATGTTGCTTAATTTAAGCAACATGTAGCGATCTCATCTTTAATAAACATTGTGGGTACTAGCCATAATTGCTCGCTTTTTTGAAACACTCTACCCACAAAAGTCCCCACAGCGGTTTAAGGCATTCGACAGTGATTAAAGGAGGCCATCGCCGCCGTACGCATCCGGTCACGAGGTGTCTCGCCCCATCGCCTCCGGCGATGCCATTTCGCCCGAAACTGAGCCCAAACGGGTTCTCGTGGCACTGAGTTTCGATCGTAAGGTTCTTCAACGTGGAAACGCATGACGTGGCAGGAAGTTGATCGCGGGATCGAGGAGTAGCAGGCTCGGGAATGTACAGGTCGGCTCGACCAACGCCGACTCCATGATCGCTCAGCCGATTACGAAAGAACCTGCGAGAAGAAAACTTCCTCGCAGGCATCGGTGTTGTCGTCAATGCGGAGCGATAATAAGGCTGTTTGCGCAGTTTGATACCGGTCATAGTCAGCATTTTCTTCCGAAGCCGAGCCTCCGCGATTCAACTAATCAGCCAGTTCTCAGCATTTGAGCCTTGGAATTCCTCGACGCCATGACGGTCCAAATAACAGCAACGATCACAATCGCAGACATGATTCCCAGAGAAATTACGCAGTACAAACACCACATGTGAATGACATCTCGTTCGATATGCGCCAGGTAGAGCGCGTAAACCTCTCCGGCAATCGAAAACCCCGTGGTCCACACGCTCCGACCTGCGACAGCCAGCGCGGCCAGTAATAGATATCCCGCTCCGCCGATGCCTGCCACCGGAACACGCCCAATTTGCGAATATGTGCTGTGGTTAACGATCCCGCAGTCCCACTTTTCGTTCACGTAGCATGGCTCAGTTTCGTCCGAGTAGTGCACGCGGAGAGCGAGTACCGCGTCAACGATTCCCGCGACAGCCAACAACACTATTAGTATGCGGAGCATTTCATGACCTCTTAGCTGACGGTGAGCCGTTCAATAAAAGCACTCTTGAGTCCAGCCCGCTTTTCGCCACGATGATGACACCCGCGCGCGCATGGCAGGCACCGTACGTTCAGATCAGAATCCGGTACGGTGGGGAGTCGACCGAGTATGGTCCCAGCTTCAATACACACTAAGACGCACATTTGAGTCCCCGTTACAATCACGTACGCACCTGGATTTCCGAAACGACATGGAACCGCGTACGCGCGAACTTCTCAGATTCTCGCCGCAGTGCCCTAGAAGCGCACTGCGGCAATTTGTCGCAGGTCTGGATCAGCCGAATGCTTACAATGAACGGTGTATGAGCACATTTGCTGCAAGTCACAGTGCTCTCCTCCTATCTATGCGAGTCTTAGTCACGGATCGGCAGCATGTTTCTGAGCAACAGCTGGTCTCCACTAGCGAACTTGCGCCTACGTTGGTCATGCCATGGCTGAGGAAGCTGCGCTACTGCATTCTCGCTTTCGAGTGTGTCTTGATCCTCTTCGCATCGTCGGTTGCTCATATTGCGCTTCTGCTCGACTGGCTCGCTTTTCCGCTCTCAATCGGAGTGGTATCCAATCTTTCCCTCCCCCGCTTTTGCGCTCGGATTGGGCCAAGGCGTGCCCTCGGCCTCACATTGGTCCTCGATATCATTCTGCTCACAACTGTGCTTGCGATCGCCGGTGGCCCAGCAAACCCATTTAGCTTGCTGTACCTGGTTCAGATCACGTTTTCGGCCGTGGTCCTAAGCCGAATGTGGACCTGGCTGCTAGGTCTGTTGTCAATTTTAGGATTTGGATTTCTTTTCTTTTTTCATGTACCTGTGACGGCGCTTGAGGGACATCATCCTTCCCAGACATTTTCCGCGCATCTGATCGGCATGTGGGTCGCATTCGTCACGGCCGCGGTGCTCGTTTCCGTTCTGATTAGCAGGATTACGCAAACTTTGCGCGGTCACGAGCAAGAGCTTCTTAGGCTACAGAATCTTTTGGAGCGACAGGAGCGAGTCGCGTCTCTTGCGACTCTGGCAGCGCAAGCCGCCCATGAAATGGGAACACCCTTGGCAACAATCGCAATTGTCGCCAAGGAGCTGGAACGCTATTCAAGGAGCGTAGAAGGAAACCCGCACGTTGCTGCTGATGCGAAGTTGATTCGCGCTGAAGTCGATCGATGCGCCCGAATCCTGCGCGATATGAGCTCGCAGGGAGCCGAGCCGATCGGGGAAACCCCCTCGCCGATTGATATTGACGCGCTTTTCCAGCAGCTGCGGAACAGCTTTCCCGAGCCACAGCGACAAGTAATCGAAACATTTGCGGTCACGGGTCTAACAGCGAGACTTCCGGCGGAGACCACCCGTAAAGTACTAATGGCGCTCGTAAAGAACGCGCTTGATGCCAGTACTGCAGGGCAGCCGGTTTGCTTGAGGGGAGATGCCGACGAGGGCACTCTCTGCTTTACCGTCTGCGATCAGGGTATAGGCATGTCCCCTGAAGTGATGAATCGCATCGCCGAGCCGTTTTTCTCCACAAAGGGACCTGATCGCGGCATGGGTCTCGGAACTTTTCTCGTGCGGGCGTTTGCCGAGAACCTGGGAGGCAAGCTGACCTTCGAATCCCAAGTCGGAAGAGGAACAACGGCGACCCTGGAGCTGCCCTTTGTCATCTAGATCTGAAAGTGATGAGCTCACCGCTCTCATCGTTGATGACGACGAGTTGTTTCGAACCAGGCTTGGTCGCGCCTTTGAAGCTCGGGGATGGGAGGTCTTCCTGGGATCGAGTCTGGCAGAGGCAGTTTGTCTTGTCCGCGAGAACGCGCCGAGCCTGATCATCGTGGACCTACGACTCAACGGCGAGAGCGGGTTGGATATCGTGCGCGCTCTTCGCCCACTGGATCCGACAATGTCGATCATCGTGCTGACGGGTTGGGGAAGTATCGCTACGGCCGTTGAAGCGGTACGGGATGGCGCCGATCACTACCTCAGCAAGCCTGTCGACGCAGATCAGATTATCGCTGTATTCGAATCCCTGCCTGCAACGACCATCGCCACCGACGCGCCATCTGTCGTGCCAAGTCTGGCTCGTGTCGAATGGGAACATATCCAGCGCGTCTTGACCGACTGCCGGGGAAACATCTCCATGGCAGCAAAACAGCTTGGCCTCCATCGCCGTTCTCTGCAACGTAAGCTCGCAAAGTATCCGCCAAGAGTCTAGATGGAGCCATGGTGTCGAGGAGTTAAAAGCATATGCGCCTTCGTTCATTGACCGTGCTGACGATGAATGCACTCTTTTTCGCTGTAGTCGCGCTCGAGGGCTGCCGCAAGAATAATAGTGATCAACCTGGTGAGGTCTTGCATCCGGTAGCCGCGACCATCGAGCATTTCCACCTTAATGGAAAGGTCTTGGCGACGAGTCCGGCCACGGGTGCAATCACGATCCAGCACGGCGATATTCCAGGCTTTATGCCGGCGATGACCATGCCCTACAAGCTCAAGGACCCGTCGGAAGCAGCGCGCCTCAAGCCAGGCGATGAAATTTCTGCGGATGTTCTTGCCCGCTCCGACAGTGACGAATACGTGCTCGACGCCGTGGTAGTGACGAAACAGGCCGTGCCCGGTTTAGCGCCGGCGATGTTGCCGCCTCACCAGTTGATGGTCGGTGAACAGGTCCCGGACCTGCCACTCGTGAATCAAGATGGCAACGCAATCCATTTGCAGGACTACCGCGGCAAGGCGCTATTGATCACGTTCATCTACACGCGCTGCCCAATGCCTACGGCGTGCCCTCTTATTTCCAGTCATTTTGCGAAGGTGAACGAAACCCTGGCTCGCGATCCGAAGACCTATTTGGCGAGCCATTTGCTCAGCATCAGCCTCGACCCCAGCTACGACAAGCCGTCGGTTTTACGCAAGTATGGTCTTGCTTATCTTGATGACAACGCATCCGGATTCTCACACTGGGAGTTCGCTGACACGACTCCAGGCGACCTCAAGAAGCTTGCGGTGGCGTTCGGCCTCGAATATACAGAGGAGGACAATCAAATCACGCATACCATGGAGACCACGCTGATTGGTCCCGATAGCAAAGTGGCGCAAACATGGAGTGGCAGCGATTGGAAGCCCGACGAAGTCGCCAGCGCAGTAGAGGCGGTGGCCGCAAAGGGGGCGAGGTAACCGCTCCATGTTGTACGTTTTTTCAGCATATGGCTTCGTCGCATCGGCTCTGTTGGGGGCTCTACCTATCACTTGCATGCTCGGCTGTTCGAAGACGCTGAACCAATCCGAGATGCGCGGTGCATCTCTCTATACCATGCATTGTTATGACTGTCATGAAGAGAACCAGCTCGGTCTGAAGAAGGTCCCCCCGAAGTTGCATCGGCTCTTTTCGAGCCGTTTTTTGCCGGACGGGTCTACGCCAGCCACGGATGAGTCAGTACGTGACGTCATCGTAAATGGGAAACGGACAATGCCGGCATTTAGCGGACGCTTAAGCGATCGGCAGATTGCTGATCTGATCGCCTACCTGCATCGTAAGTGAATCAGGGACCAATTGGTCCCCTTTCAGTCTCCACGCCATCCCAGTCTACTCAGGAGGAAATATGCATCAACTTAAACCGAGGCTTCGACCAATTGGCTGTGTGCTAGGGCTCATGGTTGCGATGGCACCGTCCGCCTTTGCGCATGCGCATCCTAAGACAATGGTTCCGGCGCCAGATTCAACTGGCCCAGCACCCAGCAAGATCTCCATCACATTCTCCGAAGCGGTCGAGCCAAAGTTCAGCTCGATCAAATTAACAAATGCAAAAGGCAAGTCAGCTGACCCCGAGACCTCGGCTCCGGTACCGGGCGATCCAACGACATTGACCCTCGCAGTTCGATCCTTGCCGCCAGGGACTTATGTCGTTCATTGGGCCAACGTGTCCGTTGATGGACATCGGCTGCAGGGAAGCTACAAATTCACGGTGCGATAGAGACGCAGGGAAACAGATGCTCGCTTTCTTCCCAGCTATGCGAATTTGCGCAGACGCGATATCTGACTTGGCCTATTCGGCCTTGGCGGGCGTTCTGCTCAATCGCCTCTGGTTGGGGAGAAGTGAGTCTTGCGAACGACCGCTTCGGTCATCCCTAAGATTTTGCTCCACGGTCCTGATCATCGTTCTCCCTCTGCAATACCTGCTGCTCTCTGCGTCAATGATCGGGGACACCGGCTGGACAGACGCCTGGAATGCTGCTCGGGATGTTGGCGCCACGCACTCCGGTCGCGCTATGGTCGCAAGCTTTTGTTTTGTACCATGTCTATTATTTTTTTCTATGTTGACCTTCCCTCTAAAGCGGATAAGATCGGTTCTCATCGGCTTAGCCCTTGAAGCCGGATTCATCGCGTGCCGAGCCTTTAATGGACACGCTGCTTCCGAAGGCGATTTCACTCTTCGCGAAGGAGTTCAGTTCCTCCATCTCTGTGCAATTGCAACCTGGGGCGGAGGAATTCTCGTAGCCGGATGGATTACAGTTCCCCGATTAGCATCCTACGCAGGATTCGATAGCCTTGTGCGCTTTGGAAAGCGACTTTCCGCAACCGTGAGCTTCGCTCTGGTAGGCGTCATTCTGACAGGAATCTACAACTCCTGGAAAGGCCTGAATGGGTCTCTTTCCCCACTGGTTATCTCGGGCTGGGGACGGATGCTGTTGCTGAAACTCTTCTTTGTCTCTCTCGCCTTGCTTCATGGCATAAGAGTGCGGCTTCTCCTAAGAGAGAGCACGCCTTGGACACTGAGCCGAGCCACCCTCATGCGACACTGGCTTCGCACAGAGGCTCTGTTCATGTTTGTAGCTCTTACGTGTTCGGCGTGGTTAGCCCACTTGCCCCCTGCCGAAATGTGAGGAGACTTGCGGTTCTCCGATCGCGACAGAGGACCATAAAATGCACCTGCTGCATACCTCAACTGAATCCTAAGGAATCCATGGAGCCGCCGCCGCGATTGCCACAAATGAAGGAGGACTACCGATGAAGTTACCACTGACCGCCTTTCTCATTCTCTTCCGTGTCCTTGCTCCGACGCCGGAGCAGGACAAGACGATCAAGCAGCTGGAGGACACGCTCATGGCGCCTTGCTGCTATTCACAGACCATCCGAGTGCACATGAGCGCCGAGGCAGAGCAGATGCGCGAGGAAGTGACTGATATGGTCCTCGCAGGCAAATCAAAGGCCCAGATCATCAACTTCTACAGGGCAAAATACGGAGAGACCATCCTGGTCGTGCCGGACGGAACCGCAGGAAGGTTTGCGTTTGGAGTTCCAGCTGGCGTCCTGCTCGCTGCCAGTTGCATGTTTACATTCTGGATCGCGCGCTTGAAACAAACTTCCAGCAATGCGGAAGCAACCTCCCATACCGTCGGGGTCAACAAGATGGACACAGACATCATTGCGAGGATCAGGAAAGATGTTGAAGGAGAGATGTGATCGCGTCGCTTTTGTCGCGATGATTCTTGCGTAAAAGTGACACGCAGTTAGTAGACTCGTAGCGAGGTTTGAGAGGATAGACTCCTCAATACGTCAACCGTGGCCGAAAAAACCGCAACACGATAATATCGGTGAATGGATCAAGCTGTTCGGACGCAGGTCGATTGGTTCAGCGGAGGCCTTCTTCTTGAGCACTAGTCGCTTTGCCCAGCTCCGCTTTTGCGCATTCTGTGTCCTGGCCGGAGCCGCTGCATGGTTAGCCCTTCCAAAGCTGCGAGGAGAAACTGAGAACCTGGGACCGGTCACACCCACCTTCAATCGCGATGTCGCGCCGATCCTTTACAAGAACTGCACGCGATGTCACGGAGGCGGTGAGATCGCATTTCGCGTACCACTGACTAAATACGAAGATGCGCGCCTCCGCGCGGTCCGAATTCGGAAGATGGTTGCCTCGCGCACGATGCCTCCGTGGCCCGTCGATTCCGCGCGAAGCTTGAGGTTCCGTAACGACGCACGCCTCAGCCAGAAAGATGTCGACACGATTCTGGCTTGGGTGGATGCTGGTGCGCCCAAAGGAACCGGCACCGCTCCAAGTCCGCCCGCGAATGCCTGGGCGCGGTTTCAGGGTCGAGATCCCGACTTCACCGTCGAGTTGACCGGCGATATGCACATTCCTGCTGAAGGCGCGTTCCCCTATACGACGGTCTTTGTAAAAGTACCGTTCCCCGATGATCACTGGATTGCCGCGACTCAGACCAAACCTACCAACCCTTCTGTTGTCCACCATATGGCACTGACAGAGGTCTCTGTTCCGGAGGGTATGACACCTCAGCAGGCCGAGCGCACAGCAGCACAACTCGGCATTCCCACTTCTGCCTTTATCCAACCCGCAGTCGTCACACCCACACACCCACCGCGCCCCGACATGCTCTCGATCTACACGCCGGGAAGTGGACTCGAGACGTATCCAGAGGGTAGCGCCAAGCTGCTCAAGGGCGGTAAAAACAATTACGTGATCTTTAATATTCACTATCAAACAACGGGCAAACCAGAGACCGATCGCTCTAAGATTGCCCTTTGGTTTGCTCCCAAACCGCCTACGCGTCAGCTGTATCGCGTGAATGGCGCTGGCGAAACGATCATTGCCAACGGTAAAGAACTTCTCGCTGACAGTCCAGGAGTCAAAGCCGAAGGTACACACGTGGGAATTCCGCCGATCCCCCCGTTCGCCGCGAGCTATGAGCTCGTCGGGATCTCAGCGTACGTGGAGCCCGTCACAATCTATCAGTTCCATCCCCACGCTCATTACCGTGGCAATGACTTCACTTACTCCGTTGTATATCCCGATGGGCATGAACAAACATTGCTTTGTGTGCCTCGTTTCGACCATCGGTGGCAGCTAGCCTACGAACTCGAAACGCCGCTCAGGCTACCTGCTGGAAGCAAATTGATTGTCACTGCGCACTATGACAACTCCGCGAAGAAATCTGGCAATCCAGCACCTGAGAAGCCGGTTTACTTTCGGGCTATGAACCAAAGCTGGGATGAGATGTTTACACCATTCATTCAGTTCAGTATCGATGGCAACGGAAAGGACGCTTTGAAGATAGGGTCTGCCATTGGATGTCTGTCGCGAGACTCGCGAGGCAATTGGCGTCTGCAACGAGGCAGGTTACTGCAGCATGCTAATTCCCAAGATCTAGCTCAGACCCAAGGTGCGACATCCTTCGAACTCAAAAAAGAGAAGGACTATCCCCTCGGGAGTGACAACTACGCGCTTTACGGAGTATCAGTGTTTGGTCCAGCCAATCTTCTTGGCGAGAAGGTCGCCGTTAAAGGTGTGCTCCTTGGCAAGCCAGGCCAGCTGGGCCTAAATGTTACTTCACTTCAATCCATCGGGACAAAATGCGACGAACGAGTATCTCCCTTTTGAACGGAGTTACGGTGTAACTGTCAAATGTCTGGCAGTAACAACGATAGATGTCTATGCGGGCCGGTCCTTTCCAATTCTGAACACGCGCTTACGCCACTGATGAATTACGAACAGCATGATAGTCAATGGGACCACCACGATTTCCCAAGTCGTTTCGCTGGAGACGAGAGTGGCGGGGACTACTTCGACTACTCCCGAGCATTGACCCACATCTGTTCCTTGCTGAACGTTCACTGTCACCCGCCAAAAGCCACTCGCTGGCAAGTTGAAGTTGGCAGCCTGCAAAAGACGGTTCGTGGCTGCGCTGTGGGAGGTGTGGAGGACAAGACGGCCACTCTTTCCATCCGCCGGTGTCAAAATCAGAGTCACGTTCGCGTCCTCGATGATGCCGGAGACGCCCGGCCGCTCAACTGCCACACTGAAATCCGCTTGTCCTTCTCGAATGGGGTCAGGGCTCGTAAACAACGTGATGGTGAATGGGCCAGCCTGTTCGTGAAAGCGAAGTCTGCCTCCATCAGCAAACGCATGGGAGGCACTCAGGGTGAGGATGAACAGCAGCGGCCATCGTATCGTCACATTCTCATCCCGCGCATTTGCATCGGTTGAGTGAAGAGCCAGATGCCAATGGCGTAAAGCGCGCCAGCTGCAACAATCCAAAGCGACGTAATAACCGCCTTGCTGCGGCGGGAGCATGCAATACGACCAATCGTCTTCCAACCCGAGTAGAGAGACAAGCACACGCCAAAATCAAGAGCCCATAGCTGAAGGCTGAAGAGGTCGAACCCCTTCGAACCCGGAATCAGTTGGATCTCCAGGGGGCGGCAGACAGGCGAGAGTTTCGCGATCCTTCCCACTATCGGATTCTTCCTGCTTAACATTGGTTCGAGGTGTGCATACGCATTTTGAAGCATCGGCGCAACCGATGAGACCGATGTTGCCAGGTGGAAACCAAGGTGCGCAACCCAAATGGCTAACCCAAGAGGCAGGGCGGCAAACGCAAAACTCACGAAGTAGTGCCGGACGCTTTCGCGCGCAGACAGCCTCTTGAGCGTCCAGGCAAACACCAGCCACGTCAGAAGAAACGAGCCAAATGACGCCGCTTCAAGCCCAAATGATCCGAGATTTGATGCCAGGAACGGATGTCTCTGCCCAAGATCGTCGAGCCGATTCGCAATGGGTGCAATCATATATGCGGCATTCATCAGAGAGGCGAAGGAAACGAAATACAAAAGCACTGCAATATCGAGACGCGACGATGAGCGGCTTCGCGTCAAATCTCCGATCGGCAGAATCGCCGTGATGCCCACATTGTTATGTGGGCACGCTTTCACACAGTCCATACACATCGTGCAGTCCATGTTCCCGACCTTCTGGGGAAGATAGAGCTGTAGCTCGCATCCTCTTTGGCTTTGATTTCCACGAATGCAGTCATGGGACTCGCATTGCGTGCAGACCGACTGACTGCGGGCGCTTACGCCCAACGGAGCAACGAGGGATGCGGCAAAGTTGAATTGGCCGATCGGGCAGATGAATTTGCAGAAGCTAGCTCCTCCAAAGAGCGAGTCGACCAGTAGCGCCCCCATAATGTAGGCCAGAAGGAGGAGCGCGGTGGCGTAGGGCGAGTCCCACAGTGCAAATTGTTCGTAGGCCCAGAAGAAAATCGACATCAACGCTATGGCCGGCCATTTGCTGCTGAGCGATCGCGGCCATCGCAAACGAGCGATGCCGAGCAAACGTGCCAATTCGCGCGGCAGCGTGAAGGGGCATGCCATACAGAACAAGTTTCCGACAATGACAATCAACAATAAGCTCACTGGTCGGATAATGTTCCAAACAGCGACTCCGGCGAGATTCATCGAGCTGAGTGGAATGCCTCGCAAGCCGTCCACGATGACGAGTGTCATCGTCAGAGAAGAGACGCTTTGCAGCGCGATTCGCCCATGGCGAGAACGCAGGAGTGCGCCAACCGCAGGGAATTGCATGAGATCGAACTTTCGAACCGACGACGGAGCCAGGGCCGGCAAATGCGCCGTCGCCGCATGGCCCCTGACCTGCGCAGATGAAAGCATCTTCCAAACCGAAAGCACCGCGGGGACAAGGAAGATCGTCGATCCGATCACCCACATCTCGGCCCCTGCAGCGGCTTGATCCTCGATTGGACTGATAGGGAAGATGCGGGGCGAGGAAGCATAGGTTGGGTAAACCGCTTGACCATAGAAGGCAAGAAATGCCGATACGGCTGTATTCACCAGATCCGCGGCTATAAGGTAGACGGGAACGGTCCACGGAGACCATGCACTCCTGCTGGGCCATGGACGAAGCACGTGCCACCAGAACAGCATTGAGGGCAGAAAGAAGCACGCGTGTTCGATGTCGTGCCAACCATTCGAACGCAAAGCCAATTCATAAGCCGCGGGGACGTGCCAGCCAATGAATGCGACATTCATGCCGATCCAGCCAACGGCCGGATGCATGATGGACTTGACCGTCTTTTCAAAAGCTTTCAAGCTTATCCAGGGAGCAAGGTCTTCGCGAATCCACGACCGGGGCAACCCCCGCAACAAAGGCACCACAGGATTTCCGAGCACGAGAAGCGGCGGCGCAACCGACATTAACACCAAATGCTGCGTCATGTGAGCGAGCAGCAGGAACTGGCCCAATGCATCGATCGGCGACGCAAGAGACAACCAGAGGACCGCTTCCCCACTCCAGAAGCACCATGCCCGCCACTGCGGCAGCTCGCGCGGGCGTGTGAGACGCACCTGCAGCCAGCCTCGCAAATAAAGTGCTCCGGCGATAATGAGGATGATGGTCGGCCAAAGAGGCAGAGTCCAGGATCGCGCAATCGCGGCTGTGAGATCGTCCGGCAACACCCAACCTCTCGTAGAGAACGCTTTTAATCGCTCTCCCCTATGATCGCTCGGCAGCGTGCCTTCAGGACAGAGCAGATGATTCTGACTCTATGATGCACTCGCCGGTCGGTTGTTTCTTCTGTCGCCTAGCGCTTCGTTCAGAAAGATTCGTATGCGTACTTTCAGAAGCGTTCGAAACAGCGTATTCCGCACTCCCTCGCCTACGGAGCCATAAGGGAAGATTCTTTTCTTGGAGGGGCCTCGCAGGACCCGTCTGTTTGTGCCGCTCTGCCGCAACTTTGAGAAAGATGCGCCGATCGAGCAAACGCTCGACTTCAATTACCAGGTCTTTGCTGAGGACATCGAAATCGTCGAAAAGCAATTCCTTGAAGATCTCCCGCTCAATCTCCACGATGAGGCACACTTCCCGGCAGACCGCAGTTCCGTCACTTATCGCAAAGGGCTGGCCGCACTCGGCTTGGGGTGCGCGTTTACCGCCTGAGAAACCCGGTGCCCCAAAACAGAAGGGAAGCATCCTGCGGAGTCATTTTCCGGCATGGGTCACGTGCCATTCGCCGCGTGACCCGTCATCGACAGCGAACAAGGGTACTCCCGGTCGCAAGTCCATGTTCCGTGCGGACAAGAACGACCTCATACCCTGCGCGCATCACGGTTCCACGATTTGCCATCTTCGGAAAGCAAGCGGTGCTGCGCGGCTACTCCGTCGGATCGAGGAAAGCGTACGAACGCATGATTGCAACCTTCTCAGAGCATCGAGTGCATCCTGTCATCGACACCGCTTATCCATTTCACAAGATCATTGTGGCCTACCGGCATCTCTACCTGGAAGCTTTTGGAAAGATTGTGATCCACGGGCTTGCCACTTAGATCGGAACTCGAATCTAGGACGAGTGAAAGGAAGTCTCTCCTAGAAACCTCTCGAACAGGTTCAGCGTTTGCCAAAGCATACGGTGAACAATTAAGGTCGCCATCGTCCATTGTCGATGGTGGCTGTTCCAAACGAGTAACAAATTGTCAAATGCATAACTTTACCTTCCGCGGAGAGAGAGTCCTGTTCTCAACAGTTGACTGCAGCTTCGCTGCAGGCTTTAAAAGCCTAGAGCTATTAGCTCTTCGCAGAACCGGCCCGCACATATTTTTCATACGCCGCGATCCAGTCGGTGGCAATTGCCTTCTGCGCCGTTGCGAGATCGAGCTGATGGGAGCAAACCATCTCATGCAGACGCTCTTCCAACGCGTCTTTTACGTGAGCGCTCCACGCCGCTGTGCGATAAGGCTCAGGCCATAAATTGCGGATATCGTCCTTACCTCCCAACCCTGGGGTAATCAGGTAGTCCACTTCATAGTCATCTGCCTTGGCCGCAGGGATGCCGTACTCCGCAAAAACCTGCTCTCGTTGTGACGGCGAAACCTCTTTCACCACCTCTTCTTGCGCCACAACGCACACTTCCTGGAGTGAAGCCGGACGCACTGCTCCTGGAGTGAAGTCACGGTTGGGCAGAACACTGCCAGAACTTGATGAGAGTGGAGCACTTTGGTTCCGTGGACCGAATTGGCGCATGATCGTTACGCTTGCCACAGCCATGAAAATTGCTAAAGCGGCGAATCCGAATGCGCCTGCAAAGAACCTGGGCGCAATCGGACGACTTGCTTCGCGTGCGGTTATCTCTGATATTCGGGCTCTAAGCATCGCGCGAGGCCGTGCGATCGATGGCAGTTGAGAATCCAGGCGGTCTCTTTGGGCCTTAGCTAAGCGGGCGATTACGTTATCGAACTCGGTCACCCGTTTCCTGCACTCGACGCAGGCTTCGAGATGAACGCGTGCTCCCTCAGACCTCAGCTCGGCATCCGCGGCAAGGATAAGGTCTTCATCCGATAGATGTTCGTGATCGTGCTTCATACTACCCCCGATCCGCTCGAATCAGCTTTGCGAGTGAACGTGTGAGAAACGCCGAGACGCTCCCCAGCGAAATTCCAAGGATCGCGGCAATTTCTCGATAGCGAAGCCCCTCGGCACGCATGCGAAGGCAACTCTGCTCGATATCAGGAAGGGCCTGGACAATCGCCAGGAGCCGATGTTGCCTCTCAGCGTTCGTACAAGATGCTTCTGGGTTCGCTGATGGATCAACCAGAAGAGCTGCTATCTTGGCATCGTCATCCAGAAGCTCTAGCTGGCGCTTGTTCGCGTGTCGACGCTTCAGCGTGAGATTGTGCGCCACGCGGAAGATCCAACCACGCAAGTTACGCCTAGACCGTCCAAGGCGCAGGTGCTGAAAGAGAGAAAGAAACACGTCCTGTACGATCTCTTCCGCATCCGCGACCGGAACCCCAAAAGAGACTGAGTACCGTAAGAGCCGAGTCCGATATTCCTCGAACAGGGTCATGACCTCCGCCTCGATCTCGGCCACACCTGTCTGAGCCTCTTTTGCAGAAGCCAAGAGCGGCAATTTGCATACAAGATCGGCAGGCGAGTTTAGTCCTTGCCCTTCCATTTGAATATCCAAATCCCTCTCAATTTGTTCAGCCTTTCTTTTGGAAGAGCTGGTAAAAAACACTGAACAGACTAGGGTCTAGGGGAATATCCAGGGTGAGAGAAAAGGTCTGACATCCCCACGGACCCAGAATAACGCCCCAAACGCAGGTGAATTTCAGTTCCTCCGAGGCTAAGCCATTGAAAAGATATGCCCTGCCGCTGTTTCTTGCAGCAGTTCCTGTCCTATGCCAGAGCAACACAGGTGAACTGCGCTTGACTGTGACCGATCCAGCCGGACGTGTCGTCCGCTCGGTAGTCCAGCTTGTGAGCGACGCGAATCAGTACAACTCCACGTTCACGACCGATGCTCAAGGTGCCGTGGATGCGAGGCGCCTGCCCTATGGAATCTACCAGGTGTATATTCAAGCGCCCTCTTTTGCGCAAGTCTCCGAATCGGTTGTCGTGCGTTCCACTCTTCCGGTTGATCGTACGATTCAACTGAAAGTGGCTCCGGTTTCCCAGTCAGTGCTTGTTCAGGAATCTGACACGCTGCTCGATCCTTATCGCGCCGGGTCTGTCAACGAAATGGGGCAGCAGACTATTCAGAACCGGTTGACGTCAATTCCGGGCCGCACAGTACAGGGCCTGGTCAACTCTGAACCGGGCTGGCTTTACGAAGGAAATGCAGTTCTTCACCCCCGAGGATCTGAATATCAGACACAGTTCGTGATCGACGGCATCCCGCTTACCGACAACCGTTCGCCAGGTTTCGGCCCATCGATTGAAGCCAACAACATTCAGTCCATGTCGATTTATACCGCCGGCATCCCGGCTCAGTATGGCCGTTCGCTGGGCGGCGTGGTGGTGGTCAATATGATCCAAAACGAGCAACCTGGTTTTCACGGGGAGTTCACCCTGCTTGGAGGCAGCTATGCCACGGGTGGGATCGAAACGCAGGACCAATACACATGGGGGAAAAACACGATGGGGTTCAGCGGGGCAGGAAACATGACCGACCACTACCTCAATACCCCGGCCCCTGAGAACTACACCAATAACGGGACCGTAGGAGAGTTCTCGTTCAACTATGAGCGGCAGTTCACGCCGAAAGATCATCTCACGATGATTGTCAGTCACGAACTCGCCCGCTACGCGATTCCCAACGAATTGGTCCAGCAGAACGGCGCCTATGTGCCAAATGGCGACAATACCGATGGATGTTCAGGTCCAGACCCAGCCTCAGATAACTGCGTCTACATCCCTGGCGGCCAATTACAGACCAGCGACAATTTCGAAACCATGGGCATTATCTCCTACGAACACATTTTTTCTTCCGATACCATGGGCACACTACGCGGAATGTGGCGTGACAATTCTCTCGACTTTTATTCCAACCCGGCATCGTGGCCTGTCAATGTCACGCAGCACAACGACTTCAAGGACATTTACTTCAATGCCAGCATCACTACCGATCGTTCTCATCAAGAGTGGAAAGCTGGCATTCAGACAGACAACAAGTTCCTCCATGAAAATCTCAGCTACCTGATTCCCGACTGCGACGAGCCGAACAATCCGCAGTGCCCATTCAACGTGGGAGTCATTGACGTTGCCGCAACCAGTTTCACCTTCTCCGGCAGCCGACCGGATCTGGAACACGCGGCATACGTCGAGGATTCCATACATCTCGGCAACTGGTCGATTGATGCCGGAATCCGCTGGGACCACTACCAGCTCACCGTTAACAAAAATGCAGTCAGCCCGCGTGTCACTATCGCGCGCTATTTCCCTTCGGTTGGAGTTCAAGTCCATGGCTCCTGGGATCACATCTTCCAAACACCCTCGTTCGAAAACATTCTCTTGTCCAGTTCTCCGGAGGCGCAGGCGCTCGATACCAGCTTTCCTATCGTCCAACTGCCAGTTGAGCCCGCGCATGGAGATTATTACGAACTGGGCGCAACAAAAGCGCTGTTCGGCAAGCTGCGTGTGGACACGAATATGTACAGACGCGATGTGAAGAACTATGCAGACGACTCCCAGATATTCAGTACGGGCATCAGCTTTCCGATCGAATTCGACAAGGCAGTCATTTATGGCGCTGAAGGAAAGCTGGAGGTCCAGCAATGGGGACGGTTCTCAGGATTTGCCAGTTACTCCTACATGGTGGGGAGCGTCTGGAACCCGATCACAGGTGGCCTGTTCCTCGGTGGCGACGCGATTGACGCGACAAGTCAGCTGACGGGTCACTCCCCTGACTCGCAGGACCAGCGGAATTCAGTGCGTACACGCATTCGGTATCAGGTCACCCCGCGGGTGTGGCTGGCGTTGGGAAGCGACTACAGCACCGGCCTCCCCTTCAACGCAAACCAGACAGTTCAGCAGGATGTCGCGGAGTATGGTCAGGCAGTGGTGAATCATCTCAACTTTGATCGCGGCCGAATCCTTCCCTACCTGACGGAGAATGCTTCAGTCAGCGCCGATCTCTATCAGCGGGAAAAGGTTTCGGTGCGCCTCCAAGCCGACGGCGAGAATCTGAGCAACAAGCTAGAAGTAATTGATTTCGGAGGGTTGTTCTCCGGCAATGCCATCGGCCCTGGGCGCATGGGCATGCTTCGCTTGGTAATGACATTCTGATCGTGCTCCGAGACTTCTCGGTCCACCAGATTTCACGCGCTTTCGGGAGCACGTACTCGTCGGAGGTCCACCTCGGTGAGCGCTCTCTCGGAGACTGGGCGGGCTTGAGATCTGGGCGGCAGACATTCCAAATGCAGAACCAATGCGCAGCGCCTACCTAACGCTAAGAATGGACAGCGACTCTGAAGCGGAACGCGCCTTCAGCGCGCTTTCCGCCGATGGTAAGGTCCTGATGCCAATCCGCGAGACATTCTTTGCTTCTCGCTTTGGCCAGGTGCGCGACTCGTTCGGCATCAACTGGATGATTCTTCACGAACGGCCCGCACCTCCACAGACGCCTTAGCCTAATTCGCCAGTTGGTTCGAACGACATCGCCCGTTCTGGGGAGCAGAGCAGGAACTGGCTCGACGATCACCTGTCGAAACTTGGGACGCGGGAGAAGAAGAATGCCCACAAAGCGAAGCTCCGAAGTCACAGTGTCTCTTCCATCCGACCTGGAGATTGTATTCACACGCTCATTCCAATGGTCGCGATCTCTCCTTTTCGAGGCATGGACAAGGCCGGAGCATGTGCGGCATTGGTGGGGATGCGACGGGTCGAGCGTTGTGGCTTGCGACCTCGATGTTCAGGTCGGGGGCCTTTGGCGTTTGGTGTTGTGGATGCCGGACGGAACGGATCACGCGTTTAACGGCATGTACACCGAAATCGTTTTAGATGAGCGACTGATCTACACCGAGCGGTATGGAACCCGCATATTGGCAATCCCTCATGGGTGACAACCGTGACCTTCGAGGAATCCGAGAGCGGAGGTCAACTCACCCATAAGATTCGTCACCCATCGCGTGAGGCGCGAGATAGCCACCTGCAAGCGGGTATGGAAACAGGGGAGACACAGTCATTGAGCAGGCTCGACGAGCGAATTGCGTGCATCTTCGACGGGTAGGCCCTGCTGATTGCTTTCAACAGAAGCGCACGCAGATACCGAAAAGGAGATAACGAGTGCCCCACGCAGCAATTGTCAAGGCCGCGGCGGGAGCAATTCTGACCACATCTGTTTTCTCACGAGCGCGGGCCGCGCGGGCGCGCTCCGGGTACGCTCCGGCATACGGACTGAAGATGTACTACGAATACACGGCAGTGGCGCGCCCCTGGTCCTGATCCAGGGAGGGCTCGGCTCGACTGACCTGTTCGCCGACGTGATGCCACAACTCTCGAGGGATCGGGAAGTGGTTGCCGTCGATTTACAAGGCCATGGACGGACAGCGGACATCGACCGCCCCATGAGCTTCCAGGCCCTGGCCGAAGAGGATTACAACTGGTCGAGCGAGGTTGCGAGGATCAAAGCGCCGGTGCTGCTCGTCTTTGGCGACGCAGATGCCGTCCGTACGGCGCTCGCTGTGGAGTATTTCGAACTCCTTGGCGGTGGCAAAAGGGACGGCGGATGGGATGGGTCAGGCATGTCCAACACACAACTCACCGTACTCCCAGACGTGACACACTACACGATCTTGCAATCACCACTTCTTGTCCCCATTGTGGGTCGTTTCCTGGATTCGCTGCCCACACAAACACGTTCACAATGAAGGCGCCACCAGGCCTCGGACCTCCTGTTGCCGGGGTCCAAATCTGATATTTCCAACAGGCCAATTACGCTTACCGAGCCATTCAAATCAATTAGCGTTCTCGGCACTTGGCCGAAAAGCCGCCTTCGCGGACAGGTAATCTTTGCCAATTGGCTCGCGGCAACTCTGTCGACGAGTGGTACACCGGCTGGGCACTCATCGAGGGACAAAGTCGGTTCTGGGGCGGCTTCCTCCTGCCCGCTCGGCGCCGGAGATGCGTAGATCACGACCAGCAAAAGGAATAGACATTGACCCACCTGCAGGCGGAAATTTGATTCGCCGATGGTGCCCAAATGAGTAGACACTGCCTTCACCTGCACCAAAAGGAGGCAGCTATGCAACAAGGAAGCATTATCCAAACCAGCCGCAAACAGGGTCCGAACGTCTGGTTGTTCCGCTGGTCGGAGAAGAATCGGAATGGACGGCGGCGTCCCCGACGGGATTTGAACCCGTGTTATCGCCGTGAAAGCCGCATCGGGTCCGCTGCGAGAAGAGTGCGTTTCTGACCTCGGTTCCAGGCGCCGGATTGTCGCTCTGCACAAAGACACATCGAAACGGTGGAAATCAATATTCATGACTCTACAAAAGGGATGTCTGAGAAAATCGTTTACAAACTCGCAGTTGCTGGAGATTGCTCATGCGAAATCAAGTCGAGTCTCCGAATCAGCAGAGTCAAGTCTACGTACAGTCACGTGGCTTCCCGAATCCGCAAGGGAAATCGGACAACCGAGTCTGTATCGTGATCCAGGAATGCGGAATCAGCTTTCGGAGATTTGATATCTCGTCACAAGTTTGCCTTCTCGCCGCGATCCTTCTCGTCGCGGCAGGGTCTGCGGGGGCGCAGATCGATCGAACCGGATTGAGTGGAACCGTCAGCGACTCCTCAGGGCGAGTGCTGCCGGAGACACACATCACAGCGCTGCAGAGTTCGACCCAGTTGCGCCGCGAGGTGGTCTCGGACCCGAGCGGCAACTACAGCATTCCCCAATTGCCGGTGGGCATTTATACCATCACCTTCGAGCATCAGGACTTCAAGAGGCTTGCGTTTGTCGATGTGGAGCAGGTCATCGGCGCGACGCGTACGCTCGATGCCAGGCTAGAAGTGACCGGCGGCGAAGAGCGTGTCAACGTCTCGTCCGCTTCAGCCTTAATCGACCGGAACAACAGTGCAGTGACCGGATTGATCGAGAGAGAGCAGGCGAACGAGTTGCCGCTGAACGGCCGCAACTGGGCGGCACTGACGGCGTACATTCCCGGTGCAATTGATACGGGCGGCAGCAACCAGAGATCGATTCGATTTGCCGGGCGCGGGCTCGATGACAGCAACTTTACCTACGACGGCGTCGATTCCACCAACATCGTGAATCAGACACAACGCCAGTGGGTGCGGCTCGCCATTCCGCTGGACGCGATCGCGGAGTTCCGTGTTGATACGCTGATGTCGACCGCCGAGGGCGGCGCAACGGGAGGAGCGCAACTCGACGTGAGCTCACCCACCGGGACCAACCGTTTTCACGGGAGGCTCTTCGAGTACCTGCGCAACGATGCCTTCGACGCACCGCTGCCTGAGTGGGCCTCAAACGGCGAAACCGAGCAACCGCTTCGGCTGAATCAGTTTGGCGGAGCGCTGGGTGGTCCCATCGTACATGACAAGACGTTCTTCTTTCTGGCTGCGGAAGCCTACCGTCAGAACTGGGGCTACCCGGTGAGCGGTGATGTGCCCAGCGAGTCGCTCAAAGCCACGGTTCCAAACACCTCGCCGGTATACGCGATCGTCAACGGATTCGCCGGAGCCGGTCCAAAAAGAATTCTGACGCCCTGGACGCCTGCCACCGATCCCGGAGACCCGCACTACTTGGACTATGACCTGCTGACCTGCGAATGCACGCAGGTGGTCAACGAGAGTTCTGCAATGTTGCGGCTCGACCAGCACTTTACGGCGAACACCACAGGCTTTATGCGGTTCAACTTCGACCGGTCAGTGGATACGCAGCCGCTCTCGGCTTCGGCGACGGACTTGCAGCAAAAGGTCTCAGCGCCAGTCAACGGAATGCTCGAATTGCTGCACATCTTCAACCCGCACCTGGTGAACGAGGTCAAGGCGGGCTTCAATCGCTCCACCTCGAACCAGTACAACTACAGCGACTCAGGCATCGACTATCAGATTGCGATTTCGACAGGACCCGGGCCGGGATTTGTCACCGAGAACTACAACTATGCCAGCATCTACGTCGGCAACTCTTTTTCGGGAATTGACGACCTGACCTGGGTTCATGACCGGCATACGGTCAAGGCGGGAGTGGAGATCCGCTACATTCAACTGAACCAGGAGTACGGGCAACACGGAAAGCTTACGTTCTCCACGGTAGAGGATCTGGCGAACAACGCAATCAAGAAAGCCACTCTGACAGGCGCATTGCCGGTGAACGGACTGCGCAAGAACGATTACTTTCTCTATGCGCAGGACGAATACAGATGGCGACGGAATCTCAACCTGAACCTGGGCGTGCGCTACAGCATCTTCGATCTGTTCACCGAAAAAAACGGTAAGGCCAACCCATTCGACTTTGCCACCTGTGGCGCGCAGGGATTCTGCGGCGTAGGCGCCAGTTTTGGCCACCAGAACTACGGCGACGTGGACCCGCGCGTGGGGTTCGCCTGGACAGCATCGAAAAGCAGCCAGTTCGTAATCCGGGGTGGATTCGGCATCTACCACGAAGACGGACAGCTGGACGATCAGAATCTGCCTGCTAAGAATGAAGTCCCCTCCTATTCGGCGACAGGCAGCTCGAAGTCGCCGCTGTCCTATCCGGTCAGTTTCGGGGCCGGAACCATCTCGCCGAACGCCGAACAGCGGACCCGCAAAGACTCGTATGTGGAGCAATGGAGCTTGTCGGCACAGCGGGAGCTGCCCGCCGAGTTCGTGGGCACGGTTTACTACATGGGAAGCCACGGTGTCCACCTGCTTGAGACCAACGTAGTGAACCTGATCGATCCTGCAACGGGAATTGCTCAATATCCGGCCTTTGCTCCGGCTATCGGCTGGCGCGGCTCGGTCGGCATGAGCTCGTATAACGGTCTCGCGGTGGCGCTTCGGCGTTCGTTCACCAACGGCCTGCTGGTGACGGCCAATTACACTTGGTCCCACGAGATCGACAATGGCTCAAACGGCAGCGGGGACGGTGACAATCTATCGCCTCAAAATGCGTTGTGTCTGGCCTGCGATCGGGCAAGCGGGGCCTGGGACGCCCGCCACGTAGTGAATGGCAATGCTGCTTATGAACTGCCCTTCGGCCTCGGCAAGGCAATGCTGAACCAGCCGGGGATTGCGAGCGCTGTAGCTGGTAACTGGGAGATGACCATGACGGCACTCGCCAGGACCGGTTTTCCGGTCAATGTGCTGATGCCCTCAAGCTACGTTGCGCCGAACGGAAGCTCGGGCACGCAGCGTCCCGATCTGGTTCGCGGCGTCTCGTTGACTCCGCCCGGAGGCAAAACGGTGGCAGACTGGATCAATCCGGCGGCCTTTGCGACTCCGGCTGGAGAGTTCGGCACGGCGCCGCGAGATGTGGCGCGCGGACCGGGTACATGGCAGATCGATCTCGGCGCCAGCAAGACGATTCCTCTCGCCGAGAAGGGACAATTGGAATTCCGTTCTGAGTTTTACAACGTCTTCAATCATCCGCAGCTCGGTCAGCCGCAATCCACCTTCAATCCTTCAAACACCAATGGATTCGGCAGCATCATCAACACGGTGAACACCGTATCGCCAGTGACCCCGGTTGGATCGGGAACACCGCGTGAGATGCAGTTTGCTCTGAGATGGAGATTTTGATCGGCCGACGGATGTGAGAGCCCCGCGGGAACTCCCAGCAAGGCCGGACAGTCGATCACCCGATGTCACTTGCATTCGAAGCGGGTCAGAGAACATCCCGGCGATCAAGCTTGACCGAACTAAGTCGATGCGAGCTCTTTTGGGCGTCCAGCTTAACCCGCGAGACTCTGGCCGGTTTAGTATCAATAGCGAGGAACAAGACGATGGCCGAACTGAGTAGGACCGGTATTTCTCTTGATCAGGACCTGCTGGCCGGATTTGACAAACTGATTGCGCGAAGAGGGTACCAAAATCGCTCCGAGGCGTTACGGGACTTGATCCGCGAGGCATTGCTTTCCGAGGTTATCGATTCAAACAAGCCTGTGGTCGGCACGTTAACGCTGGTGTATGACCATCACGTACCGAACCTCTCTCAGAAACTGACGGAGATGCAACACCATGGCGGAACCTTGGTGCTGGCTGCAACGCACGTGCACCTTGACCACCACTATTGCCTGGAGGTTGTCATCATGAAGGGCCCCAGCAAGGAAATCCGGGAGATGGCAGACAAGATGCTTGCGACCCGGGGCGTGGAGTTGGGAAAGCTGGTCTTGACCAATTCAGGCGCGGCTCTGCACACTCACAAACACTGACAGGCGCTCAAGGCATCATTCTTCGGGCAGATCAATGTTCATGATCGTGGTGTTCATGATCGTGATCATGCGTGTGCGAGTGCGTGACTTCGCCATGCGTATGTTCGTGGGAGTGCGTTGTGCCTGGAGGAGGCAGCACCTCGTGGGTATGGTCGGTATGATGCCCGTCGTCATGGGAATGCTCGTGCGTGTGTGTGACAGAACCATGCGTATGTGTATGAGAGTGGGTGGTCATTCGAACCTCCTTTGCCGCTTCAAACGGAAGACAAGCATGGGAACTGCCTGATTCGCAAATCTGCCTGCGAATTTCGGCAGACGCTCAAAACTGGTCAATATATACCAGCTTTCGCGGTCGCTTGTTAAGCGGACAAATCCTGGACGGCGAATCCGGATTCAGTCGCCAAATTCCATCTCGTCGAACCGCTGCCATTTATAGATCGCGATTGAGACGATCCAGCTCAGCACGAACAGTCCGATGATGAAAACGCCGACTGTGCCGATGTTCTCGTTGAGCCTGTGCATCGTAGACCAAAATGCGCCGCCCAGATTGAACTGGTCAGCCAGTAGGCCCAGAGCCTCGATTCCACCGACGACAAACGCAACCACGACCGACACAAATGTGATCGTCATGTTGTAGTAGAGCTTGCGAACCGGCTTGACGAACGCCCAGCCATAGGCGCCCAGCATGAGGATGTTGTCTGTCGTGTCGATCAAGCACATGCCTGCGGCGAAGAGAGCGGGAAAGACCATGATCGACCAGATCGGGAGCCCCTTCGACGCTTCGGCCGTCGAGATGCCGAGCAGGCCGATTTCCGTAGCAGTATCGAATCCCAGGCCAAATAGGACGCCAAGCGGGTACATGTGCCAGCTGCGCCGGATCATCGCGAACATGGGACGGAAAAGCCGGGCAAGGAATCCCCGGCCTGCCAGAAGAAGATTCAGGTCCTCCTCAACGTAAGCAGCCCCTCGGCGTACGCGCATGAATGTCTGGTAGATCGACCGAAGCACAATCAGGTTGGCGATGGCGATGCCAAACAGGAACGCAGTGGAAACGAGTGTGCCGACGATTCCGCCGATGTTGCGGAAAGTTTCAAGCCGATGCTGGAGGAAGAACGCCGTTGTGGCAATTGCCGCAGAGCCAATCACAACAATCGTCGAGTGGCCCAGCGAAAAGAGAAATCCAACGGCGACAGGCCGTTTGCCTTCCTGCATCAATTTGCGGGTCACGTTGTCGATTGCCGCAATGTGATCGGCGTCCACGGCATGGCGCAGGCCAAAACTGTACGCGAGGAAGGCGGTTCCAAGAAGCAGAGGATAGTGCCGAAACGCCAGAATGGCCCAGGACCAGGCGCCAACATTGAACACCAGCAGCAGACCGTAGATGCCGGCGATCTTCCTTTTGACGTTGATTGCGGCATCGTTAAACAGGCTGCGCATGAAATGCTCCGGAGACGCCTCTGGCGCGCGATGCTCGATGAAGGCTTAGGCAACAGTTCGAAGGAGCAACGCTGTGATTTCTATCATATTACTTTTCCGAGAAACGTAATACGAATGACTGATAAGCGTGATGGTTAGAAGGGAGAAACTTCCGTGCTTCACGTGCCGAGGAACCAGACCGAAGCAGCAAAAACGACCCACGCAGGACGCGAATACTTCAAGGAAGCGAACGCATTGGATGGATTAGGTCAATCGATTTCAGAGCAAGAGGCAGTGGACCTGCTCAGTCGCCTGCGGAGCGAGCATCTCGAGGTGCAAGCGATCGCCTTCTCGCCGGAAGGTGTCAGCTCGGCAATCTTGGGGTACTTGCGATCCCGAGTTGACGATCGACTGTGGGCAATCACCTCGGAATCTGAGAAGAATGGGACCGCTCTGTCATTCGAGTTGTCCATGGCCGTGGCGCGCAAGTTCGGGGACGAACAGTCGATGCGGGCCGATGCCGTGTTCCCGTTTCGCTTTCGGTTCGAGTCCGCTCTGAGCTTCGCATTCCAAGATGGCTCGACACTTGCGCTCTTCGAGTTGGAGGACGCACCTTTGAACAGCGAGTCTTGAGTCTTTCCGCTTTGCAGCCGATCGCTCTAGCAACTTCATCATTCACATGGTGGTAGCATGGTTTTGAGAATCATGTTACGATGGTCCTTCCCCGTGAGAACCGATTGCTCGGTCAGGAGTCCGCGTGGGTGATTGCAGAGAAATCCGGAAAACACCGAACAGGAACCGTTCTGTGTTTCGACTCCGGGTCTGCTGTGCAGCTGTAAATCCGGCACCGAGCGATCACGCAAAGCAATGTCTCACCTCCATTCGAGGAGCCCTTCCTGAAAATGACACGCGTTCACGCATAGATCGGTTGACGAAGCACAGCTTCAGATTCCGAACCTGCTGTCGTCTGCTCTGAAACGCTGGTAATCCCTCGCCCAGACAACTGAAACAGAGACTGGACAGACAAAATTCAACGGAGACCAAACATGTGTGTAGGTAACACGAAAGCAAAAAGTATCACACGTCTTTTCCTGGTGACAATCTTGTTCGTAGCGACATTCGCTTCCGCGCAAACTTCGCCTCAACTATCAGGGAGTATTGTAGACGCCTCCGGCGCGGTGATTGCCGGGGCCGACGTGCACGTTCTGGGCGGAGACGGCACTGTGCAAAGAACTGTGCATTCGGGCACGGACGGCTCTTTCGTTTTTTCTGGACTCGCGGCAGGCAATTACCGGCTCGTCGTTATGAGTCCCGGTTTTGAAACCAAGGAAATTGCTCTCACAATAGGAACAACCGGCGAGCAAACCCCGTTGCGCATCTCTCTGGCAGTGAAGAGTGTAAGCACTACTGTTGAGGTGCAGGACCGAGCGGATAACCTTGTCGGGATTGCCAGTTCCGCCGGCCAAGTGACGGTGGGCGCAGAGGAATTGCAGAATCGTCCGATTCTTCGTTCGGGCGAGGTTCTTGAGACGCTTCCCGGCCTGGTCATCACGCAACACGCTGGCGGCGGCAAGGCCAATCAGTACTTTCTGCGCGGCTTCAATCTCGATCACGGCACGGACATCGCAATCTTCCTCGACGGCATGCCGCTGAACCTGCCTTCGCACGCGCACGGCGAAGGCTACTCGGACATGAACACCGTCATTCCGGAGTTTGTGCAGCGGGTGGATGCCCGCAAGGGTCCCTACTATGCGGAGATCGGCGACTTTGGCTCAGCGGGAAATGCCGAAGTAGTTTTTTACAAAACGCTGCCGCAGAATTTCGTTCAAGTGGACGGCGGCATGTACCAGTTTGCCAGATTCGTTTTCGGCATCTCGCACAAGCTGGGCAAAGGCAATCTGATGTATGGCGGCGAAGCCTATCATGATGGCGGTCCATGGGTGCATCCAGACAATTACTTCAAATTTAACGGCCTCGCGACCTATAGCCAGGGCGACGATACGAACGGATTCAGCATTACGGCCCACGGTTACGCCGGAACCCGATGGAACTCGAGCGACCAGCTCCCCGACACCGCCATACCCGTTGTCGGCTTCTTCGGCACGTTGGACTCGACCGACGGTGGCCATTCTCATCGTTACAGCCTGCAGGGTGAATGGCATCACCATGGCGCGAATTCCCAGACCAGCATCATGGCTTACGGATTCTTCTACTATTTGAATCTGTTTTCCGATTTCACCTACTACCTGATCGACCCTTATAAGGGCGACCAGTTTGAGCAGCAGGACCGCCGCTGGGTGTCCGGGTTCGATATACGCCACACAATATCGAGCAAATGGTACGGCCGCAGGGTAGAGACGACCTTCGGCATGCAGTTACGCAACGATTGGATTCACAACGGCCTTTACCGGGCGTCCGGGCGGGTACGCACGGACAAGACCTACTATACGGTTAACTATCTGGACGAGCCCTCATCCCTCGATCAAATTGCGGTTCTGCCTTCCGCGACGGATTTGAACAAATTTACGGAGACGATTGGGAGCCCCTGGGTTTCAAGCGAGATTCAGTGGACAAGCAAATTCCGCTCGATCCTTGGCCTCCGTGGCGACTACGGCAAAGGAATCGATACCAGCTTCTCGAACCCCACCAACCCCAACTACCCGAACGATCCCTTCGCGGCCGATGTCAATCCCAACACAGGCCAGTCGACAGCCAAGTTCCTACCCAGTCCTAAAGCAAGCTTGATCTTTGGCCTCTGGAACAACACTGAGTTCTATGTGCAGGGCGGATTCAGCTACCACACCAACGACGTGCGCGGCTCAACGCAATTGTATGAACCGGTTTCGCCGGACAGCCCTTACTACAATACTCCGGTCTACGATTCGCCGAGCCCGAATAAGATCGCCTTCCTGGTCCAAACCAAAGGTGGTGAGATCGGCATGCGTACTGTCGCAATCCCCCATCTGCAAAGCACCGCTGAAATCTGGTATCTCCATAGCAATTCCGAACTGCTGCAGTCGGGCGACACAGGAGGTACAAGCCCCTCACAACAGCCGAGCAACCGCTACGGCATAGAAGTCGGCAACTATTACACGCCGTCGGAACATTGGGTTTTCGATGCTGACTTCGCGGATTCCCGCGCCCTCTTCACCGAAGACGACCCGGACGATGCGACGTTTTACAGCTACAACTCAACGACGAGTTCTTATCAGCTCTGCGCGAAAAACTCGATTTGCAGCGGGATCGGGATCGGACCGGACCCCTATCGACAAAATCAGTACGGCAAAGAGGTTCCCGAAGCTGTTCGTTGGGTGGTTGCAGCGGGCGCGACAGCGCAGAACTACAAAGGGTTCTCAGCAAGTTTGCGTCTGCGCTATTTCGGTCCGCGTCCTCTGACCTCTGACGCGCTTTATACCTCACCCTCAACGGCGCTGGTGAATCTGCAGGCCAGTTACAAGTTCAATAAGAACTGGAGCCTTGTGGGCGAGGTATTGAATTTACTCAACCGACGGGATCACGACATCGATTACGCCTATGTATCGCAAATAACGCCAGCAGCCGGGCTGGGGCTGCCGACAACACCGCCGACAACATTAGCAGGGCAAGAAGCGGTTGCGGATGCTATCAATGCTAACTCGGCATTCACAAGGGTCATGCACCCCGTCGAGCCGATTCAGGCGCGATTCACTTTGCGTTACAGTTTCGGTGCCCGCTAAGGCGCGCCATTTTCATCGGCCAGAAATGACCCGTGGGCACCACTGCCCGGGGAAAGTGAATGTTGTTTCAGGAGCCAGAGATGAGACTCGATCAGTTGTTGTGTCGGTTCAGTGTTGCGGTTGGAGCATTGCTCATTGCCTTGCCCAGCACAGCGCAAACTTCAAGGCCACAGCCGCTGGTCATTCCGCTCCGATGCGCAGGTGGAGATTGTCCCTTGCTCAAGGGAGTTCCTCACACTGCGGGAATGCGAAGCGGCTTCGTACGCCTGTTAGCAGGAACGACCGTCGGATGGCACACAACAGGAAAGAATGAAGAATCCCTGGTCATCCTACAAGGCCAAGGCGAAGCACTGCTTGAGGGCCAGGCGAGCATGCCATTCACTGCTCCTTCTGTCGTCTACATCCCGCCCGCGACGCGTCACAACATCAAAAACACGGGGCAACTGCCCTTGAAATATGTGTACGTCGTTGCTCCTGCAACCGACTAGATTTCGCATCCCGCTGCACAAATCCGGA